>Ga0182030_10008206_pt1 | contig 21663 bp, 36 predicted proteins | sample 812S3MmetaG_FD_121299 | JGI IMG/M metagenome (GOLD analysis project Ga0182030, IMG submission 121299) | Permafrost microbial communities from Stordalen Mire, Sweden - 812S3M metaG (Illumina Assembly) | ecosystem: Environmental > Terrestrial > Soil > Wetlands > Permafrost | place: Sweden... | reverse complement strand
GGGCCGCGCGGAATCCTCCTCCCCCGGCGAGACTGAGGAGAGCAACTATGTTACCCAATAGCGATCAGATCGGCGGTATCATCCGCGCGCTGATCCCCGGCGTCGTGGCGCTCGCCACGCATTACGGGCTTGGAACAACGGACACGGACACGATCATCGCCACGGCGGTCGCCACGGCGGCGGTGGTGATCTGGTCCGCCGTGACCAACAAGCCCGGCACCGTCATCCCGACGAAGTAACCAGCGCTTCGGCGCACAATAGGAGAATACGAACATGTCTTTCAACTGGGCACAACTCGGAACGAATATCTCGGCCTTGACGAGCGACTTGACTGCGGTCGGCGTGACGCCGGCGAACATGGCGACGGCTCTCAATCAGATTGGCTCCCTATCCAATCCGAACCAATCCGAAGAGCTGGCGCTTTGTCAGCAGATGATGCTCGCGACCGGCAACCCAGCCATGGAGCAGCTTCTGGTCGGCAAACTCGTCACCGAACAGGGCATCCCGGCCGATGCAGCTGCGGTTGCGATGCAGCTTTTGCAGCCCGGCGCCGACGTGACGACGAAGGTGATGCAAATCGAATCTTTAATTAAGAGCGGCGGCTGATCTAGTGGTAGCGCACGTCGTCATCGTCGCGGCGGCATGGTGTACGCTCTTAAACCCGGCGGTGGATAAGGCCGCCGGGTCCCTACCAAACTCACCGATATTCCTACCGCTGGCGGTCGCGGTGACAGTGTCGGACATCGCGTGCGTCGCGATCCTCCACGTCCCGACCGTATCGAACATCCTAAACATTCTCAGCGATGTCGGGACGGTCGTCAGCGACCTCCCGCCGCCACGCAAAAGGGGCCGATAATGGTCAAGTGCATCAACCATCCCGACACTGGGCGCATCGTCACCCTTGGCCGTAACCGGCCGTCGCGCGAACAGCTTGATAGGCCGCGCCTGAAGTTCGCGGACTACCTCGGCATCATTGCGCCGCCGGTTCCGCCGCCGGGGCCTTACGGTCGCACAGCATTGATCCCTCAAGTTATTTCGCGGCTCTATGGGAACGATTCAGTTGGCGACTGCACCGTGGCGGCCGAGGGCCACCTTGTCGGAGCATTCACCGGCGAGGCCAACCCGCCCGCCGTGGTCTTTACGGACGCCGACGTTCTTGCCGCCTACTACCGTCTGACCGGAGGCCCCGATACGGGCCTTGACGAAATCACCGTGCTCGACGATTGGAAGGTGACGGGCGGCATTTCGCCGGACCACAAGATCGTCGGCTACGTCAGTGTCGATGCAACAAACCAGGCGCACGTTCAGCTGGCGCTCTGGATGTTCGCCAACGCCTATGCGTGCCTCGAGCTGCCAGACGCCTACGTCGACCCTTTCCCGAGCGCCAGTGGCTTCACATGGGACGTGGCGGGCAGCTCCGTCCCTGACAACGGCCATGCCATCGCGTTCTACGATTGCGATGCGACGGGCGTCTACGTCATGACGTGGGGCATGTGGGGTAAAATGACTTGGTCGGCTGTGATAGAGTATCTGGCCGAGGCCAATGGCGGGAGCCTCAACGTCGTTCTAACACAGGACCTTATCAACAAGGCGAGCCAGAAGACGGCGGCCGGATTCGACTTCTCGACGCTGCAAGACGACATACTGATGGTGGGGTAACGCCGATGATCTGGTTTTGGGTTTTTTGGGTTGTGCTGATCGCCGTGAGCTTTGGCATCGCTGAAGGCTGGGCGATCAAGACGCACCGCATCACGCTCTCCGCGACGGTCTGGGCGATCACAAAGGCGTGGCCGCCGTTGCCGTTTGTAGCAGGGCTGCTTGCGGGGTTCCTTGCGTGCCATTTTTGGTGGGGTGGAATTGTTTGCTTTACTGGGCACTAGCTCATCTCAAGAGCTTATAGGAGCGTTAGACGATAATGCCTAATAGGCCCCCATCCGCTCGTCCAGAAACCCTTCACGTAGAGTTTGGGCGGCTCGATACGCGCGTCAAATTCATTGAAGATTCCGTTCGCGGGATTATCAGCGAGTTGTCTGGGCAGCGCGAAGACTCACGGAAATCTAGTGATTCTTTGCGCGACTACGTGCAGCATGCGATTGTAGAATTGGGAACAAACCTCGGCAAGCGGATTGATCAGCAGGCGCCGAAGGGAACGCCGTGGCTACAGGTTAGCGGTTTGCTAGTTGCTGTGTTCAGCGTGGCCGGCGGCTTCTGGGCTTATTCAACCTCGCAAAACAACGCAAATTCCGCGCGCATCGAGGCGATGGTCGTTTCGGAATCGGCGGACCGCAAGGGCGAAGTTCGCGACATTCATTTAGAAATGGAGCCGATTATAGCGGCGGTTGCTCAGCATGCAAACGACATAAAGCGGTTCGACGTCCTAGACGATTCAATCAAGATATTGTGGCAAAAAGAATGGCCTAAAGAGGCCCAGGATGAATATGAGAAGCGCATCGACGAGAAGGTCGCAATCTACCAACACTTCAATGATCGCGACTTCACCGACCTGAAAGGGCGCGTCGATACGGTCGCCGCCGACCAGATCAAGCGCCCAGAATTAGAGGCGACCGACAAGGCTAAGGACGATAAGATTTCTGAACTGGGCACCCGTGAAAACATCCTCGAAGGAGAGGTTCATTCCGGGTGGTCGCTGTCTGATACAGTCAAGTCGATTGAGGCGCGCATCGAAAACATGCGCGCTCAATTCGGGACAGCGTTGACCCCAGCAGCGCCCGCACCGGCGATGAAATAGATCAGCGCGCATCGCCGCCCCGGCCACCCAGCCCTGCCCCGCCGCGCCTTATGGCCGGCGGGGCGTTTTTATTGTCTATGCCATACCTATCCGGTTTTCACCCATGACAATATCTCTTGGAAAACGAGACCAATTCATCAGCTAGAAGTTGTCTAGCGTCGTTGCTCTCAATCAGCTTCTGGTGAGCATGAGCAACGTCTTTTCGCGCTTGATCTCTTTCAATCCGAGCTTGCTTAAGAAGCTCAACCATGGCAATGTCGGTTTCAACATGCTCTACTTCCAGAGCGTCAATAACGGCGCGCATGTTGCGAACGTCGTCGCCAAGCCAATCGCTCAGTTCGCGCCGGCATTTTCCGTCGCAACCGGAACTTGGGACATTGGCCGTGGCATAACTGCAAACGTCGGCGCAAGATGCTCGAAGACCTTTCAACACAAGATCATCGCGGTTGCGCGCAATTCCTTCGTGCACCGCAAGCGCTGCGTCGATCGTCTTCAAGATATCACGGCCAAAGGTAGCGCCGAGCCGATCTTGAAGACCTTCAATGAAATCGGCCGCAGCTTTCAGGGCAACGATCGGTCCTTTATAGCCTCCAGAATGATGCGGTTTGTCACAGCCGTCGATTTGGCAGGAGTTAGGCATTTCTCACTCCGTTACCTTCATCAGGGCGGCGAGGGCGGAACGGGCGCGATCGAATGCTTTGTGCCCAATGGGACTCCGATCGGTCCAGGAACCATCCTCATACTTCAAATTGGCGCAAACGAGAGGGGCGCCATAGTCGCCGACCAAGGGTACCTTAACGAACGGCTCCAGCGCCTCTCTCGCCGTCGCTACGGCCGAGCGGAGAGCGGAGACGGTGGCGCGGTTAGCATTGGCGGTCTGACCGAAAATTTCAGCGATGCAGACGAGCAAATCGTTTGGGATCGGCGTGCCGTCGATCCGCCGCCACCATGCGGCGTCAAGCAGGGCCGAGGCGCGTTTGTCCCCCATCCAATCGAGAGAGGCGCGGTGCTCGACCACCTTCGCCGCCGCCTCGCGCAGCCGGGCGATCTCGGCGTTGGCGGCGTCACGGTCCTCACGCATGTTTTTAGCGTGTTGGATTTCCTCTTGCATCCCCTGCAAATATTGCTCCTCCGCAACGATCCTCTCCCGCTCCACCTCAACGAGCTTAGCGGCGAGTTGGTCGCGCTCGGCAGCGATGGCGTCGAGAAGATCGGCAGCATTTTCGTCAAGGTACCGCTTGCCAGTCTTACGGAGACGACTCGCAACGTCTGTTACCATGCATGTTTTCGTGTTGATTTCAGGCATCGTCGCCTCCTTGCGGCGTTGTGATAGGAGTCGGTCGGGGCGGGGGACTCGGCGGGGAGTCCCTCGACCATACGCCCTCATCCCCGCAGTTGATCTTTGCCGCCGGGGTGGTGCGCTGAAGGCGACACAATACCGTTTACCGGCTCGCCGTTCCACACCGACAGCCGCGCCTCGATCTCGGTCATCAGCTTCTGCCGCGACTTGCCGATCGCTGCGGCGTAGGCCGCCTGGGCGGCGGCGATCGCCGTGTTCTGTGCCTCCATCGCCTCGATCAGTTCCGCTTGGTGGATTCCCATCATATCATGCATCTCGCTCTCCATGCGCTCAGCGCTTGACATAACAATACGTACTGTTATAGGGTCGGCTTGTCAATAACAAATTGTTACGGATCATGGCCCAGCCAACTTTCGATTTCTCCCGGTTCCTGACCGATAAGTGGGGCGATCCCGATAAGCTGTTGACATTTCTACAGAATTATGGTCACGCCGACATCCAGCGCCCGACGATCAACCAGTGGTTCCGCCGCGGCTCCGTGCCGGCCGAGCACTTCGCCCTGCTGTTAGGGCTGCTAAAGCTGGACACCGGCAAGGACGCGGCGGTCGAGGAGTATCTGCGGTGAGAGAATCAATTATCCTTGGCATCGACCCTGGCGTCAGTGGAGCCTACGCTTTTTACTGGCCTGACCGCGACATGATCGCCGCAGAGGACGCGCCAGTCGTCGATGGCGGCATCGACGCCGCCAACATGGCTGCGGCGATCGACGTCATACACCCATCCGTCGTGATTATCGAGCGAGTCGGCGCTATGCCAAAGCAGGGCGTCAGCTCGACGTTCAAATTCGGCGTCGCTTACGGCGTTGTGCAAGGCATTGTGGCGGCTCACCAAATACCGACACACTTCGTCACGCCGACGGTGTGGAAGAAGCATTTCAACCTCTCATCTGACAAAGAACAGTCACGCGCACGAGCGGTTCATCTCTGGCCACAGCAAGCCGACTTGTTCAAACGCAAAAAGGATCACGGCCGAGCCGAGGCTGCGCTGCTGGCTCGCTATTATGCCGAGAAATTCATCCGCGCCGTCAACCTATCGGGCTTGACAGCTACGTAACAAGTCGTTATCAGAGACGTGCGAACCTGGGAAACAGAGAAACTGAGATGCTGAAACCTGAGCGGGCGTGGATGGTCGGCGACAAGCCCTTCCCGACCTACGAAGAGGCGCGGACCTACATCGCGTCACGGCGTGGCGAATTGTCGCGCGAGCTGCTGATCGACGAGATTCAAGGCGAACTCGTAGCAGGTGGCCACATTGGCGAATTCAACTCTGCGTCTGTTGCGGAGGCGATCGCCGACGTCATCCTCAAGAAATTCAAGCTGACGCTGCGCAAGTGATTCCGCTCAAAACTCAGAAACGGAGAAATGGTTATGTTGAGACTGAGCGGAAGTGGGCGGTCGGCGACAAATTCTTCCCGGCCTACAAAGAGGCGCGGGTCTACATCGTGTCGCGGCGTGCCGAATTGTTGCGCGAGGCGCTGGTCGACGCCATCCGTAAGTTTAATGGAAACAGCACAATTAGCGTCTGCGAAGAACTAGCCGACGTTCTTCTTACCAAATTCAAAATCATACCGCGCAAGCCGTGAACCCGCTCCAGACCCAACTCGACGGGGCTCTATTCCTCGCCGCGCGGCGACGCGCCTTTCTGTGGGACTCACCACGCGTGGGAAAACTGGCGCGGCGATCCTGGCCGCCGATTACATCCTCGCCAGGAGCATTCTTGTGGTGACGCCGGCCAGCGGTCGCGGCGTGTGGCGCAGGGCATTCCCGGCGTGGCAATCGATCCCGCGCCGCGTCAGCGTCATCGGCGCCGACGCGCCGCAGCCGACGGATGTCTGCATCGTTTCCTGGGGCATGCTGGACAAAGTCGTGCGGTCGATCGGCAAGCGGCCGGACCTGATCATCCTCGACGAGGACCACGAAGCATCCAACCCCGACGCCAAGCGCACGCAGCATGTCTACGGTGCGCCGGTCGACGACGGCGCTGAGATGTTGACGGCGCGCGCCATCATCCAGCCAGGCGACCGCGTATGGCATTTGTCGGGCTCGCCGTTTCCGCACGACCTGTCGAATTGCTGGGCGCGGCTACGGTCGAGCTTCCCCGATCTGCTCAAGGCGCGGCGAGGCTGGCCCGATGTGACGCGCTTCAACGACTTCCGTGAGCGCTATTGCCGCATGGGGCGCAAGAAGCTGCCGAACGGCGAGCGCATCCCTGTCGTACTGGGCGGGCGGAACGAGGCCGAGCTTCGCCAGCGGATCGACGGCACGTTCCTGCGGCGAACGCAGAAGGATGTCGGCATTCAGCCGCCGCGCTGCGAGACGCTACCGCTGGTCGTCAGCGCCGCCGAGCGAGAACGCTTCGCCGCGACGCCGCGCGAGCGTGAAATCCTCGCTGCTGCGGCCTCGGGCAGAACCTACGATCTCGAGATGGAGTTCGGCCCGCTGTGGCGCCAAACCGGCGTCGTCAAGGCTCGAGCGGTCATCGAGGCAATCAAAGAGCAGTTCCACCTCGGGCTCGAGAAGGTCGTGCTGGCCTACTGGCACCGCGACGTCGGCGATATTCTCGAAGAGGGGCTTAAGTCGTTCGGCCTAATCCGATTGGACGGGTCGACCTCGCCCGCCGATCGCGAGACTTGCGAGAAGCGCTTCCGCGCGCCGTCGAACCGCATCTTCCTGGGGCAGATCAAGTCCGCCGGCGAAGCGATCGATCTCTCGCCGGCGGACGAGATGTGGCTGGTCGAGTACGCGCTCAGCCCACAGCTGATGGAGCAGGTCAGCAAACGCATCGTCAACGTCGACAAGCCGCGCAACTGCTTCGTGCGCGTCGTGACGATCGATCAATCGATCGACGACAAGATCGCCGAGCGGCTTCTGGATTTGTGGAAGAGCATCAACGGAGTGGTAGGATGAGCATTCGAATTGAAATTGTGATCAACGACGACTGCCCTTACGAAGACGTCGCAACAGCATTCGAAACGCAGATGAAGGCGATCGGCTTCGTCCGCGACGTTCCGAAAGCGCAAGCGCGGAGCGACACGATCGATACTGACGCCGACTATGCCTCGGGAGACACAATCAGCGTCGAATCAACAGGCAGCGGCGCTACGGCGAGCGTGTATATTGCTGAAGGAGCCATCATCAGCAGCATCACCGGTAAACCACCGACGCGAATCATCATCGGCGAATCCGCTGACGCCGGCGCCGCAGCTATCGTGAAGCCAACGGCGATGGACGGCGATCGCGAGCGTGGCAAAGCTGGACCGGGCCATCGCCGGCGGACCAACGCACAGATCGAAGCCGACGACGCCTATTTCGCCGCTCACCCGCCGGCCGCGCCGCTGGCGCCGGGTTCCACCGAGCCGCTGCCCCCAGGCGTCGATGACGCAGCGGGATTCTATGAGCGTCAGCGCGAAGCGGCCAACGGCCGTTCGCTGATCTCGACTGGCGAAGAGCGCATCAACCCCGAGGACGCTGCTGACGAAGCCGCCGAGACCGCGGCGCGCGTCGGCGACAAGCCGACGATCGAAGATCTGCGCGCCGCCGTCGGCCGCTACACCGAGAAGTTCGGCGCCAAGGCGTCGATCGAAAACATCCGCACGATCCTCGGCAAGCCGATCATCGAAGTGCCCGAGGAAGAAATCGGCGCGGCAATCGCACGTGTCGAAGCGGCGACCGCCGGCCACGTCGCGCCCGAGCAGACGAAGCCCGCCGATCTGCCGACCGAGCCGGTTCACGCCACCAAGGTCGACGTTATCGAGGCGCTGACCGCCTACGGCAAAAAGTACGACGGCTCGGCCGATCCGTCGCAGATGCCGATCACCAAGGAAGACGGCGTCAAGATTCTGACGGCGGCGTTCGGCGCTGGCGTCGTCAGCGTCAGCAAGATCCCGCAAACACCCGAAGGCTTCGGCAAGGCACTCTCGGCAATCAACGCCGCTGTGCGCGACAATCCGTTCAAGAGGGCTGTGCGATCATGAGCGTCGCTCACCACACTCGCTCGCACGCCCAGTGGGCGGCGAGCGCGACAGCACGTAACGTCACCTGCGCCGGCGCCATCGCCATGGAGACAATGTGCGAGGACAAGGAGACCGAAGCCGCTGCGTGGGGAACCTGCGCGCACCAGATCTCCGAGCGCTGTCTGCGCAACGACTACCAAGCCGACAAGTACCTCGATACGGTCGAGAAATCCGGTAAATTCTCGTTCACTGTCGACGAGGAGATGGCGAACTGCTCGCAGGTCTACGTCGACTACTGCCGTGACCGGCTCGCCGAATACCGAGCGGCGACCGGCCAGGACGCGCAGTTCTGGATCGAGCAGAAGCTGACGCTCGCTTCGCTTAACCCACCGCTCAAAGCCGGTGGCACCGGCGATTTCGGCATGCACTTCCCGCTGTGGCGCATGTTGGAGATCGTCGACCTGAAAGGCGGCCGCGGTGTCGTCGTCAAAGCTGCGGGCAACATGCAGGAGCGCAGCTACGCAATCGGCTTCCTGCTGTCGCTGCCAAACATCTCTGTCGATGTGATTCGCTCGACGATTGTCCAGCCGCGTGTCGGTGACGGCAAGCCGACGTGGGAGGACATTCACGTCGCTGATCTCATCGACTGGTCCGTCGATCTGCTCTCGAAAATGAACGTGTCGAAGTTGGCGCTCGACGCATTCGAAGCGCTCAACGGCAGTCGCATCGCCTTCGACGCATGGGCTGAGAATTGGCTGACGACTGGCGCCTGCGTATTTTGCCCTGCGGAAGGCATCTGCCCGAAGCGACGCAAGGAAGCGCTGTCGGTCATGGGCGACACAGCGAAGAAGTGGTTCGAAGAGCCGACGACCGACGCGCCACTGGTCGTTGGCAACGCGCCAGAGATCGCTTCGCCGGAAGAGCTGGCGCACTGGCTCGACGGCCTCGAGGCGCTTGAGGCTTGGATCAAGGGCGTTCGTGGCTATGCGCACAACGCCGCCGAGCGCGGCGTACAGATCCCTGGCTGGGTGATTGTCGACAAAATCGGCAACCGAGCCTGGATGGAAAAAGACGAAATGAAATTGGCGGCGGCGCTCAAAGCCAAGCTGACGCTGACCGACGACCAAGTGTTCGAGCGTTCAGTGCGCTCGGTGGCGCAGATCGAGAAGGTGCTCGGCGCCAAGCGAAAAGCAGATCTTTCAGCTCTCGAAAAAGAGCTGTGGGAGAAGCCCGTCAAAGACACAAATTTGGTCTCTGCGGGCAAGACGACCCGACCGGCGGCGAAGGGCCTGACCGAGCGGCATCACGAAACTTTGTGAAACGGAGAATCTGAAAATGGCAAAAGCTCGCACGTTTGATTTCAAAACGCCGCTCGGTCGGCTGAGTTACGCGCAGACGCTGTTCAAGCCCCGCTCTCAGGAAGAGGGCAAGGACCCGAAGTATGGTTGCACGATCATCTTCCCGAAGGCGGCGCGCGCCGAGCTTGAGAAGCGCGTCGCCGAAACGATCGTCGCCGAATGGGGACCGAAGGGCATTGAGAAGGCCAAAGCTGGTCTGATCAAGTCGCCGTTCCTCGCCGGCGATGGCAAGGAAGCGCGCAACAAGACAAGCGGCGATCTGCACCCCGGTATGAGCGCCGACGTGTTCTTCATTCGCCCGTCGGCCAACAAGGACCGGCCGCCGGCCGTGTGGTGGAAGGACCCGAACAAGCAGGAAGACGAGACGACCGTCTACTCCGGCTGCTACGGCAAGGCGATTCTCAACTGCTTCGCCTGGCACAACGACAAGAGCGGCGACGGCGTCAGCTTCGGAATCCAGGGCTTCCAGAAGCACACCGAAGGCGAGCGGCTCGGCGGCGCCGGGCCGATCGACAAGGAGAAATGGTCCGAGACGATCGCCGACGAAGGTGAAGCGCCTGCCGAGACCGCGGGTGGCAAAGGCGCCGCAGGCTTGTTCGGCGAGTAAGGAGAACTGACGTGGCCGAGATGACGAAAATCACTGGCGGCAAAGTCACCTACGGACTGACGCTGTGCCCGAAGCAGTACGAGTCAAAGCGCGCTGACGTCGAGCTGACGTTCACCGTCGGCGAACAAGACTCCTACGATGAGGTGTTCGACAAAGCGTCGCGCGCCGTCATCAACCGAGTCCGCGTCATTCTCGACCTGCCGAAGCTCGTCGAATCCGCCGCCAAGCCGGCGGCGAAGACCGAAGCGCCGAAGAGCGAGAGCCTCTTCGGCGACTGAGTTCCGGCACTACGTAACAGCGTAGCCGGGAACGGCGACCACACTCGACACGCGTAGCGAGTGGTGTGACCGCCGCCAATCACGAGGCGAGCATGAGCCGAGAAACCGTTCCGCATACACTGCGCGTCGTCCGCGACGAGCCGAGCGACAACGCGATCCTGGTGATGCGCGACGACGGGATCAACGTATGGCTGCCGCGCAGCGAGATCGAAGTCGAATACAAGGACCAGCGCCACAAGATCGCCGAAGTGACGATGCCTGTCTGGCTTGCGGAAGAAAAGGAGTTTGAATGATGGCGAAGCAACCCGAAGCCGAACACGACTCGATGCATCTCGGTAACGCCGAGGTCGGCCAGCTACGCGCGTTCATTGAGCGTGTGGAAAAAATGAACGAGGAGATCAAGGCGCTGAGCGACGATCGGAAAGACATTTTCAGCGAAGCCAAAGGTGTCGGCTTCGATACGAAGCAGATGCGCAGGGCGATCAAGATCCGCGCCATGGACCGCGCGAAGTGGGAGGCCGAAGAGCAGATCCTCGATTTGTACTTGTCGAATCTCGGAATGCTGTGAGGCAATGATGGAGCTCTTCCACATCATCGAAGATGCCTTTGTCATCGTCAGACGAAGAGGCGTATTTCGCCAAGCAAAAGTGTTTGCCCGTGGCGATAGCATCTATGCCGGCTACGGGAGCGGTTTCGTTATGTTGCTCGCCAGCGGAGCGTCGTCAGTGCCGGATTTGCTGTGGAAAGACATAACCGAATGCTCAGCCATTAGAATCGATAGCCGCGGCGCGCCGCATTGGAGCACGCTATGATAGAAGAAATCACCAGCTTCAATGAGCTTTTCAGCGTTGCCAAAGAGCGTGACGCCTATCTCGACTCGTTCTACCAGGACGCCACCGGCGCGTTCAAGGCGTCGTGGCGCGCCGGGCCGCGCATCCCCGGAAGCCGCGGCCCGCATGTCGAGCGCGTCCACCCGTTCAACGCGGCGCGCGACGCGTTGCTGGCGCTGCTCAACGACGCCGAGCCGGGCGAAGCTGCGCCGCCGGCGGCTGTCTCAAAGCTGTCGCTGAGCCAAGTCGAGGACCTGTTCGGGTGAAACTGCATGCGCTCGACCTCTTCTGCGGCGCTGGTGGCGTGACGCGTGGCTTGCAAAATGCCGGCTTCCACGTCACCGGCGTCGACATCAAACCACAACCACGCTACGTCGGCGATCGGTTCATCCAATCCGACGTGTTTGCTCTTGAGCCCTGGCTTGATCTCTTTCAGTTCGATTTCATTTGGGCTTCACCGCCGTGTCAAGGCTACACCGCAATGCGTCATGCGCCTGGTGCTAAAGGCGCGCCAAAATTGATCAGCACAGTTCGCAGATTGCTCGAAGCCACAAACACCATGTGGTGCATCGAGAACGTCGAAGAAGCTGCATGGGATATGCGTTCACCGATCATGCTCTGCGGTTCGATGTTCAGCCTCGGTTCGCAAGGCTGCGAGTTGCGCCGTCACCGGTTATTTGAATGTAATTTCCCGCTCTCACAGCCAGCATGCCAACACGGCAAGCGCCCTGTGATCGGCGTCTACGGCGGCCACGCCAGGCGCCGCGCGCTGTCCGCTGGCGGCCGCAGTACTTGTGATGTTTGGGAAGGCGGTCACAAAGCTGCTGCGAGCGAAGCGCTCGGCATCGATTGGATGACACTTCAGGAATTGTCGGAATCAATTCCGCCGGCCTATGCCAAATTCATCGGCAACATCGCGTGGCTCAACAGATAGGGAATCGTTCTCGTGAAGCTGACAATTATCGAGTCGCCCTACCAAGGCGACGTGAAACGCAACCTCGCCTACGGCCGCGCCGCGCTGCGCGACAGTTTGCTGCGCGGAGAATCTCCCCTCGCCAGCCATTTGCTCTACACGCAAGACGGCGTGCTGGACGACGCCGCGCCGGTCGAGCGCCAGCGCGGCATCGCCGCCGGCCACGCATGGATGCAAGCGGCGGAGTTAGTCGCCGTCTATGACGATCTCGGCATATCGAATGGCATGAAAGACGGGATCAAAGCGGCCAGGGGCCTCGGCGTGCCGATCGTCTACCGAAAGATTGGCTGGCCGCGGTGACGCCCGAAGCGCTGGTCGCGCGTAACGACGCGATCCGCGCCGCCTGGGAGGACCCGCTGCGGCGCGCCATAGAGCGGAAGCGCAACAGCTGCCGACACGGCGACGCCGACCGGCGCGACGACGGCTGCTGTCGCATCTGCAATCGTGAGAAGCAGCGACGCTGGTACTGGAAAAACCGATGAGCGAATGGGAACGAAGCGGAAAATCTGACGAGTGGTATACGCCGCAGTATCTCTTTGATGCGATGAACGTCGTGTTCTGGCTCGACGTCGCAACCAGCATCGGCCCACAGAGCAACGTTCCATGCCAGCACGCCATATTAGATCGCAGTCTTGAACGAAAGTGGGAGGGGTTCGTGTGGATGAACCCGCCATTTGGCGGTCGCAACGCGATCCGACCGTGGCTAGAGAAGTTCTTTTCACACGGCAACGGCGTCGCGCTCATGCCGGATCGGACGTCGGCGCCGTGGTTTCAATGGGCGGCACGCCGCGCCGACGCGGTGTTGTTCCTATCGCCAAAAGTGAAGTTCGAGCGACCAGATGGAACGATCGGCCGATCGCCGGGAAGCGGCACAGCACTAATGGCGGTGGGGTCAGCAGGCGTGCAAGCGCTAGTCAACGCGGAGAAGCTCGGCTGGTTGGTGAAGTCCTATGGCTGAGTGCCGCTGCGATTTCGAGACTCGTTCCGACGTCGACCTGAAGCAGCGCGGCGCCGGGCCCTACTTCGCTTCGCCGCATTGGCGGGCGCTCATTCTGGCCTACAGCATTGACGACGGGCCGATTCAGACGTGGACCGGCGGGCCGTGCCCCGCTGACCTGAAAATTCACATTCTGAGCGGCGGCTGGATCAAGGCGTTCAACGCATCGTTCGAACGCCACTGCTTCGACGAGATGGCGCGACGCTGCGGCTGGCCGCGACCCGCCTTCGATCGCTACCGCTGTTCGATGGCCACCGCCAGCGCGCTCGGACTGCCGCGCAGCCTCGACAAGTTGGGCGCCGCGCTCGGTCTGCAAGTCCGCAAAGACAAGCGTGGCGCGGCGCTGATCCGCATGTTCTCGATCCCCGCCAAGCACGAGCCGCTGACCTGGCGCGAGCCCGAGGACCGCCCCAAAGAATTCGCCGAGTTCGTTTCCTACTGCCGCCAGGACGTCGAGACCGAAGCCGAAGCCGATCGCCGCATGGTCCCGCTGAGCGATGACGAGCAAGCCGTCTACACGCTGAGCGAGACGATCAACCAACGCGGCATCCGCATCGACACAGCGTCGGCGCGCGCCGCGCTGCGGCTGATCGACAAGGAGAAGCTCCGTCTCGACGCCGAGATGAACGAAACGACCGGCGGATACGCGACGGCATGCACGCAGGCGGCGAAGCTGACGACTTGGCTGGCCGCTCAGGGCCTGCGGCTCGACGGCGTGGCCAAAGACGACATTCTCGAGGCGTTCGAGTTCGACGACCTGCCGGCGCGAGTGCGCCGTGCGCTCGAACTGCGTCAAGAGGCGGCCAAGTCGTCGACCGCCAAGTTGATCGCCTTCTTGCGAAGAGCCGACGCCGACGGCCGTGTCCGAGGAACCTATGTCTATCACGGCGCCGGACCAGGTCGTTGGACGAACGTTGGCGTAAATTTTGCCAATTTGCCGCGGCCGCGCGCCATCTTCGACGACGCCGATCTCGACCCCGCGACGCTGTTCGCCGCCTTCCGACAAGAGGAACCGGCGCTGCTGCGCACGATGTACGGCGACGAGCTCGGCAAGCCGCTGCATCTCGTCAGCGACGCCATGCGCGGCTTTCTCATCGCTGATCCCGGCAAGGACTTCATCGCCGTCGACTTCTCCGGCATTCAGGGCGCGATCGGCGCATGGTTGTCGGACGAGAAATGGAAATTGCAAGCGATGCGCGAGATCATCGCCGATCCGACGCTGCCAGATCTCTACCGGCGCGCCGCCGCCGGCATTCTCGGAACGACGACGGAGGTGATCACCAAGAAACATCCAATGAGACAAGCCGTTGGAAAGACTAGCGAATTAGCTCTTTTATTCGGCGGGAGCATCGCGGCGCTAGTCGGCATGGCTTTGAACTACGGCATGAGGCGTCACGACCTGCACAACCTCTATCCGACGCTGTGGGCGGCCGCCGACGAAGAAGCGCGAGAGAAGGCGGTCAAGCGCTACGAGCAGCGCCTCAAAAGCCGTGACCGACAGAAGACCGATGTCCTGAGTCGAGAAGCGTGGCTGGCCTGCAAGATCATCGTGGACAGCTGGCGCAAGCATAATCCCGCCAGCGTCGAGGCCTGGGCGGCGCTCGAGGCGGCGATGCGCGACGCGATGCGCGAGCCGGGTCGCGCCGCGCGGGCGCTGGGGCGGATCGACTATCTCGCCAAGAACGGATTTTTGTGGTGCCGGCTACCGAGCGGTCGCTGCATCGCCTATGCCTCGCCGAAACTGAAGGACCAGGTATGGGCCAAGATGCGGCTCGAGGACGGCTCGTGGTCCGAAGCCGAGGTCGTCGAGCGCGAAGAAGCCGAGCGGCTCGAGATGGTCGGACGAGCGCTGATCCAGGGCGCGACGACGCCGAAGGTGACGGCGCTGGGCGTCGACTCGACAACGCAAGGCATGAGGCGCTACGCGCTATACGGGGGCCTCGCCATGGAGAATCTGTGCTTAGGGGCGGAATCGGACATCCTGCGCACGGCGATGAAAAAGTGTGAAGCAGCTGGCTATCTGATCACAATTCACACTTACGACGAAGCCGTCGCTGAGGTTCCGCGGTCGTTCGGCTCAGTCAAGGAGATGGAGCGCCTGATGCTCGATATGGAGCCATGGACCGCGGGTTTGCCTTTATCAGCACACGGATACAGAGCAAAAAGGTACGCCAAGCGTTAAACAATCACTTGACAATCGTCATTCGATTGTGTGACAGTTCCTCGACGACGAATCACCGACGAATCAGGAACGAAACCCGTGCAACTGACGAACAACAAGAAGCGCCGCAGCGTCCAGATGGCGCTGCGCATGCCGGTCGATCTGGCCGAGGCGATGGACGCTCTGTGCCGAACCGGCGATCTGCGGCGTAGCGAACTGATCGTCGCGGCGCTGCGCAAGCACCTCAACAAGCCGGACCCGGCACAACTGTCAGCGGAGAAAGCGGCATGAGTATGATCCTACTGGCCTGTGTCCCCGTCGCGCTAGTCGCCGGATTGCTGTGGGGCTTCTCGCTGGGCGTTGAAGCCGAGCATAAGCGGGTGTCGCGACTTGCAGCGCGCGCCGCGCAGCAAAAGGCCTGGGAAAAGCACTGGGCGGCGAACCGCGAAGATGAATACGCCGCCGCTTTCGCCGAGATGAGCAAGGCGCCAATGAACGGCGACGACTCGTTCGCGCGAGCAAACGAAAGGTTCTCGCTTCCGCGCAACACTCACCTTAATCACGGAGACTTTTATGGATGAGAAGACACCGAACACTGATGGCGCCATGGACACGAAGGCTCTGAAAGAAGCATTGGCGAAGCTGTGCACGTCGCCGTCTGGCATCGTCGGACCCGACTCAGCCGACGCTCTGGCGTCTGTTCTCGCCGGGGTAATCTGCAGCGAAACTCGAGGGCAGGTGGATTTCAATCGCTGGTCTCGGTTCTACTTTACCCAGGGCAAAATGTGCGAGTACTTCGAAGCCTATCTCGAGCAAGAGGAGTGACCGCCGTGCACAAAGCAACCCGCGAAGCGATCGAGACGTCGATCGCGCACTGGAAAGACATTGCTCAGGCGACCGTCTCACGCAAGGTGCGGATTGGCTGTTGCCACTGCACGCTGTGCACGATGTTTCGACGCGACGGCTGCAACGGCTGCCCCGTCGTGGCGCGCACCGGCATGTGGTCGTGCAGAAAGACGCCGTACGAAGCGGCAAGAGAAGCACTGCGCCTATGGGGGCGGACCGGCGACAGCGTTGCGTTTCGCGCGGCGGCGCGCGCCGAGACTGAATTTCTCGAATCGCTACGTGAGCCATGACACTGCGCTGCGAGGACTGCAATCGCGACGCTCGGTTGGCGCGTGGCCGCGAGATCTACCCGCACAGGCCCGACTTATGGGGAGATCCGTTCTGGATCTGCGACGGCTGTGGCGCGCGCTGCGGCTGTCACCCGGACTCGACACGGCCGCTCGGTCGACTCGCCAACGCCGAGACGCGCGATTTGCGCCAGCGCGTCCACGCGCTGCTGGACGCTGAGTGGTGCACGGCGCCGCGACGTAGCGAAGCCCGCTCGCGCGCCTATGCTCGGCTGGGAACGGCGCTGGGGCTCAAAAGCTGCGACTGCCACGTCGGTATGTTCGACGCGGCGACGTGCCGACGCGCGATCGAATTCCTGATGCGATCGTGAAGCGCTTGCGCTCATCGCGAAACGGTCTAAAAGTGAAAGCCCCGCCGGAGTGAACCAGCGGGGCTTAATGGCAGCTGAGCGACCAGCGGCCGGCGCCTGAGCGAGAGGCATTCCATGTCTACCATCGGCGGCACGGCGGGTCAACACGCGACGCTGCCTGGGTGGTCTCTTTACAATCACCGAGATCAGGACCAGAAATGAAAGCCCCCGATCCGCGGCGAGACGGACCAGGGGCTCAATTGCGGGCGTTGATAGCGCCGGCGGTCGCCTGTTACAGAGGCACTTGATGGGTACCATTTCTGATTTATCGGGTCAACACGCGCCACAAGCGTCTGCCCGATGAATATCCAATCCCCGAATGACCCGTGGAGTCTGTTCTGGTCGCTGGGCTACCGGCGCCTTGTTCCCATAGTGCCGCCCGGCGCGCCTCTCGCTCCATTATCCGGCATCAACCCGACGACACTGGGCAAGGTTCCCGGCGTCCGCACCGAGGATGGTTGGACCGGGCTCAAAGGCTGGTTGACACGCGAGACGACGCACGAAGACACCGAGCGCTGGCGCGACATGGGCTGCGGCATCGGTGTTTTATGTGGCGGCGGACTGTTGGCGATCGACGCCGACACGCTGGACGAAGAGCACGCGGCGATTGTCGCCAGTGCGGTCGAGGCGCGCATCGGGCCTGCCCCGACACGAATCGGCCAACCACCTAAAGCCCTTTTCCTGGTTAGATGTCCCATTGGATGGCGTCAGCCAAAGATTCTGTTCGATGGCGGGCAGGTCGACTTCCGAACCTACGGGCAGTTCGTCGCCTGGGGCGTTCATCCGAAGACGCTGCAGCCGTACCGCTGGACGCGCGGACCGCTTCCGTTTGACGAATTGTCCGAAGCTTCGGTCGAGGCGCTCGGCGCTCTGATCGAGGACCTGCTGCGGCTGCTGCCGAACGCAAAAGCCGGGCGGGCAATCAACGAGGCCGGCCCGCCGCCCGACCAAAAGATGCTGCAAGGCGATCTCAAATGGACGGCGCTGGCGGTCGCGGCCTTGCCGAACGACTATCCCGACCGGGCCGACTATCTGACGGTCCTGTACGCGATCAAAGCCGCGACGGCGCCACACAGTGAATTGGGCTGGCCACTGGCTTTGGAGTGGGCGCTGCGGTGGAACGGCGGCGAGAACGACGAAGAGACGGTCAGGCGCGACTACGACTCGCTCAGGGGCCCGTACCGCGTCGGCGCGACGTGGTTGCAGGAGACGGCCGAGGCGCGCTCGCACGAACCGGCGCACAAGGGCCCGACGTTCAGTCGTGCGGCGATGTGGAACGATCCCGACGCCAGCTCACTATTCGGCGAACCGAAGCCCGACGAGCCGCCGCCTGATCTCAGTATCGTCAGCGCCTCAAGCCTCGCCGGGATCGAACCACCGGCACAAGCTTGGCTGGCCCGCGATCTGATCCCAGCGCGCAATGTGACACTGCTGTCAGGCGACGGCGGAGCCGGCAAGAGCCTGCTGGCGCTGCAATTGGCGGCGTCAGTCGCCGCCGGCTGCAATTGGCTGGGGATGCCCGTCGCGCACGGGCGAGCACTGTTCCTGACAGCGGAAGATGAGATCGAGGAATTGCATCGGCGACTGGTTGCGATCACGCGCGGGACGCAGGCGTTCAAGCTGTCGAATCTCAGCGGACTTCGTCTGATTTCGCTTGATGGCCAGGACGCTGTCATCGCCGCGCCATCCGGCAAGGATGGCTTGCTGAAGCCGACGCAGATGATGGCGCGAGTTCGCCGAGCGGTGGATTTGGTGCGACCGGCGCTGGTTGTGCTTGACACATTGGCCGATCTGTTTGGCGGTGACGAGATCAAGCGCGTCCACGCCAGGCAGTTCGTCGGAATGCTCAAAGGACTGTGCAACGACTTTTCGACGACGACGCTTCTGCTGGCGCACCCATCGCTGTCCGGCATGGCGAGCGGGTCCGGAACTTCCGGAAATACAGCATGGAACAACTCGGTTAGATCACGGCTGTATCTCGAGCGTAGGTTCGGAAAAACCGAACAGGACGAAGCCGATCCCGACGTGCGGCTGCTGACGACCAAGAAGGCAAACCGGTCGCGGCGTGGCGTTCGTTACGTGCTGCGGTGGTCGGAAGGTAGGTTCGTGCGCGAGGGCGTCGAGGTCGAATCAAGAGAGGATGACCAGAACCGCGCGGATGAGGAAACGTTCCTGCGCGCGTTGAAGCAGATCGAAGACAGCGGCCGAAATGCGTCGCACATGATCGCTGCGTCGAACTACGCGCCGAAGCTGCTGGAAGGCAATACGCTGGCCGGCGGCGTCGGGCGAGCCAGGCTCGCCGAGGCAATGGAACGCCTGTTCGTCCGCGGCGCGATCGCTGCCGAGGCGTTCGGCCCGCCATCGAAGATCCGTCACAAGCTCATTATAACAAAGCGTATCGACGCGAAGGAAGATGATAGCGACGATTTATTTGGCTAAGATAGAACAATACGTATTGTACGGCGGCTTCCAACCCCCTTCCAACCCCCTAAACGGTCGTTCCAACCCCCCTCCCAGCCCCCCTCCCAACCCCCATTCCAGCCCCCTACCATGTAGCTTCCAACCCCCTGTGTTCCAACCCCCCTATAACCCCCCGGGGGTTGGAAGGGGCCCCCGCCGCGGATTGGCGGGCCCCTTCCAACCCCCTATAGCTCAGAATAGCCTATAACAAGATGTTACTGAGATGACATCCAACGAATAGGAGTTAGGCGATGCGTGCTCATCCGACGAAGTATGCGGGCGTGATGTTCCGGTCCAGGCTTGAGGCGCGATGGGCGGCGTTCTTTGACCTGATGGAGTGGGCCTGGCAATATGAGCCGACTGACGAGGCGGGATGGGTTCCTGACTTCATGCTGACCAAGTCCAATACCCCGGTCGAGGTCAAATCGCTTGAGTGGGCGTCGATCTGGGCAATGGCGCGCGATACGACGCATAAGCCAGAGCTTGCGAAGGTGCGTGAGTCGGATCGGCTAAGCGCGCTCGTCTTGGGCGCGTATCCGTTCGAGGAGGGTGCTAAGGCGGTCATTGGCGCGTATCTGACGAAGTTCGACGACTACCCGCCCTTCGCGGCGGCGCTGGCGTGTAGCGTAGGCGGGAAGATCGATTTGTGGGGTGAATCTCACGTTGATTTCTTGTATTTGGCGAGTGGCGAAGCTACGTTTCGGAATGAAAAGAGCCTCGCGCCGTTCGCCGCGATCAATGCGGCGTGGCGCGAGGCGGGTAACAGGACACAGTGGAGGGGCGCCGAGCGGGCTTTGTGGACTTAGCGCAGCATCCACAGCGCCCACAGCGCCGCCGTCAGATAGAGCGCCTGCGCCAGGAGCGGCAGAGCGTCGCGCCAAGCCTCATGGGGCGGGCGGGCACTCATGCGCGCAGCTCGTGATTGTGTTCTGCCATGTGGCGGCGCGCTTCCGTCATAGCGTTTGCGAGGTCGACTCCGTGGCGTTCGGCGTAGTCGATCAAATCGCAGAAGATGTGAAAAATTGTCACATCGGTCGGCGATGGGCTTTCGAGGCGCGCGTCTAGCACATAATCGTCGAGCATTTTGTTGATGCGTTGAATGCTGCGCATAGGTTTCTCCTTTTCAGAGGGTTCGCCGCGTCGCGGGAGCGGCGCGGCGGCGGGCGTTAGGTTTTTGCTATTCCGGAGCGGCGTCGCGCCAAGCCTCATGGGGCGGGCGGGCGGTCATGCTGTGGTCTCCAATGAAGCGCGTCGCGCGGCGACGTATGCGCTGAGAATGGGGTGCGCCGTTTCGATGTCGCTCCAGCGCGGCCATTGCGACGCTGTTGTGTGAAATTTCTCAGGAAAGTCGGTTGTTTGTGCGTATTCAGCGCGGTAGGCGGCGCGCGCCTCGACGATGCGAGCGAACCACGGTTCGACGCTTTCTGGCAGGCGGCGGCGCTCGCTCTCGTCGTGGTAGGCGACGAGCTCTGCCCACTGTTCAGGAGTTTGACGGGCGCGGTAGTTACCCGTCACGCCGTAGTTCGGCAACCTGGAATGCCAAGCGCCGCCGACATACAGGCCGTTTTCGCTGCTCGGGGCGAGGACGAGGCGTGGCAGGACTACGGATGTCGTCTGATCCCATAGGCGCTGTTCAGGGTTCCACATACGCACGCCGATCGAGTTGAGCGTCTGCGCCACGCCGTAGCGGCTCAGGACGGCCATGTCGGCGGCGGGATAAAGCGTCTCGAGGTGTATGGCGACGATTTCGGCGGCCCGGTCGCGTTCGGCCGCGTCGAACATGCGGCTTTGGTAGTCCTGCCAAGCGTCGGTTACAAGTTTTGATAGGATCAAGGCGTCGGCGCGCGGGCGATAGCGGTCCGAAGGCTTCGGGATGAGCATGCTTTCTCCTTTTTAGCGAAGTTGTTCGCCGTCGACGTCGAGCCAGTGGTCCGGCGGAAAGCCGAACGATCCTTGCGACGTGTGCAGGACGGTGCATTGCGGCGTTTCGCGTTCGACTGATTCGACTACGGCAAACTCGAATGGCGATTCTGGGATTGCCGTTTCGCTTGTCTCGGCGCCTTGCGAATCGGCGTAAGGATCGTTTTGCAGGTCGATTAGATCGCCGACGCGAACATGATCGACGCGACGTTGAACGACGCCGTCCTTGTATCTGTCTTTTAGCATAGCTTTCTCCTTTTCAGAATGTCCGCCGCGTCGCGGGAGCGGCGCGGCGGCGGGCGTGTGGTTTCTGTTATTCCGAAGCGGCGAGGCGCCCGAACGTTTGAGCGCAGACGCGCTGGTACTCCGCATAGACCTGAGCGCGGACGCGCTCGTACTCCGCATCGGCCTGAGCGCGGACGCGCTCGTACTCCGCATCGGCCTGAGCGCGGACGCGCTGGTACTCCACATCGGC
>Ga0182030_10008204_pt1 | contig 21663 bp, 20 predicted proteins | sample 812S3MmetaG_FD_121299 | JGI IMG/M metagenome (GOLD analysis project Ga0182030, IMG submission 121299) | Permafrost microbial communities from Stordalen Mire, Sweden - 812S3M metaG (Illumina Assembly) | ecosystem: Environmental > Terrestrial > Soil > Wetlands > Permafrost | place: Sweden... | reverse complement strand
TTTCGATCATCACGATGGCGTCGTCCACCACGAAGCCGGTCGAGATGGTGAGCGCCATGAGCGTGAGGTTATTGATGCTGAAGCCGAACATGTACATCGCCGCGAAGGTGCCGATGAGCGAGAGCGGGACGGCCACGCCCGCGATGAAGGTGGCGGAGAGGGTGCGCAGAAAGACAAAGATCACCCCGACGACCAGGCCGATGGTCAGCATCAGCTCGAACTGCACGTCCGCGACCGAAGCGCGGATGGTCGTGGTGCGGTCCGTCAAAATATGCACCTGGACCGTGGAGGGCAGCGACTGGCTCAATTTCGGCAGCAGCTTTTTGATGCTGTCGGCCACGGAGATGATGTTGGCGCCGGGTTGCCGCTGGATGTTGACGATGATGGCCGGGGTATTGTTCATCCACGCGGCCTGCCGGTCGTTCTCGGTGTCGTCGATCACGTTCGCCACATCGGACAACCGGACCGGCGCGTCATTGCGGTAGGCCACGACAATGTTGGCGTAATCGGCGCGGGTGAGAAGCTGGTCGTTGGCCCCGATCTGGTACGTCTGGAGCGGCCCGTTGAAGCTGCCCTTGGCCTGGTTGGTATTGGCCGCCGCGACCGCCGTGCGGATGTCCTCCATGTTGATGCCGTAGGCGGAAAGGGCCGTCGGGTTGGCCTGGATGCGCACCGCCGGCTTTTGACCGCCGACGATGCTCACCAACCCGACGCCGGAAAGCTGGGAGATTTTTTGCGCCAGCCGCGTGTCGGCCAAATCCTCGATCTTGGAAAGCGGGAGCGTCTCCGAGGTCAGCCCAAGCGTGATGATGGGCGCGTCGGCCGGATTGGTCTTGCTGTAGATCGGCGGGTTCGGCAGGTCGGCCGGCAGGTACGTCTGCGCCGCGTTGATCGCCTGCTGCACCTCCTGCTCCGCCACGTCGATATTCAGGCTGAGACTGAATTGCAGCGTGATGACCGAGCTTCCATCCGAACTGGTCGAGGTCATTTGTTGCAGGCCGGCCACCTGGCCGAACTGCCGTTCCAACGGGGCCGTGACGGAGGAGGCCATGACCTCCGGGCTGGCGCCGGGATAAAAGGTGACGACCTGCATCGTGGGGTAATCGACCTCCGGCAACGCGGAGATCGGCAACTGCGTGTAGGCCACCCATCCGGCCAGCAAAATGGCGGCCATCAGCAGGCTGGTTGCGACGGGGCGCAGGATAAACGTCCGGGAAGGACTCATGAATTCCTTTTCCGAATCTAGCTGCCGGGACTGGGGGCGGCATCGGTGGTCGCGCCGCCTTGTTTTTTGCTGTCGTCGCCGGTGGAAAGGATGACCTTGCTGCCGTTCGTCAGTTTATCGACGCCGTCGATGACCACGACGTCGCCTTCATCAATGCCGCTTTTGATCTCGGCCCTGTTACCGTCGTCATCGACGGTGCCGACGACGATGTTTTTCATGCTCACCGTGGCGGCCTTCGGATCGCTGTTGTCCACGACGTAGACGAATGTGCTGTTCTGCGTGCCGTATTGGATGGCCGCGACGGGGATGATGACGACCTGCTTTTTCATTTCGACCAGCAGCTTCGCATTGACGAACTGGTTGGGAAAAAGGGAATTGTTCTCGTTGGGGAAAATCGATTTTAACTGCAGGGTGCCCGTCATGGGGGAGATCAGGTTGTCGGAGGTCAGCAGGGTGCCATCCGCGAGCTTGGTCGTCTTGTCGCGGTCCCAGGCTTCGACCGTCAATTGCTGCCCGGCGTTCAACTTGGCCATCACGGCCGGAATCTTATCTTCCGGGATGGTAAAGACCACGGTGATGGGCTGGATCTGCGTGATCACGAGCAACCCCGTGGTGTCGCTCGCATGCACCTGGTTGCCCTCGTCCACCAGGCGAAGACCGATGCGCCCGCTGATGGGCGAAGTAACGTTGCAGTAGGTGATATTAAGCTGGGTGGCGTCGATGAGGGCCTGGTCGCCGTCGACGGTCCCCTGGTCCTGCTTGACCAAGGCCTGCTGCGTGGCAACCGTCTGCTGGGGGATGGAATCCTGCTTCCAGAGGGTTTCGTAGCGCTGCTCGTCAATCTTCGCATTTTCCAGCAGGGCCTCGTCATGCTCCTGCTGCGCCTTGTATTGCGCCAACTGCGCCTCGTAGGGACGGGCATCGAGCTGCACCAGAAGATCGCCCGCCTTGACCATCTGCCCCTCCGCGAAAAGCACCTTCATCAACTGGCCGTCGACGCGGGTTTTGACCGTCACCGTTTTCAGCGGCGTGACGTTGCCGAGCCCCCACAAATAGACGCCGATGTCGCCCCTGGTCGCCGTCGCGGGAACGACGCGCAGCTTGTCACTCGCTCCGCCGTGCTTCCCGGCTTGGGCGGTGGTGGTGGATTCCGCCGACTGCGCTTTCGGCGGGAAATAGAAATAGTAAACGCCGGCGGCGATCGCCGCCAGGAGGATGAGCCCCAGCACGATCCAGAGCCCGGCCCGGGAGCGGCGCTTCCCGGTCTTCCCGGCGGAGACTCTCGGGACAACCGGCGTGCCGTTCGGATGCGGCGCGGGCGGCGCGGGCCGGGGAGATTTTTGCTCAAAGACTTCTTTTGCCATAAATGATCTTAAAAGCTGAGAGGTCAGATCTGACTTGGATCGTACTACTTTGGCTCCTGGGTCGGCGAGCTTTGATCGGGAAGCAACATGACGCTCATCCGCTTTTTTCGCTCTTCGTTGGCCTTTTCATAAGCCTCACGTTGTGCGGGAGTCATCTGCTCCGCGATCTTGCCGTGATAGTCGTCGAGCGTGGCGATAACGTCCACTCCAAATTGACGCCGAATCTGGTAGAGACGCCGGGTCATTTCCTTCGTCAAGGGCTCAATCCGGCTTTGTTCGTCGGGGGTCAGGTGATACTCGTCGGCGTACTTTTTATCTATGCGGGCGACCATGCTGTCCGGATCGTTGGTCCTGCTCATGAACGTGGAAAGCCGCGTGTCGGTATAACTCCAGGTCACAAGCCCTCCGGCCAGGGCCCCGATCAGAAAGACTCCGATAAACTCAGCGGTAATTTTACGAGTGAGACGCATGGCCATGGCTTATTTTCTCACGAGACCTGGATATTTTCCATCTGAACGAGACTTCTGACTCCCGGCTCGAGATCCCCTCCCCGATCCTTGAAATTCACGCTCAGGGTCACCGTCACCGCGATCGCCAGGGCGGCCAGGGAAGCAAGGAGCGCGCGCCAGCCGATCCGATCGAGCTCTTCCTGCTGTCGTTTTTCCGCCCTCAGCCGCGCGAGCGTGCCGGTGATGAAGCCGTAGGGAAGATCGGCTTCTCCGGTAAAAGTCGGGGCGCTGCGCAAAAGCAGGCCCCGCCATTTTCCATCTTCTTTGGATTTCATATTCATTTTCGCTCCTCGAGTTTGTGAATCATTTGACGAAGCTGGGGACGGACGCGGAACAGGCGCATTTTAATTTTTGAGACGCTCCAACCCGTTGTCTCGGAGATTTCCCGCAAGGAACGCCCTTCCAAGTCAACCATGAGAATAAGGCTGCGATCTTCCGGGGACAGGGCAGAAAGTATTTTGTCCGCCAGATCACGCGCCGCGATCGCTTCGCCCGCGTCGGGGGAGCTGCCCGTCAGCCAGGCGGCGTCAAAGACCTCCGATTCTTCCGGCGTCAAGTCGGCCCGGCGAAGCTCGGGACGGATTTTCTGGGCGCGCAACCGGTCCAGGCAGGTCGTCAGGGCAAGACGCGAGACCCAATGCGTGATCGGGGCGTCGCCCTTGTACTGGTGCAGCCTGGAAAACGTCTTCATCAAAATCTCCTGGACCAGGTCCTTCTCCTCGTCCCGCCGGGGAAGGTGGGTGCGGACAATCTTCGATATGACCGGGAAGAGATGCCGGATGAGTTCCTCCGCGGCGACTTCATCGCCTTCCTTCCAACGCTGCAAGCAGCCGGCGATGTCAATTGGTTCTTCCATCTCCCCTCAAGCTTAGCCATCGGCAGAATCATGCAATAAGGGAATGGGCGCGTCATCATAACCGTTCTCACTGCTTAAGACGCTTCAACCGGAGAAACGGTCACTTCGCCCGCCTTGCCAATGTCTCATCCAGTAGTAGGGTGGGGAATATGATACGAAAGCTAATCGTCCTCCTGACCGGCTTCTTTACCATCCTTGGCTCCAACGTGAAAGCCTCTCCCCTCGCGGTGGGGGCGCCGGCTCCCCAGATCAGCGCGACCGACCAGGAAGGCAAGCCGATCCAGTTCCCGGATGTTTACGCGAAGGGAATCACCCTCGTCTATTTTTACCCGAAGGCGGACACCTCGGGATGCACGGCGGAAGCCTGCTCGCTGCGCGATTCCTACGACACCCTGAAAGCGCGGGGATTGCAAATCATCGGCGTCAGCCGCGACAACGCCGGGGAGCAAAAGCAGTTTCAGGAAAAGTACAAACTGCCCTTCACCCTCGTGGCGGACACGGATGGCAAGGTCGCCGAAGCCTTCGGCGTCCCGATGATGATGGGCATTCTTCCCCTCGCCTCGCGCCAATCGTTCATCGTGAAGGACGGCAAAATCGCCTGGAACTCGCTCAAAGCCCAGACCAAGGGCAGCGCCGAAGAAGTCCAAAAAGCCCTCGACGGGCTTAAGTAATCTGCTGGCAGTTTTGCTGGCAGTTTTGCTGGCAGGTGGATGACCAAAGTGCGAAGAAATTATGCGCCAGTCAAACTCATATCAAGGCTGACGGAGAGCGTTCCATTTATTGGACATGGCGATTCGAGCGATTTGTCGCAGCATTCCACCGAATATCATCCCGTGCAGCGGGTATACTGCGTACCAGTAGACGAGGCCCCCTAGTCCCACCGGGTCAAAACTGGCCGTCTGGCGAATTATCGAACCACCATTCGCGGGTTCGACCTTAAATTCAAGCCAGGCGCGGCCGGGCAGCTTCATCTCCGCTGCCAATCGCAAATAATGGTTCGGCTCGAACTCCTCCACCCGCCAGAAATCGACGGCATCGCCTGCCCGCAATTGTCCCCGATCGCGCCGTCCGCGACGCAGGCCAACGCCACCTACCAGCAAGTCCAGCCAGCCCCGGAGACGCCACAGCCAATTCGCGTAATACCATCCCGCTGGGCCACCGATACGGCGGATCGGTTCGAACGCCACCGCAGGGGACACATTCACCTGAACCGTACGCGAATCAATCAACCGGCTGCCAAATCGCACTCCACCCCACTTCCTTGGTTCGACTCCTGATGACAGTGCATCAGACCACCAAGTTGTGGCGATCTCCCGATCCTCATTCCGCAACGCGTTTGCGATGGCCTCACGCACACCCATGGGACGGATGGCGAAAGCTTTTTCTGCGGCATGGTCATTCACTACGGTCGGATTGCGAATGCTATCGATAAGCTTGCGTCCGATGCGGGCATATACGGGCGTCACGAGGCCGAGCCAAAGGCTCGATAGTCGCGGGGTCAGCACCGGCACGCGGATCATCCACCGGCGCAGGCCGCGCTGACGCGCATACTCACGCATGAGACCTGCATAGGAAATTCGGTCCGGGCCGCCGATTTCAAAAATTTGATTTTTCAATCCCGGTAATTCGAGAACCCTGACAAGATATTGCATCAGATCGTCAATCGCCAGAGGCTGCGCCGGAACGTCGACCCACTTGGGTGTAATCATCACCGGGAGCCTTTCCACGAGCGCCCGGATCATTTCGAAAGATAGGCTGCCCGAGCCGATAATGATGGAAGCACGAAACTCGATGACACACTTTCCTGAAGAACGCAGAATTTTTCCGACCTCCTGACGGCTGCGCAAATGTGGCGAAAGCCCGCTATCGCTGTCACCCAAGCCACCAAGATAAACGATCTTCCGAACCTGCGTTTCCTGCGCGGCGTCGGCGAAATTTTGCGCAGCCAGACGGTCGGCCTCCTCGAAATCCTCGGTCGTCATCGAATGCACGAGATAGTACGCGGTATCAACCCCGGACAACGCAGGAACGAGGCTGCCTCGATCCAACACGTCACCGGCGATAATCTGGGTGGTGGATCCCACTTTCGGCAAAAGAAATTCAGGCCGGCGCGCCAAACAGCGCACCGGCTGGCCTGCGGATTCGAGAACCTTGAGTAATCGGCCCCCGACATATCCCGATGCACCCGTAAGCAAAACTAACGTTTGCCTATCCATGGAGGTTATGTTCGCCCGTTTCAGCGAAATGACAGCAAAATACGCCGTCGGCGATGCCGACGACTAAACCCCTGCGCCGCCCTTCACCTGCCTCCACTTCCGTCGCTTCAAGCAGTCGTGTATCGGTTAGAACCGTGTACAAACGTCTGCATTGCCAGTCGAAGGACGGGCGACGGAAGCGCCAACGCGGTCACCGCCGCCTGCTTAGCCCTTTGAAGGCGGGAGCAGCCCATCTTCGGACGAAATGAGCAGGATTCCGGCAGTAACAGCCGTGTTGGCGTACTGTTGCCGCATCATTTGATAGTCCTCTGCCGGGATCGTCCCGCTTTGCGCACCCACACAAAAGTCGGCGTAGTGGACGGCAGCCTTGCCCGTGACTTCGGAAAAGCGATCCTTCAAGACCCGTATTGCCGTCGCATACGCCGGGTTGACCTCGCTCTCTGCCTGAAACAATCTCGCCGCAGCCTCTGGCCCTTGATCGTAGCTTTGCACGACCTGGACAATATCGAATAAATCCTTGCTCGCCGCCCGCTGGCCGTAGGAGGCCAGCTTCAAACACAGAAATGGCCCCGCTTCGCAAATGCGGACTTGTTCGGTCACGGTCGCACCCAACAGATCGGTTCCCCGGATCGTAACTTCGCGCACAACCTGCACCGCGCGCTCGACGCCGGCGAAGGCGTTGGCGCGGATGTCTTCCACCTCGATCATTCCACCCGCGTTGTTGTTGGCCTCCGTTAGAAAATCGAGGTAGAGCCGGTGGCCCTCGACCTCCTTGACATAGCGGTTGTCCCTCCAACGAAACCCGGCATCGCGCAGCCGAAACGCCAGACTCTGATAGGAACAGCCTTCACCCGAAGCGATGCTGATGCCGAGATCGACATCGAGAGTCCGCGCCTCCATGGCCGGATCGCGGCAAAGGTATCGCGGTACCAATCCGCCCACGAGCGACAGGTTGGGTTGAAAATCGCCCAGGTGCGGCCAGATCGTGAGCAACGCCCGCTCGCATAAATCGGTGTCCCGCCCGTCGTAATCTTGATGATGGGGAAGTTTCATCGGCAGAAGCCTTCCCATTTTCTCAGCGCCTCCGCCTGATCGGGACCGCGCAAGCTGACTTGGAGAAGGTCGAGGTAGATTTGCGCGTCGGAAACGAGAGGGATGCCGTTCACTTCCCGCGTTTCGCGGAAAACGCCGGGGTCAATGGGCTGGAGGAGCCAAATCTTGCCTCCGCCCGTGACGCGCCGCAGTCCCGCCAGCTTTTCTTCGTCGGCGGTCGGGAATCTACCGCAATAAGCCGATACCACCGGAACGTTGCCGTAGGCATGGCGCAACGTTGCCGCGAGCCATTGCGTATAGGCAATAGAAAATACAGGGCTAAGGTATCGATAAAAGCGACCAGCGAACGCGGCCTTGTCTGATTCCAGAAAATCGTACTCCTGCAAGTCGACCCGCTTTGACCACTGATCTGCCGCAGCCCAGGCGTCAAGTAGAGCATCCCGATTCGCAAGCTGCCAATCGTTGCGGCGGCCTTTCGCCCATCCCTGCGTCTCGTAATGCTGCAACAGTCGTGAAACCAGCCCAAGGCTCAGCCCCGTCTCTTTCGCCAGCTTGACCTGTCCCCACCCCTGATCGCCACGATTCAGAAGAAGTCGGGCCAGCCGCTGGCTCTTGGGCGAAAACGGTGAGAGGACTGGCTGCGCGAGACGAAAGCTGATTTGGTTGGTATCGCGAAAAACCGAAAGCCCTGGACGCTCGATCCAGGCGCGACCGTTGCAATCGATGCACGCCAGCTTCCGCTTCCGGCATTCGTTCAAGAGTGAATCTGACAGACGGACCGTGGCCAGAAGAGGCGCGGTCGCCCCGCGGCGCGTGTCCCGCGCCACCCGTTCGATGTCGGCGTGCTGGAGTTGAGCTTTGGCCTCGACCGCAAAGCGGTATTTGCGCCCCGACAGGTTGACGTCAAACACCAGATCGGCTTGACTCTCCTTCTTCCCGTTTCCTTCCGAAACATGAATTCGCGAGCCGGGAAAGACATGGCGCAGCCGCTCGGGAAGAACCCGGCGCAGCTCGCGATCATTGCTGATAGATTGAATTTTCATAGAAATCTACTTTTTTACTTATCAGTAAAATATCAATTTTCAGTGAAATTACAAGTCTTCCGTTGTTTGGATCGGCAAAACGAACGCCTTTCCGCTCCAAAACTTCGCTTAACTTACCGCCGTCGCGCAGCCACTCACCTTCACAGGAAAACGAGCGTAGCGGGGGATAGAAAAGCAGGTCCCACGCGCCGGCCTTTCTCTTTTTTTCTCCTCCTCTAACCAACCGGCGGCGCAGACGAGCGTCCCCCCAAGTTCCCTTGGGAACGCGAGTAAGCCGCGACGATAGAACTCAGTTTAAGCCGGTGCTGTGACAGGTTTCCTGGCACAGCACTGGCAAATGGGGCTATGCCTGACTGAGAGAATTGTGCACCAAGCTGGTGCACAATTTGCCGATATAGCCCAGAGTCATTCGTTTATTTCGGTTGTTGCGTTTATTTCGATTAGGCGTATCGTAAAATGCAAATGAAAACGACTCAAGCAAAGCCCCGCTCTACTGCTACTTCACCGCTTAGTTCAGATGAACTCGGTCTTGCCCAGCAATCCAGGAGCATTTTTGCCCGCCATACCGACAAACGGGGACGGCTTACCTTCCAAATCCGTGAAGGTAAGGAGAAGGAATCCGTCGTCATTCCCGCCGCTGCCGCCCGCTTGTTTAAAGATATTCTGACCCAAATGTCCGAGGGCAACACGGTTACGATCCTGCCGCTCCAAGTCGAACTCACAACCCAACAGGCCGCAGACCTTCTCAACGTCTCCAGGCCCTACCTGGTCAGGTTACTCGACGATGGCAAAATCCCCTGCCGTAAAGTGGGAACGCATCGCCGCATCTATGCCAAAGACGTGCTCGATTACAAGAGAGCCATAGACGCGGACAGAAACCGCGCGTTAAACGAATTGGCAAAGCAGGCCCAAGAGTTAAACATGGGCTACTAACGTGGCCCAACTCAGCGCAATTTACGACGCTTGCGTTTTGTATCCGGCTCCCTTGCGGGACTTTCTGATGCAGCTTGCCCTCACCGATTTGTTCCGGGCCAAGTGGACCAACCGCATTCACGACGAATGGATTAGGAACCTTCTCAAAAACAGGCCTGATCTGAAAAGAGAGCAGCTTGAGAAAACGTGACGACTAATGAATGCCGCAACACGGGACTGTTTGGTGGAAGGATACGACGACTTGATTGAATCCGTAAAACTTCCCGATGAGGATGACCGGCACGTTTTGGCCGCCGCGATCCATGCCCATGCAGGCATCATCGTCACCTTCAATCTCAAGGATTTTCCGCCGAAGACACTCCGTCAGCATAAAATTGAGGCCATACATCCTGACGATTTTATCTCTCGTCTCATCGAGATCGATTCAGCAGCGGTCTGCGATGCCGCCCGGCAGCATCGGGCACGGTTACGAAATCCATCCAAGTCTGTTGAGGAATATCTTCTTACACTTTCAAACCAAGGTTTGATCAAAACTGTCGAGTATCTTCGGCAGCACCTCGACCGTGTAAACGAGCATAGTCACGCTTGAAATTTTCGATCTCCGGGGCGAAGACGCGTTTAAAATCAGCGTCGATTTGGCCGGAATTCTCCAACGCATCACTGTCGATAAGGAGGGTAGGAGGCTTCGTGCGAGTTTTGCCCGACGCCGGGTCGAAATTGGAAAACAGGTCCAGGGCTCCCGGTACGACATCGGAGACATCGTCTTCGTCAGTCAACTTATAGCCCGCAATGTATTTGAAAACTTCCTTCGATACAGAAGTGTTATTGCAAACGATGATGAAGACGGGGGGCGCGTCATCGATTTCCAATTGAACCGTGCCGGCGGTATTTAAAGAATGCGCCCGACGATCATATTCTTCCTTGTAGTGATCGTAAAATTGTTGAAGAGCCGCCTTGATGAGATCGGGAAGATGGGGTGGCTCTTCCCGAAGCTCGGTTCCTTCTTCCTTGGCCCTTTTACGGGCGGTTTTACGGCCGGCGCGTGGAAGTTCAGCACGAACGTGCTCATAAAGATTCCGTAAAACAGGAAGATCAACCGAGGCCGTATCGTCCTTCGTCGGCAGGTATGGAATTTTTACCAAGCCGGACTCAATGGCTTCGATCAGCCCGAAATCGGAAACAACCCAAGGGAACAGGGTGTAGGGCTCGTAGCCGGAGCCGGTGAGAAAATAGGGAGTGGCCGAGAGATCGTAGATGCCAGCCAGCTTGAAACGGGCGCTAATCTCGCGCAGCCCGGAAAACCAGACTGCTGCGCGCTTGTTTTCCTCCGCTGTTTCTTCTCCCTCCGCGACACGGTTATCCTGGCGAGGCAGGTAGCAATGGTGAGATTCGTCATTGAAAACGAGAAGCCGAGTGCCCATTTTGAACGAACCGAGCACGCGCCTCACGACCTGAGACCAATCTTCTGTTTCGTCGCGTTTTTTCCCAGTCGTCGGATCCAGCTTGCCATCAAATGCACCACGCTTATTACCTTGAAGAGTTTTCGGTTCGAAAGCGTGGAAGTTGACTATAACGAGCCGCGCGTTGATCTCCAGAAGTTCCCGCCTCCATGTGCGCGGCGTGAGGTGGCGGGCGTAGTAATAATCTTCGGTTTCAATTCCCGTCCGGGGATCGACACGAAGAACCCCGAGGCGATCCCGAATCGTAATGCCTGGCGCGACGATCAGAAAATTGTCAGCAAATCGGGTATCTTGCCGATACTCCCTGCGGTTAAAGAAGTGGTAAACCAGAAGGGCCGCCATCACCACAGTCTTGCCGGTGCCCGTGGCCATTTTAAATCCGATGCGCGGAAGATTATCGGCATCCATAGATGAAACTTTTTGGTAATCGGAGAGCCGGCGAAGTATGTTGCTGCCAGCATTCGACCCCGAAGCGACTTCGTTCAGCCAAATGGCGATTTCGATAGCTTCCTGTTGTGCAAAGAAAAGTTTCTGGTCATCCGCGCGCTCATCGTTGAGGAACCAAAAATTAAGAAGCTCGCGGGTAATCCTTGTAGTGTTGGGATATTTGGCCTCGCGCCAGGAGGCCACTTCTTTCCGCACGAGGTTGACCATTCGCGTGCCGTAGTCCGGGTCCGCTTCTTTTATCGAAAGCAATGATCCTTGAGCACCTTGCGGGAGAGGAATCGTTTGGACTATCGGGACGAAGGGCTGGCGGCCCTCAACAATTTTCGAGTAATCCAATTCGCCACGGTCGTTCGTCGCATAGTGCAGCAGCGGCTCCCTATACGGATTATTGAGGATTGGATTGTCGGACGGCATTGAGGTCGATGCGTGATTTTATCGCCGTGGGAGTTTGTAATCCGCTTAAATCCTTCAGTTTAGGCCGTCGTTTGGTGTCGGAAAGCCTAATTTTCATCACCCATCGAGACCGCAACTGAAATGCAGTCGCCATCCTGTCGGAATCGCACCTGGCTGCAAATGCGTTTGACGGGCTGAACGAGCTTTTTCGCCGCCGATCTCAACCAAAAAGCGACGTTTGGTAGAGAAGGTCGCCTTTTCCTGTGCTGTTTCAAAAGAAAATCCTTATCAGACTTGCTCGCCGTAATATCTATGAGCCGACAGCAGTATCGTTTGCAACGACTTCAAAATTGTTCGCGTCGACCAAACAAGGTGTGCCTTCGATGGGTGAAAATGCCAGAAGTTTCTTGTCCTTGATCGCCTCATAGTGTTCCAACGGCAGAGTCACGACCTCAGCCCGCTTGGCGTAGGCGCGGTGTACGGCTTGGCTGCTGTGGCCAAGGTGAGCTTGGGCTTCTCGTTCGGGCATTCCAGCGGAACAAGCCCGTTCTGCCCAGCCGTAGCGGTAGCTGTGGAGCGAAACGCCAGAAATCTTCGCCCGCTGGCATACCTTGAAGAAATGACTGGCGCGTTTATTTTCACCCAGCAGGCGGATTCGGGGGAACAAAGGCCCGATGGAAGGCAATTGCTGCAAGACGGCTTTTAACCTGGGACCGATGACCAGAGCGGCCTGCCCTTGGCCGCGATGCGCCAGCTTCTGGCGGGAATAGTGAAGACGCTGGGAGGTCCAGTTGATGTTTTCCGCCGTCAAGTTGGCGATGTCCGTCTGACTGCCTCCGGTTTCCCAAAGGAGTTGAAAGAAGAGCGCATAATCTTGCATCCGTTCGGACGCCATAATCTTCTCGTGTTCTTCCACCGTGATGCCGCGCCGGGGACGGTATTTGATTTTCGGCCAGACACGTTTCGCCATGACCGGACTCAAAAGCCAGCCCATGTCCAAGGCGCGATTATGCAGGATGCGCAACCAGACATTAGTCGAAACGCCCGCTTTTTTATGATCGAGAATGGCAAGAAAATGAGCCGGTTCCGTCAGGTAGCTTGGAAGATTGGCCAGCATCCGCATGGGCGCGCTTTTTTCAAACTTCCTCCAACGGATCGCCGTGGAGCCAGTGTAACGATCAGCCATGAGTTGAATGAGTTCGCCCCAAGTTCGCGTGAGGAGTTCGGGAGATTTCGCACTGAGATAAACCTTGGCCATGGCCACATTGAGGATCGGTTGCGCGACTGCCTGGTTCTTGGCGCCGAGCAATCCCACCGCCTCGGTTTTGTCTTTGGTCCGAAGGCTCGTTTGTTTTCCGGTGTCGCTTTCGTGCGCGTAGTAAGTGCCATTTCGACGATATAATCTGAATCGCTGTCTCTGCATGACGGTTCTCCGTTGTGCAAGAGATTCTGCCAGATAAGGCCCCATTGGCCCTAAAGGGTAGTCAGCGTGCTGTGAGAGAAAGTGGAAGAAAGTGATGGTGTCGAATCACTTGCCCCCATTCTGCTGGCAGTTTTGCTGGCAATTGACCCTTTTTCCCACCTTTTAGGCCCTTTTTTTCACAGGCGCTGCTTGTAAATCAGCGACTTAAAAAAGGGCGGAAGGGGTGGGATTCGAACCCACGGTAACCTTTCGGCTACGGCAGTTTTCAAGACTGCATCCATAAACCACTCGGACACCCTTCCCTGTGGAACGATGAAAAGCCTACCGCGCAGACATCGCCGGAAACAAACAGAATCCAAGCAAGGTAGCCGGCTCAAGTCGGCGTTTGCGGAGGCACTCAATTATTGTTTCAAATATTGTTCCCCCCATTATTCGCTGTCAATGGGGGGAACAATAAGATGGTAACGCAACTTCTACTCCGGGAATCGATGCGGATCAAGCATTCCTTTACACGCCGAAGAACCGTTGCGTTTCCCGGAGAGCCTCCATCAGGCAGTCCACTTCGTCGTGCGTGTTATAGAAGTAGAAGCTGGCCCGGGCGGTGGCTTCGACGCCCAATTTTCGCAGCAGCGGCTGGGTGCAGTGATGACCGCCCCGCAGCGCCACTCCTTTTTGGTCGGCGACCGTCACCACATCGTGGGCGTGGATTCCGTGCAGGAGAAAGCTGACCAGCCCGGCGCGGCCCGAGGCGGGACCGAGCAGGCGAATCCCCTTCAACTCCGCGAGCTGCCCGTAGGCGTAAGCCGCCAGGTCCTGATCGTGCCGCCAGATTTCCTCGCGGTCGATGCCATCGAGATAATCGAGCGCCGCGTGCAAGCCGATGGCCCCCGAGATGTCGGGCGTGCCGGCCTCGAACCGGTGCGGCGCGGCCTTGTAGCTGCTCTGGTCGAAATGTACCGAGACGATCATTTCGCCGCCGCCCTGATAGGGAGGCATCGCATCGAAGATTTCCTTTCTTCCGTATAAGACACCGATACCGGTCGGGCCGCACATTTTGTGGCCGGAGAAGGCCAGGAAATCACAGCCGATATGTTGCACGTCGACCGGCAGGTGTCCCGCGCTCTGGGCGGCGTCGACCAGCGTCGTGACACCGAGTTGCCGCGCGCGCGCACACAGCATCGCCACGGGATTGACCGTGCCCAGCGAGTTGGAAATGTGGACCATCGCGAACACCTTGACCCGGGGCGTGAGCAAATCGTCCAGGCGCTCCAAATCGAGCAGTCCCTCGTCGCCGGTGACCGGCAGGTAAACGAGCCGGGCGCCCGTGCGCGCGGCCAGCAACTGCCAGGGGACGATATTGCTGTGATGCTCCATTTCCGTCAGAAGGATTTCATCGCCCGATCGGATATGGCGGTCGCCCCACGCGGAGGCGACCAGGTTGATCCCTTCCGTGGCGCCGCGGGTAAAGACGATCTCGTCGTGGTTTCGGGCATGAATGAAGTGGGCCACACGCGCGCGCGCCGCTTCGTACGCCGCCGTGGCGCGGTTGCTCAATTCATGGATGCCCCGGTGGACATTGGCGTTGTCGCGCTCGTAGAAATGGACCAGCGCGTCAATGACCGCGCGCGGCTTTTGCGTGGTTGCGGCGTTGTCGAGATAAACGAGCGGATGCCCGTGCACCTCTTGGCACAGCGCGGGAAAGTCATCTCGAATCTGTTTCAAGTTGGAAATCATAACCATTTTCCTGGAGGGTCGGACTCTGTCCCGACCCTGAAATGGGTCAGGCCGGAGGCTGACCCTCCAACTACAACATCAATATATACCCAGTTTGAGCCGGGCCGCTTCCGATAACATCGATTGGTTCCAGGGCGGGTCCCAGACGACTTCGACCTGGGCCTCCCCGATCTCCGCGATGGACATCAGCTTTTCCCGCACGTCCTCGGCCAGGGCCGGCCCCATGCCGCAGCCGGGCGCGGTGAGCGTCATCTTCACCTCCGCCCGATAGGAGTCCTTCCGTTCGACCGGCGCGAGCCGGCAACTGTAGACGAGGCCGAGATCGACGATGTTGACCGGGATTTCCGGGTCGTAACAGGTCTTGAGTTGGTTCCATGCGTCCTGCTCCACGATGTCCAACGGCCGCGCCTTCCCCGTCGATTCCTCCGACCTGGACGCAACTTGAAAACCGAGCGCATCACCGTTTTTCTCCTCGATGCGGAACATGTTGCCGCGCACGACGACGGTGTAACTCCCGCCGAGCGATTGCGTGACCTGCGCTTTCTCGCCCCGCTTCAGAACAACCCCGGTTCCGGCGGGCACCAGGGCCGCCTCCACGTCGCGGGTTAAAATGACGGTTCCTTGCGTGTCCATTTTATTCCTCCGATTCGGTTGAGACGACGCCTTGCCCCTCGATGGCCGCCACGATGGCATGCCACGGCAGAATGGCGCATTTGACCCGGGCGGGAAATTTGTGCACGCCGGCCAGCGCCGCCACTTTGCCCAGGCCGCCGCCGTCATTTCCCGTCGTAACCATGTCGCGGACCTTGCCGAACATCGCCCGGACCTCGGCGATGGTTTTTCCCTTCAGGCTTTCGGTGAGAAGGGACGCGGAGGCCTTCGAGATCGCGCAGCCGGAGCCTTGAAACGAGATGTCCCGCACCACGTCGCCGTCGAGATCGGCGTAGAGCGTGTAGTTGTCCCCGCAAATCGGATTGCTGCCCTGCGCGACGTGGCGGCAATTGGGCAAAACACGGAAGTTCCTCGGACTCCGGCTGTGGTCGAGGATCAATTCCTGGTAAAGTTCGGTGAGGTCGTCGGACATGATAAAATTGCCGCCGCCGGTTGATTTTCCTTCAGGCGATTCCACACCCGTTCGTTCAGCTCCCGGCGCAGGGGTTCGCAAAGAATGCGGTCGATGATTTCACCGGCAAAAGCGTAAATGAGCATCTGCCGCGCCTTCTCCAGCGGGATGCCGCGCGAACGGAGATAAAAAATGGCCTCGTCGCTCAACTGCCCGACCGTCGCGCCGTGCGTGCACTTCACATCGTCGGCGTAAATTTCCAACTGCGGCTTGGTATCGACCGTGGCGTCGTCGGAAAGAAGAAGATTTTTGTTCGTCTGCTTGGCGTCGGTCTTTTGCGCGCCGGGCCGGACGATGATGCGCCCGTGGAAAACGCCCCTCGATTTCGCGGCCAGAATGCCGTTGAAGTATTCGTGGCTCGTGCCGCGCGGCACGGCGTGATCCACGATCATGTAGTGGTCGGCCAGTTGCTCGTCGCCGACCAGATAGAGCCCGTTCAGCACGCACTCCACGCCTTCGCCCGCGAGCGTGGTGTGGATATTCGTGCGCGAAAGTTTTCCCCCGAAAGCCATCGAGTGAAGCCGGACATGGCTGTCGCGTCCCGCGCTGACCGCGAGGGTCCCCATATGAAAGCTATGGAAGCTTTCGTCCTGGAACTTCATGTATTCCACGGTGGCGTTGTCGCCCACGATAAGTTCCGTCACGCCGCTGGTGAGATAGCGCGCGTCGCCCACGCTCAAGTAGCTTTCGGTGATCGTCAACGAAGCTCCCGCCTCCGCGATGATCAGGCTGCGCGGGTAAACCGCTTCGGCGGAAACATCCGGTATGGAAATATAAAACAGGTGCATCGGCCCGGAGGCTTTACGGCCCTCCGGAATATGGATGAAAGCGCCGTCCTGGAAGAGGGCGGCGTTCAGCGAGGCGAACGGAGTTGCATTCTTTTGCGCAAGTCGGAAGAGATGCCGCTCGATCAGCGCGGGCTCGCCGGCCACGGCGTCCGCCAGTCCCATGATTTTCACGTCTTCTTCCTCTTCGGCAATCGAGGAAAGCTCGGGAGAAAAGTGGCCATTCACAAAAACGAGCCGGCTTCCGCCAAGCCCGCTGAAGGGCAGTCGGGCAAGGGTCTCGTTCGACAGATGGCCGCGCATCGGACGTGAAATCGGATCAAACGAGATGCCTGCGAGGGGCGCGAGATTGGTGAAGCGCCAGTCCTCGTCTTTCACGGTGGGCAGGCCCGTTTCGGAAAAGCACGCCAACGCGGCCTGACGAGCCGACGTTAACCACGACGGTTCGCCGCGGATCGCGGCCGCTTCCAGTTGAAGCGGCGATGGGGTTCGAGGCGCAATCATGGCGCTTCCTGGGTCAGCCAGTCGTAGCCCCTTTCCTCCAGTTCGAGGGCGAGTTCCTTCCCGCCCGACCGCACGATGCGTCCGTCATGGAGAACGTGGACAAAATCGGGCACGATAAAATTCAACAGCCGCTGATAATGGGTGATGACGAGCTGCGCGTTGCCGGGCCGCTTCAGCTTGTTCACGCCCCGCGCGACGATTTTCAGGGCGTCGATATCGAGTCCCGAATCGGTCTCGTCGAGGATCGCCAGCTTCGGTTCCAGCACGGCCATCTGGAAAATCTCGTTCCGCTTTTTCTCGCCGCCCGAGAAGCCCTCGTTGACCGCGCGCTTGAGAAGCGCGTCGTCGAGATCGAGGAGCTTGACCCTTTCCCGCACAAAGACGAGGAAGTCGGCCGCGTCGAGTTCCGGCTGCCCCCGGTGTTTTTGGAGCTCGTTGTAGGCGGCCTTGAGAAAATAGGTGCTGTTCACGCCGGGAATTTCCACCGGATATTGAAACGCCAGAAAAAGCCCCTCGCGGGCGCGTTCCTCGGGAGCGAGTTCGAGCAGGTCCTTGCCGCAGTAATCCACTTTCCCTTCGCTGATCTTATAGCCTTCGCGGCCGGCCAGGATCGCCGCGAGCGTGCTCTTGCCGCTGCCGTTCGGCCCCATGAGCGCGTGGGTTTCGCCGACATGAATCGTCAGGTCGATGCCCTTGAGGATCTCGTGTCCCTCCACGCCGGCACGCAGATTTTGGATGGCAAGGATCGGTTCTGTCATGGCCTTTTCCCTTAGAGCTTATCCCACGCTGCCCTCCAGGCTCACGCCCAAAAGCTTCTGAGCCTCGACCGCGAATTCCATCGGCAGCTCACGGAAGACCTCCTTGCAAAAGCCGTTCACGATCATGTTCATCGCGTCCTGGGTCGAAAGGCCGCGCTGGTTGCAATAAAAAATCTGGTCCTCGCCGATTTTCGACGTGGTGGCTTCGTGCTCGACCCGCGACGAGGTGTTCTTCACCTCGATGTAAGGGAACGTGTGCGCGCCGCATTTGTCGCCGATGAGCAGCGAATCGCATTGCGAAAAATTCCGCGAGTTGGTCGCGCCCTTTTGGATTTTCACCAGGCCGCGATACGTGTTCTGGCCCCGCCCCGCCGCGATGCCCTTCGAGACAATCGTGCTGTGCGTGTTCTTGCCGATATGGACCATCTTCGTGCCGGTATCGGCCTGTTGATAATTGTTCGTCAGCGCGACCGAATAAAACTCCCCGACCGAGTTGTCGCCATGCAGGATGCAGCTCGGATATTTCCAGGTGATCGCCGATCCGGTCTCGACCTGCGTCCAGGAAATCTTCGAGTTGCGGCCCTTGCAGTGGCCGCGCTTCGTCACGAAATTATAAATCCCACCCTTGCCCTTTTCATCGCCCGGATACCAGTTTTGCACGGTCGAATATTTGATCTGGGCGTCGTCCAGCGCGATGAGTTCAACCACCGCGGCGTGGAGCTGGTTTTCATCGCGCATCGGGGCCGTGCAGCCTTCGAGGTAACTCACGTAGCTCCCCTCCTCGGCCACGATCAGCGTCCGCTCAAACTGCCCCGACTTGTCCGCGTTGATCCGAAAATAAGTCGACAGCTCCATCGGGCAGCGCACGCCCTTGGGAATGTAGCAGAACGATCCGTCGGTGAAGACCGCCGAGTTCAGCGACGCGTAAAAGTTGTCCGTCGGCGGCACCACCGTGCCGATGTACTTGCGCACCAGGTCGGGATGTTCCTGCACCGCCTCGCTGAAGGGACAGAAAATGACGCCGCTTTTCGCCAGTTGCTCCTTGAAAGTCGTGCCCACGGAAACGCTGTCGAACACGGCGTCCATGGCCACGCCCGCGAGACGCCCGCGCTCGCGCAGGGGAATGCCCAGCTTCTCGTAAGTCTCCAGCAATTTCGGATCGACATCATCCAGGCTTTGCGGCCCGGTGCCGCGCTTTTTAGGCGCTGAAAAATAGATAATGTCCTGAAAATCAATGGGCGGATAATGGACCTTCGGCCACGCCGGAGGGGTCATCGTCAGCCAATGGCGGAACGCCTTGAGCCGCCATTCCAGCATCCATTCCGGCTCCTTCTTTTTTTCCGAGATCAGCCGGATGATCGCCTCGCTGATGCCGGGCGGCGCCGACTCGGTCTCGATCTCGGTGACAAAACCATACTTATAATCGCTTTGAACCAGCCCGGTAATGGTGTCGGTGGACGTGCTCATAGGCTTCGGCGAGGCCATGAACGCCGCCGCGAAACATAAAAGGAGGGAAGCCGCTGCCAGCAACTTGCCGAGAGGACATTACGACCCATCAGCATCAGGCAGAGTTCATCGCCTTCGCTTCCAATAAACCAGATGCTCCGGCCTTGTCAAATAACCCGTCATCCTGAGCTTGCTCAGGATGACATTATTCTTTTAGGAGCAACTCCGCCAACTTCTCCGGGATGTTCTTCGCGCGCATCAGCGTCTCGCCGACGAGCACCGCATTGATCCCGCAGGCGCGGACGCGGCGAACGTCCTCCGCCGTCTTGATGCCACTTTCGCTGATGGCCACGGTGTCGCTCGGGATTTCCTCGGCCAGCGTCTCGGTCGTGACGAGATCGACCTCGAACGTCTTCAGGTTGCGGTTGTTGATCCCGATCATGTCCGCGCCCAGCTCCAACGCGCGCTCCATTTCGGGCAGGTCGTGCACCTCCACGAGCACATCGAGCTGGCACGCCTTGGCCACGTCGTAGAGCTTGCGCAGCGCCGCGTCGTCGAGGCTGGCCACGATCAGCAGGATGGCGTCGGCCCCGGCGACCACGCTCTCGTAAACCTGAAGTTCGTCCACGATGAAATCCTTGCGCAGCAGCGGTAAATCGACCTGCTCGCGAATCTGCTTCAGGTAGGCGAGATGCCCGCCGAAATATTTTTCGTCGGTGAGAACGCTCAGCGCGTGCGCCCCGCCGCGGGCGTATTCGCGCGCCTGCGAAAGCGGATTGAAGTCTGGCGCGATGATCCCCGCCGACGGCGACGCCTTTTTCACCTCCGCGATAATCGCCACGTCGTTGCCCCGTTGCAACGCCGCGCGGAACGGCCGGAAATCATTCCGCAACAGCGCCGCCTTGCGCAGCTCGTCGGCGTGAGGCTCCAGCCGCTTGATCTCGTCGGCTTTGCTCGCGTTGATTTCGTCTAACTTATTCATGGGAAATTTTGGACAGGATTAACAAGATTAACACGATTGGGAAAGGCAACTGATTTAGACATGAGGAACATGAAAACATGAGTGGTCTTTGCTGCCGACTTCATGTCCTTCATGTTTCTCATGTCTAAAAAAGCTCACTCCACATCCGTATCCGCATCGGAGCGCTTCTTCCCGCGCAGCTTGGCCTCGATGAACGCGTTCAGGTCGCCGTCCATCACGGCCTGCACGTCGCTGGTCTGCTCGCCGGTGCGGAGGTCCTTCACCATCTGGTAGGGCTGGAAAACGTAGGAGCGAATCTGGCGGCCAAAACCGATCTCGCCCTTCTCGCCGTAATGCTTCTCCATCTCGGCGCGCTTCTTGTCCAACTCCAATTCGTAGAGGCGGGCCTTGAGCACGTTCATCGCCGAGGCGCGGTTCTTGATCTGCGACCGTTCGTTCTGGCAGGTGACGACGAGGCCGCTCGGGATGTGCGTGATCCGCACCGCCGAGTCGGTCGTGTTGACCCCCTGCCCGCCCGGACCGCCCGAGCGATAGACGTCCACGCGAATGTCCTTTTCCTCGACCTTGATGTCGATGCTGTCGTCGACCTCGGCGATCACGTCGAGCGACGCGAACGAGGTCTGCCGCTTGCCCGCCGAGTTGAACGGCGAGATGCGCACGAGCCGGTGGACGCCGTGCTCCGCCTTGAGCCGCCCATAGGCGAATTCGCCTTTCACTTGCAGCGTGGCCGAGCTGATCCCCGCCTCGTCGCCCGGCTGGATGTCAAGCATCTCCGTCTTATAACCCGATTTTTCCGCGAACCGCTGGTACATCCGCAGGAGCATGTTCGCCCAGTCGCACGCCTCGGTCCCGCCCGCGCCCGAGTGGAGCGTGATGATGGCGTTGTTGCGGTCCATCGGCCCGCCGAGCAGCACCCGCAGTTCGAGCGCGTCGAGCGACTTCGCCACCGCGTCGAACTCGGCTTGGAATTCCTTCGCCGCCGCATCGCCGGCGTCCTCGATCACCAGTTCCTTCAACGTCTTCAAGTCGGCGATCTTTTGTTCGAGGTCCTTCAGCGGATCGAGTTTTCCCCGGATCGCATTCGCCTCGCCGATGACTTTTTGCGCCGCCTGCGCGTCGTCCCAAAACCCGTTCGCGGCCATCCTGGCCTCGTACTCGGCGAGTTGGACTTTCAGTGCGGGCAGGTCAAAGAAACCTCCGCAACTGCGCGAGGCGCGTTTCGAGGTTGCCGACATCGGGAAGAGGAATCGTGGCCATGGGTTGTACCTTAGACAAAGCGAAGAATCACCCCAACGGGATTCGAACCCGTGCTACCTCCGTGAAAGGGAGGTGAGCTAACCGCTACTCCATGGGGTGTTCCGACGCGAGCCGGAAACTATAAGCGCAACCGCCCCCTCAAGGCAAAAGAA
>Ga0182030_10008201_pt1 | contig 21666 bp, 24 predicted proteins | sample 812S3MmetaG_FD_121299 | JGI IMG/M metagenome (GOLD analysis project Ga0182030, IMG submission 121299) | Permafrost microbial communities from Stordalen Mire, Sweden - 812S3M metaG (Illumina Assembly) | ecosystem: Environmental > Terrestrial > Soil > Wetlands > Permafrost | place: Sweden... | reverse complement strand
GACAACCGGGCGGACATCGGCGAGCTGGCATACGCGCTCGATCGCCACCTGGTCGTCGGCCGGGTCCTGGTGGTCAATGCCGCCTACGACACGGAGTTGATCAAGCGCGCCTACGCCTTCGGCGAGGAGCTTTGCGCCACCCACGTCGTATTCAGCCACATGGACGAACTCATCCATTGGGGCAAGCTTTGGGAATTCGTGCTCGGCCAGCGGTTGCAGCCCCTTTTCCTGAGTGCCGGCCAGAACCTGGCGGGCGACTTCTCCGAGCAGGTTTTCGATTCCATTCTCGAGCGCACCTTTCCCTCCAATGGTTCAAAACTTGCTAAACAGCAGACTCCCACATGAAACACTTTCAACTCATCGGTGGCTTTTGTGGATTTGTACTCGCCTTCGGCGGCAGCCTTACCGCTGGCAATGAAGTCGCAATCGCCCTCCGCGATGGCGCCATCGGCTGCCTCTGCGGAGCCCTCCTCCTACGGGCATTCCATTCCGTGCTCGCCTGGAGCGTCCAGGACTTTGCCATGGAAAGAATGCGCCGCCGTGACGACGCCAGGAACTCGACGGGGGCAAATAAGTGAATAACCCACCGCCCCTGGCAAATTCCCTGGCGGCAAAGGCATGGCGGGCCTACCAGAGCGAAGCCTCTCCGGACGGCGAGACGGAATTTCTGGAAATGCACCTTCCCCTCGTCAAGACAGTGGTTGGGCGCCTCCGCCTCACGCTTCCTGCCACGCTCGATATGGACGATCTTTACAGCGTCGGCGTCACCGGCCTCATGACCGCCGCAAAGCGCTACGACCCCTCCCGCAACACCGCATTCCCGGCTTTTGCCTCCCAGCATATCAGAGGCGCCGTTCTCGACGAATTGCGCCGCATGGATTACATGTCGCGGGGATCGCGCGACAAGGCCCATCGTCTCACCGACGCCATCAACCAGATCGAGCAGCGCACCCAGCAGCCCGCCACCAGCGCGGACATTTGCCAGGAACTCGGCATCTCCGAAGCCGAGTACGAATCATTGCTCGAAGAAGTCGCTCCCGTCAGCTTCCTGCCCCTCGACGGCGAAGCCTTCTCGGAAAGCTCCGAAGACATCCGCCTCCATGAAATCATCCCCGATGACGCGCAGCCTTCCGCCAGCGACGTCCTGGAGAAGAAGGAACTGCTCGAACTCGTGATCGGACGCATCCAGGAACTGCCGGATATGCCGCGGAAGATCCTCGCAATGTATTATTTCGAAGACCTCCGCCTTTCGGAGATCGCCGCCGCCTTCGGCCTTACCGAGGGCCGCATTTCCCAAATTCACACTCAGACTGTCCTCAGCCTGCGCGCATTCGTAAAGAGATTGGGCAACCCCTCATCCTCGCCGCGATGCTGCTGATCATAGGTTTTATCATCGTAGTGGGCGCTACGCTCGGCGGCTTTATGCTCGCCGGCGGGCATCCCCTCGTATTGCTGCAAGTCTCGGAGTTCATCGTCATTGGCGGCATCTCCCTTGGCGTGCTCGTCATTTCGAGCCCCATGGAAACCATCAAGGGCATCCTCCGCAAAACCATGGGAGCGTTCAAAGGCGGCGGCGGGAAGAAAGCCGATTACGTCGATCTCCTCAAACTCCTCTACGAGACCTTTGTGGTCGCCCGGCGCAATGGCCTCATCGCGCTCGAGGATCATGTACTCGAGCCGGCCAACAGCCCCCTCTTCAAAAAGTACCCCTCCTTCATCCAGGACAAGGATCGCGTCGGTTTCCTCTGCAATGCGCTCCGCCCCTTGATCGACGGGCGCATCAAACCCGAGCAATTGGAAGGCTTGATGCGCTCGGAGCTCAACGCGAAGGAAGAGGAAGCCGAAGGCCCCGTCCACATCCTCCAATTGATCGGTGACTCCCTCCCCGGCATCGGCATCATCGCCGCCGTACTCGGCATTATCAATACCATGGCCGCCATCGCCGAAGGACCCGCAAAGGTCGGCGAACACGTCGCGGCCGCCTTGACCGGCACCTTTCTCGGCATCCTGGGCGCCTATGGATTCATCAATCCCCTGACCATCCGCATCAAGGTTAACAACGCCGCCGATTTGCAGTATTTCAGCAGCATTCTGAAGGGCCTCACCGGTTTCGCCAATGGAATGGCCCCTGTCATGGCCGTCGAAGTCGCCCGGCGTTGCCTCGATCCCAGCGTCCAGCCCGAGGCGGATGAATTGGAAAAAATGCTCAAGGCCTTGAATGCGGGAGTCGCCAAGTAACCATGGCCAAGAAGGAAGCTCATCACGGCGGCGCATGGAAGGTGGCCTACGCGGACTTTGTCACCGCCATGATGGCTCTCTTCATGGTCCTGTGGATCAGCGCCCAGGACAAACAGATCCTCCTCGCCACCTCGGAGTATTTCAAACGACCGTTCAACGCCCTTACCGATAAATCCATCGGCGTCATGCAGGGCAAGGAAGGCGGCTCCCAGGGCAAGGACAAAAACGCCGCGACCGCCTCCGCCGCGAACCTCGCTTTCCTCAACGCCCTCGCCAAGGAGCTCAACCGGATGCTGAACATCTCCGACGCCGTCCAGAACGAACAGCCGGTGGATGTGGAAGTGACCTCCGACGGCCTCAAAGTCACCGTTTACGACCGCACCAACCGCCCGATCTTCGAGAAAAACTCGGCAAAGTTTACCACCTGGGGCAAGTTCGTGATGCAGAACCTTGCCTGGATCGTCGATCACAACAAATTCAAGGCCACCATCGACGGCCACGCTGCCACCGGAACCGTTTTGCCCGACGAAAATTACGGGCTGTGGGAATTAACAGCCGATCGCGCCAACGCGGCCCGGCGATTGCTTGAGCAGTACGCCGTCGAACCGTCAAAGATCGCCCGCGTCGCCGGTTTCGCCGATACGCAGCCATTGCCCGGCGTACCGACAACCGCCCAGTCGAACCAGCGCATCACGATGAGCCTCTCCATCAATAACGCCCCGTCTCCTCAACCCTCCAGTAACGCCTACACCGAGTCGTATGAATAGCTTCCTCGATAACCGCCCTCTCGTTTCCCAACAGAATGCCGCGCCCGCTCCGCAAAAAGCGGAACCCGGCTTTCAACCGCTCTTTGCGCCCGGCACTGTTACCACGCAGCGCCCTCAACAGGCTCCTTCCGCGTCCCAGTCCCAGCAGCAAGGCGAGCCCAGGATCGAACTGGTCCAAAGCGGCGGCAAAGTCGAGCGCATCATTGTCACCTGCACCTGTTGCAATCGCATCGAATTGCAGTGCCAGTATTAGCGTGGTGTCAGGCAAGCTCCTTTCTTAAATCCAGACCCGGCCAATAGCCGTCTGCTTCTAGAGTCCCGAAGGGACGACAGGCAATAGCCCGGGGTTTTAACCCCGGGTCTCCATGCACCAATTTTTCAGAGCCCCGGCAGGGGCGGCAGAAACACGCCGTCCCCAACCCTCCAGCCCGGCACATTCTGCCCGGCAAAAAGCGCTGGAAACGCCGCTTCCCACCTTCCGCTCCCTCCCTGCGCCCCCGTGGCACAGCCGATGCTAAGCACGACCCCCAAATGGAAGTCGGCATTTACACGGGAGCAGCCTCCATGGCTGCATTTGAAAAATGGCAGGAAGCCATTTCCGAGAACATTTCCCAGAGCTCGGTCCCCGGCTTCAAGAAAACCGCCATCTCATTCAGCGCCATCGATGGCAACCAGACCTCCATCCAGGATGGCGCCAGCTCCTCGGATACCATCCACGGGTCCATGCCCGCCGCCACTCCGAAAATCAGCTTTGCCCAGGGCCAGTTGAGCCATTCGGACAACGACCTCGATTTTGCGATCCAGGGCAGCGGCTTTTTCCAGGTCAAGCAGCCCGACGGCCAGATGGCTTACACCCGCAACGGCCAGTTCCACCTCACCCCGGACAAGACCCTCGTCAACATGCAGGGCATGCAGGTCCAGGGCGATAGCGGCCCCATCACTTTCAAGAGCGGCAGCGGACCCATCGCCGTTAACCCGGATGGCACCATCACTCAGGCCGACCAGCCCATTGCCAAATTGCCCGCTTATAACTTCACGGACACCTCCACTCTCCGGCGCGTCGGCGACGGCCTCGTCGCCCCGGAAGACTCAAACGTAACCCCCCAGAAAATGGACCACGCTCAAATCCTCAATAAATACCTCGAAGGCAGCAATGTGACCCCGATGAATGAAATGGTCAGCCTCGTCGCCGTCTCCCGCGCCTACGAAGCCAGCCAGAAAGTCATCCAAACCTCGGATGACAATGAGGACAAGGCCATCCAGGCGCTCGGCAACCCCTCCCCATAAAACCATGATCCAGTCATTATACTCCGGCGCCACGGGCATGGAAGCCCAGCAACTTAACCTGGACACCATCGCGAACAACCTCGCCAACGCCAACACCAACGGTTTCAAGAAGAGCGTCGTCGAATTTCAGGATTTGATGTACGACAGAACGCGCGCCGCCGGAGCCGATGCGGGCGGTGGCACCGTGGTGCCTACCGGCGTCGAAGTCGGCAACGGCAGCCGCGTCGTATCCACCGCGAAGATCTTTACTCAAGGCCAGCTTACACAGACCGGCCAAAACTGGGATATGGCCATCAACGGAGACGGCTTCCTCCAGGTCCAGCAGCCGGATGGCACCTATGCCTACACCCGCGATGGCTCCTTAAAGGTGGATAACACCGGCCACCTCACCACGAGCGATGGCCTCCCGGTCCTTAGCGGCTTCCAGACGGTGCCCCCAGGCACCAGTTCCGTCTCCATCGCAAGTAACGGACAGGTCACCACCCAGGGCCCCAGCGGCACCACGACTTATCAGATTCAGCTCACCCGCTTTACAAATCCCGGCGGCCTCCTCAGTCTCGGCGGCAATCTCTATCAAGAGTCTCCCGCCAGCGGCACCCCGGAGTCCGGCAGCCCCGGCGCAAATGGTTATGGCTCGGTCGTCCAGGGTTCTCTCGAGACGTCCAACGTCAACATCGTTCAGGAAATGGTCAACATGATCGAGGCCCAGCGCTCTTACGAGATCAACTCCAAGGCCGTCCAAACCTCCGACGAAATGCTTCAGAAAATGGGCGACCTCAAACGATGAAAAGCCTCATCCTGATTGCTTCTTTCGCCCTCTGGGCCAGTGTCGCCGGCGCCCAGCTCGATCAGATCCTTGCGCCGGTTCAAGCCAGCCTCGCCGGCGCCCCGCAGACCCCCGCGAATCCCTCCGCCCCGGATGCTCAAGCCGCCGCGCCCGTCCCGGCCGATCCAGGCGCCATCAGTCCTCGCAGCCTCACGGGAGACGATCTTCTCAACGAGCTTCAAAAACAGCTCGCCTCCTATTTTGGACTCAAAGGAAACTTAAAACTGAGGTTTATCCGCCCGTGGAATCCGGTCCAACTGCCCGGGAAAGATTTCGATCTCACGCTTACCGACTACCCGCCCAATGGAGTTTCCGGCTCTTTCGACCTCAGATTCAAGATCGCCTCCGGTGGCCTCCAGGTCGGGGAATGGCAGCTCGGCCTTCGCGCTCAACTCTGGCAATCCGTCTGGGTCACCCAGGGTCGCCTCGACCGCGGTCAACCCCTCGATCGCACCCTGCTCAATTCCCAAAAAGTCGACATTCTGGGGGTCAAGCAAACGCTTCTCTCCGATGACACGGACCCCGACGCCTACGACGTCGCCCAGGGCATTGGCCCCGGACAGGCCATTTCAAAACAGGATGTCATCGAGCGTCCGCTCATTCACAAGGGCGATGTCGTCGAGGTCGTAGCCATCCAGGGCCTCCTCGATATCCACATGAAGGCCCTCGCCATGGAAGACGGCGGCGCCAATGCCATCATCAAAATGCGCAATCTCGACAGCAGCAAAGACTTTAACGCCCAGATACTCAATGAAAACGAAGTCAAGGTACATTTCTAGAGCCGCCCAAGCGCTCCTCTGGCTTGCCCTGGTCGCTGCCACCGCCCACGCCGGCTCTCTCTGGCGCGAGGGCGTGACCGACGAGCGCGGCATGTTTGCCGACAAGCGCGCCAAGCGCATCGGCGACATCGTCACCATCATGGTCAATGAAAACGTCGGGATGACCAATACCCTCAGCCTCACGACCGCCAAGCAGAACTCCTCCGCCTCCGCCACCGGCATCGAGGGCATCGCCAGCAACGTGGTAAATCAGTTTATTACCAATCTGCCCTTCTCTAAGTTCGGCAAGCATTTGCAAAACACCACTTCGACACAGGGCGGTACTCTTCCCACCGTGCCGCAGTTGTCGGTCAATGGCACCAACAGCTTCACTGGCGGCGGCACGATCAACAATACCCAGACCATCACCGGCAGTGCCGCCGTTCAGGTCGTCGATGTCCTGCCAAACGGAAACCTCGTCATCGAGGGCCTTCGCGAAATCACCTTTTCCAAGGAACGCCAATTCATGTCCCTGCACGGCATCATCCGGCCCTACGACATCCAGCCCAACAACACGGTCTCCTCCAGCAACATCGCCGGCGCCCAGGTCCAGATCGTGTCCGAAGGCTCCCTCACCGACTCGCAGAAGAAGGGCTGGCTGCTCCAGCTCAACGATAAAATCAGCCCCTTCTGAGCATGAAGATCAGACGCCTTCTTCCCAGCCTCGTCTCCCTCTTTCTCCTCTGCGGGAGCGGCAATGCCGCCCGCCTCAAGGATGTCACCCTCGTCGAGGGCGGCCGCGAAAACCAGCTCGTCGGCTACGGGCTCGTCGTCGGCCTCGCCGGCAAGGGCGATAGCGCATCGGTCACTTACACCGTCCAGAGCATCGCAAACGCGTTGCAGCGTTTTGGCGTCAATGTTCCGGCCAGCACGATCATGTCGAAAAACGTCGCCGCCGTCATGGTCACGGCCAGCATCGATGCTTTCGCCAAGCCCGGCAGCAAGATGGACGTTACCGTCTCCTCCATCGGCGATGCGGAGACCATTCAAGGCGGCGTCCTCGTTCAGACCCCCTTAATGGGCGCTGATGACGTGACCTACGCCGTCGCACAGGGATCGGTCGCCATTGGCGGATTTATCGGCGGCTCCGGCGGCCCCGGGGGGGCGACGATCCAAAAGAACCATCCCACGGTCGGCACCATTAGCGGAGGCGCCCTGGTCGAGCGCGAGATCGAGGCGCAAATCGTCAGCAACAAGCAAATCGAACTCCTTCTCCTCAACCCCGACTACGCTTCCGCCGCCCGCGCCGCCGAGGCCATCAACAATGTATTCCCCCACAGCGCCATCGCGAAGGACGCCTCGACCATCAATGTCTGCGTCCCGCAGGAGTACACCGGCTACGAGGTCAATTTTGTCGCCTCCCTGGGCGCCATCGAGGTCGTTCCCGATAATACCGCCCGGGTCGTCATCAATGAGCGCACCGGCACCATCATCGCCACGGCCAATGTCCGGATCTCCACCGTGGCCGTAAGTCATGGTTCGCTCACCATCAACATTGCCTCCACCCAATCCGCAAGTCAGCCCAACGCTTTCGCCAATGGCAAGACGGCCATATTGAAAAGTACCGAAACATCGGCCACCGAGGGAAAAGGCGGTTTCAAGGTCGTCGACGAGCTTCCAACCATTCAGGAGGTCGCCTCCGCCTTGAACGCCCTGGGTCTCTCCACCCGCGACATGATGGCCATCTTTCAGGCAATGAAAAAAGCAGGCGCCCTCCAGGCCGATCTCGTCTTGGAGTAATCCTTATGGACATTGCCGGCATCAGTTCCCAGCTTGCCTCCACGGCGCTCTATCCATCCGGTGCATCGACCGGCGGCGACCGGGACCCCGCGAAAGTAGCCAAGGTATCCAGGCAATTCGAATCCATCCTTCTTCGCCAGATCATCGGCGAATCGATGAAGCCCCTTCTCGAGAGCGGACCCTCCGGGCAGGTTTACGGCTATATGCTCACCAGTTCTCTTGCCGACCAGATTAGCGCCGGGGGAGGGCTCGGCCTTGCACACATCTTACAGACCCAGATTAGTCAAAAAACAAAATGACCGTAAATTGCGACTTATTGATCGATGCGCTTCGAGACGAAGTGCAGGAGTACGGGGGCCTGCTCAGCCTCTTCAACGACCAGCAGACCGCCATCCTCGAGCGCAAGCCCGACGCGGTTCTGGCCGTCCAGGAGGCCATCGCACAGCAATTGGAAACCATCCACGTTTGCAGAAAGCGCCGCGAGCAAAGGGTAAAGGAAGTTGCCGCCGCCGTCGGCCAGGGGCCCAACAGCGCCCTCAGGGGGTTGATAGAAAGTTGTGCCGAAGCGGTACGGCCCTTGCTTCATGCCTTGATCGACGAAGTGAACCAGCTCATCCTCAAAGCCAGGCGCCGCGGCCAGCAAAACCAGATGCTGCTTGCCCGCTCCATTGAGATTACACAGCAGATTCTGCAAAGGTTGAATCCGGAAGCGGTCACAAAGACCTATTCCCGTGGCGGCCGCCTCAAGATCGCCAGGGGCGCCACCGGCTCGAGGTGCCTCGCAAGGAGTTGAAACCATGGCCGGCCTAATCACCGAACTCAACCAGGCCGCGGGGGCGATGGGTGCCCAGCAATTGGGTCTTCAGATCACCAGTAACAACCTCGCGAATGTAAACAATCCCAATTACTCCCGCCAGACCCTCGCCCTGGGGGCCGTCGGCGTTCAGGAGTCCGGCATCGGAGAGATCAGCATGGGCGTGGATGCCGAGGGCATCCAGCAGGACGTCAATCCCTTCCTCAATGCCCAGGTCACCCAGGAGCTTTCACAGACCGGCACCCTCCAGGCCCAGGTCACCCAACTCACCCAGGCCCAGTCCTATCTCGGCGAGCAGGTCAATTCCAGCACCACCACTTCCTCCATTACCAACGACCCCTCCTCCACAAGCGGGATCAGCACCGCGATGGACAGCTTTTTCAACGCCTTCAGCAGTCTCGCCGCCTCCCCCACGGATACCGGCGCCCAGCAGACAGTCGTCCAGACCGCCGGCACCCTCGTCGATACGATCAACACGACCAATTCCCAACTCCAGTCCCTCCAGGGAGACATCAACACCCAGATCAATCAGGATGTCGGCACGGTCAATGGCCTTCTCAAGGATGTTGCCACCCTCAATGGCCAGATCTCGCAGTACGATGTCCAGAATCCCAACTCGACCGCCAACGACCTCAACGATCAGCGCCAGGCAGACCTCGAACAGCTTGCCGGCTACATGAATTTCACCACCAGCACGGTCCCGAACAGCAACGGCCAGATCCAGATCACCGCTCTCGACCAGAACTCAAACCCCGTCACCCTCCTCAGCAAGACCAGCGTGGAAGGCGGCGGCATCGCCTTCAACGGCGCCGGCTTTACCGGCGGCGTTCCCACCGCGACCCTCGCGTTGACAGGCGGCTCCCTCGAAGGCAATCTCTCCTCCAGCACTGGCGCTGTCCAGACGCTGATGAACAATCTCGCCACCACCGCCTCCCAGCTCACCAGCGCGGTCAATTCTGCCTACAATCCCACCGGCACAACCGGCAATTTCTTTCAGAGCATCCCTTCCACCGGCGATTTGATCACCCTCGACCCAAGCCTCACCGCCACCACGCTCAAGTCCACCAACACCGGCAACGCCGGCGCCAATGAACTCGCTCTCGCCGTATCCGATATCCCGAATAAGACGTTTTCCACCGGCAGTGGCGGCCTTATCAACGGCACCATCGGCGGCTATTACTCCGCCGCGGTCACCAGCATCGGCGAGTCCATTGACAGCGCGCAATCCCAGCTTTCCGACCAGACCGCGGTCCAAAACCTGGTCCAGTCCCAGCAAGCTTCCGTAAGCGGAGTAAATCAAGACGAAGAGTTAACCAATCTTATGACATACCAGAGCGCCTTCCAGGCCCAGGCACAGGTCGTTAACACGGTCAATACCTGCCTGACTGCCATCGTCGCCACTCTATTTGGAGACACATAATCCTAATGCGCATCTCATCCGAAAGCTTCCCAAACTCGCTGATCCAGAACATTCAGCAGCTCGGTACCCAGCAGACCCAGTATCAGCAGGAATTGGCCACCGGCGACCGCATCACCAATCCCAGCGACGATCCCGCCGCCATGGATCAAGTGCTCAACATGAGCGCGCAGTTGCAGTCGCTTCACCAATACTCCGCCAACAACGCCACCGCCACGGACATCACCCAGCAGAGCTACTCCTCCCTCAGCTCCCTCCAGGGTATCTCCACCACCGCCAGCGAGCTTGCCGAGGAAGGCGCCAGCGGCGCCACCGACGCCACCTCCTACACGGCCTACACCCAACAGCTCGACCAACTCATCCAGCAAGGCCTGCAAACCGCCAACACGCAGTATAATAACAATTACATCTTCGGCGGCGCCCAGACAACCACGCCTCCCTTTACCGCCACTTACGATTCCAGCGGCGCCATCACCGGGGTCACCTATACCGGCACCGCCTCCGGCGCCTCGATGCAGACCGGCCAGAACAGCACCGTCTCTCCCTATACCGACGGCACGACCAACCAGGGCATCGCCACTTTCTTGAATAACCTCATCGCCCTGCGCGGCGCGATGAATTCCCAAAGCTCCTCCGCGGTCGCTGCCACACAGCCTGGCCTTCAAACCTCCGAGAATACGATTCTCGATGCCGTGAGCGGCATCGGCGCCGTCCAGTCCGGCCTGGAAGCCGACCAGACCCTCAACCAGTCCGCGTTCACCTCCCTCCAGGGCCTTGTCTCCAACGATACGAGCGCCGATGTTGCCACCACCAGTGTGCAACTCTCCCAGACCCAGGCCGCCTACCAGGCAGCCCTCGAGAGCGGCGCAAAGATCATGCAGACCTCGCTCCTCAATTACCTTACGTAATCCGCCTGCGCGGAGTCGCCCGGGCAACCCAACGCTCATGAAACTAGCTACCGAAACCCAGACATTACCCGCCTCGGACCAGCATAATCTGCAACTCCCTTTCGGCCTGATCGGACTCCCGAAACTCACCAGCTTTTCATTTTCCCCCATCGAGAATAGCTGGCCCTTCATGTCGATGAAGTCGATCGGCGAGCAGCCCCTCGACTTTGTCGTCATCGATCCAGGCGGTCTGATTCCCGATTACGAGATCGAACTCAGCGACGAGGATGCCGAGTCCCTCCAGATCCAGTCCGCAAGCGATGCCCTGGTCCTCAATATCGTCACTGTCCACTCATCCCGGGCCAATTTCGTCACGGTCAACCTTGTGGGTCCCGTCGTGGTCAATCGCCACACCGGCATCGGCAAACAGATCATCATCCTCAATTCCAACCGTTACTCGAGCCGGCATCCCTTGGTTGACCAGCCTGACGAGGTCGATGCTGTTTAAGGGACCGCCATGCTAGTCCTAAGCCGCAAGGTTAACGAGGGGATCATGATCGGCGATGAGATCGAGATCCGCATCAGCCGCATCGATGCCGATGTCGTCAAGATCGGCATCCAGGCCCCGCGCCACCTCTCCATTTATCGCAACGAGATTTACAAACAGGTCAAAGAGGCCAACCTCGGCGCCGCCCGCAAGCCGGCCGATACCCTGCCCAAGCTCAATCTGGTAAGAAAGACAAAGCCTGCTGATTAAATTCGAATTTCGAATTTTCCGCCCCCCTCACGCCGCCAGCACTTCCAGCTTATACTCGTTCAGCTTGTTCCTCAGCGTCCGGATGCTGATCTTCAACAGGCTCGCCGCCTGCGTCCGATTCCCCTTCGTTTGCTCCAGCGCCCGCAGGATGTGTTCCCGCTCGATCTCCTCCAGCGGTTTGACCATTCCAGGAGAGGACTCGGATTGCGCTTCCGGATTCCACAGTTGCCTGGAGGTATGGGCGGCGTGGGCCGCCGGAGCCGGGCTCGAACTCGCTGGATCGAGCAAATGGATCAGCGCCAGGCACGCCGGCTCGATCAGGTGATTCTCCTCCGACAGGATTACCGCGCGCTCGATCGTGTTTTGCAATTCCCGCACATTTCCCGGCCAGTCATGTCTCAGCATCGCTTCGCGCGCCGCATTTGAGAACCCCCGCAGCTTCCTCCCATAGCTCCGGCACGCCGCATGCAGCGTCGCTTCCGCCAGCATCATGATATCGTCCTGGCGCTCCCTCAACGGAGGCACGAACACCGGCACCACATTCAGCCGGTAGTACAGATCCTGCCGAAACTCCCCCTCCGCCACCGCCCGCTTCAAGTCCCGGTTGGTCGTCGCCAGCACCCGCACGTCCACCTTGATGGTCTTCGACCCGCCCACCCGCTCGAACTCCCGCTCCTGCAACACCCGCAATAGCTTCGCCTGCAAGCGCGGTGACACCTCGCTGATCTCGTCCAGCAGCAGCGTCCCCCCATTCGCGAGTTCGAACCTCCCCTCCCGTCGCTCGGTCGCCCCCGTGAATGCGCCCTTCTCGTGCCCGAAGAACTCGCTCTCGATCAGCGTCTCGCTCACCGCCGCGCAGTTCACCTTGATGTACGGCGCGCTCGCACGCCCGCTCGCCTTGAAAATCTCGTTCGCGATCAACTCTTTCCCCGTCCCGTTTTCCCCGGATATCAGCACCGTCGCTTCCGTCGGTCCCACTTTCCTGACGATCTGTTTCACCCGCATCATCGACGGGCTCGAGCCGATCAAATCCCGCGTCCCGACGATTTCATGGCTCAGGTACTCATTGACCTTCAGCACCTGGCGGTAGCTCTCCGCCTTGCGCACCAGCACCTCCACCTGGTTGAGCGAGAAGGGCTTCAGCAAATAATCGAACGCGCCCGCCCTCATGCACGCCACCGCCGACTCGATGGTCCCATAGCCGCTCATCATGATGATCAGCGGCTTCACCGGCTGGCGCCCCAGGCGTTCCAGAAGCTCAGTTCCCTCGCCATCCGGTAGTTTTACGTCCAGGAGGATCAGGTCGAAGGTGTTCCGACCCAGTTGCTTCTCGGCGTCCGCCAGAGTCCCGACAGTGCATACGGCATACCGGTTTGACCGCAGGATTTCTTCGATGCTTTTTCTGATGATCAACTCATCATCAACCACGAGAATCTTTTCTATGGCCATTATGGAACCTACTAGAGCAGGATGCGTGAAAACACGTAAGCCAACGCTTGCAATTTCCTTTGCGAAAGTTGTCCAACCCCACGGCAGCGACCCTATCGACCGCCGATGCGAATCGGTTTACTCCGCCACTTCTTCCGGGACCGCGTGCTTCCGATACAGCCGCTGGATCTGATCCAGCGTCGGCCTCACCTGCTTCGTCGCCGCTCGCGTCGCCACCGTGCACTTGCGCAGCATCTGTTCGTTCTCCCGGTCCAGCAGCAGCGCTTTGAGCACGATCTGCTGCGTCTTCTGGATGGCCGCGCGGTCTTCAGGCGACCAGCCGGCGAGGGGATCACGCAGCGAGCGCAGCATCGCCAGCGCATCTTCGAGCTGCTTGAGCGCCGCCCTTTTTTGTCCCAGAAAGTCATCGCCCGGCGGGATGCCGGTCGTCTTCAGCAGCCGATTCTCATCGAGCATGAGCTGGTAGGTCAGCTCGCATGCGGCCATGTGCTCCTGGAGGGCGTTCTCGGTAACCATATTCCTTTATTGGGGAGGGGGGCTGGCCTGGCTCGCCTGACCCGCATTTGCCTGGGCATCCGTGACCTTCACATCGTCCGCCGGCGCCCTCGGGCCCATCAGATCGTTGAGCTGAGCCTCAGCCCCTTGCTGCCACTCCAGGTGCTGGCTCCTCCAGTCCGCCATGTGGCTTAGCTCGGTCAGATCCTCGCCCACCGGTTTCCCTGCCGCCTGGACCTTTTTGCATTCATCCAGGATGTAGTGGTACGCCTCGCCCGCCCGCTCCGGCAACCGCAGCCGCTCGAAACAGAGCCCGACCTGATAGATCACCGGCCATTGCCAGTCCGGGTCGGTGCTCAGCTTCGCCATCGCCTGGTAAATCGCCAGCGCCCTCAGGAAATCGCCCCCCTGGTAAAACTCATTCGCCAGTTGGTTGCCGGTCTTTCTCTGCCAATAGATCCACGCTTCCGCATCGCGCTTCTCAACATGCTTTTCCATTCGCAGCAAGGTCAGCGCCTCCTCCGCCGCTTCCTGCGGCCGGTTCATCCCCTTGAGCGCCCTCGAGCGCACATAATGGCATTGCGGCGAGTACGACGTTTGCCCAAACCCCTCCAGGAACCGCCGCGCGGACGCCGCCGCTCCCGAGTAATCCGCCAGCAGAAATGCGCAATATGCGTTCTGAAACTCCGCATGCGCTTTCTCGTCGGGCGTAAGGTCCAGCCGATCCAGCAGTTTATACATCCGCTCCGCCTGCTGGTAATCGCCCGACGTCATGAACGTCTCCGCGATATCAAATTGCGCCTGCGTGGAATACCCCTTGTATCTGGCAAACTCCGCCTGGTCGACCCGCAGCGCCGCGTTCAAGACATTGTAAAACCGCGAGATCGCCAGGTCATACGCTCCGGTCTCCCGGTACAGCCGGCCCAGCTTCAGCAGCAGTTCTGGCGTCGCCGGATCCGCGGGAAAGAGCTGGTGAACCCTTTCCCCCACCGCTATGGCCTTCGAATACATACTCCGCGCCCGGTAGCACTCAAACATATCGAAGAGCGCCTGCTTCTTCGCATCGTCCGGAGCATCCACCAGCAGCAGCCTCCCGTAGAATTTCTCCGCTAGTTCCAGATTGCCCCGTTCCGCCGATCGCCGCGCCATATCCGCGTAACTCGATATCTCAGCCAGCGTCGCCGGGGATGTCGGTTTCTCCGGGGCCGCCGGCTTATCCTCCGCGAGCAGGTTTGCCCCCGTCAGCAGCACGGCCATTGCAAGAAGCGCTCTCATGGCAGCACTACGGCTTTTCAATGTACGTTGCCGCGCTTGGCGGTCCCGCCTGCGCCGCCTGCGGGGTGTGGGATGGCTGGGCGGGTTCAAAGATCGGATCGAAGAACCGATGCGAATCCGGCACGAAATTGTATTGGTTGCGGAAATACCCCACCACCTCGTCCGGCGCCTTCGTAAAATCCGCCCCACCCTTCTCCAATTGCGCCGGCCCATTATCCGGCACAGGGTAGGCCGGTCCGGCCGCCGTGATCACATCCTCCTCCTCCGGCGAGCTTTTCGGCGTCGGCGATTCTGCCGCCTGTGGGCTCGGTGACGGTTGCGGGGTCGGCGTCGGCGACGCCGCCCGGGCGGCAGATTTTTCCGCCCCCTCCTCCTTTTGCTTCTCTGGACCCATCCCCTTCGCCGCCGCCGATAGGCCCGGTGCGCTGCGATGCGAGCAATCAATCGCCGCATCGCCATACCGCATCGCTACCGGCTCCTGCGCTTTCAGATAGCTCGCCGGCTCGTAGATAAACGGATACTCCGCGCTCAGGTGGAACTCCCTCCGCTGACCGCCGGGAAGCGCTTCCTCCCCCGCGCCGGCAGATATTTCCAGTGCCTGGAGCGCGAGGGCCGCAAGGGCAAAAACGTACAGACGACAAGCCATACGCGCTGCTTAGCTAGTTCCTTGCCATTTGAATATTTAAGCCGCCTCGCCCATTTCCTTCCGCAACGCCTCCGCGCGTGATATGGCTAGCTCCGCCACCCTTTCCAGCGCCGCCAGGTGGCTGCACTTCATCCGCTTCATCGCGATTTGTGCCGCTTTGCACACCGCTTCCTCAAAGGCGTCATGGTCGTACGCGGCGGAGATCAGCGACACCTCTCCTTGAGCCCCGGCACGTGCTGCCAGCGCGTCCCGAATCCCGCACCAGAACTGCGGCGTGTCAAATGGCTTGAGCAGATAACCCCGGATCTCCACGCCCGAGCAGCGCGCATGGGCAATTTCCTCCTCCGATCCTGCGAGCATCAGGATCGCCGGCCGCCGGAGAGCATAGAGACTCTTTGCGACGGAAACCGCATTCTCTCCCTTCAAGCTCGAATCCAGCAGGATCAGGCCAGGGGAGGATGACCCGGCCATCGACACGGCTTCCTTGCCGCTCTTCGTGATCGTAGCCAGGTGGCCGCGCGAACGCATTTCTCGCTGGAGGACGCAGGCCAGGCGCTCATGGTTGGAAACGATCAGAGTTGTGAGCGTCGTGGGCTGGGTAATCATTTGTAATTTAGCCTCCGGGGGGAGGTTTGATGCATCAACGTATCTAAAAAAAATCGCGCGAACCTTCAGTCGGGCTGCTCTGCGGCGCCCGTCCGGCGGGCCGGCTACATGACACAGGAGTTCCCCCGCCTTCGAGGGAACTCCCGGTTCATGTCACTGAATCGTTTACTGCAGGAGCTTCAGCGCGATCTGCGAGCTGGAGTTCGCTTGCGAGAGCATGGAGGCGCCCGCCTGCACAAGGACGTTGTCCTTCGCCAGTTCGGTCGATTCCGCCGCCACGTCCACGTTGGTGATCTGTCCGACCGCGGCCTGGAGGTTTGTGCTGCTGGCAGACAGTGTCTGCGCGGCAAAGTTCAGCCCGCTGCTCTGCGCGCCGTTTGCGGCAGCCATGGTGGCCACTGCGGTCAGCGCGGTCGTGATATTCGTCGAGGTCAACGCCGTGAGACTCGCCGCTGCGGTAATCCCAGAGGTCTGCCCGGAGAGATCCGCCTGGGTGACCGACTGGGTCAACGCGCCGTCCGCCGAGATGCCGACGCTCAGGCTCCCGCCACCGCTCTTGAACAAGGCCACGCCGTTAAACGTCCCCTTGGTCAGGTCGGTCAACTGGCCCTGCAGCGCGGTGAATTCCGCATTGTAGTTGGCGATGTCGCCCGAGTTTTTGGTCGGGTCGCTTGCCATGGTCTGCAACTCAGAGACGCGCGTCAGGATGCTGGACGCCACATTCAGCGAGCCATCCTGGGTCTGCAGGAAGGACTGGCCGTTCGCCACGTTCGCGCTGGCCGCGTTCGTGTCGTCTATGGTGGAGTTCATTCGCATGGAAACCGCCAGGCCGCCTGCGTCATCGGAGGGGTTGACGATTTTCGAACCACTGGACAATTCGCCCAGGGCTTGCTGCAACTTGGCGTTGCTCTCGTTGAGGTTATACGCGGCGCTGATAGCCGACGTATTGGTGTTGATGGATATGGACATAGGATACCTTTCTTGGTGTTTTTTTCGCGACGTCCGTGCCGCAGCCGGGCCACTTTTTATTTAGGTGTTTGACCTCACCGCCGGAATTTTTTCTTCCAACATGAAGGGATCGGCGTGCTTTCGGCTTTATTTAGAACTTTTTTTCCAATACCCGGAAAAAAGCGCCTGTTCGGTCATATTCGCCGTCCAAAAAATGCCTTGGCAGGACATGACACAGGAGTTCCCCCGCTTTCGAGGGAACTCCCGGTTCATGTCACTGAATCGTTTACTGCAGGAGCTTCAGCGCGATCTGCGAGCTGGAGTTCGCTTGCGAGAGCATGGAAGCGCCCGCCTGCACTAGGACGTTGTCCTTCGCCAGTTCGGTTGACTCCGCGGCCACATCCACGTTGGTGATCTGTCCGACGGCGGCCTGGAGGTTCGTGCTGCTGGCAGACAGAGTCTGCGCGGCAAAGTTCAGCCCGCTGCTCTGCGCGCCGTTCGCGGCAGCCATGGTGGCCACTGCGGTTAGCGCGGTTGTGATATCCGTCGAGGTCAACGCCGTGAGACCCGATGCTCCGGTGATCCCCGAGGTCTGCCCGGCGAGGTCGGCCTGGGAGATCGACTGGGTCAGCGACCCGTCCGCCGAGATGCCCACGCTCAAGCTCGCGTTGGCTGCCCCGAACAAGGCAACGCCGTTAAACGTCCCCTTGGTGAGGTCGGTCAACTGGCCTTGTAGCGCGGTGAATTCCGCATTGTAGTTGGCAATGTCGCCCGAGTTTTTCGTCGGATCGCTCGCCATGGTTTGCAACTCAGAGACGCGCGTCAGGATGCTGGAGGCCACATTGAGCGAGCCATCCTGCGTCTGCAGGAAGCTTTGCCCGTTCGCCACGTTCGCGCTCGCCGCGTTCGTGTCGTCGATTGTGGAGTTCATGCGCATGGAAACCGCCAGGCCGCCTGCGTCATCGGAGGGGTTGACGATTTTCGAACCGCTGGACAATTCGCCCAGGGCTTGCTGCAACTTGGCGTTGCTCTCGTTGAGGTTATACGCGGCGCTGATGGCCGACGTATTGGTGTTGATGGATATGGACATAGGATACCTTTCTTGGTGTTTTTTTCGCGACGTCCGTGTCGCAGCCGGGCCACTTTTATTTAGGTGTTTGACCTCATCGCCGGAGTTATTCGCTCCAACATAAAGAGATCGGCATGCTTCCCGCCTTGTTTAGAACTTTCTTTCCTAAACCCTGAGAAAAGCCGCCTTTTTCTCCTTATCCCGCTCCCGGGGAAGTCTCGATCCGTGACGCGGGTCACTACTTAGGAAACTCCACCGATTAAATTCGAAATTCGAATTTTCCATTCCCAAAAGAGAAGAGGCTCTCCCGTTTCCAGGAGAGCCCCTTTTTTAATTTCTAACTAAGGCTTCTTATTGCCCGGGCTTATTGCCCGAGCAGCTTCAGCGCGATCTGTGAGCTGGAGTTCGCTTGCGAGAGCATGGAAGCGCCCGCCTGCACAAGGACGTTGTCCTTCGCCAGTTCGGTCGATTCCGCCGCCACGTCCACGTTGGTGATCTGTCCGACCGCCGCCTGGAGGTTCGTGCTGCTGGCAGACAGTGTCTGCGCGGCAAAGTTCAGCCCGCTGCTCTGCGCGCCGTTCGCGGCGGCCATGGTCGCCACCGAGGTTAGCGCCGTGGTGATCTGCGTCTGCGTCAGGGCGGTCAGGGAAGATGCCCCGGTGATCGACGAGCTCTGGTTGGCCAGATCGGCTTGCGTGATGGTCTGGGTCAACGCTCCGTCTGCGGAAATGCCGACACTCAGGCTGGCGCCGCCGAAGAGGTCAACGCCGTTAAACGTCCCCTTGGTGATGTCGGTCAACTGGCCCTGCAGCGCGGTGAATTCCGCATTGTAGTTGGCGATGTCGCCCGAGTTTTTCGTCGGATCGCTCGCCATCGTGGAGAGCTCGGAGATCCGGGTCAGGATGCTGGACGCCACATTCAGGGAGCCGTCCTGCGTCTGCAGGAAGCTTTGCCCGTTCGCGACATTCGAGTTCGCTGCGTTGGTGTCGTCGATCGTTGCATTCATCCGCATGGAAACAGCCAGCCCGCCCGCGTCATCGGAGGGGTTGACAATTTTCGAACCGCTGGACAATTCGCCCAGGGCCTGCTGCAGTTTGGCGTTGCTTTTGTCGAGGTTATAAGCGGCGCTGATGGCCGAGGTATTGGTATTGATGGACAGTGACATGATCTATTCCTTGATTCTAAATGCGACGTCCGGGTCGCTGACGGGCCACTTTGAGTTTCGGTGTTTGACCTCACCGTGCCGGACTACATTGCCCGACACTTTTGGATTCGGCGCCAGCCCCGGTCGCTTTAGGAAAAAATTCAGATCCCCGGTATTTTCTTCACGAAAACAACTCTAGCTCCCCAGCGCCGCCGCCGCCTCTTTTGCATCCCGTCCCAGCCTCTCCAGCTCATCAATAATAGCGCCCCAATCCGTCCCCTCCTCGATCGGAGGCAGCAGATGCGGCATCAGCTTGAGCGAATACGCCCCTAGCATCTGCCCGTGCTCCGGCACCGCAAACAGAGAACGCAAGTTCGCCGCCAGTGCGTTCGCCCCGCCGGTTTCCAGCGCCCTCCGCAGCGCAGGCGCCCATTCCACCAGCCCTTTGCCAAACCGTCCCAGCTTCTCCGACGCCACACGCAATTGCCCCACGGTCGCCGCCGCCGGCCCCGCCAGCGCCGCCAGCCGCGATTCCTTCTGCCCCACCGACGCCGGCAACGCGAACTCCTCCGGCCTCAAGACCGTCGTATTGCTCAGCCTCGCTCCGCGATCCGTCACCACCCACACCAGCCCCGCGGGCCATCCCGCCAGCCGCCGGTCCAGTGCCCTCCAATCCCCGATCACATGCGTCGGCACCTCCGCCGAGAAATTTCCCGGCACCCGCGGATACTCCTGTTTGGGATTGAACCCCGAGTTCGTATATAAAGACGTCTCAACCCCGCCATGATGCCGCTGGACCGGTCCATCCGCATTCAAGGATAGATCCATCCCGAACAGGCAGATCGGCGCACAGCCTAGGAACCGGGCCAGTTCAATCGCCGTCGAGCCGCAGTTCTCGCACACCGCCACTTTCGTCCGTGTCACGCCCAGGGACGCCAGCCAATCGAGCGTCAGTTGGTTGCTCGACACATAATACCGGCACTCAGCCGGCATCGTCTCCGACCACTCAGGCGGACTATTCACAGAAAGAACCACCCGCCCCGGCCCGCAGCCTTCCGGCAGACATTTGACCGGCTTCTTGGCCACATCCACGGAGACCGCAAAGTCCGCCTCGATGCCCACCCTCGCCAGCGCCTTCAGCGAAGAATCCGCCGCGAACACGACCCCGTTCCCCGCCATGCGCGCCAGCGTGCACACAGAGACCTCCAACGACGGCCCCGCCCCGCACACAATCGCCGGCAATCCCGCGAGCGCCCCCTGCCATTCGTCCGGCAGCCGGTGTGCGGCGTACGCGCTCGCATTCTCGAAAAGATGGCTCTGCCACGCGAAGGCGTCCTTTTGACGCGTCACCCGGGCGCGATGGTGGGACTCCAACTCCGCCACCACCGTGGCAATCGCCGCCTCAAAGCGGGCTTCGTATTCGGAGGGCATGCCGCAGGTGACATAAAGCCCCGGCAGACGCTTCGGCGTCCTGGTCAGAAAATCGTCCACCGCCGCCTCCAATTGCGCCGGCGTGCATTGGTCCACCGGCAACACCGTCACCGCCGCTCCCGCCAGCGACCCCCTTCCGCCCCCCGCGCCGGCCGCATCCACGATCCACAACACCCGGCGCCACGGCTCGCCCCGTGGGCTCATCCCGTCCGGTGCGCGCCCGATCAAAATGCAGGCCTCCGAGCCCGGAGAAGGTTTCTCAACCAGGAAATGGTCAGTATCCATGGGCTGCCAAACATAAAGCCCGAACCAGCCAGGATGAAGGATGAAGTTCCCCAGGCAAAATTTGCCGGGCGCCACGATGTCGCCCCTTAGTTCCCTTTCGTCCCACTTAGGTCCTTTATGCCCGTTGCCCCCCGCCGCATCCCCGCATCCCCCTCCGCTGGCACCCTTCGTGCTCAACATCCGACGCGCGCCTGCCGGCTAAAATTACGGCACCCGCAAACAAAGCTAAACCTTCCCCGATGCCCGACCGAATACCTTCATAAACACACTTATTTTATGGCAGGAATTCAAATCACAGGCCTTGCCTCAGGCCTCGACTGGCAGAACATCGTCTCCGAGCTCATCACGGCTGATCGTGCCCCCGAGACCCAGTGGAAGGCCCAGCAAACCACCGATCAGAACCAGATTTCGTCCCTTGCCACGCTCAATTCCGATCTGAACGCGTTTCAAACAGCCGCCGAGGCCATGAGCACCGGCTCCACCTTTTCCGCCTGCACCGCCACCGTCGGCAATCCGGCTTCCGGCTGGACCGCCAGCGCCGCCGACGGCACCAATCTCGGAAATTATACCGTCGACGTATCGCAATTAGCCACCACCTCCATTAGCGCAGGCGCCCCCAATGTCGGCTCCGCCATCAGCTCCTCCACCGATGTGAGCGGCGTCACCATTGGCACCATGAACGTCGCCACCCCCATCACCGCAGGCGTTTTCACCATCGATGGCGCCCAGGTCAAAATTGCCACCAGCGATTCCCTGGCGGACGTTTT
>Ga0182030_10008200_pt1 | contig 21667 bp, 18 predicted proteins | sample 812S3MmetaG_FD_121299 | JGI IMG/M metagenome (GOLD analysis project Ga0182030, IMG submission 121299) | Permafrost microbial communities from Stordalen Mire, Sweden - 812S3M metaG (Illumina Assembly) | ecosystem: Environmental > Terrestrial > Soil > Wetlands > Permafrost | place: Sweden... | reverse complement strand
GATTTTGTTGCTGGTGGAGGAGCCGAGATCGGCGGCAAAGGCGGTCTGCCGGAGAAAACCGGGTCCCCACGATGGGCCAGCCCCCAAGGCGACAAAGGCGAGCGCGCCCTGCTTCAAAAAAATCCGGCGATTAACATTCATCATATTATTTCCTTTGAAATTCGGGCGAACCGATAATGAGAGCGATGAGTTTGGCGGGATTGACTGTCTGGCTGTCGCCGGGCGCGGGCAGCGCCGTCTGTTCGAGGACCTTGCGGGTGGTGCTCGAGATATTGTTCTGGAGGAACACGGAAACGCATTGGTTGAGGACATCTTCAGGTTTGTCGAGGTCGGTTCCATCAAGAACCTTCTTGGGATCAAAGCGAACGTCGCTGAGCTTCTGACCGGTCAGGGCCATGGCAAAATTGAGGCGCTCAATCAACGCACCGGGGCTAACCCAGGTGCTCGACACTTCCTTGTAGCCGGTGGGCGGCGTACAGGCGAAGAGCGGCTCGCCCAGTTCAAAAATATGCCAGTTGAGCGATTGCCTCGGACGTTTGGACATGCGGTCGGCCGCCTGGCCACGTCCCATGATGGCGCCCCCCTCGCCGGCAGGCACGAGCTTGTCATACGGCGGCGGTTGCCGGGCGATGAAGGCCGAACTGGAGGCGCGCACGGCGGAGACGGTGAATTCCAACGGAGACTTGATTTTGTTGCCGTAAGTGGCAGGGGAAAGAAATGCCGGGCTGGTGAGGATCGCCTCGGTGACCTGGCGCAGATCGCCACCGGTTCGCGTGAAGACGCCGGCGATGCGGTCCACGAGCGCAGAGGGAGGAACGTCGGCGACAAAGCGCTGGCAGAGTTGGAGGGCAATGTGATGTGCGGTGGCGGGATTGGCACAAAGAATATCGAGAACGGTTTCACCGTCCTGGATGCCGCCTCCCGCCGGAATGTTGTGGCCCAGGACGACCTTGGGGCCGTTGTCGTGCTGGCGGGCGCGGAAGGCAAATTCGCCGGTCTGGCGATCAATCGACCAGCCGGTGAAGCAACGGGCGACTTCCTGCACATCCTTCTGGGTGTAGCCACCATCGACACCGAGGGTGTGAAGTTCCATGATTTCGCGGGCGTAGTTCTCGTTGATGCCGCCTTTCTTCTCTCCTACCACGGGGACGGGCGGGGCCAAGGCTCCGTTGCCGTTCTGCATCATTTGGTCCCTGATGCGTTCGGTAGCCATCTGCTCTCTCCCGGTGACGGTATGCGCGACGGTGCTGGTGGCGTTGTCGAGATAGAAAAGCATGGCCGGGCTCTTAGCCGAGGCTTCGAGCAGGTCGCGGAATTTGCCCAGGATGTGAGGACGAATCACCTCGCGATCATCGACGACTTTCAAGACACGATCGGGGCCTTTCTTCACGTCAATGTTGAAGTGATTACCCCAGAAATCGACGAGCACTTCCTGGAGTTGGCGCTGCGAATCGACCGCACGGACGAGCTTCGCCTGTTCAAGCTGGCCGATGGCCGCAACGGAGCGATATTGTTTGGCCTGATCGAGCATTTTCGCCATTTTTTCCCGGGGTGAAGCTAGCATGGGAGGCTGCTCGACCTGGTTCTGATTTGCATTCACCGGCGCACCCGCATTGGCCACGGGTTGTTGCGCCTGGCCCTGATTTTGGGCGGCAAGCTGCTTTTGTTTCTTGAGGTTGTTCTTTCTCTCTTCCTGGAACATCTGGCTCAATTCCCGGGGAGTCATCTGCAGCAGGTCGAACTTGGAGACTTCCTGTTCGACGGTGGAGTCGTCAATCGTCTCGGGGTGCAACTGCTGCTCAATATAGTTGTGCAGACCCATTTTCTGCACGGCCTCGACATCGCCGGGCCGGAGCCCGAAAGTAACGCGGTTGAGGACATGAACAATTTCGTCGCGGTTCGCGGGGCCGCCTGACGGAGTTTCCTGGGCCCGGATGGTTCCGGTCGAGAGAAGGGGGAGCAGGGCCGCGATTACTGGCAAAATCGACTGGAGCGGGGCAATTTGGAGATGAGCCATACTAAAGGATTAGACTCCCCCGAAGGCCAAAGGTTACACTTCTTGCTGTAAAATAGACCTGTTTTGGCGTCACCCCCGTCGCACGGCTTACGACAGCCACCTTTTACTGTGATTTATTCAAGGTCTTCTTGAGCAGAACATTTCCGTAGAAATGGAACGGGCTCGGATCGACCACTTTGATCACTGTCATGCTAAGATGATAAACCCTCTTCTTGAACTCAAGGGTGCAGGTGCCTTCGTTGTTGAAACTGTCTTTGAAGGTGAACGAGAGAACGCAGTCCTCCACATGCCCTTTGCCCTCGCCGTCGGGTGCGGCGCCGGAACCGTCCGCCATCGCAGCGGAAAAAGAGATGTTTGCCCTTGAGCCGGTTTGCTTGACGTCGAGCGAGAACGTCCGGGCTGCCTTGGCATCAGCCAACTCATAGTGGCCATTATAATTCGTCTCTGTCGCCGAGGCGTGGACAAAAAGCATTCCGACCAATCCTGCGACGAACACGACCATTCGCAAGCCATAGGCCCGATCTCGTCCAAGTGTTATGCGAGGGAAAGGAAACATCGTACCTGATAGTGTCCTACCACACTTTTGGTTTTGCCGACTAGTTATGATCCATGCCACTTGGATCAGATGACGTCGAATCGATACACAAGGTCACTTTAATTTTTTGGGAACAGCATGAATCGCCTCATCGGCCTTGCGCTATCTTTGCAATTACGCCTAGGCTTAAGGCGTGGAGTTCATCGACAGTTTATGTTGCCTGGCGAGCCGACATGGGGCTTCCGATTTGTTTCTCCATGCGGAGCAACCGCCTCAGTTCCGAGTCAACGGCGAGTTGGTGACGATTGGCTCCGCGCCGGTTTATTCCGAGGAATTGGAGTCGCTCTGGACGCAATGCGGGGTGACTTTGGATGTGCTGGATTATGATGGAAGCTATGTCGCTTCAGATGGAAATCGCTTTCGCGTTAACCTTTTTCGGACGCTTTTTAAGCGCGGAGCCGTTCTCCGGCCGATCAAGACCCTTGTACCCGCACTCGAAACACTCGGCGTGCCGGTGGAGCTTCTAGCCTCGTGGGTCACACGTCCGGCAGGGCTGGTACTGGTGACCGGCCCCACCGGCGCGGGCAAATCGACGACGATTGCGGCCTGCCTGGAGTGGCTCAACCAGAATTATCATCGGCATATCGTGACGATCGAGGACCCGATCGAATATCTCTTCACCCCGGCGAAGTGCCTGTTCACCCAAAGAGAGGCTTTCTCGGATACCACCTCTTTTGCGGAAGGTTTGAGAAGATCGCTGCGCCAAAGCCCCGATATTATTTTATTGGGTGAAATCCGCGACAGCACGTCGGCCATAACTGCGTTGCAGGCGGCGGAGACGGGACATCTGGTGCTCGCGACCCTGCACAGTTCCAATGTTCTTGATTCGCTGGAACGATTGTCCCGCCTGTTCGAGATCGGCGAGCGCGACGGAGTTTTCCAACTCCTCTCCCAGCAATTGGTGGGCATCTTGTGTCAAAAGCTGGTTCCTGCGCTGCCGGAAGGACGCGCCCTGGTGGTCGAGCATTTTGAAAATCAAGCCGTTACCCGGAAATGGATTTCTGAAGGGAAATTCCGCGAACTGGCCGATTTCCTGGGGAAGGGAGACAATCCGGCCAACGTCACTTTCCTCCAAACACTGGTCGCCATGATCCAGGGCGGACGAATCACGGAAGCCACGGGTATCCAGACCGCCACCAATCCGCGTGAATTACAGCGACGGCTTCGCGGCATCGACTCGAGCAGCGTCCAGACCTAAAACCTTATCATGGAAAACGAACCCGACATCATCGAGTTCCTCGCGCTTACAGTTGAGCGGGGCGGATCCGATTTGCATTTATGCGCGGGCTCGCAACCGATGGTGCGTTTGCACGGCGACCTGATCCCCGCGTCGGACACGGTCATGGATGCGGAAACGGTCCGGGAATTGATTTACAGCATCTTCACGGAAAATCAGCGCGCCCGCTTTGAAGAGACTTGGGAATTGGACTTCGCTCTGATGGTCAAAGGGCTGGGGCGGTTCCGCTCTAACGCGCACTACAGCCGGGGCTCGGTCGAGGCAACGTTCCGGCACATTCCGGATACCATCCCCTCGATCGACGCCTTGGGGCTGCCACCCATTGTGAAGCGGCTTTGCACGCTGGAACAGGGCCTGGTCCTGGTCACGGGGATCACGGGTTCCGGGAAAACGACAACCCTCGCCGCCATGGTCGAGGAAATCAACGCCACCCGTTCCGGGGTGATCATTTCCATCGAGGACCCGATTGAGTATATATTCAGCCACAATCTCTGCCGCGTGAAACAGCGGGAAATCGGCACCGACACCAAGTCGTTTCCCGACGCCCTGCGTCACGTCCTGCGCCAGGACCCGGACGTCATTCTCATCAGCGAGATGCGCGACCTGGAAACAATTTCCGCGGCGATCACGGCGGCGGAAACCGGCCACCTTGTCTTGGCCACGCTGCATACCATCGACGCGCCCAAGGCGATCGACCGAATCGTGGACGCCTTTCCTCCCGATCAACAAAGCCAGATCATCGCGCAACTGGCCAACGCCCTCCAGGCCATCATCGCACAGCGTCTCCTGCCCAAGGCTGACGGAACGGGCCGCGTGGCCTGCACGGAAGTCATGGTCATGAACGACGGCATCCGCGCGTTGTTGCGGGACCGCCGCTTCCAACAAGTCCTCAGCATGATCGAAATCGGCTCCAAGGACGGCATGATCACCTTTGACGAGAGCGTGTCAAATCTCTATCTCGCCGGGACCATCACGCGCGATGAGGCGATCCTGAATGCGCGGGACCCCTCGCGCATCACGAGCATCAAGGTGCCGCCTCCGCCCAAGAAGGGCTTTTTCGGGTAGAGGGATGCCAAGCAAAGGGCCGCAAATCCTTTTTCGTGCAAACAAATTTTCTCAAGCACCTCGATTGGATTGTTAGTCCCGCGGCCTGCTATTTCGCGGCATTCTTCCCCAAGGCCGGAGGTTCGCTTCCCGCGAAGACGCTCATTCTTCGGCCGGGCGGTATGGGCGATTTTATTTGCGCCGACATCGCGATGCAGGAGCTTGGCCTCGACGCGCGCGATTTTACCTGGGTGATTGAAATGCGGTCCAGGCCGTGGGCCCGGTTCCGCCAACTACCCCACGTTTGTTATGACGAGAAACCGCGCGAGGCCTTGTCGCGGATCATGGGTCACTATTCGCTCGTGATTAATACCGAGCAGCGTTTTGGTCTGGCCGAGGCCTATGCAATGGCCTGCCGTGCGAAGCGAGGCCGCCTTGCTTCATTCACGACAAATCGCGGTTCGTTGTGGTCTCACGTGAAAGTCTCCTACGATTGGAAGGACCGGCATGAAACGGTGGAATTCGCCCGCCTCTTTGCCGCCGCTCTGGACCTTCCGGAAGTGACCAAGCCGCGTCTTCCGCGTACGAGGCTTGAGCCGCTGAGCGCGCCGCCATTGGTTTTGATTGCGGGACAACAGAGCCCATCCCGGCGGTTGACTCTCGATGCGTGGACGGCGCTGATTTCCAAGTGGCATCAAAAGCGTCCCTTTCACATTGCTGCCTCGCCGGAAGATGCAGACCTTGCCGGGCAACTGGCCCGCCGCTTCGACAGCCTCGCCTCTCCTTTCAGCGGCTCTTTCGACGAATTATGCGGGCAGATCGCACGGAGCGAGGAGATTTTTACAATGGACGGCGGCGGCGTGCACATCGCCTCGTTCTTTGGCGTTTCCACGCTCGCGATTTTCACCAGCGGCCGGGATCGCAAATGGCACCCGTTGGGCGAAGGGAGCCGGATTTTGCGCCGTCACGATCTCGCCTGTCAGCCATGCACCAGGTTTGGCCAGGTGCCGCCCTGTCCGTATCGCTACGCGTGCTTAAAGTTGGAGGATGTCGAGCCGGTGAAGATGTAGCCGCGCTCGCAAGAGCGTGGCCATTTCGGGTGGCCCGGACTACTTCGTTGTCCGGGCACGCAAAAGCGCGCAGGAAGCGATCAAACTGCACTGCCGTTAGGGACAGCGGCGGCTACCATGACTATTTGGCAGGCGCAGTTTGCGGCGTCGGCCAAACCCAGTCGCCCTGGGTGTAATCGCCCTGATTCGGATTGTCCTGTTTATAAACGATCTTGCCCCCCTCGTCGGTTTGGTTCCAACCAACCGAATAAAGCAGGAATGTGCCATCAGGCCGGAGCAGATAATGATAGGGCTCGCCGTTCATGATGTCGCGCGGAAGTTCCGCGATGCACGCAGGTGCCAACACGTCGAGCGAGTCGGGATATGCGCCATGCGCGAAGCGGTAACGTTCCAGCGCACACGCGATTCGGGCTTCATCGAGCCAGACTTGCATTTTAGCGAAATGCGAAACCGCGTTGGCTATCGGGCCTGCAGTCACACTGGAAAAAATATTCCATGGAAAATAAGTATCCCAGCGGACCTGTGCGTTTTCAGCGGCAAACTGATCGGCGGATTTCGGAAACACCAACCGGGCTTTGGAATCGACAAGGCTGACCACGTTTAAATCGATTGAGACGGATCGAGTTTTCGTCAAATCGATCCATCCATCTGCCCAAAAATCGGGAAAGAAATCCTGGCTTTTCGACTCAGGCGTTTCACCATACGTTTTTTTAAGTATGTCTGCAAGACGGTGGCGATTGACTTTAATACTGTCGTAGATCGGAATCATTATGCAAATGGCTTCCCCACGCATGACATGCTGGTAGTTGGAGAGAAAATCGATTTGAGCCAATTCGTTTTCGAGATCGGCAAGCTGGGTGTCATTCCAGGAATGGAGGGCCAGGCCAGGGTAAACAGCGGAAAGACTGACTGCCGTTGCGCCGACGGCAACAAGGCCGGAAACATACATGGGCTGCTCGCGTAAACCAGAGACGAGCTTAAAATTGGTTTTGATGTCATCCAAAGCCAGGTCGGGCTTGTGAGCGTCCAAGGCAAGAAGGGCGTGGTTGGTCAAAATTCTGGATGTGGCTATCTGCGCGGTGAGGAGGCTCATGTAAAGACCGTAGGGCGGTTCGAACCGGTAATTTTGTTCAAAGCGACAAAACGGCCGTGTGGCGGCGGCGGTTCGCAAGTCGGCGATGAAAGGGTAAAGCGCATCGAATTGGGCCAGTGAATCATTGGTAGGCAGAGCGGTTTTGAAGACTTCGGCATACTGGGTCGCAACGCCTTCCCGAATTTTTTCCATGTCAGGCAACTTGCCTCTTTGATAGTTTCCCCAACCTCCAGTAGGAACATCATTGCCCGGCTGGCCTACCCTGTAGGCTCGGTGCAAAGCGAGCGGCGCAAGGTTACCCTTATTTTTGGGATCAGTATCCGGCTCCATTTTGAAGAGTGGGATGGCGGCGAGATTCTGATCATCAGGAACAGGCGGAGGAACGAGTTCGTTGAAGTCGAAGGATTCACCTTTGGCTTCCCATTTGGCTTTGGTGGCAGCCCAGGCGCGCGCGCCGCGCCAGTCTTCCTCGACGTAGAGGAAGATGATGAGCGTGACCGCCCAGAGAACGAATTTGAGGAAGCACCAAGACCAGAAGAAGCGACCGAATTTCGTGAAGAAGCGCTTCATGGATATTCCAACGAGACAGGCGCGGGGTGGAATTGTCCAGGGAAATTTCGAAAGGCAGATTTCGCGCAGAGGACTGCAGAGGACTGAAGAGCAGGAGACAACCCGAAGGCTGACATGGTATTTTACTTTTTCTTCGGCCTCTGTGCGAAATTTCTGCTTATTGGAGGAACTGAGAAAACACCGTCGGGAATTCGTCCTTCGACGACGGCTATCGGGGCACAAAAAAGCCGCCTCGTGCCGGGTTTACACCCGATCCAAGGCGGCGATTTATTTTAAGCTAAAGCTTAGTAACGGTTACGACCGCCGCCACCGCCGGAGCGACCACCGGAGGATTCACGGCGGGGACCGCGTGATTCCATCGGCTTGGCTTCGTTAACGGTCAAGTCACGACCGTCATGGTTCTGGCCATGCAGGGCGTCGATGGCCTTCTGGCCTTCTTCGGCGCTGCTCATGGTGACGAAACCGAAGCCGCGAGGGCGATTGGTTTCACGGTCCATGATGAGGTTGGTCTCGGAGACCGTGCCGTATTTCGAGAAAAGGGCGTTGAGGTCCTGTTCGGTGGTTTGGAAGGAAAGATTTCCTACGTACAATTTCATACTATTTTTTGTTTTCTGTTTTGAGGTTGCGACCTCACGCCGACTATTGAAGAGCGTGCAAGACGCATTGGGATACCGTTGGGAGCGAACAGGAGACAACCTGCGACACTACTACTTGGCTTCAGAGGGAAGCGATTGATCGATTGGCAACGAGAGTCGCACTATTCTCGAAAGAGTCAAGGATTACTTCTAAACACGGCGTCATAAGCGAATAGGCGGCCTGGCCCCAACGGGGCTAAAAACACGCGTAACTCTTTGCGGCAGCGTGTTTGAAATCACATGAGGCCGTCGACGGGCCGCATCGCCGAAAGCACATCGGCCAGCGGAATGGTGGCGAAGGAACTCGCGGAATCGGACATGGCGTAGGGAAGAATCAGGATGCCGTTATGGACCAGGGCGCCGCAGCTATAAACCACGTTGGGCACATAGCCCTCCCGTTCCGTTTCGTCGGGGCTGAGCAAGGGATGCGGCAGGCGTCCGATGACGCGCGAAGGATCGGCTAGGTCGAGGAGGAAGGCCCCAATGGAGTATTTGCGCATCGGTCCAACGCCGTGACTCAGCACCAGCCAGCCGGCCTCGGTCTCGATGGGAGAACCACAATTGCCAATCTGCACGAATTCCCAGGAGTAGGTCGGCTTCATGAGCGGCTGCCGGGTGTGCCAGAAATGGAGATCGTCCGAATACATCAGGTAGAGGTTTTCCCCATCCTGGCGCGAGAGCATGGCAAAATGTCCGTTGATCCGCCGTGGGAAAAGCGCCATGCCCTTGCCCTGGACCTCGCGGCCGTTGAGCGTGCTGATCTTGAAATGAAGAAAATCGGGCGTTTCCAACATTTGCGGAATGGTGACCCGCCCATCGTAAGCGGTGTAGGTCGCAATATAGACGCAGTTGCCGTCGTTCTCGACAAAACGGACGAAGCGGGCGTCTTCAATCCCATTCGACTCATTCGGTGAAGTCGGAAAGATGACCCGTTCCGTCAGGGGCTGGTCCGGCGAATAGAAAAATTCATAATTGGACTTGGCCAGGTTCAACACACGGCTTGACGTGCGCTCAAACTCGATATTGCGATGCTGCGCATGAAAACGCAGATAATTGATCTCATCGGTCAATTGTTCCACGGTGAAATGGGCGTCTAGATTTCGGACAATTCGTTCCGCGACCGCGTCGGACAGGCCGAGTTCATCCACTTTGCGCCAGAAAATCGCCTTGTCATAGGAGACAGGCGGGATGTGATCCGGCGAAGTCACGAAGCGGGTGGGCGCATCCACTGTGACCTGACCAGCGTTGCTTACCGTGCCGGTACGAAACGTAATCGAGGAAATATGGCCCTCACCCGTCGCGCGCAGGCTGAGGACGAAACGCATGGTTCCGTCCGGCAGGCCCGCCTGGTCCGGATGAGAAACGATGGAGGGGTTGAAGAGCGCGGCGGCTTCGAGCGAATATTCGTGAGTGAAGTAGGCGCCGATGAGCAGCTTCCGCTCGTCGGATAGCGGACGGTCCGTCGGCACGAGATCCTGGACAGATGCAAAACGTTTCATGAAGTAATCGCGAACGCGTTGGTGACGATTGTCAAACTCGTCAAGGACCTGCTTGAGCATGGCGACAACTTCCGCTTCTGAAAGCGCCATGGCACGCGCAAGAAGGCGCAGCGGACGTTCGTTGCCTATAAGATTAAAGGGGCGGAAAAGCACCCGGCCGGCATTGGCCCGAAGCATGATTCCAGTTCGCGTTACATTCATGGTGTCACTTCTTTGGAAGTTTGGGTTTGATTCACTGCGTTGGGGAAGCCGGGAGGATTCGACAACTCATGCTGGCTTGGTTTTTGAAAGGACTTGAGATCATGTTCGAGCAATTCCATTTCGCTCAAGGCCATCAAATACGCCAGGGTCGACTCGGCCCCCTGGTTGAGATTGACCCGGTCCATGTGCAGGCCGTCGCAACAACCGCCCGTGGTTGGATTATAAAGGGAAAGACCGAGATCGTTGCGGCCGAGAAACCACTCGAAGGCGAGCCGGGCCTCTGCGTGCCAACTGGCGTCATTGGTCGAGCGATAGGCCTCCAGGCAGGCGGAGACGGTGCAGTGGGCCTCGATCGGTTGCTGGTCGAACTCGGCCGGTTTTCCGCCCTTGGGATAGAAGCCATTTGACCCGATGGGCCGGAAATGACCATGCGGCGATTTTTGCACCGACACCAGCCAGCGCAGCGACTTGAGCCCGATTTCAAAGGCGCGTGCGTTGTCGGCCCATCGTCCGCTGAGGATCAGGACATGGGGCAGGGCGGCATTGGCGTAGGTCACGGTGTCTTCAAACCAGGGCCACTCTTCCGTTGCGTTGGTTTCAAAGAGGTCGATCAGCCGCTTGGTCAGCGTATCGCGCATCTGCGCGGCCACCCGGTCGCCGTTGAATCGGCGAAAATATTCGTAGATGCCGAGGAGCGTATAGGCCCAGGTGCGTGGAGACGAGGTTTCGAGGACGGAGGGAAGCGCCCTCTCGAACAATTGGGCCGCCCACGCCTGGAGGTCCCGGTGTTTGGATCGGCCGACGCAGGTCCCGATCGCCCAGAGGGCCCGCCCGTGACTGTCCTCCGATCCGACCGGCTCAAGCCATTGGCGGTTAAAGCCCATGAAATTACGGAACCGCTTCAAGTCGGGGTTGAATGCGTATTGAATGCTGCTCGCATAAATTTCGCTCAGCCGTGTGAGTTCGCGGGCTTCCAGTTCCAGATCCTCCAGCAAGACCGTGACGATCAGGGCGCGGGCATTGTCGTCCGTGCAGTAGCCATGCGAAAAATCGGGAAGGGAGTGGATGGCGTGCTGCATGATTCCGGTGGAATCCGAGAGCCGCACGAGATGATCCAGTGAAACTGCGGGGAGTTCAAGACGCTCGTCTTCAAGGGTGCGAACCTCGAGACGCCGGATGGAGAGGCTCGTCGGGCTGCGGCGCGCTTTTTCAAAGGATTCCATGTAGCGCTCCGCCGCCTTGCTCCAGATCATCTCACGTCCCGCCAGATAGGCCCGTTTGCGCATCGCGTTGCGCTTGATATCGTCCGCGAGCAGATCGAGAACCGCCTGCGCCATCGCCTTCGTGTCGTTAAAGGGCACCAGGACGCCGCGGTCGTCCTCGAGCAGTTCCTGCGCGTGCCAGTAGGGAGTCGAGATCACCGCCTTGCCGCTGCCAAAGGCGTAGGCCAGTGTGCCGGAGGTGCTTTGGGTCGCATTCAGATAGGGTGTGATATAAATATCGGCGACACCCAGGAATGCCTTCAGTTCCTCGAAGTCGACAAAGCGATTGTAGAAGCTGACGTGGCGCTTGATGCCGAGATCCTGCGCCATGCGTTCAAGACTGAGACGATAGGCTTCCCCGTGTTCCCGCACCAGGTTGGGATGCGTCGCGCCGAGGATGATATAGATCAAGTTGGGAAATTTTTTGACCACCTCGGGCAACGCGCGCAGGACATTCTCGATTCCCTTGTTCGGCGACAGGAGGCCGAAAGTGAGAAGGACATGCTTGCCCTCCACCCCGAACTGGTCTTTGTAGAAATTAGAATCGACGAACGGCAGATCGGGAATGCCGTGAGAAATGAGATCGATCTTGTCGCCGGGTACGCCATAAATATCCGTTAACATTTTGCGCCCACGCTCGCTCATCACCACCAGCCGGGACGAGAGCACGCCGAGTTCCTGTAGCACCCGGCGCTGCTGTTTGTCCGGTTCCTCCAACACCGTGTGCAAAGTCGTAACGACGGGTATCCGCAAATCCCGCAGCAGGGCGAGAATGAAACTGCCCGCCGGACCGCCGTAAATCCCGTACTCGTGCTGGAGGCAGACCACGTCCGCGTTGCTGAAATTGAGATAAGCGGCCGTGCGCCGATAGGAATCCAGATCGCCCTCGCTAAATTCGAATCGCACTTCATCCGGATATTCGTAACCCTGCGGCAAGTCGTTCACGGGAGCGACAAAGCTCTCCACGCCCGGATACCCCGTCGTCAGGGCCGCCCGCAAATCGCTGGTAAAAGTGGCAATGCCGCATCTGCGCGGAAGATAATCACCGATGAAGGCGATCTTTTTAATTTCAGTAATCTGGTCCGCCATAATTGCTTTCGCTAAAAACTACCTGCAAAACTCACAGTCGCAATCGTTCAAGGAACAAATGCTCGATAAGAGTGCCTGCCCGTCCGGCTCAGGTCTATGGGGTATTTACCCCGGCAAATAAATATCCTAAGCCCCGTTGATCGGGACAGTGTTATGGACGTGAACGACCCACAGCACGATGCCCAGGACGATGAGGAGCAGGATGATCAAGCCGAAGACAAGAACCATGTCGCGCTGGCGTTGACGGGCGAGATTCCGTTTGCGCACAGGGGTGGAATCGACGACGCGTTCGTGTTGGGCGTCCTCTTCCATTCGCCAAACGGGCGGTTCGGCGGGCTTGGCGGAAGGAGGTTCACCGGACTGGCGCAACTGTTCCGTCAGCAGTCTTCGCTGTTCGGCAAGAATGCGTTCCTGTTCCGCCAACTGCCTCCGCCGGGCTTCCAGCGGGTCAGGGTCGTTGCGGTTCCACGGCATGACGGGAGGTTATCTGAAAAGTTTGCCGGGGTCGCGTGGAAAGTCCTGAAATGGAACTGATAAGACTTATGGGGGCCCATTGGCCCTGTTGGGAATTAGCGACCGTACCGTTCGCAATCAGAGATCAAGAGATTCTTTGTATTTGAAATCTTGCAGGCGCTAACCGCTTGTACAACTCCAATTCAGCGGTGCGCGGACAGCTCCACATCTTTTCCCAAGATCACCCGAGATCCGAGCGCACTGAAGTCAATACAAAGGCGATTCATGGGCCGGTCCAAGTGCACGGTCGGGAAGAATCGTCCGAGGGAATCAGTCAATGTTTGGCCCCTCACCTGCGAGGCGGAGTCACTTTGGCAGAGAAAGTGAAGGGGTGCGATGATGTACTTTTTTTCAAAAAATGGTTGACGAAAGAATGGAAATGGATAGCCTTCGCAAAACCATAGTTAATCCATAGTCTTTATGTACTACGTTCGTTGCGCTAAAGTTTCAGGAAAGCCATCCGATTGTAACATTAGTCAGTCAACCTACGCGATCATCAAGGTGGATTTCGGGATAGCGACGTCATTAAAACCGGCTTCGCGATCTGAATTGACAAGGAAAGTAACCAGTAGGAACCTCACAACAAGGAGAAGATAGAATGAAAACAATTACGAAGCGCATCTTCGCAATCGCCGGTGTTCTCGCCCTCGGCCTTACCGCCGTGAAAGCGACTGACGGTGCATTGCTTGATGCTTTGGTCAAAAAGGGCGTACTGAGCGATCGGGAAGCCGAAGATATTCGCGCGAGTGAAGCGAAAGAATACGCCACAACGCCCGCCGGTAAATTATCCATCTCGGACTCGGTCAAAAAACTCACGATCTACGGCGATGTCCGTTACCGTTTCGAGTACGCGGATGAAAAGGCCCAGGCCAGCACAGCCATTGGCGCGGCCAGCACTACAGCAGTAGGCGGAGAAAACGTCGTGGAACGCAATCGCTACCGCCTGCGGGTCGGCGCCGATTATGTCTTTACGGACAACTTCAAGGGCGGGGTTGAACTTGAAAGCAATTCAGCCAATGATAGCGCCAACCAGACCATGGGGAACGCCTACGGCAAGGCGGGCATCAATATCGGTCTTGTCTATCTTCAGTGGAAGCCCGTTGAGTGGCTGACGCTCGTCGGCGGCAAGCAGCATAATCCTCTTTACACGACCGATCTCATGTGGGACCCGGATATCAATCCTGAAGGTGCTGCGGAAATCTTGAGCTGGACCATACCGCTGGGCGACGATTCAACCCCCGCGAGCCGGGACCCGAAGGACATGAAGTCCATCGTGGGCGCTCGTTCCTCCCCGGACGAGTCGTTGACGATTGGGCTGACTGCCTTTCAGGGCATCTATGCGGACAACAACGAGTTTAATGCTCCGTTTAGCACTACGCCAAGGTCCGCTGGTGCTACTCCGCAGAACGCAACGGATGTCTGGCAGTTCGTCGAACAGATCCCGATTCAGTACAACTTCGATAAAAATACTTTCGTCAAGATCGTGCCCGGGTTTAACACCTACACGAGCGGAGGTAATAACGGCCCGGGTGGTTCTGCGCAAGGAACCGCTCAGAACGGTGGCGGCAGTCAAAATTTTGCCGCCGACAACGCCGCTGATCACCTCGCGCTTATCACCGCTCCCGGTGAATTCGACTGGAAGATGTGGGGCCAGCCCTTCAAGTTCTACTGGGACTTCGCCGCCAATCTTGAGGGCAAATCCCGTGTTCAAGATGTCTACCTGGCCGCTACGCCTGGGGCGATTCCAGGCACCACAACGGCTGCGCAAAACTTAACAGCTCAGAACCAGAACAAGGCCTTGGGCGACAATATCGCCTGGCTGGCTGGTGTCGGGGTCGGTCAAAACAAGAAGAAGGGTGACTGGTCGATTAGGGCGGATTATCGCCAGGTCGGCCTGGGTTCCACCGATCCTAACTTGCAGGACTCCGATTGGGGCGACAGCTTCCTGAATCAGCAGGGTGTCAAGTTCTGCACGACGTACAACTTCACCGACTTCCTCACCGGAACGATCACGGCCTACGATACCTGGGACTACAAAAGCGGGCTGTTCGCCAACCAAAATCCAACGGGTCTACAGGCAGGCAACCCGACCAACGTCACCGGCTCTACGGCCGGCTTGGTTGGTCTCGGCGCCGCAAGTCAGACCCAGCGTGTGGATGTCGACTTGCAGTGGAAGTTCTAGGCGGAATTCGCTGACAATAGATTAATCAGTTTGATGCGGCGGTGGGATTTCGATCTCACCGCCGCTTTCTTTTTCACTGGAGCCGACTTGCGCACCAGCAGGATAGTGTCGGCAACCGGGGAAACACCCGGACAGCGACGAATGCCCCACTGGCGGCCTACACCACCCCGGGATAAACCAATATTTTAACCTACCATACGACCAACGCGAGCGGTCAGACCGTACCGAATCTGAAGACGGCCCCGACTATCGCCTTGCACAGGTCATTTATTATTGCAATGGGCCATTCGGCGGTTATGCAGATTATGCGATTCCCAGCATTCGGGATCTTCGCCCTGTCACGGGTACCGGGGCAGGCACGGGCAGTCGAGCAGCCACATTTACGAATGAAGCCTGGCCGATCGTCGGCTCATATGTGCTTACCGGAGAAAATGCGAGCTTCCCGAAGACGAACTTGAACCTCCGCAATGGCACATGGAGAGCGTTTCAGGTCGTCCCATGAAGTCCTATGTCTTCTCCTCAATGAGAATGAAGAATAATATAGCCGAGCAGGAGAAAAATACTGATGAGCCCGAGCGGAATAAAGGAGTAGAAGAAACCCTCCTTCATCATGGCCCCAATCGATTTATCGTACGAAACGCCTGTTTCGGGCATGAGGTCGGGAGGGATGTCCTCACCCTGGCTTTCCTCGGCCTGGCGCAGGGCCACGAGACGCGCCCGGGACTGGCTATAGATGGCCTTGGCCTGATCGACCCGCGCGAGGGCCTTGGTCAGTTCGGTCGGCAGTTCTTCACTGGTCCAATCGGCGGGATTGAGGTTTTCCGTCTGACCGAGATGTTCGGCAAAGCTGTCGCGGACGATTTTGATTTGTTCCAATTCCCGTTTGACTTCGAACTCCTCACGTTCGAGAAGAACGAGACCGCGCGTGAGCTTTTCCACGATCTCGCGGCGTCCTTCGTCAAACTCGCGCTGCTTGCGGCTGAGTTCATCGAGTTCCTTTTTTTGCCGTTCGATTTCCTCCTGTTGCCGCTTGAGGTCGAGGAGTTGTTCCTCCACGCGTTGAACCTTGAGATTGATCTCGTTGGCCGTCGAGGTGTCTGCCGGCGATGAGGCGGGAGGCAGCAACTCCTGTTCTTCGGGATATTCGTCTTCGGAGGGGGATGCGGGGGGAGATTTTCGGGCCATGCAAAGTTAGGGTTATTGTGGAATGATCAGGACCTGCCCGATTTTCAAAGGCTTGTTGCCAAGGGCATCCTTATTGGCTTCCTGGATTTTGTCGACACCTTCCTTGGTGTGTCCGGGATACATCTTTTTGGCAATGGTCCAAAGCTTGTCTCCCTTGACCACCGTGTAGGTTTTGCCGGGCCCGGCATCCGCGGCCGGAGATCCCGGAGCCGCCGGGGCCACATTCGCGTTGGTGGCATCGAGAGGCAGCGCCTTGAGCGGTCCAGACGGCGCGGCAGGGGTTGCCCCGGGCTCGCTGGTATCGGAAGGACCGGCCGTGGCCGTCTGGCTTTTTATCCCTGCCTTGGCAAGTTCCGCCTGAAGCGTGGCGATCGTGCGCTTGGCATCTGCAACTGATTTTTTGAGTGCGGCATTTTCCGCCTGAAGCGTGGCGACATCAGTTCCGGCGGATGCGGAAGCGTCGGTCGGGCTGGCGGCAGGAGTGATAGTCTGCGCGTCCTGACAATTGGCCAGGTTACACACGGCCAGACTTAACGAAACGGCGAGAGCAAGGCAGATATGGCGTGACATAAAGTTACAGTAACAAGCGCTCTCCATCGTGCAAGATCAATGCCCCGAATGACATCCTCGGCCTCTAATCCTTTTCCCGATTGTCATCGGAAAAAGGGTTAAACTGGCGAAATGCGTATAAGGTTGCATACCACTGATTCCGCGCGAGATTTATAACATGAAAACAAAACACTTTCTTGCTTCGATTCTCGCGGCTCTTATCGCCGTGCTGATTTCGGGGGCGGCTTGGGCGCAAAATTCCGGCACGGTCAACGATGCCTTTCAGACGGCACGCCAGGCGGTGAAGCCGGAGATGCAGACCAAGGTGGTTTCCGTTTACGGTATCGGCACGCCCGGCGCCATCCAGAAATGGTACTTTATTTTTTTCGATCCCACCGTGGCCTCCCATGGCCGCGCCGTTCTGGTGGAAAATAATCAAGTCACCAAAACCTATCCTGCAAACGGCGGCACGACCTACTCGTCTAACCTGACCTTCGATCCCTCCCGGATTACCAGTGAAGGACCGGCGTTGAGCGCTGCCCAAGGGTACGCGGCCAAACACGCCATCGCCTACGAATCCGTGCATGCGTTGCTCAAGCAAACCAGCATCAACAAGCCTTTCCGCTGGAGGGTGGAGTTGCTCAATAATGATAAAAGCAAAGGCTACGTCTATGTGAACGCTTTGGACGACACCGTGGCTTACTACTCAGAGCCTTCTTCCGAAAAGAAATCGTCCTCCCACTCGTCAGATGACACCGCCGCGGGATTCGCGCATGATGTCAAAAGTACGTTCCTCGGCATCGGTGGCGATTTGGAGGAATTCTTCACCGGCGAGCGGACGGTGGATAAATAATGAACCGGGTGCCGGTGCGTCGAACGTTTCATTCAATAGGTGAAACCGTTGCGATAGCGGTTGCGCGTAACGGTTTGTATGGGCCCGAATCACTTTGGTTATGAAGACGGTTCGAAATCTTTTCACAAGCCTAACGATGATTTTTGCAGCCGTCCTGCTGATCAACCCGATTCTAATAACAGCGGACGACGCAACTCCCAAACAACCTGCGGACAACTCCGCGCAACCCGCCGGACTCTTTGTTTGTCGCGGTCCAGGGCCGACTCCTGAAAGTGAGGTGAACTTTCCTTTCGTAAACGGATGGCTGGTTCGACCTGGCTGGGACAAGATCGAACCTAAAGAGGGAGAATATGACTGGAGTTACATCGAAAGCGAAATTGCCCTGGCAAAAAAATGGCATAAGAAAATTACCCTTGCCGTATTAGGCGGACCGCAAACGCCCGCCTGGGTTTACGCGGCTGGCGTAAAGGAGTTCGACTATACTATGCCGTGGAAATTCGCCGCCAGGGGCGGAGAGGCAAAGATCCCGGTGATTTGGGACGAGATCTATCTCAAGAAATGGTCGGACTGCATCCTGGCTCTTGGAAATAAATTCAAGGGGGATGATACGGTCATTCTCGTTCACATGACGGGCGCGACCGCCAATGGACTGGAAATGTTTTTGCGCTTTACGCCTGAGCAACGAGACCAATGGATCAAAACCGGATACACGCCGGAAAAAGTCATCGCCGCTTGGAAACAGATCATCGATGCTTATGTGGAAGCTTTTCCCAACAAGCCAATGGACATCGACGTCCACCCCGTGCTGGATACCGACCAAGTGGCCGAAGAAGTGGCAGCCTACGGCTCTCAAAAACTAGGCAGGCGGTTTGGCGTCTTTGGCGGCTGGCTTAGCGGAAAAACGGAGGAACAGGATCGGCACCATGCCGGCATGCATGCCATCGCGATGAAATATGGTCCCCGGGGATTTGCCGCTTTCCAGATGATCGGCAACTTTACGCGGACTCCCGGTCGATATCCAGCGGGGGGACTAAAGGCCGCCTTCGAGCAGGGATTGTCCTGGAATGCGCGCTATTTCGAGGTATGGCAAACGGATGCGATGAACCCGGATTTACAACCCATGTTAACCGCAATCTCTGCTGAACTTTTGAGGTAACGCAACGAACCTGGCTGACGGGGCGCTTGAATAACAAAAAAGCCGTCGATCCTGAGATCGGCGGCTTTTTCTTAATGGTTGAAGTTAATTATTTGTTGGCAGGTGCTGCAGCAGGAGCGGCAGGAGCGGCAGGAGCCTTAGGGGTCTTCTTATACAGCGAGTTGGCCGTCATTGCGCCGGAAGCATCCTTCGTATAGGAACCGGTGACTTTATCACCCACGGCGAAATCGGCGACGGTAGCAGCTGCTTTGTCCTTTTTGAAGGTGGTTTTCGGCGTGATGGCCAAAGTCAGGGTTTTCTCTTTGTTCGAAACCGTGACGGAGGTGGCATCAATGGCTGTTATCGACCCACTGTAGTTGGTAGGTTTCACCTTCTTCTCCTTGGCGGGAGCAGCGGTAGTAACGGCGTTCGTAGAGGTTTGGGCCTGAGCGGTAACGGGCACGCCGGCCAGAGCGAGACCCAGAATGGCCACGAGGGCCGGGGTAAGGAGGGTAATTTTCATGTGGATTAAGTACTGTGGCGGTTTTGACGTCACTTTCCAGTCAAACCTTCAGACTTTTTTCAAAAAAATCAAAAAGGCCGGCTGCGGGAGAGAAAATAGGCTGTCCGAAGGACGATTGACGCTGCGATTCTCCTTCACTAGTCTTCGAGGCTAATCGGCTTGCCACCCAAACCCGGCGGGCCACCCAAGAACACTCCTATTTTATGAAAATCACGGTTGTCGGAGCAGGTTTCGTCGGCGCCACCACGGCGCAACGTTTGGCGGAGAAGGAACTGGGCGATGTCGTTTTGCACGACATCGTTGAAGGCATGCCGCAAGGCAAGGCGCTCGATATGCTGCAATCGGCCTGCCTCGAGAGCTTTGACAGCGATGTCAAGGGCACCAATGACCCTGCTGATTACGCCGGTTCCGATATTGTCGTCATCACCAGCGGCCTGGCCCGGCAGCCCGGCATGAGCCGCGACGATCTTCTGCTCAAGAACGCCGAAATCGTCGGCGGTGTAGCCGATAACGTGAAGAAGCACGCGCCCGAGGCCATCGTCATCGTGGTCAGTAATCCGCTCGACGTGATGACGTATCTCGTCAGCGCGAAGACCGGTTTCCCCAAGCACCGCGTGATGGGCATGGCCGGCGTGCTCGACTCGGCCCGGTTCCGTTGTTTCATCGCGATGGAACTTGGCGTTTCGAATCGCGACGTGGAAGCCATGGTGCTCGGCGGGCATGGAGATGACATGGTACCGCTTGCCCGGTATTCGACCGTCTCCGGCATCGGCATCGAGGCACTTCTCCCCAAGGAAAAAATCGACGCGATGATCGTCCGCACCCGCAACGGCGGCGCGGAAATCGTGAAGCTCTTGCAAAAAGGGAGCGCCTACTACGCACCCTCCGCCGCCGTCGCGCAGATGGTCCAAAGCATCGTGCGCGATGAGAAGCGCCTTCTGCCCGTGGCGGCCTATTGCTCCGGCCAGTATGGCATCAAAGGGCAGTTTGTCGGCGTGCCGGTGCAACTCGGCCGCAAAGGCGTCGAAAAAATCATCGAACTCAAGCTGACCGACGACGAACTCAAACAGCTCCAGGCCAGCGCCAATCACGTCGCAGAGAGTGTCGGGAAGCTGAAGCTCTAACTTTAAAGTCCGTTTGGCCAAATACAATTCCGTGAGCGATGGGCTCGAAGCTGCACGCATCGCGCAGGCCGAGCGACATCTCTTTCTGTGCCTCGGTCCCGATTGCACGCCGACGGAACAGGGGCAGGCGACTTGGGACTATCTCAAGCGCCGGTGCGCCGAGTTGAATCTCCGCGTGATGCGGACGAAGGCAGGCTGCTTTCGCGTTTGTGTCGGAGGGCCGTGGCTCCTCATTTATCCCGAAGGCGCCTGGTACGGTTCAGTCACGCCCGAGCGATGCGAACGCATTCTCCGGGAGCACGTGATCCAGGGCAAACCCGTGAGCGAATGGGCTGAGCGGACGCAGCCGCTCTGTGCCCTGGAGGGTCTGGCTCTGTTGGGAATTGACCACTTGACCGCGAAGCGTCATAAGCCATCTGAAAATCAATGACTTGCAATTTTAACTGCATGCCAAGTCATATTTTATGAGTTGCTTGAATCTTAATAAGGAACTCTGTTCTAAGCTGCTTGCTTGGATACTTTTTGCGTCGACTGCCGCTTGATCCCGGCGCAAATCGTCCGCCCTGCTTGGCCACCCGTTATCCTTACGGGGAGACGTCTGATGCCACCTGCCTCCCCCTCATCGCCCGTTGTGTTACGTGCCGGCTCGATGTCATCGACCCCCTCAAATGCGAGGTCATCTCACAACACAGGATGGCACTTTTTCCCGGAAAAAGGTGCGGGGCTTTTATCAGCCCTCAACCTTTCGCAGGCAAGCCCGCTGCGGTTTTTCCATCATCAGTTGTGCCAGTCGTTGTGACTCGGCACCCCTCCTGCGCCGAAAATCGCGCACGGGACATGTGTGCTCCCAAATTTTTTCGCTCAAGGTTGTGAGGATTTGGCGATGGATCGCAGCGCAAAACCGTCGTGGGCTTGCCCACGAAAGGTCAGGCCGTCAGGCCGCACTTTGGAGCGTCCATTTTGCGGGCACGCAAAATGGCGGCCCAAAGTGCTATCCTGTGTTGTGAGTTGTGGCCGCCATTGGCCCCCTCAACCCGGCTGACCGACAGGTGTAACACGCGCCCCCTCATCCATCCCCGGCAACCCGCCCTGATCGCTCTGTATAGCCCGTCCTGGCACCTTTACCGACCTGTTTTGGAGATCGTCTGGTTCTAAACAGGCTGCTACGCTAGTCGTTCCTTAAAAAGGGGTGAGGCGTAGTGAAGGAGGAAAGGTGGACGGCAGAAGCAGGCGCAGGAAGTTGAGCCAAAAAGAAGAGGCCCAGCGCAGCCACTTGTTGAAGTTCCACGCG
>Ga0182030_10008198_pt1 | contig 21675 bp, 21 predicted proteins | sample 812S3MmetaG_FD_121299 | JGI IMG/M metagenome (GOLD analysis project Ga0182030, IMG submission 121299) | Permafrost microbial communities from Stordalen Mire, Sweden - 812S3M metaG (Illumina Assembly) | ecosystem: Environmental > Terrestrial > Soil > Wetlands > Permafrost | place: Sweden... | reverse complement strand
GGCGGCGCGCGGCTGCCGCTACCTGCAGCTCGACGACACCAATCTCGCCTATCTCTGCGATCCGAAGATCCGCGAGAGCACGCGCGCCCGCGGCGACGATCCTGACGCGCTCACCCGGCTCTACTGCCGTTTGGTCAATGACGCGATCCGCGACCGGCCGAAGGACATGACGATCTCGGTCCATCTCTGCCGCGGTAATTTCAAGAGCGCCTGGGTCGCCGAGGGCGGCTACGAGCCGGTCGCCGAAATTCTGCTCAACGAAATGAAGATCGACGGCTTCTTCCTCGAATACGACGACGAGCGCTCGGGCGACTTCGCGCCGCTGCGCTTCACGCCGAAGGGCAAGACGATCGTCCTCGGGCTGATGAGCTCCAAACATCCCGAGGCCGAACCCAAGGACGCGGTCAAGCGGCGCATCGACGAAGCGTCGAAATACGTCGCGCTCGAGCAATGCGCGCTGAGCCACCAGTGCGGCTTCTCCTCGACCGCGCACGGCAACGACCTCACCGAGGCCGACGAGTGGCGCAAGCTCGAGCGCTGCGTCGCGGTCGCGCGCGAAGTGTGGGCCGACGCCTGAGCGGCGCGGCCTCAGCCGTTCGCGAATGGAGCGCCGCCATCGCCCGCGCGATCAGCATCGCGCGCGGAGAGCAGTTCCCGCGCGCCTGCGGCATTGCAACGCCGTCTCGTCAGTCGGGGCGGATCACGCCCTTCTTGAGGATGATGTTGCCGTAAAGTCGGCGCTCGGCGGTCGACAGGATGGCGAAGCTGTGTTTGGCGCGTTCGTAAAAGGCGAAGCGCTCGATGCCGCCGAGCTTGAACTGCGGCCCCTCGCGGCGGGCGATGATGGCGCGGAATTCAGCGAAGATCGGTTCTTCCTGGTTCGGATGGTCGACGACCTGCATACGCCAGCACGCCTCGGGAACGAAGGTGTCGAGCGGCAAGACGCTCAACACCGCGTCGAGCGTCCGCGTCGCGTCGACGTCGAGGCGAATGACGTCGGGACCGGCGGATTGGGCGGGATAGTTCGCGTCGACGATCGTCAGCTCGTCGCCGTGCCCCATCGCCTGCAGGACATAGAGAAGGTCCGGGCCGAGCAGGGGATCAATCGATTTCAACATGGTTGGCTCCTTCAACGTGGAGTTGGCGCGTCGGCGCGCAAAAGGCCTTTGGCCTTCAGCTCCCGCCACATCGCCGCTGGTATTTGGGCGCTGAGCATCGCGGCGTTTCGCCGCACTTCGCCCGGTTTCTGGCCGCCTGGAATGACGCTGACGATCGCTGGATGGCTGAGCGGGAAGCGCAGCGCGGCCTCCGCCAGCTTGACGCCGTGGGCCTTGCAGACCGTCTCAATGCGGCGCACGCGCTCGAGCACGGCCGGCGGCGCCGGCCGGTAGTCGTAGCGGGCGCCGCGTTTGGGTCCGGTGGCGAGAACGCCAGAATTGAACGGCCCGCCGATGACGACGCCGATTTTCTTGTCGACGCAATACGGCAGGAACGACTGCAACGCCTCCTGCTCGAGCAGGGTGTAGCGGCCGGCGAGCAGGAACACGTCGAAATCGCCGGCGCGCGCCAGCGTCTCGGCGACCTCCCACTCGTTGATCCCGGCCCCGATCGCTCGAATCGCGCCGCTGTCGCGCAACTTCGCCAGCGCCTTGTAGCCGCCTTCCATGAATTCGCGCGCGCGCGCGTCGGCCGCTTCCCGCGTGCCATGGGTGAAGACGTCGACGTCATGACAATAAACGATGTCGACGCGGTCGAGACCGAGCCGCTCGAGCGAGAATTCGAGCGAGCGCATCACGCCGTCGTAACTGTAATCGAAGCTTTCGCGACGGGACGGCGTCTCGAAGAACCCGGTTTGAAACGAGCGTTCCTCGGGCCGGCAGAGATGCAGCAGTCGACCGACCTTGGTCGAGATCACAAAGGCGTCGCGCGGCTTGGCGCGCAGGAATCCGTTCAGCCGCGTCTCGGAGAGCCCGAGGCCGTAGATAGGCGCGGTGTCGTAGTGGCGGCAGCCGACCGCCCAGGCGGCGTCGAGGGTCGCGCGCGCCTCCTTCTCCGTCATCGGCCGGTAGAGGTTGCCGAGCGGCCCAGCGCCGAAGCCGAGTTCGGTGAATTGCAGCATCGCCCCGGAGCGCGCCGCAAGATTGCGTTTGCGCCCTGCGCGCGCAAATTTGGCCTCCCGCATGGCTTCCTCCGCGTCGACCGAACGCTTCTCGTCGCGCAAGCATTTCGTCATACAATCGGCTTCGCGGGCTCGTCAAATCGCCTTCGTCACAATTGATTGCGCGAAGCGCAGGCGCTTCGGCGCTTGCCAATCCCTCGCCAGTCAGCACAATCGGTTGAACCGCCGCGCTCGCGGCGGGCCAATGGATTGGGGAGAGTCCGATGAGCGCGCAGACGACGACCGCCGGATTCATATTGGCCAGCTCCGACATTGCCGAGGGCGAACTCATCGGCGCGATGCACACGTTTAACGGGTTCGGCTGCGCCGGCGGCAACATCTCGCCGGCGCTGAGCTGGTCGGGCGCGCCGCCCGAGACTAAGAGTTTCGCGCTGACGTGCTACGATCCCGACGCCCCAACCGGCAGCGGCTTCTGGCATTGGGTCGTGTTCAACATTCCGGCGACCGTCACGCGCCTGCCCCGCGGCGCCGGCGATCCCAAGAGCGCGGCGGCGCCGAAGGGCGCGGTGCAGAGCCGCACCGACTACGGCGTAATCGGCTATGGCGGCCCCTGCCCGCCGCCCGGCGACAAACCGCATCGCTACCAGTTCACCATTTTCGCCGTCGACGTCGCCAAGCTCGACGCCGAAGAGCAATCCTCCGCCGCTGTGGTCGGCTTCAACCTGCACTTCCACACGCTGGCCAAGGCGAGGCTGACCGGATTGTACGGCCGCTGAGCGAATTCGCTCCCTACCGAGCGAGAGCGCTGCGGCCTCAGTGCGGCCGGTAAATGCGATCCTGCTCGACGATGAAATCGCGCAATCGATCGAGGGCGGGATGGCCCGGCGACTCGCAGGCTAGCGAGTCGTGAATCCTGTCGAGCCCCACGCGCGCAACTGCCCAGTCGATCTGCGACGTCTCCAGCAGCTCGCGCGTATATTCGATTGTCCGATCGACAATCGCGTAGATTTTTTCGCCCACCGCAATCTCTCCCGACGGGAAATCACGGTGTCAAGCGCAATACGGGGGCCGATTACGTAATGCGCCGTGTGCGCCAAAATGGGACGCCTGACACGCTTGCGCCACCGCGGCTGTTGCGCCTCAGAGCAATTTGCGTTCTGCCGATGTCGCCATCAACGCGATGCGCGCAGCCGCGAAGCGATCCCGGGGTTCGAAAGGCTCGAGCTCTATGGACGCCTGGATCGCTTCGTGGCTGCGCGCAATAACCGGATGGCGCGATCCCACGCAACCGCAATCCGCTCCAACCTCACACCGCGCCGCGCTGGACGTAACCGCGCCGCTGGTTGAGCCGCTCGATCAGGCTCTGCGCCGATGCGGCGATCGCCGTGCCGGGCGGAAAGATCGCGTCGACGCCGGCGGCGCGCAAAGGCGCGAAATCCTGCTCGGGTACGACGCCGCCGACGACGACCAGCGCCTCGCCGAGGCCGACCGCCGTCAACGCCGCCTTCAGCGCCGGCGCCAGCGCGAGATGCCCCGCGGCGAGCGACGAGACGCCGACGATGTCGACGCGTTTCTCCGCCGCGAGCGCTGCGACTTCCTCGGGCGTGGCGAACAACGGGCCGATCTCGACCTCGAAGCCAAAGTCGGCGAACGCCGAGGCGATGATCTTCTGGCCGCGGTCGTGGCCGTCCTGGCCCATCTTCGCCACCAGAATGCGCGGCGGCCGGCCTTCGTTTTCGGCGAAGGCGGCGGTCATGGCGATGACGCGCCGGTTGGCGTCGGTCTCTTCGCCCGCCTCGGCGAGATAGACGCCGGAAATCGACTTCGCTTCGGCGACGTGCCGGCCGAACGCCTTCTCCATCGCCAGCGAGATCTCGCCGACGGTCGCCTTGGCGCGCGCCGCTTCGACGCTGAGCGCGAGCAGATTGGCGCCGCCGCGCGCGCCCTCCGTCAGTGCGTCGAGCGCGGCCAGCGTCGCCTTTTCGTCGCGCTCGGCGCGCAGGCGTCTGAGTTTGTCGATCTGCTGCGCGCGCACCGCCGCCGCGTCGACCTTGAGCACGTCGATCGCGCGCTCGACCTGCGGGGCGTGCTTGTTGAGGCCGATCACTGTCTGCCGGCCGGAGTCGATGCGCGCCTGGGTGCGCGCGGAGGCCTCTTCGATGCGCCGCTTCGGCAGGCCGAGCTCGATCGCCTTGGCCATGCCGCCGAGCGCTTCGACTTCGTCGATATGGGCGCGCGCGCGCGCCGCGAGATCGGCGGTCAGTCGCTCGACGTAATAGGAGCCGCCCCACGGATCGACGACGCGCGTCGCGCCGCTCTCCTCGATCAGGAACAATTGGGTGTTGCGGGCGATGCGGGCCGAGAACGGCGTCGGCAGCGCCAACGCCTCGTCGAGCGCGTTGGTGTGCAGCGACTGAGTGTGTCCCTGCGTCGCCGCCATCGCCTCGATCTGGGTGCGGACGATGTTGTTGAACGGATCCTGCGCCGTCAGCGACCAGCCCGAAGTCTGACAATGGGCGCGGAGCGCCAGCGACTTCTCCGACTTGGCGCCGAAGCCGGCGACGATCTCGGCCCATAGCAGCCGCGCGGCGCGCAGCTTGGCGATCTCCATGAAGAAGTTCATGCCGATCGCCCAGAAGAACGACAGGCGTGGCGCGAATTCGTCGACCTCGAGGCCCGCCGCGACGCCGGTGCGCAGATACTCGATCCCGTCGGCGAGCGTGTAGGCGAGCTCGAGGTCCTGCGTCGCGCCCGCCTCCTGCATGTGGTAGCCCGAGATCGAAATCGAGTTGAATTTCGGCATCGACTTCGCGGTATAGGCGAAAATGTCGGCGACGATGCGCATCGAGGCCGCCGGCGGATAAATGTAAGTGTTGCGCACCATGAATTCTTTGAGGATGTCGTTCTGGATGGTGCCCGACAGCGCCTTCGCCGGAACGCCCTGCTCCTCCGCTGCGACGATGAACAGCGCCAGCACCGGCAGCACCGCGCCGTTCATCGTCATCGACACGCTCATCGAGTCGAGCGGGATGCCGGAGAACAGGGTCCGCATGTCGTAGATCGAGTCGATCGCGACGCCCGCCATGCCGACGTCGCCGGCGACGCGCGGATGATCGGAATCGTAGCCGCGATGGGTGGCGAGATCGAAGGCGACCGACAGGCCCTTCTGCCCGGCGGCGAGATTGGCGCGGTAGAACGCGTTGGACTCCTCGGCGGTGGAGAAACCGGCGTACTGGCGCACCGTCCACGGCTGCTTGACGTACATCGTCGCGTAGGGGCCGCGCAGATAAGGCGGCAGCCCCGGCTGCGTGTCGAGAAACCCGAGCCCGTCGAGATCGCCCGCATCGTAGATCGACTTGATCGCGATCCCCTCCGGGCTCGTCCACGCGCGCGGCGCCGCGCGCGGCGGCTCGGGCGACGGCGCGAAGGAAATGGAATTGAAATCGGGAATCGCCCCCATCTACCGACCCTTCAATAAAGGCTAGGCGCCACGGCGCTAGGCGGCCGCCGCGACTTGCGCCCAGGCGCGCCGCAACGCCGCGACCGCATCGGCGCCGACAAAAAGAAAATCGTCGATCCCCGCGTCGCGCCAGGCGTTGGCCGCGTCGCCGGGCCGACCGGCGAGCGCCAGCCAGCGCGCGCCGGCCGCTTTCAGCGCGCGCGCGAACGCGTGTCCGCACGCCGAATAGCCGTCGTCGTCGCCGCACAAACACGCGACCGCCGCGCCGCTCGCCTTGAAGCGCGCGGCCGCGGCGCTCGGATCGTCCCCGCCGGGATCGGCGGCCGTGTCGAAGCCGCCCGTCTCGAGCAGGTCGCGGGCGAAGCCGACGCGGCGGCCGTGTTTCGAAAACGGTCCGATCGCGGCCAAGAACGTCCGCGGCCGCGCGCCGTCGCGGTTTTGCGCCGCATCGGAGATTTCGCGCAGGCGTTCGAACGGTTCGGCGAGGCGCAGCGCGGTCAGCGGCGCGGCGAAAGCTTCGCCGGCGAAGTCGAAGGCCGCCGGCGTCGCCGGCGCGACGTCGACCGGCGCTTCGGCGAGGTCGGCGAGGTTGACGTGAGCGCTGACGCCGGTGATCAACGCTTTCAGCCGCGCCGCGTCGTCAGCGATGCGAGCGGCGGCCTCGGCGACTTCGCCCTGGAAGACGCCAGCGCGCAGCGCCAGCGGCGCGCCGCCCGCGCGTTCGAGCGCCTGAAAGACCGTCCAGCCCTTCTCGCACAGCGTCGCCGTCAACGCTTCGAACACGCCAGCCCCGGCGGCCGGATCGGCGACGAAGCCGAGATGCGATTCTTCGAGCAGGATGAGCTGCGCGTTGCGGGCGAGCCGGCGGGCGAGCGCGTCGGGCAGGCCGAGCGCCTGGGTGTGGGGCAGAACGCTGACGCTATCGGCGCCGCCGAGGCCGGCGGCGAACGCTGCGGCGGCGCCGCGCATCACGTTCACGTAGGGGTCGCGCGCGGTCATCGTCCGCCACGCGCTTTCGCCATGGACACGGGCCGGCGCGGCGTCGAGACCGCAGGCCGATCGCACCCGGCCCCACATCAGGCGCAGGGCGCGGAACTTGGCGAGGGTGAAGAACTCGTCGGCGTCGGCGGCGAGGCGAAAGCCGATCGCCGCCGCCGCGGCCTCGCGCGAGAAGCCGCCGTCGGCGAGCGCGCGCAGATAGGCGACCGCCGCCGCAATCGCGAAGCCGAGCTCCTGCGCCGGCGTTCCGCCGGCGGCGTGGACCGCGCGTGCGTCGGCAGCAAGGTAAGGCCCGGCGAAGCCCTGCGCGGCGAGGAACGAGGCGACTTTGGCGAGCGCCGCGGCCTCGGCGCTCCATGGCCGCGCCGCGCGGCCGCTACGCGCCAGCGCGCCGATCGGGTCGAGGCCGAAAGCGAGGTCGACGGATCTCGGCGCGACGCCGCTGCGCGCGACCAGCGCCGCGAAGCCGGTCGCTTGGGCTTCCGCATTGGGCCCGAGATCGAGCTCGAAGCGTTGCTCAGCGGCGAATCGTACGCCCTCGAAGGCGCGGTGCAGCGTCGACGAATCGGCCTTGGCGAGACCAAAGCCATAGGCGCCCGCGGCGCCGGCGAAGACGACCTGCAGACCGTCGGCGCCGTTGGCGAGGTCGTCGAGCGCCTGGTCGTTGGCGGCGGCGGGATTGGGATGGTCGAGGCGCGCCATAACGCGCCAGCCGCCGTCGCGGAGCGCGCGCGGCCCTTCGCGGCGCGGATAGAGCGGCTGCAACTCGATTCCGTCGGCGCCGCGCGAGATCAGCGTCGCGAACCCGGCGCCCTTGAGCGCCGCTTCAGCGGCGCGGCGCCAGTCCGATTCGCCGTAGGACGCAAACCGCGCCGCCGCTTCCGCCACCCCTGCCCCCGGACTTCAGATGTATTGGGCCAAGCCGGGGATGGCACCAGCGATTTCACCGATCACGTCGTCGCCGGCGTGTTCGCGGGCGTAATCGAACACTTCCCTGCCGACCGATTGGATCTGATTCATGTCGAAGCCGAGCGCCATCAGGTCCGAGCCGAGCGCCAGCAGGCCGCCGCCGCCCATCGCGCCGGCGCCTGTGCCCATCAGGCCGCGCACCGTCGGCCCCATGCCCTCCCCGCCGGTCGTCGCGCTGGAAGCGATGATCGCTTTCAGCTCCGGCGCCTTGGCGAGCAGGGCGGCGACGGCGTCGTCAGGGGCTTCGCGGGCGATGAAATCGAGCACCAGCGCGACGGCTTTGCGCGCAACATCGGGTTTCGCGCCGGCGGTCGCGGCGACGCGGGCAATCAGGGTTTCCATGTCGGGCTCCCATTGAGACATCGCGCCGGCAGGCGCTTCGCGGCTGGGTGTGTCGCCGCGCGGCGCGACAAAATCAAGCGCTGCAAACAGCATACGCGCTCGCACGCGCGGCTACGACCTGGAAAAAGGACGAAGACGCGGCGGACCGGCCGCCCGAACTGGCGGCCGCCCCGCGCCGACGGATCGATCCTCGGGTCCGATGATCGATCAATCATTGCGGCACAAAACGGAAGTCATGAAAATTCCACAATGCTGAACAACCGGTGAAGATGCCTCTGGCAGGCCTGCCGGCGCCCATATTTTGCGCTAGTATGTCGTTTCATGCTGCAATCCGGCAGTTTCGGCGGACATTTGACAGCAATGGGTCGAGCCGGTTCGATATGCGCAGAGCGCATACCTGTCCGGCGAGATCAGCGCTTTTCCGACTCGCCTCCAGCCACTATGTTGCACTGCATCAGACGGATGCGATCGCCGATGAGCGGCGCACCTCAGACCAGTTTCGAAAAGGAGGGTCAAATGACCTCAATCAAGTCCATCTCCGATAAGTTCGGCGCCTGGCGCCGGTACCGCGAAGCGGTTCGCGAACTCTCTTCGCTCAGCGACCGTGAGCTGGCCGATATCGGCATCCGCCGCGGCGACATCCACTTCGTCGTCTCGAACGCGCTCGCCGCCTAACGAAGTTCGGGGCGTCCGGTTCCCTTCCCTCCGGATGCTTCCGCGGCGTCGGTCCTCCCCCGACGCTTTGCAACGCCCGCCGGTTCCTCCCCCCGGCGGGCGTTCGCACGTCTAGGGGCTGCGGTTGACGGCCCCCAGCGGCTTTGCGACAAGCCGCGAATGCGACCCATTCACGTGATCGGCGGCGGCCTGGCGGGCTGCGAAGCGGCCTGGCAGGTCGCGCGCCGCGGCGTTCCCGTCGTTCTCCATGAAATGCGCCCTGAGCGCGGAACCGAGGCGCACCGCACCGCGCGGCTCGCCGAACTCGTCTGCTCCAATTCCTTCCGCTCCGACGATTCCGAGACCAACGCGGTCGGCGTCATCCACCGCGAAATGCGGGCGCTCGATTCGCTGATCATGCGGACGGCCGACGCCCATCAGGTGCCGGCCGGCGGGGCCTTGGCGGTCGACCGCGACGGCTTTTCGGCGGCGGTCGAAGCGGCGATCGAGGGCGAACCGCTGATCCGGATCGAGCGCGGCGAGATCGCCGGGCTTCCGCCCGAGGATTGGGACAGCGTCATCGTCGCCACCGGCCCGCTGACCTCGGCGCCGCTCGCCGAATCGATCCGCGCGCTGACCGGCGAGGATTCGCTCGCCTTCTTCGACGCGATCGCGCCGATCGTCCATCGCGATTCGATCGACATGGACGTCGCCTGGCCGCAGTCGCGTTACGACAAGGCCGGTCCGGGCGGCACCGGGGCCGACTATCTCAACTGCCCGATGAGCCGCGACCACTACGAATCCTTCGTCGACGCGCTGCTCACCGCGGAGAAGACCGAGTTCCGCGAATTCGAGGGCACGCCCTATTTCGACGGCTGCCTGCCGATCGAGGTGATGGCCGAGCGCGGCCGCGAGACCCTGCGCCACGGGCCGATGAAGCCCGTCGGCCTGACCAACGCCCACGCGCCGACGGTCAAGCCGTACGCGGTCGTGCAACTGCGCCAGGACAATGCGCTCGGCACGCTGTTCAACATCGTCGGCTTCCAGACCAAGCTCAAATACGGCGAACAGGCGCGCGTCTTCCGGCGCATTCCCGGGCTGGAGAAGGCCGAATTCGCGCGACTCGGCGGGCTGCACCGCAACACCTTCCTCAATTCGCCCCGCCTGCTCGACGCGTCGCTGAGGCTCAAGGCGGCGCCGCGGCTGCGCTTCGCCGGCCAGATCACCGGCTGTGAAGGCTATGTCGAGAGCGCCGCAATCGGCCTGATCGCCGGTCGCCTCGCCGCCGCCGAGCGTCTGGGGCTAGCGCTGTCGCCCCCGCCGACGACGACGGCGATCGGCGCGCTGCTCAACCACGTCACCGGCGGCCATCTCGAGGCGATCGACGCGGGCCCGCGCTCGTTCCAGCCGATGAACGTCAATTTCGGTCTGTTCCCGCCGATCGACGAGACGCGCGTCGACGGGAGCGGCAAGCGCCTGCGCGGGCCCGAGCGGGGCTTCGCGCGCAAGCGGGCGCTGTCGGCGCGCGCGGCGGCGGATCTGGCGATGTGGCTGCAGCGCAGCGCCCAAGAAAACTCCGCCGTCATGGCCGGGCCATGACGAGCCTGAGAAAGTGCGCCCCTCTTAGTCCACGACTTCAGCCGCGTCGATCAATCTCAACTGCGGCTTCTCGCGGCCGCCGTATCGGTTGATCGTCAGCGCGCCGGCGAGATGGACGTTGGCGCCGCGCGCGTTGAGCAGCGCTTCGCCGAGCGGCTTGCCGACGACGCGGAACGCGATCGCCTCGATCGCGGCGCCGTCGGCGGCGACCGCGCGCAGCCGCAGGTGGTCGGCGCCGGCGGCGAAGACGCCGGTCAGGCGGTGGCGCGGCAGCGCAAACACCGGCTCCGGATTGCCGGCGCCGAACGGCCCCGCCGCCTCGACCGACTGGGCGAGCGCGACCGTCGCGCCGGCCGCCGTCAGCGCCGCGTCGATCGACAGGCCCGAGCGCGCCCGCGCCGCCGCCACCGGTTCAGCGAGCTTTTCCTCGAGAAAGGCGCGGAATTCGCCGATGCGGGCCTTGGCGAGGGTGATTCCCGCCGCCATCGCGTGGCCGCCGCCCTTGGTCGCCAGGCCGGAACCGACCGCGGCGCGCACGACGCGGCCGAGATCGACGCCGGCGATCGAGCGCCCCGAGCCGGTCGCCTCGGCGCCGTTGAGCGCGAGCGCGAAGGCGGGACGTTCGAAGCGTTCCTTGAGCCGCGCGGCGACGAGGCCGACGATTCCGCTCGGCCATCCCTCGCCCGCTACGACCACCGCCGCGCCGCGCTCCTCGAGCCCGAGCGCCAACAGCGCTTCGGCTTCGGCTTCCGCGAGCGTCGCGATCTCGATCTGCTGGCGCGCGCGGTTCAGGCGGTCGAGCTCGGCGGCGATCTTGCGCGCCTCGTCTTCGTCGCGCGTCGTCAACAGCTTGACGCCGAGCGCGGCGTCGCCGACGCGGCCGCCGGCGTTGATGCGCGGGCCGACGATAAAGCCGAGATGATAGGCGCGCGGCGGCCCGTCGGCGCCGGCGACGTCGAACAAAGCGGCGAGGCCGGGGCGCTTGCGCAGGCGCATCGCCGCCAGCCCGCGCGCGACAAAGGCGCGGTTGAGGCCGACGAGCGGCACGACGTCGGCGACCGTCGCCAGCGCGACGAGATCGAGCCCGGCGAGGAGGTCGGGCGCGGCGCGGCCATCGAAGAAGCCGCCGTCGCGCAACGCCCGGTTCAGCGCGACGAGGCCCATGTAGACGACGCCCGCGGCGCAGAGATGCCCAAGCCCGGAGAGGTCGTCCTGGCGGTTGGGATCGACGACCGCGAGCGCGTCAGGCAGGCGCTCCGGCGCCTGGTGATGGTCGAAGACGACGACGTCGAGGCCGAGCCGGCGCGCTTCGGCGATCGGCTCGTGGCTGACCGCGCCGCAATCGACGGTGACGACGAGGCTCGCGCCGCGCGCGGCGAAGGCAGCCATCGCCTCGCGGTTCGGCCCGTAGCCTTCGGTGACGCGATCGGGGATGTGGACGATCGTTTCGCAGCCGCAGGCCTGGAGATATTCGCTGAGCAGCGCCGCGCTCGCCGCGCCGTCGACGTCGTAGTCGGCGAAGATCGCCACCCTCTCCGCGCGCCTGACCGCGCCGGCGAGCCGCGCCGTCGCCTCCTCCATGTCGGCGAGCGCAAACGGATCGGGCATCAGCGCGCGCAGGGTCGGATCGAGATGACGCGCGACCTCGTCGAGGCCGACGCCGCGCCCGGCGAGCACGCGCGCGAGCAATTCGTCGCAGCCACCCGCCTGAGCGATCGCCAGCGCGCGCGCTTCGCCGGCCGCGTCGAGCCGCGCGCGCCACGGCCGGCCGGCGAAGGAACGCTCGACGCCGAGGAAGTAGGGCAATGCGTGCGCCATCGCCGCTTCGTCTAGCACGAATCGCGCGGCCGGACCGAAGCGCCCGCCTTCAGGCGGCGAGTCGTCGCGCGGCGATGCTGGCGAAATAGACTACGCCAGACAGCGCCGTGATCCAGAAGCTGGTCGGCCAATCCGAGTAGAAGGCGAGCGTCAGGCCGCCCCAGGCCTCAGCGAGCGCCAGGGCCGCCGACAGCGCGACGCCGATCGCGAGGCGGCGAGAAAAATTCTGCGCCGCGGCGGCGGGGCCGACCATCAGGGTGAACACCAGCAGCACGCCGACGATCTGCGCGCATTCGGCGGTGGCGATGGCGACGATGGCGAGGAACGCCGCCGAGACGAAGCGCAGCGGCACGCCGCGCGCCTCGGCGAGTTCGGCCTGCAGTGAAGCGAAAATCAGCGGCCGCACGATGAAGGCGAGCGCGGCGAGGCTCGCCGCCGCCATCAGCAGCAGGGTCAACAGCGCTGAATTGTCGACGCCGAGCACGTTGCCGAACAACAGCGCCGCCGCCTGCGTCGCCGCAGAGGTGTAGAAATGCAGGAACAGCAGGCCGAGTCCGAGCGCCAGCGAAAGCATCATGCCGATCGCGACGTCGCGCTCGGCGAGCTTCTCGCCGAACAGGCCCATGGCGATTCCGGCGACGAGGGTGAAGCCGACGAGGCCGCCGAGCGGCGAAAGCCCGAACAGAACCGCCCCGGTCGCGCCGGTGAAGCCGACATGCGAAAGCGCGTGGCCGGCGAAAGTCTGGCCGCGCAAAACGAGAAAGAATCCCACGGTTCCCGCGAGTATCGCCGCGACGCCGGAGGCGGCGAAGGCGGTGCGCATGAAGTCGTATTCAAACATCGCCGCGCCCCCTCATCCGGCCGCTGCGCGGCCACCTTCTCCCGCTTGCGGGAGAGGGCTGGGGTGAGGGCGAGTCCAGTCGCCATCGAGGCGCTTCATTCGCCATGCGAATGCCCGTGATCGCCGCGCTCGTGCCGGTGCGCGTCGCGCTCGACATCGACGTCGCCCGCCATGACAAAGAAGCGGTCCTTGATGCGCACCACTTCGATTTCGGCGCCATACAGGCGCGACAGCACCGGTCCGGTGACGACTTCGTCGACCGGGCCAATCACCGCCGCGCCGGCGCCGAGATAGAGTACGCGGTCGATCGCGTTGACCAACGGATTGAGTTCGTGGGCGCTGAAGACGATCGCGACTCTCAGCTCGTCGCGCAGGCGGCGCGCGATGTCGACGACGCCCTTCTGGTGGGCCGGGTCGAGCGAGATCAGCGGCTCGTCGAGCAGCAGCAGCCGCGGCCGGCCGAGCAGCGCTTGGCTCAACAGCAGGCGCTGGCGCTCGCCCCCCGAGAGTTCGCCGAGCGAACGGCGCGCCAGATCGCGCGCGTCGACGTGATCGAGCGCCCAGTCGATTTCGCGCCGCATCGCCTTGTCGAGGCGGGCGAAGCCGAAACGCGCGCCGATCGCAGCGCTGGCGACGACGTCGTAGCCGGTCAGGCGCAGGCCCAGCGCGAGCCCGCGGTTCTGCGGCATGTAGCCGATCGACGAATGTCCGCGCGTGACAGGCTGATCGAGAACGCTGATCGCCCCTGACGCGACCGGCGTCAGGCCGAGCGCGGCGCGCATCAGCGTGGTCTTGCCGGCGCCGTTGGCGCCGAGCATGCCGATGAATTCGCGGTCCTCGACGATGAAACTGGCGGTCGAGAGAATGTCCCGGCCGCCGAGCCGAATGGTCACGTCGTCGAAGCGGAGAGCGCTCACTGGGCCGCGCCGCCGAGCGCGACGTCGAGCGCCTCGAGCTGCCCGAGCATCCACTGCTGATAAGTCGAATGCGGCGGCTCGGTCTCGGAGACGCCGACGACCGGAATGGAATTGTCCTTGGCCATCTGCACCAGACGCCCCACCGCGGGCTCGCTCGCCTGCGCGTTGTAGAGCATCGCCTTCACCTTGTGGCCCTTGAGATCGCTTTCGAACGCCGCCACTTCGGAAGCGCCCGGCTCGGCGTTGTTCATCACCGCCAGCGCGAATTTCTCGTTATGGACGTTAAGGCCGATCAGCCCGGCCTGATAGCCGAACACCGGCTCGGAGGCGATCACCGGCGCTCCTGCGTATTTCTTGCGCATGTCGGCGATCTTGGCGTCCAGCGGCTTGAGCGAATCGAGGAACTGCGCCTCGCCCTTGTCATAATCCGCCCTGTGGTCCGGGTCGATCGCGTCGAGATCGGCGGTCAGGGCCTTGGCCGCCGCCTTCACGGCATCGGGATCGTACCAGAGATGCGGGTTGTCGCCGGCCTTGCGGCCGACGAGCTTCGCGACGACGATCTCCTTGCGGCCGGGGGCCTTATGGGCGCCGAGCAGCTTCTCCATCCACGGATCATAATCGACGCCGTTGACGATCACGATCTTCGCCTCGGCGAGCGCCTTCGCAGTCTCGGCGCTCGCCTCGAACAGATGCGGGTCCTGGTCCGGACTGCTGAGGATGCTCACCACCGCGACAGCGTCACCGCCGATCTGGCCGGCGACGTCGCCGTAGAAGTTCTCGGCGGCGACGATCCTCACCGGGTCGGCGAACGCCGGCGCGGCGATGAGCGCGGAAGCGGCGAAAGTGGCGGCGACGAGCGGGCTGCGGGACATCGCGGTCTCTTGGAGCCAGAGGGCGCCGCTTGGCGCGCGGCGACCGAAGTGTTATGTTATAACATCGCGCGACGCAAGCCCCTCGCCGCGACGGCGAACGCAACGCGTGTTACCCTTCGCGCCAAAGGAAGCGAGTTGAGATGACCGCGAGACACGCCCGCGCCGGCGGGACGGCCTGGGTGGCCGAAGTGGAGCGCGCCTGCGCCGCGCAAGGCCTGCAACTGACCGCGGCGCGGCGCAGCGTGCTCGACATTCTCGGCCACAGCCGCGCCGCGCTCGGCGCCTACACGATCCTTGATGCGCTGGCGCGTAAGGAAGGCAAGCCGATCGCGCCGCCGACCGTCTATCGCGCGCTCGAGTTCTTCCTCGAGCACGGTTTCCTGCACAGAATCGAGAGCCGCAACGCCTATGCGGCGTGCGAGCACATCGGCCACGCCCACCAGGGCGTGCTGCTGCTGTGCGAGAAATGCGGCCGCAGCGACGAGATCGAGGACGACGAAGTCACGCGGCTGCTGCGCCGCGCCGCCGAGCGCGCCGGCTTCGCACCGCATCGGCAGATGGTCGAGCTGCAGGGCCTCTGCCAGACTTGCGCCAAGGCGGCGTGAGCGCGGCTCAGCCGTCGGAACGGATGCGCGTCGCCAGCAGTTCGCCGCGGCTCGCCAACACCGGATAGGCGGCGGCGGCGACAATATGGGTGTTGACCGCCTTGAGGTCGCGCAGCGCGTCGAGATGCAGCGCGCTGGTTTCCGCCGAATTGACCCGCCCCAAGCGCAACCGCTCGAAATGTGCGTCGGTCGCGTCGGCTTCCAGCGCGCGGAACGCCTCCTTCTCGGCCGCGAGCTGCCGCGCCGCGCGTTCGTCGCCGGTCATGAACAGGGAAGCGGCGGCGCGCACGTTGGCGATCAGCCGGTCGACGATGCGCTGCAGCTCATCGCGGCCGGAATCGGAGAAAATGACGCCGCGCTTGGCCATCTTCGTCGCCATGGCGAGCAGGCCACGGTCGACGATGTCGCCGGCCTGCTCGAGATTGGTCGAGAAGGTGAGGATGTCGCGCAGGCGGCGGTGATCGGCTTCGTTCAGCGCTTCGGGATCGAGGCCGGTCAGATAGGCCTTGATCGCGCCGTTGAGCTTGTCGAGCACGTCGTCGAGCCGCTTCGTCTCGCCGATCTGGCGACGGTCGGGTTGGGCGAGCGCGTCGCGCATGCCCGCGAGCATCGCTTCGAGCGCGTCGGCGAGCCGCAGCGCTTCGCGCGCCGCGCCGCCGAGCGCGATCGCCGGCGCCGCCGCCGCGGCGGGATCGAGATAGAGCGGCCGCGACGGGTCGGCGGGATCGACGCGGGCCGGCAGCAGTCGCTTGAGCAGCGCGGCGAACGGAGTCAACAGCGGCATGAAGATCAGCGCCAGCACGAGATTGAACGCGGTGTGGAAGTCAGCGACCAGCCGCGCCTTGTCCGGCTCGATCGTCACCAGAAAGCGCGAGATCATCGGCAGAAACGCCAGCGCGACGGCGACGCCGACGGCGCGGTTGAGGAGATTGCCAAGCGGCACGCGCTTGGCCGCCGGATCGGCGTCGGCGGCGCCTTCGAACCACGGATTGAGCGCAGCGCCAAGATTTGCGCCGAGCGCCATGGCGAGCGCGGCGAGCGGCGGCGCGGTCCCCTTGGCGGCGAGCGACATGACGATCAGCACGACCGCGGCGCTCGAATGCGTCGCCCAAGTCAGCGCGGCGGCCAGAATGACGTCGAGGACCGGTTCGGTATTGATGGCGCCGAGCAGCAACCTCAGGCTCGGCACGTCCTCATAGGGCGTGAACAGGCCGAGGAGCTGATGCAAGGCCATCAGCATCAAGCCGACGCCGATCGCCGCTCGGCCGAGGTCGCGCGTCGCCGCCGTTGCACGACGGAACAGGATCACGCCGATCAGGACCAGCGCCGGCGCGATCTCGGCGACGTCGAACGACAAAGCCTGGACGATCAGCGTCGTGCCGACATTGGCGCCGAGCATCACCGAAAGCGCCGCGGTCAGATCGACGAGACCGGCGGCGGCGAAACCCGTGACCATCAGGCCGGTCGCCGTGCTGCTCTGCATTACTGCGGTCACACCGAGGCCGGCGGCGAAAGCGGCGAGACGGTTGCGCAGAGCCGCGCCGAGCGCGTTGCGCAGCTTGGCGCCGAAGGCGCGCTGCACGCCTGTGCGCGCCATATGCACGCCCCACAGCAGCAGCGCGACGCTGCCGGCGAGATTGAGAAACGTCACAGAGAGGTCCATCGCCAGCGCCTCCGATGATCGTCAAGCCCACTGACCACCGGCCGCGCGCCAAGGCGCCGACCGCGACTCCGGCGATGATCTCGCAAGTCGGAGCGAGCGGCAAGCGCCGGTCCGCCAGGTCTAGCGCGCCGTCTTCAACCGCTTCGGCAGATCGCGGATGATCGCGCTCATGCCCGGTTCGTCGACGAGGTCGGCCGCTTCGTCGGGGTCGAACCATGCGACTTGCCTTTGGTCGCGCTCCTTCCAATCGGCGAGCTGGCGCTCGACTTCGAGCAGAAACACCTTGACCCGGCAAAGCTCGAAATGGTCGCTCAGCCGCTTCCAGTATTCGTAGAAGCCGATCGGCTTCTTGTGGATGCGGCCGACGACGCCCGCCTCCTGCAGCGCCTCGATCTGCGCCGCGTCGTGGTCCTGCCGGCCCTTCATCCGCCAGCCCTTCGGCGCAACGTAGCGCTTGGTGCCGCGCGAAGTGACGAGCATGACCCTCAGCCCCTCGGCCGGGTCGCGACGGATGGCGAGCGCCGCCACTTGTTTGCGAGGTTTGAATTTCGGCTTCGCCATGGCGGACCTTATGACAAGTTGACGCGCCCGCCTCAACCCCCCGCCTTACCGCCATAAACCCATTTCAGCTCACCCGGCAGTCCAAGCGGCGGCGGCGGAAAGGGGGCGGCCTCGCGCACCGCCTCAAGCGCCGCCGCGTCTACGCCATTCGAGCCGCTCGGATGCGTCACGCTCCGCTGCATAAGATTGCCGTGCGCGTCGACTTGGAAAGTGATCTCCCCGACGACTCGCCCGTATTCCGCTCGCACGGCGTCGGTCATGCGCAAGTGCTTCATCAACATCCCGTCGACTACCGACGGGTACGTCGTATCCGCAGTGCCGCCGCCGACGGCGCTCGCCGCGTCGCCTCGGAACTCGGCGTCGGGCACCGGCTCGAAGGTCGAGAATTGTTTGCCCTTCGACCAGGTCGGCAGCGGCTGACCGATCATCGTCGCGACCTTGACTTGCGAATCCGGCGCCGTGGCGGCCGTCGCCGGCGGCTCGGCGACCGAGAACGCTTCGTCGCTCGCCTTCTGTGGGCCGCCGTCGTCCTTTGCTTCCGCCTGATGGTCCGAAGTCGGCTCGACGGGTTTGGCGCCATTTTCGGACGCCGCCTTGTCGCCGGTCTGCGGCTGGTCGGGCGTGGCCTGCTTCTCGGCGTTCTTCGCCGCGACGGCGCCGTAGCGCGGCGTCTTGACGTCGCTGGCTTCGCCCCGCGGCGCGTCATGGGCGGGTTCGAAGTCGATCGGCGGCTTCGGCGGCGCCGGCTCGGGCGACGGCTGCGGCGGCGGCTGAGGCGGCGGTTTGGGCGGTTCGACGACAATCTCGACCGGAATTTCCTCGCTCGGCGGCGCCGCGCGCGGCGCCCAGTCGAATTGCAGCCAAATCGGGGCAAGAATCGCCAGGTGCAACGCCAGCGCGGCGCCGATCGCGATCCAGCGGTTGACGCCGACAAGCGAGGACGGGGTGCGCGTCTCAGCCACCCGCTCTGCCGGCTCAGCGCTCAGCGTCGTTGCGGGGGGCGCCGCCGCGCTGGGGTCCGTCGCGACCGCCGTCATGCGCTCCATCGTCGTCGTGTCGACCAAGACCATCATATTGGCGACCGCGCGGCCCTCACAAGCGCCGGCGCCTCAGCGCCCGCCGCGCCGCTCGCGCCAGGCGAGGAAAACGCCGCAACCGATGACGATGCCGGCCCCGATCAGCGTCGCGCCGGGCGGCGTGTCGCCGAACACCAGCCAGCCGATGACGATCATCCATAGCAGCTGCGTATAGCCGAAAGGCGCCATCGCTGAGGCCGGCGCACGCTGATGGGCGAGAATCATCAGCCAGTGGCCGAAGGCGCCGCTGGCGCCCATCAGCGCCATGATCGCCCATACCTTCGGACCCTGCGGCGTCACCCAGAACCACGGCAGGAACGGCGTCGCCGCGACCACGCCGGCAATTGAAGTCCACACCAGCGTCGTCTCGGCCGAGTCTCGCCCGGCGAGCATGCGGGTGGTGAGCCCGTAGAATGCGTTGCAGACGACGCCGGCGATCGCCACGAAGACGATCGGCTGGAAGGCCGACGTGCCCGGACGCGTGGCGATCACCACGCCGAGAAAGCCGACTGCGATCGCCGCCATGCGGGGGCCGCCGACCCGCTCGCCGAGCCACGGCCCGGCCAGCAGCGCGACAAACAACGGCGACAGGAACGAAATCGTCGAGGTTTCCGCGAGCTGCAGCTTGGTCAGCGCGAGGAAATTGAAGTAGGTCGAGCCAAGCAGCAGCGCCGAACGGACGAGCTGTAGCCACGGGCGCCTGGCGCGAAAGACTTGGGGCCGCGACAGCGGCCGCACGACCAGGAGGCTAAAGAACGCCGCGCCGACGTAACGCGCCCACACGACCTCGGCTTCCGGCAGGCGCATGCCGAGCCATTTGGCCGAAGAATCGATTCCGGAAAAGCACACCGTCGCCGCGCACATCAGCAAGACGGCGAGCAGCCGCATGTCGCGCTGCGCATGGCCGGTTTTGGCCGGTCGCGCCGCCTGAAGAGGCTGCGATCTTAAATTCACGCTTTGCGTTTGCGGCGCGCCGCTTCGTCGGCGACGTAGCCCGCGCGTGCCCCCAGTTCGAGTTATGACGCCCCAGCCATAGACGCGCCGGGCCGAGCGCGCAAATCCGTCTGGGCCCGATCGAAGCCAATTGACAGGCGCCGCGAAGGCGCCGCTAATTCGTCGCATGGGCGTGGTCGCGGCCACGCCCCGAGGATAACGAGTGGCGAAAACGGGCGAACGAAAAACGAAAGGGCGTAGCGCGCGGCCAGCGCGGGCGCTGCCGCGCTTCGTCACGCTGCTCGCCGCCCTTGCGGTCTTCGCCCAGCTCGTCGCCCTGCCCTATCATCATCCGCAGGAGCGCCACGACCTTTCGGTCGTCGCCGCGGAGCTCAAGGCGACCTTCGGCCCCACCGCCGTCCTCTGCACGCAAGGCGACGACGGGTCTTCGCCGGCAACGCGCGATCGCCAGCCAGGCGGCTGCGACGCCGGCTGCCCGCTGTGCCAGTTCGCTTCGCACGCGGCGCTGCTCGAAGCCCCGCCGCCCGCCTTGCCCGAGCGACTGGCGAACGCCGACGGTCCGCCGCCGACCCATGCCGACTTCTTGCGGCCGCGCGCGCGCGCGATCCGTTTCGCCCAGCCCAGAGCCCCGCCTTTCTTCGCCTGACGTGAAATCCGCTCGCGCGCCGTCACCAGCGGCGCGCGAACCCATCTCTCACGACTTCAAGGCGAATCCTCATGCTTTCCACGACCTGGCGAAGCATCGCGGGCGCCGCAATTGGCGTTGCGGCGCCCCTCTGGCTATGTCCTGCGTTCGCGCACGCTGTGTGCGGCGACCGCATCTTTCCCGCCACCCTCGGCATCGACGACCCCGGCGTCGGCGACGAACTGGCGCTGCCGACGTTGACCTATCTGCCGCATAATTCAGACGGATCGCAGGAGTTCGACGCGAGCTTCAGCTACACCAAGACGATCTTTCCCGGTTTCGGACTGTCGGTCTCGGACGGCCCCACTTGGCTCAGGCCCGGCGGATATGGCTGGGGCGACGTCGATACCGAGGCCAAATACAATTTCCTCTGCGTTCCGGGGTGGGAGTTCATGGCGTCGGCGGGTCTCGACATGACCTGGGCCCATACCGGCACGCCAAACATGACCAAACCCTACAACACCTACACGCCGGTTCTCGACATGGGCCTCGGGTTCGGCAGCCTGCCGAAGAGCCTGAATATCCTGCGCCCGTTCGCCGTGACGGCCGAACTCAGCGAAACCATTCCCGGCGAAGCCTGGAGCGATGGGAACCAGAACCCCACCAGCCTCAATTGGGGCTTCGCCGTCCAATACAGCCTGCCCTACTACAATTCGCATGTCGCCGAGATCGACAACGATTTCTTCAAGCACCTGATCCCCGTCACCGAATTCACCTTTTCGAAGCCGATCTCGAACTTCGCCCCGGGAACCAACCAGACGACCGGCACAATCCAGCCGGGCGCGATCTATATGGCCGACACGTGGCAATTCGCGCTCGAAGCGATCGTTCCGATGAACAGCGCGAGCGGCCGCGGGGTCGGCGTCGTCGGCGAGCTGCACTTCTTCCTCGACGACATCTTTCCCAACTCGCTCGGCAAACCAATCTCGCAATGGGGGCAGCCATGAATCGTCGCTCGATCGTCAGAATCGCCGCCGCGCTGGCTTTCGCCTTCGCCGCCCCCGCGGCGCTCGCGCACGCCCAGCTCGAAAAGGCCACGCCAGCGGTCGGCGGCGCGGTTACGTCTCCAGCCGAAATTCGGCTGAAGTTCAGCGAGGGCGTTGAGCCGCACTTTTCGGGCGTCACGCTGACTGCGGAGGGCGGCGCGGCCGTGCCGCTCGGCAAGCCCAGCGTCGATCCCGCCGACAAGAGCGTGTTGATCGTCAAGGTCGGCAAGACGCTGCCGCCCGGCGTCTACACCGTGAATTGGCGCGCCGCGTCGGTCGACACCCATCACACCCAAGGCGACTTTCAGTTCACCGTGACGCCGTGAGCGCGGCGTCGCCAGTCCTCGACAGAGAAAGGATGCAGCCATGACTCGTTTTCACGTTCTCGCCGCGGCGCTCGCGCTGTCGCTCGTCGCCGTCCCCGCGCTCGCTGAAGGAATCAAAGCGGGCGACCTGACGATCGAGAAGCCGTGGGCGCGCGCGACGCCAAAAGGGGCTGATGTCGGCGCCGCCTATCTCGAAATCCGCAACGGCGGAGGCGAGGCCGACAAGCTG
>Ga0182030_10008197_pt1 | contig 21675 bp, 27 predicted proteins | sample 812S3MmetaG_FD_121299 | JGI IMG/M metagenome (GOLD analysis project Ga0182030, IMG submission 121299) | Permafrost microbial communities from Stordalen Mire, Sweden - 812S3M metaG (Illumina Assembly) | ecosystem: Environmental > Terrestrial > Soil > Wetlands > Permafrost | place: Sweden... | reverse complement strand
GGGGGGGTGGGTGGGGGAACAGGGTGATGGGGGGTGGGGTAGGGGGGCATGCTGGTTTGCTGGTGTGCTGGTTTGCTGCGGAGGTGAGAGTGATGAGGATGGAGAGGGGGGCGAGGGTGATGGTGGTGAGCTTCATGATTGTGTTCAGGGATGGTTAGATGTGAAGACATTGTTTTTTTTTTTGGTGGTTTCGTATTTGAATTTGGCCTCTGTAGAAAGTAGATACAATGATAGGATAATGGGAAGAGGGTGCACTTATAGCTCATCCATTGGCATTGCCAGACTTCATAATAGTTTTGACATATTCACCGTAATCCAGATAGCTCTTATTCGGCTGTTCCGAGAGCTTGAGGCTGACTTCACTACCAGACTTCTGGCCTACAAACATGTTTGGTCAATTGACTAGTCTTATTGAGCAAGTGAGGGAAAATATGCTCTTCGTAAGACTCTCACGTCAGCGTAAAAACCTATGGAAGGAGATGTAAAGTCACTTCATTATTCAGCAGCTATCAAGAGGGATCAACCCAACAGAGGAACGAACTTCAAGATCACGGAAAGAGATAGGAGAAATTTTAGGAGCAAGTGGAAAGGAACACATCCGTTTAGTCACCAGAAAACAGGATTGTGGATTTGGCGTGCACGAGGCGCATGAGGCGCATGAGGCGCATGAGGCGCATGAGGCGCATGAGGCGCATGAGGCGCATGAGGCGCATGAGGCTTTTGCATGGGTAAGAACCTGGAGGCAGCTTTGTGGCTTTCAGATGATGATGTGGAGTCAGGCTGTCGTGGTATATATGAAGTCCATTTACAATATCTTAATAGAGAATAGTATAGCCAATTTAACAGGGTTTGAGAAAGAGGCTGTTCTGATAGTTAATTACCGTGCTCTTTTTATTAGATTGTGTCGTAGTATTTTGGTACAACGCCACTGGCGTGCATTATACGATCCAGAGTATACCAAAACCTATTGTATGGCTTGCAAAGTTTGTTGTAATTGTTGTAATTAGCTCTTGTGTAGATCCTCGAAATGTTTGCTTAAACTCCATGCCTTGGAAATGTACTTCGTAACATGAAAGCAATTTCATCCCGGATATGCAGCACCGTCTCCTCGAGGATCACTACCTGCCGAATAAACAATCACTCCATTCTGGACATGACTCCGAATCAGCTGGCCCCTTCCAAACACACCTCTTCTATGTCCTTTCACAATTCTCGCATCATGACCCATCTTTCTCAATTGCTCGCAAACCTCTTCACTGATACCCTCTTCCAAATAGACTTCCTTCCCCTGTTCACTTCCAGGGACACCCTCCGCTCCAATGCAGAATCTTGGGGCATCGAGAGAAGCCTGCGGATTGTACTTGAAAACAAGCATGTTCAGCAAGACCTGGACATGGCCTTGAGGTTGCATGAAACCACCCATGACACCATATGTAGAATGCAAACTGCCATCATGAACATTAGTGATCATCGCTGGAATAATAGTGTGATATGGTCTCTTGCCAGGGGCGATAACATTCGGGTGGTCAGCTTGTAGGCTGAAATTTCCCCCTCGATTCTGCAAGACAAATCCACAGCCTTTAGGAACGATGGAAGAACCGAACCCTTCGTAGTTGGAGTTGATGAAGGAGATGGCATTGCCTTCGTTATCGGTAACGGCAAAGTAGACGGTATCGCTGTGATTGTGTGCTGGGCTTCCGTGGTCGTAGATTCCTGGATTTGATTTTGTGGGATCAAATAACTTTGCTCGTTCCGCGAGGTATTTTTGAGATATGAGTTCGGTGGAGGGTACCTTAGAGACATTGGGGTCTGCCACAAACCAACTTGCATCTGCGAAGGCAATGCGAAGTGACTCGATAATTGCGTGCAGATATTCGGCCGAGTTGTGCTGATTTTGTTTGAAGACAGGAATTTTGCCGCTCTTCTCCAGCTCCTCGAGGATACCAAGAGCCATCAGAGCTACAATTCCTTGGCCATTTGGCGGATGTTCCCAGACCTCAACTCCTTGATTGTCCTCATTTTCACCCTGACCAGACATACCATCGAAGTATTTATCTTTCCTTTGATCGTAGCCCTGTGATTTAAAAATCTTTGAAATGGGAGCTACGGGCTCACTTCCTGTTTCCATATGCCTTTTCAAATCTTCAAGCTCAAGGAATCCTCCTCGATCTTTTGTGGCTTTAATGATTGCTTCCGCTACGAATCCTGTATAGAATCCTTTCTTGCCATCTTTGGCAACTGATCGAAAGGTATTCGCCAAATATGGATTCTTGAACATCTCACCGGCGAGCGGTGCACGATAATCTCCATTTGATCCCTTTTTAAGCAATTCTGCGTAGTTTGGGGATGCATTTTTGAGGTGTTTTTCGCCATTTTGCCACTGAGTTTGATATTAGACACGAGTGTACAAGTAGAGAGGGGCCAGTACTCACGAATGTGGAACAGAGTTCAGAAACTGGAAATCCCTTTTCAGCCGTCTCAATGGCAGGAGCTAAGATTTGTTCCATAGACAATTTCCCACTTCCAAATCTTTCAACAGTGTCAACCCATCCAGCAGCAGCACCAGGTACCGTGACAGCATGAACACCCAATAATGGAATCTTGCCCACCTCCCCGTCTTTCAAGCCTAAATCTTTCCGGACTTCTTCAAGAGTACAATTCATACCTGCACGACCTGACCCATTCAGAGCCTGGACTTTCTTCGTTTTGGCATTATAGAAGAGGCAGAACATGTCACCACCAATTCCAGTTGACATTGGTTCAGTCAAATTCAGACCAGCGGCTGCATTCTAGTGAGAGATTGGACTTCGAAATAGAATCTTGACTTACCAACAGCAACCGCTGCATCCTAGATAGTTGTCAGTATACTGAGTTCAAAGGTGGGGAGCCAAAGCTCACAGCAGCATTTCCTCCGGCGGCCAAAACCTTTAAACCACATCTTGCTGCTAGAGGTTGAGTGCAAGCAACTATGCCTTCTGTACTGTGTACCACGCTCCTCCTGCTTGGAAAGTCTATAAACTCGGGCATTTTATTTGCTGAAAACCTGTGTATGTATCTTCTGATACCCGGTAAGTAACTGCTTAGCTGCGCCATTGGAATTGAGCATACCTCTGATGCTAATGAAACAAGTTTGCTTTATACACATTGATGAGTAATGAAAGTAGGGAAGGATGAATCACGATGTTCTATTTGAAAGATGTCGGCCGACGTCGGGTTTTGTCATTCATAGCAAAATGTCACTCTGGACAAGTGAAGCAAAGTGCCGCGGGGCACTCCACCCACCCCGCGGCAGAACGTCACCAAACCAGACATCCATCCATCCATCCATCCATCCATTGATAGATTAGCGCCCTTCTCCGGAATGCTACTATTGTGTGCTGGTGTGGAGTGCTCTCATTGTTAGCGTGGGGATTCTATCAAATCTCGGCAATTGAAGGCGGTCTGTCTCATGTACGAAGAAGTCCGTAGAAACTTCAGCCTTTTATGCAGCATCAGGCGAGTATGTTTGGAGCTTCTTGGATCTGTCGACGATGTATAAACTCATCTTTGAAGCCCGGTAAACGACGATTATTACGATTTGCGAGCACTTGTAGGTCTTCAGTGCAAACACTGCGTAGTTAGGAGCTCACACCGCAAAGCTAGTAATGCATCCTTTTCCCCAGCTCTGCTCGCGCGAGCGCGTGGCATGGCATTGGAACACGATAGACTGAGCAAAAAAACCTCCGAGTCCTTTGATCCGAAAATCTCAAGAAGAATTGGCGAATTAAAAAGCGTTACGACAGCTCTAAAAGAATGGGAGGACACGCAAGACTCGTTGGCGGAGCTCCAGGCACTCCTCGAAGATCCTACGACAGATGCAGAGCTTCGAGAGCTCGCTGCTGAAGACTTGACTGCTACTTCTGCTCAATTGGATGCCCTATCGCGGAATCTAACTACCTCTCTTACACCAAGACATCCGTTCGCTGATATGCCATGTCTGGTGGAAATCCGGCCAGGCGCTGGGGGCAGTGAAGCAGCGATTTTCGCAGACGATCTTCTTCGAATGTATATGGCTTATTGCTCACGGAAGAGATTTCGAACCTCCTTAATTACATGCGAGCGTGAGAATGGGCCCGAGGCGCTCCTCTCCGAAGCCATTATTGAAATTGAAAACCAGGGTGCGTATGGACATATGCGCAGTGAAGCTGGCATTCATAGAGTTCAACGAGTCCCTGCAACAGAGACCAAGGGCCGCACACACACAAGTGCTGCGAGTGTGCTTGTCCTTCCGAGTTTGCCTACAACTGGAAACGAGGGACTGGATATACATGAGGTGGATTTGAATGACCCGACCAGTGATTATTACGTCAATCCTTCTGAAGTTCGGACGGACATTATGAAGGCGAGAGGAGCGGGAGGTCAGCATGTTAATACTACGGATTCGGCAGTTCGATTAACACATATTCCTACGAATACCGTTGTTAGTATGCAGGATTCGAGGTCACAGCACCAGAATCGAGAGAAGGCGTGGCAATTACTAAGGTCAAGATTGGCACAAGCTAGGAGAGAGGCAAGGGAAGAGGAAATAGTCGCTTTGAGGAGGAATGTAATAGGGGTGGCGAAAATGGGCAGAGGAGACAAAATACGGACGTATAATTACGGCCAGCAGCGAGTTACGGATCATCGAAGCGGATTAAGTGTACACAACCTCGACAATGTCATGGAAGGAGGAGACGAATTAGACAAGGTAATCTCGAGTGTTCAGAGTTGGCTTGCAGACAGAGACATAGAGGGCTTGCTGGCCGAAGAAGCAGCTAAGGGTTGATGGGCAGCGGAAGTATGTCGAAGAAGGTAGAACAAATAAAATAAAGAACCAAATGCTGGTGAATCGAGATAGAGAATCACCTAGATTAATCTTCATTTTCGGTAGATCGAAAAATGGTGGGAAGGCCATGTCTCCGAAATCAAACCATATTTTGCACTCTGAGGTTTTCTAACAGGACTTAGATTTCCTTTATTCCGTATTTCCCCCCCTCCCTTTCCTTGTTTTCTCTCTCTCTCTAAACTTCTAAATTTAAAAATAGATTTCTGCATACTTTTCCCATATCAGATTCCTCGAAACATTCTTCAAACAAAGTACCAAACCAGACACGTGACCCAGTCATAATGTTGATAATTGTCTCAACATTTGCTACCACCACCCCACTTACTACTATCTGCTTTTTGCATACTAAATCAATATCGCGGTTTTACGACAGCAGCTCTACCACCTCATTTCCGAAAGCAATGAAAGAGTTAGGTAAGAGGAACTAGAAAAAGCAAGAGTGCAGCTTCGTGGTATTTGTCGTTTGTGGGCAGAAGGGGATGAACCGAAAATTATCAAGCGGGAGAGGAAATTGGAGGGGGAGAGGGTAAAAACGCCATGGCGTTCAAGGCGGGTTGTGGCGCACGCCACCACAACATCCCTTTTTAAGTGTGCAACTTTCGACTTGAAATCACGCATGTGAAGCCTCTGGGGACTAATAAACCCGATATACTGGACGTTGGGATGCTTTTTAAGAGACGGCAGGACCTTTTCAACGGCGGAAGGCTGATCCCAAACGGAGTTCGCCGTCCCTTCACCTGGTCCGTGTCAAAACCTGGCTGGTGGAGCTACCACAAGCTTATCGCATCCAGCTATATCAACACTCAGTATCATAGATATTATTATTACGGATCCATTAATTCGGACCACGCTACAAAAGGCAGGTACGGCTTAATTCAAGACTAAGGAAGCCGCCAACACCCGCCGCTGGGGATACTCCCCAAACATGACCATGAAGCAAACGCGATGGGACTGTGTTTGTTAAAAAGGCAAGCTCAGATTTTGAGGTTGAAGCACAAGGGCAAAGCGGGAAGCTGTCAAACCCTGATGGGCCAGCCTTCTAGTCGATCGGCTACTGCAGGATATCTACAAGCTCTGGCAAGGAACTTCCTAATCCGCCATAGTGTGGCTGTTGATAGGACGATAAAGGTGAGGACTACAGTACAGGTGCCAGGTACTTTTCCATCTCCCTGCGTCATCGTGGAGTAAACTTTGGTCTGGACAAGCTATAAACATTGAGCTGCCTGAATAGAAAAAGGGCTGTTTCCTCAAATTCTCTGGCATTCGGGCGGAGAACTTCTTCTTTTAATATTGTCAATCGGCATCCTTTCCTGTCAATTAATTGTATATTCTCTTAATTCTCCCAAGATGCATTTCTCAACTGTCATTTCAGCTCTGGCAATCGGTGCAGAGTTTGCCGCTGCAGCTCAACATTCGCATCGCAGCTTACAGCATGTTGGGAAACAAGATTTCCCAAACAAGCCCAAGAGGCAAGAGCGTCACCCTCGGGGGGCAGCAGCTGCAGCTCCATCTGCTTCCAAATACCTCAACAATGCCACTTCACGTAGGTCTTCCGAGACGCTGAATTTGAAATCGGGCTAAAACTTCTCAGAATATGCCGTAAATGGCAGTGCAATTCCGGATGTCAATTTTGACATTGGAGAATCATATGCTGGGTTAATGCCCCTAACAAAGGCCGCAAATGAAACACAAAAATTATACTTCTGGTTCTTCCCTTCAGAAAACCCATCTGCGGATGATGAGATTCTGATTTGGCTTAACGGAGGAGTGAGTACAATTATATTTCTCTCTGCCTTGAGACATTTTAGCAATAACTAATATTTGAGCAGCCTGGGTGCTCATCCCTCGAAGGCCTCCTGCAAGAGAATGGACCTTTCATTTGGCAGTATGGGACTTATCTTCCGGTGCCTAACCCGTATTCTTGGACCAACCTCACAAATGTTGTCTGGGTTGAACAGCCAGTAGGGACCGGATTTTCTCAAGGAATTCCTACTGCGACTAGCACAGAGGATATCGCCCAACAGTTCCTTCTGTTTTGGAAGAACTTCGTGGACACTTTCTCTCTCCAGAATCGAAAGGTCTTCATTACTGGGGAATCTTATGCCGGATACTATGTGCCTTATATCGCAGATAAAATGCTTAGCAGAAACGACACTGTGTACCACAATGTCGAGGCAACCATGATCTACGACCCTTCTACTTCTTATAGTACTATTCAAAACGAGGTCCCAGCCGTCCAATTTACCGATTACTGGAAAGGCTTGTTTCCCTTCAATGACTCATTCGTTGAAACTATCCACAACCAATCCGATTCATGTGGGTACACAGACTACTTAGAGAAGTACTTGGTATTTCCTCCCCCAGGCCCACAACCTGGTCCCACAGATCTGCCTGGGACAGACGAAACTGGTGCGGTCACGGATGATTGTGCTGTCTTCGAGAACATCAACAATGAAATTTTCAATGTGAATCCATGTTTTGATAGTACGTATTCATAACCCAGGTCTTGAAAGCCCTTGTTGATTGTATAAATAGTCTACCAGGTGGCAACCACCTGCCCAGAGCTTTGGGATGTGCTCGGGTTCCCCGGCTCTTTTGATTACGTACCGGCGGGTGCATCGGTTTACTTCAATAGAACAGATGTCCAAAAAGCGATCAATGCACCAGTAGGAGAATGGATGGAATGTCAGGAGAACTTTCCTGTCCTAGTCAACGGTACGGATCTTAGCCCGCCATCTGGGGTCAGTGTTCTCCCTAGTGTTATCGAGAGAAGCAAGCGTACCATTATTGGTCACGGAGTAAGTTTATTATCTTAGCACATTATACCTCCTTCTGACTGATATTAGGCTCTTGACATGGTGCTTATATCGAACGGTACACTCCTCATGATTCAGAATATGACTTGGAACGGCGCTCTTGGATTCACCGAGAAGCCATCCGACCCTTTCTATGTTCCATATCATGATGATCCCAGCCTATCGACTCTCGCAGCTGCTGGTGTGCTCGGAACTACCCATACGGAACGTGGACTCACCTGGGTCTCCATTGATCTTGCAGGACACAGTAAGTACTATGTCTAAATCGGATACGCCTTTACTAATGACTCCGTAGTGATCCCACAATACGCACCATCTGCAGCATACAGACATCTAGAATTCTTATTAGGAAGGATCGACTCACTTTCAAGCACCGTTCCATTTACGACAGACAACTTTCCGCAATCTAATGCCACATTAGGGAACGGAACTGCTCCGCCTACGAAGTTTAGATTTTAAATGAAGATAAAACGGAGGCTCTTTTGATACGAGCTCATAAATCATGAATGGATACATGAAGCATTTAAAATGTGTAATATTATAATAGAGAGAGCAGTGTTATAAAGTTATATGATAGGAAGGTCGAATGGAAAATGTAATCACATCACAAACCCTACATTTGATTGTTTAGATTCTTTTAACATATTCAACCTAGACGTCGAACTTCAACATCTGAATGTCTAGGTTAAATTGATACATTCAGATTGGCATCTGGAGTCTTTTTCAAGTTGGTCCTCTCAGACCAGACAATCATCATGCATATTGAAATATCCCTTGCACAATACACCTTCTCAGTCTCGCTTCATACCAAAACTCATTCGGCATCTCTGAGCGTCCAGCGTGATTAAATTCTTGGCTGCGGACTTGACTTCTGATGTAGGGGGAGGGAGCCGAATTCCCTGCTCGATGTCGCGTGTAATTTTCAGGAGCTCGAGGTTCATGCTCCACGTTTCGATGTATCGCATTCGTGATGAATAAGCCGTATCAGGAATTGCCTGAGCAAGTTTAAAGGTAAGCCTTTTCGATACTTGATGTAACTTCAAGGCTGTCGAGAAGTTGTTCTGAAGATGAGTTGTAGAGGAGTGTAATCCGGCTCAATGTGTCATAAAATGTAAGACAATGAGAGCCCCTGGCAGCTTGCTTAATGTGCCACAAAACATCAGGTAATGTGAAGATACCGAAGGGATCCGCGATCTTATGTAGCCCCGCCCAAAGGAACCCACCAGTTCAAAAGTCTCCGGCAGGTGAAGCACCGTGGTTAATCCATGTTTGGATGAATGCACCATGGTTTGGACCGCAAGTATCATGACAAATGCCTTTCCGAGGATGTCGAACAAAGACATATATCATATCAGAATTCCAGTTTTATTTCCAGCCCGATTGTCAATCAAGAATCTTCTGATGGTATTCCAATCTCGACATTGATGAGTCGAATTCGCGCCTGTGAAGGCACTTTTCCTGTCGTTTCCTTTCTCATCGACCACGATCTGGGCGTGATCCAGGGTAGTATCTCCAGCACATAGAACGGCTTGTCGTACTTTGATATTGTTAGCGTTATTTCAAACAAAGTCTTCGCAAATGCCTCACTATAATCCAAACAATGGTATTCATGACCAGCTCCTGCAAACCTTGACTTATCATGTGCTTCATACTTTATGATAACATGCCTTAGAACCCCCTATCTCCCACATCAGCACCCTGTATTTCTTCCTATTGCAATGATTGATCATACCAAGCAATGCAACTGATGAGCGATAGATATCGAGTACATCTCAGCAAGCTCATGGTCACCCGGTATTGATTTGCTAGGAGGCATATCATACAACCTAGGATACGGCACTCGAAGAAACCCAGATCCGACTGCCATTCAAATCAGCATGTCCCCATATACCTCAGAAAATAGCAATACGAACGAGGCATCAAATCATTCCAAAGCTCGTCCCCAAGTTCGCCGGCATCTTCGTAGCCTGTGGGGAATCTAAATTCCACTTCTTTCATTGGAACTGAGGACATAGTCAGCTAGCTGTTTGGTAGTGCAGCAAGTGTTTTTACACACTTTCAGGAATGAAACTTTGTGGAGGCAGTAGCCCCTTCTCATTCGGGACAACCTCATTTTGCGGCCTCAAGTGAGACTTGCTCGACCAATTCTCCCCAACTCCAAAACCCATCGCAAAACAGATCATTGCCATCGCCACTAAGCCTACATATGATTTCACGCTAAGTCTCCCCTCTTTCTGCGAGCGGCTAGTATAGCCTTCTTCGTATTTCTCATTCTCATCGACTGAAACGGGCGTATAGTCGTTAGCAGCCATCTTGGCATGCTCATCTGTGATGACAATCGAGAAAGAATTTTAAATAGATCACAAGATTTTTTTAAGATGGCATCATGAGGATGCAGAAGATACCTTACTGCAACCGGTATTCCGCCGGGACTCACTTGAGACATCAGCCTGGAGCTTCATTTATCCGTGACGGCTGAAATCTTACACTCTGAACACCGCGTGCGCCTGTGAGAGGAGCTTTTTCAATTGTCTCAGAAAACTTGACACTCCTCTCAGTGACTGCAGAAATCAAGTGTCCCGTTCTCCTATTATATGCCATCACCTGCACAGAAACTTATTGAGTTGCTCTGCAAATCAAAGAGATGAAAAGTATGTCTTCTTTTTGGAGTCGACCTTTTTTCGATTCCTCCCGAGCACAGCGAGGGGATCGGCGACCTTCGAGATGAAGTCTTCCGAAAGGGTATGGCACCTAGGACCCACAGCCGAATGGACGACAGATTTGTTCGACGAAGAAACAACGCGAGGTCGTGTCATCTTAAGCCAGATCATTGCGAATGGTGATCCAACAAGAATGAAAAGGAAAAGGAAAAGTTTTCGCAGGCGGTCCTTCCCCTCTGCACTGGATGGCAGGAACCAACGGAGAAGAGCTAATTTGATGACCACATCGATTCAATGTCCTAGACTTCGCCACCGCTTAAATCAAGAGGATTGGGTTCAATAGCATGTTCAAAGACTTTGTGGTTCTTCTCAGCCACTTTCAAAGTTGAAAGAGTAGAGGAGCAGCCCTCCTGCCTTCCATCGTCTTCAGTGATACGACCCATTCTAAGATGTCAGACTTTCTTTGCCTACTCAATTTACGTTTAATAATGAGATAAATAATTCCGCCAACATAATTTTGAATCTCCATCCCCATATCTTTATGCCATCGATGATTTATGGTGGAGGCCCGTACACCCTTTTCGGCGGAATTTTCAGCTGCGGCAGAAAATTGGAAAAGCATATCCAAACCTAAGAGAGAATAACTGACGGCTGATCTAGATATGCACCAGAAATTGAAACAGGAGATCCTGTTCCGGCTGTCTTACCAAACTAGTATCGGCTTGATGGTGGATCCGCTCTTCATGTCAGCCAAAGCCCGCTCAAACTCGTTTGCCTGAGCAATTCGAATGATTAGCATTCCATGCTAGCAAAGGAGGATCTCGACTTATGCGTACAGGATAGAACTTGACGATCTTGTTAATAGGGAGTTTGCCTTCTCTAACCCACTGAATCATCTTGGGGATGTATTATCGACTTCTGAGCCAAGTAATTTGAAGGGTAAGGAATATACCTACTTCAGAAGGTATGACGTCTCCTTCAATAGTGCCCCTAAGCGTTTTGCCAGTCTGAATGGCATCAATTTCGAGGAAATAGTGGAGTTATTTCAGCGACTCACCTGCATGAAGGTAATGAGATGAACTGATCATGCAATTAGTATGGGCTCTCCAAAGATGCTTCAGGAGCTGAGGAGCCGAGGAGCCGACGGGCTCTCAAGACATGTTTCAAGAGGTCGGCTCCTTGACTCCCATCAGAACAAGGGCAAGGAAGACAAACCATTCAGGAAGCCATCAGGGCGGAGGAACCCCAAGAATGATCATTTGGCCTCTGTTTGCGGTAAAATTCATGCCATTCTTGATCAATCCCATGTTACCAGTGGTATCAATGACAATACTTGCCCCAATACCGTTGGTCAAAGACTTGATTTCTTCAACCAGATCCATCGTCGAACCTGAAGTATTGACGACATGCGTGGCACCGACTTCAATGGCCAAATCCAACCTCGCTGGAAAACGATCAAGGCCAATAATTGTCCCGCAGTTTTTCAGTTTAGCTGCCTGTCCCATATCAGTATGATCTAAATGTATCAAATGGTCGAATATACAATTATTGCCGTGAGACCAACACCCCCGAGACCCATAATTACCACAGAATCCTTGGCTGTAGCGCCCGCCAACTGGTCCACAGTTCCCATACCTGATTGAACTCCACAACCAAGTGGTGACAAAAGCTTTAATTCTTCGTCGTTCTTGACGAGATTGGAAACATTGACAATAGAGGACTCTTTCACTAATGTATGACTTGCGAAGGAAGACTGTCCAAAGAATGCACCGGAACATGCGGGGCCACTAGTGATCTGGAAAACCCCTTGATTGCCGCCATAATTGGATGTTCCAAAATGTTGGCAGTAAGATGGGTGTTTATCTAGGCAATCTCTGCACGAGGAGCAGGATTGAAAGGACAATAATACCCGATCGCCAACACGGGCACTCTTCACCTTTGAACCAATCTCTTGGACGTAGCCGGATCCTTCATTGCTACCTATTAACACATTGAATTGACAAAGCATTGGGAACAGTCGACTCACCTTCATGACCTAATACTCTGGGATATGGGATAGCTTCCTTGGGCCAGGTTGAGAAAAGTATATCCGTGTGACATATCCCTGTGGAAATAATACGAACGAGGAGTTCGGTGGGTTCTAAGGCACGTAAAGTGACTTCCTCGAGTTTCCAACTGGCTTGTCCCTCTACTGGCTCATGAGTAACGATTGCTCGAGCAGTCACCGCTGTATAAGATGACGCGCTCATCGTGCCTACTAGATATCAAACAGCTATGAACTGAGAAAGTTGGCCTTTTCAAGTCAATTCGATACCAAGATGAAGCGCAAAGTTATGTGCATAAATTATCGCAGACTGAAATCTATACAAACGCATGTGTAAAGTTTCAAATAGTCGGAGTATTTGGGCCATGGTAAAAGTTCAGCTCGTGCTAAGATGCGCGGAGATATGGGGAATGCCCATTACCCCGACATTTATGACCGAGTTAGAGCGCGTTCGGTACGGAATTTTCTGCCCGGTTGGGGCAAATATATTTGGACAAATAGTGCTTTGCAAAACTCATATTTGCATAAATATTTTATTTAATATTTGTACGAATCAAGCACTAAAACACATACAAAAAAAAGTCTATACTCTAATTTACATAAAAGCTTCTTTTCTAAGCTTTTCAAGAAATATTTGCGTAAATATATAGCCTTTTTGATTCTTTCTATATATTTTTTTAAGTTTTATTGTCTACAAATCTATATACTTTATAGCTATTTAGTAGATATATATTTACACAAATCGGCCTTTTATATTTTTAGGCAAATTCTTGATTTGCCATAATATTCCTAAAGTCCGTACCGAACGCGCTCTTACTTTGGCGGGGATATACAATGTTGAACAGGAGTACCAAATCAGCTCGCCAATTTCGACCGGGTAACCTTCCAAGCCTTGACTGAAAAAGCAATACTAAAAGGATCCTTCCTCTCACTTGACAATTCTTTAGAACATTGTAAATTTCAATCATGGTGTTGTTAGATTCCCATAGCTTACTACCTCAAGCAATCGCATTTGAGGGAGGGATTTTGCTCCATATCACAGCATATCGTAAAAGAGAGTGCACCTAGCCATTCCCAAACTTTTGTACATATACGCAATTATCCAGTGCAGTCTCGTGGCATCGGTCCAGCTGTAAAATGGTCCAGCGCATGAGCCTCTTCTCCATGCATCCGAGGCTGTGGTTTGGCTCGGAACGTTACACGCAGTCGGTGTTATGTCGAGCATGGTTGACTCTCAACTGCTGCTCCATCGCCTGAGGTCATTTCCAGGTCCATTCTGGGCCAGAGTGACAAATGGATATCATACAGTAGTTGCCGCCCAAAAAAATTGCATTTCTATGATGAGGTGGAGGTTATTTACAAACAATATGGCGACTTCATCCGAATTGGTAACGCGGCCTCCAACAGGGAGATAAACATGATGTACTTGTAACTGGATTTAGCCCATCAGAGTTATCCATCAACGGATCCCATGGCCATTGACGCTATCTATTACTCAAAACCAGCCTGCAAGAATGGTCCGCGGTATAAATTTCTCCCTCCTCGCACTTCTTTGCAAACGATTCGCGATAAAAAGGAGCATGCAAAGCGCCGAAAAGCATGGGATCCCGGATTTGGTGCTCGAGGTAAGAGAAAACCGACAACGCTGAATATTATATCGTCTCACATTGCACTAGCCTTCGGAGACTACGAGCCAATGATCGCAAATTACGCGGATCAATTTTTTGCTCAAATCCATGTGACCGTCAATACTCCAATCGATGTGACAGATTGGTTTAACTTCTACGGTTTCGACGTAGTGGGAGATTTAGCCTTCGGGAAGTCATTCAATATACTCAAGGATGGGGTCAGGCACTACTTCATGTAATCTTCGCATACGGGATACGACGAATGTTGAATATTTTGAGCCATCTCCCATCGTCTGGCTTTTCCCTTTCATGAAAATTACTACCATTCTTCTTGCCCCACACTCAGGATTGAATTCTGATTGGAAACAGATGAAGCTGGATAAACCCGACGTGTTCTCGTGCGTCCATGAAGACTACGAGTCTAAGGTTCAGACACAAGCGACGAGACGCAACTTGGACGGGGATGCTTATCTGATAGTGGTTGTTGGAAGGTATATCCATGAATAATTTTTTACAAGTGCCAGCCGATTAAACAAAAATAGTACTACTATTGCTGCAACTTTGATTTGTCTGTTCTACGAACTGGCAACAAACAAAGCATAAGTAGAAACTCTTAGAGTCGAATTGGATGAATATTTCGATACGAAGGAGCAGATAGACCATGCCACCCTTTCGAAACTGCTACGACTCGATGCAGCAATAAACGAAACACCAAGACTGCACCCTCCGGTTCCGTCAGGGCTTCAGAGAGAAGCACCTGCAGAAGGGCTACTTGTGGGAAATGTCTTCATTCCAGGAAATACCCTCGTACAACTCACTCTCCACACCGTATTCAGAGGTCTGCTTCTAAACGTGCCATCTATGCTTACTGTCTGTGAGTAACGGAAGTAGACGACCGATTTTTCGAAAGAGCCTCGGAAACTAACCCTGAGCAGTGGACCAGCCAGCCGGGGCTCAACTGGCAAGCGCCCTCTAACTCAGAATTGTGATGATCCTAACTTTCTTAGGACTCTACTCTTGCGTTGGAAAACAGCTTGCACTCATGGAGTTGCGATATGTTGTGGCCCAAATTGTGCATCGTTTTGACGTGAAGCTGGTGCATGGCCAGAGCAAGGAGAACTTCCTTCAGGGGATCATCCTCCTTGGAAGGAGGATGATTGTTACTCTTGTCCTAGGCCCATCTAATCTGGTATTCTCGCCCAGGATGTAAATGAAATATATTTGAGGAGCGTACTTTTGTGGAGGCAAGTCATACAACATGATCTGGAGCATGATACTGAACTATAATGGAATATCCTGTGTCACATCTATCCCGTCTCACAACTTTCGAGACGTGGACAACAGAGGTCCATCGTTCTCTTTTGGATGCCCATGCTATAATAAAAAAAAACACGAAATATAATGAGATATTGAAATCCACACGTTTATGATGAATATCTACCTAATACCCAATGCCAAAATTCGGGTCAAAATTAGCGGCGTTTCAATGACCGAATGAATTTTTGGTCCGAGCTTCCATAATTTTCTGGGCAGACCTAGCTGTTTGCTCATACCTTTCCATCTCAACGACGCCGTCGCAGTTTCGTCCCATCGAACTGTTCTTCTACACTCCTTCTTTGACCTAATTTTCTTTTCTCCTAATACCCATTCATTTCATCATGTCCGCGCCAAACACAATGCCACTAGGGAAGAGCGTGCCAGATTTCGCGTCCACACCCTCCTCATCACTTTGGGATCGAATATCAACCTGGGCTTCAGAAAACAAAGCTGTTGTCTATACAATCGCGGGAGTAGCAGTAATTGCTACGGGAGCTGGTGTTGCATATTATCTGACGGACTCGGTGGGTTTAATCAGACCATTTTTTACGGCCCTATAGGAGTTTTGGCAGCTGATAGATCCTCAAACAGAAGGCCACCATAGTCGGTCCAGAGTCACCTAAAAAGGCAAGTAAGAAAGAGAAGCGACGGAAGAAGGATGAGCAAAAAAAGCCCGACCCCGAGAAAGGGGCAGTGGACCCGCAGCCAAAGACTGCAGCGGTCGAGAGCGTTGATGAACTTCCTGAAGTAGATGAAAATACAGTTGGAAACCTCTCAGACCAACAGCGAAAAGACTATGCCGCAAAGCTGAAGGCTGCTGGAAATACTGCATATGGGAGTAAAGACTATAACAAGGCTATCGACTTATATGGCAAAGCTATCCTCTGCAAGCCCGATCCTATTTTCTATTCAAACCGCGCTGCGTGCTTCAATGCGCTTGGTCAATGGGAAAGAGTCATCGAAGACACGACGGCTGCGATCAACCTGGACAACGAATACGTCAAAGCTTTGAACCGAAGGGCGAACGCGTACGAACACATGGAGAAATATAGCGAGGCTCTCTTAGATTTCACAGCTAGTTGTATAATCGATGGTTTCAGGAACGAGTCAAGCGCACAGTCTGTGGAGAGATTATTGAAATTGGTCGCAGAGGCGAAAGGGAAAGCTATACTGGAAAGCAAGGACAAGCGATTGCCAAGCCCAACATTCGTCACAAATTATCTTCAAAGTTTCCGAGCGCGTCCCGCACCAGCTGGCTTAGAGGAGAGCGTCGAATTGTCAGAAGAGACTGGAAAGGGCCAGCTTCAACTTGGCTTGCGATCTATGGAGAAGAAGACCGCCGAGGGCTATGAGGAGGCTGCAGCTGCATTCGATAAATCATTGGTTTTCGGCGAGTTAGAAGACCTCGAAGCTTTTGCTTACAATATGCGGGGGACATTCAGATACCTTCGTGGTCAGAATCACGAGGCGTTGGATGACTTGACGAAGAGTGTTAGCTTGCAGCCTTCCTTAACGCAAAGCTTCATCAAACGCGCCAGCATGCACCTCGAATTAGGTCGGTATTATATGTTACATTCTGGTGGAGCTTTACTAACGAACATGCAGGTAATAAAGACGCAGCTGCCGAGGATTTTGAGAAGGCCATGGCTCAGAACAACGATGACCCTGATATCTACTATCACCGTGCACAACTCCACTTCATCCTGGGCGAGTTTGCAGAAGCCGCCAAAGACTATCAAAAGTCAATCGATCTCGACAAAGACTTCATCTTCTCCCACATCCAACTTGGTGTTACTCAGTATAAGATGGGTTCCATCGCCTCGTCCATGGCCACGTTCCGACGTTGTATCAAGAATTTCGACAAGGTTCCCGATGTGTATAATTATTATGGAGAGCTGTTATTAGATCAGCAGAAGTACTCGGAAGCTATTGAGAAATTCGACACTGCTGTGGATATGGAGAAACAAACCAAACCCCTAGGGATGAATGTTTTGCCCCTGATTAACAAAGCCCTTGCTCTCTTCCAGTGGAAACAGGACTTTGCTGAGGCAGAGAAGCTCTGTCAGAAGGCTCTCATTAGTGAGTTCTCGTTCCCAAATTGTGATCAGACACTAACAAGTGCTAGTTGACCCGGAATGTGATATTGCTGTTGCAACAATGGCGCAGCTGTTACTCCAACAAGGCAAAGTAACAGAAGCGCTCAAGTACTTCGAGCGAGCTGCAGAGCTCTCACGAACAGAGGGTGAGATCGTCAATGCGTTGTCATACGCCGAAGCCACACGAACACAACTGGAAGTACAAGAGAAATATCCACAACTCGCAAACCGACTGCAAGGTATGAGTGGAGGGTTCGGTGCCGGCGCGGCTATGCGCTAGCCAACTTGTAGGATTTTTAGGAAGGCTTTTACTATTCGCTGGCTAGAGGGTTTACCATATGAGTCGCGCGATGTCAAGGGCTAGGGACCGAGTCTAGAAGACTGCACAAACATATTGTATCTAATACTCCGCTTCCACTCAGAGGTGGGTGTACAGTAAGAATGAACGACGCACTTTCTATCATTCCGATAGGCAGAATCGGAAGTGAAGCAAACCCGATGAACAAGAGGTCCAGGGTTGTCTTCCTCTATTCTTAGAAGATTTGAGATATTGAGACAGTTTACGAGGCTAACGTGAGGTTGCGGTCGCTTTTGCGGTCTCTAGGATGAGATTTGACGAAAGGCACAGGGGTCTCTAGATGACCGGTCTTGGACATATGCTTAATATCTCCACTCTTAGGCCGTCTTATGACTCTGCCGCGCAGGACTCACTCATTGCCAATATCCAGCAAGAATTCGCCACGATCCTACAAGGCGGATTTTTCCAATATCACCAACCTATAGTTCAAATGAAAGATCTTATCACAGCGCTTGAGCGCTTCTCTTCGTGACGCAGCTGCCGCTGCAACATTGTAATTGGCCGTCTTGTTTTGACGCGGGCGAATGAATAACATCAGATGACTACAAGGCTCACCGCAACAAACGCTGCCGCAGCCACTTCTTAGCCATTTCAGCCCAGATCAACTACACCTCGTTCGTTCCCTCATCCGACCTAGCTACAATTCGACAAAATTCAACTGCAAGAAGCAAAAAGCATCAAGTCGGGTCACATCGGCTAGAGGAAAAGAAAGCTAATTGTTCCCCATTTAGCAACACATTTAATCTATTTTTGAATCAATTAATCGGGTATTGGACCGAAGAAAGACGGCTAATTAATGTGCATTAATGCAACATCGCAATCCAACGTGCAGACACCCGACCGCTTCCAAGACACAGGGTCTGAGAGTTCTCGAAGCCAAGCTCCCTGCAGGGTGGTGGCGAGGGACATGGGTAAAATGACCGAAGACATGAGACCAGATGGGACGCCCGATTTCCCTTTACCGGGTCCCTTGTACTTCTACTTCTTCGAGGCATGTGGCCTTCTCGGAGATGGGACCCGGACTTCTCCACGCGTCCACGCCTCTGCTTTTGCTTGGCAAGGCGACAGTCGGAAAGAGGCACGGCGCCTAGCTAATTTCCTGATATGGCGAGTAGAGGCTCATTTGGGATGTAGAGTTGTAGAAGGCTGACGAGATTCAATATTGCGAACCGAGGTGTTGTTCTTCTTTCACTCATCTAATCTAAGATGGAGATCATTGGGTTGCGGGCGGTACGGAGAAGACATGGGAGGAAAATCTAGAAACGAAACGTTGGGCATCCGAGCACTCGAAACGGGTATCAGATCAAAAAACGCTCATCTCTTTCCCTTAGGAGTTACCCTCATCGTTTCCAACAGAAGATCCCTCGAAACGTTAAGATTCCTATGGGAAATTTGACAGGATGAGGGGGATTTGATGGAGATCTCATCTGATGTTTGGGCTATCAAACATTTGCTGTATTCAACCTCTAACAAATAGCTCGTGCACCCTCCCAGGATAGTAAAGGCTGACAAATTCATCGCATCAGCGGCATGGTATCTGAGAATGATTCCAGGAAACTTCTCACTCGTCCACTGGGGTTGTGACCCAAAGCAAAGCTTTCCCTGGTCCCCGTTCAAGCCACGACTTTTAGTCTCCCATTTCGAGATTTTTCATTGATGAATTGCCGCCGGCTAAATCAATGGTCTGTGTGTGAGGAGCGGGTAAGGATGCCACGCGCAAACATGGCTACCTTGGGAGTTTGGTCGATTGGAGATTCGGGATTGGGGATTAGAGATTGGGTAATGGTACAATGCTAACAGCAGCAGTATGGAGCGTCAACTGTCATTGTTGCTGTCGTGGTCCAACAACTCGGGACATAAGAACGATGCAACGATATCGCGGCCGGACGAGAGACCCAGTCTAAATGAAAAGTATTTCTATGTTTAAACGCGGCACGGTACGAAATAGGTTAGTAGGGTCATCATCAGAAGCCATTCGGCTGCAGTCCGAAAACACGAGCATCCCAAAAGGTACAAGTTCGAGAAGTAAACGCTAGGCACTAGTAGGTATTTGTACAGTACCTAGTCGCTTAGTAGCTTAGTAGCTTTCTCGGGTGTCTCCATCTCCACCAAAAATCTCAGCATCCCTACCTCCTCCCTACCTCACTAGTCACTACCAAACTTTTTCGCACACCACCAACTAACTAATCTGAAGTGGTAGGCCACATTACTAGTGTGATCTCATGTAGCATGCATGCGTGCGGCAAGGAGCAATTTTAGTATCAATATGTAGGTGGGACTGAAAGAGACAGGGAGTCGAGGTCGCGACAACGGTCGGTGCTCGACATGAGGTGGAGTCTGGATGAAGTCGAAAAGTATAAGACTTCCAGCATGGACCTCAATATATTTCATCAGTCACGATAAGATCAGAGCAAGCTTCACTTCTACTCCTCTGTTCAAGACCGCATCTAATTGAGACTCATTCATTCGAGTACTCTTTTCACTTTGTTGACTGTATTTACCTCGACCAAATTTCTTTCACCTTCAAGGACTTCCTGGAAGATCTTGATATAATATTTTCCTCCTCTCCACCATTTTCTTCCTCCAGTTCCGTCGCGGATCTTGATCTACAAATAATTCCGAAGAAATACCTTCATCCACCAGCTACACCAGCAAAACTACAGTTCACAATGCCTTCCTTACGTACCGTGATCACTGGCACTCTCGCCCTCCTCCAAATCGTCTCCGCCTCCCCGGTTCCTCAAGACATTACCGCAGACTGCATCAAGGCCGCGTTCCCAACCCCAACTGTCCCTCTTTCCGGTGGTACGTACCTCCCACTTCCCCTACCTCCCCTCAGCGACCAACTAACACCCTCTCTCACAGATGCCACCGAACTCCCAACCACAAACCTAACCCTTCAGTACGTCGCGATCGGACGTGGGATCCAGAATTACAGCTGCTCCGCCGCCGGCGCAACCGCCGCCGCCCTCGGTGCAGTCGCAACCCTCTACGACGCAACCGCAATCGCATATGCCTCCACCACCGCCCTAAACACCATTCCCGGCCTTGCAGTCAACACTCCCCCCACCGCAGATGGCGCCTACGTCCTCCCACCACCCTACAACCGCCTCACTGTTCTCGGACACCATTATTTCGCTGCCGACACTACGCCAACTTTCAATTTGTCAAGTGTGGGCAAGATCATGTTTGGGAAGAAGACTGGCGATATTTCAGCGCCGGCAAATGCATCTGCTGGACCTGCTGGGACCGGGGCTGTGGATTGGTTACAATTGGTTCCGAAGCCGGCCCCGTATAGTCCCAGCGTGGGACTAGGAGCTGTATACAGAGTTGAGACTGCAGGCGGAAAGCCTACGGCTTGCACGGCGGCGGGTGTTATCTCAGTCCAATATTCTGCGGAATATTGGTTCTTTGACTAATTGCATTCTTTGCTCATTAAAAGTTTTGATGGGACGACGGAAAGAGATACGAAAATGAGAAAATAATATTTGGTGGGAATAATGGGTTCCGGGAATGAGCTTTGAGTTCAGCGGAGATGGTGGAACTGATTTGTATATACACATATTCTTCTTCCCTTGTTGCACGTCCATACTTATGAACTACGACACGAAATTTTTTGGTGGTGGAGCGTAGACCTTAGAAGCTGAATTCAAAAGCGTCATTCAAAAGCCTACTTTACCTATCCCTCATACATGTCATCAATCAAACATCACAATTTCTAAGCAAAGAGCCTTTTCAATCCCAATATCAATTCCTCCCGCGACTATACAGCCCCATCCCTCATGCGCCAATCCCAAATCTAGCTCCCGCCAGGATTTCTAACCGCCCCATCTCTGCTTGTCTGTCCCTGTCTGACATTGCCGGCGACCCCATCATCACCACCCCTCTCCTC
>Ga0182030_10008196_pt1 | contig 21675 bp, 25 predicted proteins | sample 812S3MmetaG_FD_121299 | JGI IMG/M metagenome (GOLD analysis project Ga0182030, IMG submission 121299) | Permafrost microbial communities from Stordalen Mire, Sweden - 812S3M metaG (Illumina Assembly) | ecosystem: Environmental > Terrestrial > Soil > Wetlands > Permafrost | place: Sweden... | reverse complement strand
GAAACACACTTCTGTCACCGAGAGATTGGCTCAATTTGGTGTCAAAACAACCAAAGGATATATCGCAGTTGATCCATTAACTAATGCCACCGATAATCCTCAAATATTTGCTGGTGGTGATTGCATTCGTAGTCATGGTGAGGCATCAACTGTGATGGCAGTGCAAGATGGCAAAATCGCTGCAAAAGGCATTCATAGCTTATTGAGTAATGCCAAAACGGCAAGTGCCATTTTCTCAAATTACAGCTCAAATCTAGCAAAGGGCGAATAATATGGCTGATTTAAAAGTAGACTTTGCTGGTATCAAGTCGCCCAATCCTTTCTGGCTTGCTTCAGCACCTCCGACTAATTCCGCTTATCAGGTGCAAAAAGCGTTTGAGCAAGGATGGGGCGGTGCCATCTGGAAAACTATCGGCGCTCCTGTTTTGAACGTCAGCAACCGTTACGGCACCATCGATTACAAAGGCAGCAAAATCATTGGTCTAAATAATGTCGAGCTGATTAGCGATCGACCGATTGAATTGAATTTGAAAGAAATCGCTGAAGTGAAACGCAACTTTCCGGATCATGCGGTGATTGTCTCAGCTATGGTTGAGTCGAAAAAAGAAGCTTGGCAGGATGTGATTCGGCGCGCGGAAGAAACCGGTTGCGATGGCTTTGAATTGAACTTTGGCTGCCCTCACGGTATGTCTGAAAGAGGCATGGGATCGGCCATGGGACAGGTACCGGAATACACTTGCATGGTCACCGAGTGGGTGATGGAAGTGGCGACCAAGCCAGTGATTGTCAAACTAACGCCTAATGTAACCGATATTGTGGTGCCGGCAAGAGCCGCTGCAAAAGGCAAAGCCAGCGCCCTTTCGTTAATTAACACCATTAACAGCATCATGGGCATCGATTTAGACACCTTTGAGTTACGTCCCAATGTTGGTGGAAAAGGCGGTCACGGGGGCTACGCAGGACCTGCTGTGAAGCCGATTGCTTTGCACTTACTCAGTGCCGTAGCTGCCGATCCAGAAATTCAACGCCTGAAATTGCCCATCTCTGGCATGGGCGGTGTCGAAACCTGGCAGGACGCTGTTGAGTTTATGCTTCTTGGAGCGAGCAGCGTGCAGGTCTGCACGGCCGTAATGCACTGGGGCTTTCGTATCGTTGAGGACATGATCGATGGCATGTCTAACTGGATGGACGATAAGGGCTTTCTGTCTGTCAATGATTTCATCGGCAAATCACTGCCTCGCATTTCTGCCTTTGGTGATTTTGATCTGGGATTTCAGTCAGTGGCTGAGATCAATCAAAGCAAATGCATTCAGTGCAATTTGTGTTTTATCGCCTGTAACGATGCGGCTCATCAATGCATTGATTTAAAAGATCTCAAACTCACCGACGAAGCCAACGAAAGATTGCATCCGGTCGTAAGGGCCGAAGATTGCGTGGGCTGCGCTTTATGCTCAACTGTTTGTCCGGTCGATGATTGCATCACAATGGTTCAGGTGGATACTGGCCGACCTCATATCACATGGAATCAGCTAGTCGCCACTCGTCCAGAAGTGCTCGAGTGGAAGAAAATGGAAGAGTATCGCAAAGAAGCGAATATTCATATTCATTGATTTTTTGTTCGCCATTGAACTGGCATCAGCGCTTGAGTTGCAAAGATTTGAAAATTCTTGTTTGTGGTCGCTCTTTCAGGCTTTGATCACGATTCGATCACAACCTGAGCCTGCATTTAGAGTTATATTGAGAGTAAGCTCTGCATTCGGATTATAGATGAACTCTGCACTACTGGCACAATGGACCCCAAAGCGTCACAGCAAAGGGGCGAATAATGCCATCACCGTCAATGATTTTTCTTCGCTGTTTGTCGCTTTGCTGGCGGTGGCAGGCTCTGCTTTGTTGCTTTTGTTGATTTCCAGTCGGCAAGAAGATGCCTTCGTCAACGTCAGCCATACAAGAGATGTTTATCATAGTGCGCAGCAAATGCTCATCAGCGTGGACAGAGCGGATATGAGTGTCCGCAGTTATTTGCTAACCAAAGAACCGAAATATCTAAGCGCCTACAAACAGACACGGAGCGCCCTTCTTTCTCAAGCACTAGAATCCACTTTGCTCGCGCGTCGTCCGCTCTCGCGCTATATTTTGCAGACAAAAATGTGGCCCCGATTAAATAGTGCAATTGCCCTGAACGATGAATTAATCCAACAATCAACGCTTTCTCTAAATTCTTTGCACAGGCAAGATCAAGCTAAAAAAGAACTAGATCAAACACTGACGTTCATTGAAAAAAGACAAATGTCCTTTTTGCAAAAAAGAAGCGATATGCTTACGGATTTGACTGAGCAGTCAGCTAGCACCAGAGTTTTATTAGTGCTCATTGCGCTGCTGGCCATAAGCTTTAGCGTCGTTACGTTTCTTGCGGTATTAAAAAAAGACCAGGCAAAAATACTTTCTTTGCAAGCAGAAGTGGATCGAACCAAAGAGGCCGAATTAGTGGCCTGTGCCGCTCTCACTGAAGCTCATCAATCCAATGCTTTAAAGGCGCAATTCATGGCCAATATCAGTCATGAAATACGTACGCCGATGACTGGAATTTTGGGATCTGCCGAATTGCTCAACAGTCTCTCTTTGCCAGGAGATGCTGGCGATTACTCAGGTCTGCTGCTCTCATCGTCCCAAGAACTGCTTGCCGTCTTGAATGACTTGCTCAATTTTTCTCGTTTGCAACGTAGCGAAGTGGTATTAAACCTGGAGCATTTTGACCTGAACAGCCTTATTCTTGCTGTGGTAAACAGAAACAGAGCCGCAGCCCAGCTCAAAAATATCTCTTTTATTATTTCTGAGGAACCCGCTGTTCAGGAAATCGTCATTGGAGATGAAGACAAAATCAGCCAGATCCTGCAAACGCTCGTGTCTAATGCCATCAAATTCACTGACCTCGGAGGAGTGCAAATTAGTGTAGAGAAAGTCCAAGACCTCATCCGCATATCAGTTGCCGACACCGGCATCGGTATCGACGATGAAGGCTTGAAGAAACTCTTTCTACCATTTGTTCAGGTTGATGGGAGTATCCGGCGGAATTTTGGCGGGGCCGGTCTCAGTCTATACATAGCAAAGCGATTTGCGCAGATGATGGATGGTCAAATCGGAGTCTTGAGTGAATTAAATAGTGGCTCGATTTTCTGGTTCACTTTCCGTACTGGAGTAAATGATGGAAAATTACAAAGTATTACTAGCCGATGATTCTGCGGTGGTAAGAAAAGTCGTAGCGCAACAGCTGTTGCTTCTGGATATAGTTGCAGACCTCGTGGAAGACGGTCTGCAGGCAGTTAGCGCCGTTCAGAATGAAAATTACGATTTGATTTTCATGGATGTGATGATGCCTAATTTGGATGGCATGGAGGCGACCAAAAGAATTCGCGAATTTGAAAAACGGGATCACCGCACACGCACTCCAATTATTGGCGTCACCGGTTATACAGACAGAGCCGCTTGTATCACAGCTGGCATGGATGACTTTTTGTTTAAACCAGTTTCGGTGGAACAATTACGCGGTGCTGTGAAAAACTGGATCCCCGCTACGAATGTGCCGAGTGTCGCATCGACAGTGACCGCCATTTTTGGTGAAAGTGGTTTGCAGACAACGCAAGGTGGTTTGGCCGAGCTTAGAATTTCGGATTTGAAGCGTCGCCTTGGTTTTCCGAATATGACGGTGCCTGATAATTTGAACTCAGGACAAGGTTCAAAATAACAAAATAGCGAGGAAGCGATTCAATTCTGCCCGATGATCTTGCTAATTCTGCTAACAGCTTCTTTAACTAATAAAGCGACGCTTGGAGACATTTGCTCTCCTAAAGTGAAATTTACACCGCAAGTAGTGAGCAACCAGGCTTGTGGCTTGACGCCGTAAAGTGCTGACGTCGTTGCTATTAAATCAAAGGGTGAGCATTGATGACTCAAAACAATTTGTTTGATCTGGCCTTGCGCGTCATCGGCATCGTCTAAACTAAAAAGGTTTAGTCCTGCCGCCGGCGTTTCTATGTTCGCGTCCACGAAAATCACACCTTCGTTTTCTTTGATTTGTTCAACCAGTTCAGGTAGAAGCTGCATTTGCGCAACGACGCTGATAGACGGAGTATCCGGAAGGTTGTCGCAAAGCATTTCAGCAACGGCGACTCCAAAGCCATCGTCTGCACAAAGGCTATTGCCATATCCTATGACAAGCCACTTCAACGTTTTGCATCATCCAATAATGTGCCAGCCGACGATCTCAGCTCGATGTGCAAAGGCATCTGGCCGAAGGCATGAGTGGAACAGCTCAAACAAGGATCGTAGGCGCGAATAGCTGCTTCGACCCGATTGAGAATGCCTTCGGTAAATTTTTCGTTTTTGATGAAAAAACGTGCTGTTTCAGTGATCTCACTATTCATTGCTAAGTTGTTGTGCCCTGTCGCAATGACAAGATCGGCATAGGTGATGAGACCATTTTTGTCAATTTTGTAGTGGTGCATCAATGTGCCTCTAGGTGCCTCGGCTACACCAAAACCTTCATAAGCATTGGGGCTTGCATGTGCTCTTACATGGTCGTCCAAGATACTTTCGTTGGCCAGTATTTGCTCGATTTTTTCGAAGGCATAAAGTATTTCTATTAATCTTGCGTAGTGGTAGTAGAACGAGCTTCTAGAATTCAGTTGCTTGAATTGAGTCAAGGCTTTGTCGGCACGCGGCGTCCCGCAACTTTGCGCATTATGCAGACGAGCCAGTGGACCGACTCTGTACATTCCTTTCGGAAAACCATGAGGTTTGTAATAGGGTGATTTGAGATAACTATTGGGTGTTATTTTTTCTTCTATGATCGAGCCGTAGTCCTCAGATGCAAGCCCGCTGACAACTGCATTGCCACTGCTATCGGTCAAGCACAGGCTGCCATCGTAGGTTTCAAGTTTGCCGTCTTTGCCTTGAAGGCTCATATACATTGATTCGACTTTTGCAAATGCCGAAATTTCCTCAGCAAAGCGAGGCATTTGTTCGATAAACCATTGCAGGTTTTTCTCGGCGATAGCAATGGCATCCGGCAGCATCGCTTGGATTTCTTGCCGGTGAGTTTTTGAGAGAGGCTTATTCACTCCTCCTGCGACAACCCAGCCTGGATGGATTTTTTTATCGCCCAGCAATTCTATGATTGTCTGTCCAGTTTTTCTCAAATGGATACCATCGCGGATTAGCTCAGGCATGTTTTGCGCCAAGCCGACAATATTTCTTTGTTTAGGATCACCATCCATGCCGAAAACAAAATCTGGGCAGGAGAGATAAAAAAAACTGAGTGCGTGTGATTGAGCTATTTGAGCAAGATTGATGATTCTTCTAAGTTGCGCGGCAACCGGAGGAATCTGCACAGCCATCAGCATATCGCATGCTTTTGCTGAGGCTATTAAGTGACTGACAGGACAAATGCCGCAAATTCGTGACATGAGCGAAGGCATCTCAGCAAAAGGTCGTCCTTCGGCAAACTTTTCAAAACCTCGAAGTTGGGTCACATGGAAAAAAGCGTTTTGCACTTCGCCGCCATCATCAAGATGGATCGTGATTTTTGCGTGTCCCTCGATGCGAGTAACAGGGTCTATGACTATTGTTTTGGACATTTTCTCTCTCTTATGCACCAAATCTAGTGTGAGCGGTCACATCAGGCAATCGTCCGGCTAACAATTCTTGCAGCACATAAAAGATCGTGTCAGCAGAAGGCGGACAGCCTGGGACAAAGACATCTACTTTTACGGCTGTGTGAACCGGCTGGGCTAAGGCACAAAGCAAGGGCACGTCGGTCGGTTGCTTGGGCAGTCCATGTGCGCTCACTCTTTCGAGGATGGCATTGACGCCGATTGGATTTCTCATAGAGGGGACGTTTGCTGTCACAGCGCAGTCACCTAATGAAACAAGAATTTTTGTGCGCTCACGGATTCGAAGAATTTTTTCTGCATCTTCCTCGCTGCTAATTGCACCTTCAACCAGCGTTATATCGACAAGTTCTGGAAATTCTTTAAAATCAACGAGAGGGCTGTACACAAGATCCACTTGTAAAAGTAGATCAAGCAGACGTTCGTCCAGGTCAAGAAATGACATATGGCAGCCCGAACAACCATCCAACCAGGCGGTGGCGAATTTTTTTCGCTCATTCATTCTGCTCTACCTTCAGTTCCAGTCGGTGTACGAGAAATTCGGTCTGCTTCGTCATCTCGCCTGCCCCTTTTCCATTTTCGAAAAGGGCGCCGGTCGGACAAACCTCAACGCATTTGCCACAACTGGTGCAACTTGCTGCTTCGCCCCATGGTTCATGTAAGTCAGTGACCAGGCTAGATTCAATGCCACGCCCGCTGACATCCCATGTATGGGCCCCTTCTACTTGATCGCATACGCGCACGCAACGCGTGCATAAAATACAACGGTTTGGATCGAATGTGAAAAGCTCGTGTGACGCATCAACTGAGCGCGCCGGATAACGATAGGGTAATGATATATGGTCAATTTTGAGTTCCTGGCTGACGTCTTGCAGTTCGCAATTTCCGTTTGATACGCACACTGAGCAGATGTGATTACCTTCAGTGAAAAGCATCTCCACTATTGTTTGGCGGTACATGTTTAGTTTTTCTGTTTCAGTCTCTATCACCATGCCTTCGGCAATTCTTGCGACACAAGCGGGCTGAAGTTTGTTGCTCCCTTGCACCTCCACCAGGCAGAGCCTACATCCTCCCCAGGACGATAAACCATCGAGCTGGCAGAGAGTGGGGATTTTGATTTCATGAGATTTCGCCACCTCGAGGATTGTTTCATCCTCTCTAGCGCTCACTTCGTGTCCATTAATGGTGAGAGTAACGACTCGCATATTAAGGCTTCTCCAGAAATGACTTTTCCAATGATTGAGCTAAAGCGAGCATGTTGGTTTTCTCAAATCCTGACCAACGGGCGCGCAAACGCCTGCTAAACAGGTGTGGTTAATGATATGGGCAAGATATTCTCCGCGGAAAAACTTGAGAGTGCTGAGCACCGGATTTGGTGCGCCCTGCCCGAGTCCGCAAAGACTGGTGTCTTTCACTACATCGCATAAAGTTTCTAATTGGGCAAGGTCGGCAAGTGTCGCTTCACCCTTGGTGATACGCTCTAAAATGGTGTGCATGTGAACTGTGCCGACGCGGCAGGGCACGCATTTACCACAAGATTCACTGGCGCAAAACTGCATGAAAAATTTAGCCACGTCGACCATACATGATGTGTCATCCATGACGATCATGCCACCTGATCCCATAAAAGAGCCTAATGTTTGCAAGGACTCGTAATCGACAGGCGTATCGAGTAGTGTTTCGGGAATGCAGCCACCGGCAGGACCACCCGTTTGCACCGCTTTGAAACGGTGACCGTCTGGAACACCACCACCAATATCGAAAATTACCTCTTTGAGAGTGGTGCCCAGAGGTATTTCGATCAGTCCGGTGTTCTTGATTCGTCCGCTTAAGGCGAATGTCTTGGTCCCTTTGCTTTTTTCGGTGCCGATAGAGCTATACCAAGCGGCGCCGCTATTGATGATCGAGGTAATGGTGGCATGTGTCTCAACATTGTTGATTAAAGTTGGACAGCCCCATAGACCTGACTCGGCAGGATATGGTGGACGAGGACAGGGCAATCCACGTCCGCCTTCAATCGATGAAATCAAAGCCGTCTCTTCACCGCAAACGAAGGCACCAGCACCAAGCCGTATCTCAAGATCGAAAGTAAATGCCGTGCCGCCAATATTGTTTCCCAAAAAGCCATGCTGACGAGCGCTTTTGATGGCTGCCTCAAGGCGTTTTACAGCCAGAGGATATTCCGCGCGCAAATAGACATAACCTTTGCTAGCGCCCACAGCATAGGCTGCTATTGTCATGCCCTCGAGAACCTTAAAAGGATAATCTTCTAGCACACTGCGATTCATAAATGCGCCAGGATCTCCCTCGTCGGCATTGCAGACAACATATTTCGTGGCGCCTGTAGCCTTGGCGACGGTGCTCCACTTTAAACCAGTTGGATAACCAGCTCCTCCTCGTCCTCTCAAACCGCTTTTGCGAATCTCCTGGATTACTTGTTCTTTTGAGAATTCGTGTAAAGCGCGTAAGAGCGCCGTATAGCCGCCGGCTGCAATGTAATCTTCGATATGTTCTGGATTGAGCAACCCTCGAAACTCAGTGACGATTCGTTTTTGTTTGCTAAAGAAAGGAGAGCTGAGATCGCAGCTCAGCCGCTCCACGGTCGAATCGATTTTTTCAATGATCTCTTTGGAATCGGCAGGTTTAACACGCTCATAGAGACAGTCGTTGGGCTGTACAGAGACAAGCGGAGCTTGTGTGCAGTTGCCTTGGCAACCCCCTTCTGTGACCAGATACTGACCATCTAGTCCCTGGGCTTTTACTTCTGCTTCCAGACTATGTAATACATCTGAACTTTGACAGGATTGACAAGCCGTACCCATGCACACGAAAACACGGTGTTTAAATCCTGCTTGCTTTTGCAGCTCACGTTCTCTTAATTCGGCCAGTTCTTCTTTGCTTGCGCAACTAATATTGTTTGCAGTCATTTACTCAATCCACTGCTTTAGTTTGTCTTTTATCAACTGTGGCGTCAGGTTTCCCATCACTTGTTCATCTAAAACGGCGGCAGGGGCTATACCGCAGGCTCCCAAGCACCTGGCCGTCAAAAGAGAAATTTTATTATCTCCAGTGGTTTGACCTGTTTGTAAATGCGTCGCTTGTTCCACAGCCGAGAGTATTTTCGCGGCCCCTTTGATGTAACAGGCAGTGCCCAGGCAAACTACGCATGTGTGTTCTCCTTGCGGCTTTAGCCTGAAAAGGTTATAGAACGTCGCCACACCATAAACTTTGCTAAGTGGCACCGTCAGGCTTTTGGCCACGTAGCGAAGTGCATCCTCGTCGAGATATCCAAACGATTGCTGTGCTGTGTGCAAAGCTTCAATTAGTGTGGAGCGTTTATAACCGTGCCTGCGCATAGTGGCATCGACCAGACGCCAGCGTTTGTCTGACGATGGAGGCTCAAGCGAAGAGGATGTTGTTGCCATGGGTACTTCTTTGGCTAGCAATTGAGACCTCTAGTAATTCCTTCCCTCGTGAATTTAACCATTGATCGATGGGCTGTCGCATCAGTTGAAAGATGGATTTTCCCAAGACTCTACCACGTGAACTAATGATCGACTGTATGCACTTGCCGACGAATATGCTCCGCCCTTTGCTTCAGCGCCGCTACTTCTGATTCGCGGCCGCTACGAGATAATATATCGGCGGCGAGATCGAGTACTTCGGCTAGATCTGGGTGTTGCCCGCCTGTGGCTATTTCTAATTTCTCAATTGCTTTTTCGATCAACTCATTGGCTTGGTCAAGCTTGCCCTGCTCGGCCGCTAAGGCAGACATGGCTGCCAGAATCTTTGGGTAAAGCTGAGTGTCGTTGCCGAAATCTGAGCAAAGACAGATAGCGCGATTCAAGCATTTTTCCGCATCATCTAGATGCCCTTCCCGGCAATGAACGATTCCTAAATTTTTCAGAGCTTCAATATGTGCTGGTGCAGTTGGAGCCTGCAAGCGCTCGAGAGTGCAAACGGCTTCTTTGAGCAGATGTTCTGCCTCGCCTAGACCGCCAGTTCTCAGATAGAGCATAGCCAGTTCGCTCATATCTACTGCCACGTCATATCCATGTTGACCTGAATGACTTTGATCGAAACGGAGCACTTCTTTAAAACTGGATTCAGCGTCTCTTAATAGCCCGAGTTTGAGTTCGCACTGAGCGATTCGCAAAAGAGTACAAGCCCTTAGCTCGTCTCCTAGATTTAAGTTGTCCACAAGGGACATAGCTGTCCGGTAATTGCGTGATGCTGCCTTGAAAAAGCCATTTTTGAAGGCTAAGCGCCCCATATCTATGTGCGCTGTCCAGTCCTGGCAACCCGCGCTAAATTGATCGACAGTCGACGAATCTGTGCATGGCATATGAGTATCCTCTTTTTGTCGCCATCATCATCCTCTTTCGTTGGCTACTGGCCACGCTCCTGAAGACTGAATGTGAATCATCCGCAAGAGGTAATGATTTGAGGCAGGGCTCAAGCCAAGAATTAGGCGGGAAGTGTTCGAATGCTTACAGGGAAAAGAGTTGAATTTAATACGATAGTCTGATGGTCTCCTAAGCCCAAATAGTCTTGTAAAATAATCGACCAACAATGTTATTGTCGAACGACTACTTTGCAATTTCGCGTTCGATTTTTCAACAACGGTCGCGACGCCTACTTTTATCGCCAGGAATACAACCGATACAATCGAGCGACGCGCCAGCTTGAATGGACATCACATAAGGCAACGTCTTGTTCGCCTGAGTTCGCTACGATTGAACAGGCGCAAGTGCACGCTCAGCAACACGTAGTTTGGCCCGACGACGATACTCCATCCTTGCTAAAAAGATTGCTGACACGTCTGTTCCGCCATTGTGCCTGGTGAAATCAATCGTAAGACTGATTTGATTTTTCGCTAAATCATTCTTCTGATCAATTTGCTTACGTGAGCGTCGATGCTTCAATGAAGCGTAAGCACAAAATGAGGTTTTGCTATGCCATTTCAGAAAATATTGGTCGCCCTTGATGGGTCGAAAAATAGCCAGACCGCAGCAGAGTATGGGTTTTGGCTGGGGTCGAATCTAGATGCCGAATTGGCAGGTATGCATGTCGTTGATCCCCGCCTGGTCGACTACTTTATAGAACCTGAATTCGGTGAAGAACTCGGATTTACCTCTGCCGTCGAGACATCAGAAAAGGTGTTTATTGCCTTAAGAAAAATAGGCAAAACAATTCTTGATCTTTTCTCGCGCGAAGCAGAAGAAAGAAAGGCGAAAGCAAAAATATTTCTATCAGAGGGGCACGTTTTAGAAGAGATTTTAAAGCGCTCTGAAGATTTCGACGTGCTGGTCGTTGGTCACAGAGGTCGTTATGAGCACAAGCTTCCCACCCGCATCCTTTTAGGTTCGCTTGCTGATCGTCTTGCCAGAGAGGCGAAAATTCCAGTGCTGATTTCGCGGCAACCAGTCAGTGAAGTTAAGCAAGTCCTGGTCGCCTTCGACGGTAGTGAAGCCTCGTTGGGAGCCCTTCTGATGGCTGAGAACCTGGCCAAGATGACTAACTTGCCACTGCATGCGGTGACTGTCGCAACCACACCGCAACATCACGCAGAGGCGCAATTAACTCTTGAAAAGGGGGAATCTTATCTTCGAGAATATTGGACGCACAACGTCTTCTCTCTAGCTGAGGGACCGCCAGCTCATACCATACTTAAGGAAGCACAGCATTCGAGTCTTCTAGTCGTCGGAGCATATGGATATGACAATAAAGATCAAAACGTATTAGGCCGCACAGCCGCCAGTCTTATCAATCATTCACACAGTAGCATTCTCATTTTCCGTCCCAACGCTTCAGGGCACAGAGCTGAGCGCAAGAAAGAATCTAGTAAGCAATTGATCAAATGAGTAATCGTCGAAAGGCAGATGTTTTATCACAAGCTGTTCTGTCGACTAAATAGACCTTTAGACCGATGAAATGAAGTCGCACATTTAGACACAATAAGAATACTTGCCCTTCCCTTGTAAAGACGATGAAGCTCCATTATCCACACGCGCGTTTAGCTGTGTACAACCAATTGCTCTTAGGGCGAAGCTGTGCTGAGGCAATCTTGGCAGCTGCTCAAGAGTGCGGATTGAAGCTCGCAACTGAACCTATTGTCCCGACCAGAAAAGGAGCAGAAACGAGCTGCGAAGCGCTAGTTACTGCTCACAAAATCTTTACAGAAATAAAGCCTGGGAGCCCAAGGGATTATCCTGCTCGGCTAGCGACTTTGCTCGATCAATATAAAGCCGAGAATCAACCATTAGTCAGATCAGCGACACCAGTCACCAGTCTAATCACTTGTAATGCATCAAATTGCGTCGGTCTAGCTCCAGTGATTCTAGATCTCATATTGCAAAGTCTCGATGAAGTGGGCTCCTCAATGCCGAATAGATCGATCATCCCAATGGATGAGTCGCTGCCATTACCGGAACATTCCCAAGTGAACAATCGACCTGCTGACTGATGTCTGTTTTCTTGACGTCTGCGAATCTTAAAGCGACGATGCTTGAAGTCGGCGGCTTAACAAGACATTCTTTTCGAGTTCACAATAAGGCGAGGACGCAATATGTCAAACGCAACTACAGCAAACAATTTTGAACATTCAGATAGCATCTGCGAATCATCGAAGTCTGCAGATGTGTTGGCTAGTGAACAACAGTCTGCACTGCTGATGGCTGTCTGCATTCCGATTGGCACCTTAGTAGGTGGCACCATTGGCTTCTTTGGTTTAGAAAATGCCGTGGGACCATTTTCGCAAAGCACTGTTATGATGTGTACTCTCGCCAGTGCAACCGTGGGAGCAGCAGTAGGTCAGCTGGTTGCAGGCTTGACACATGTGATTGCTTATGGCAGCCTCGACCAATGAGGAGCAGCCATTTACAGCACCCCCCCAAATTTAACAGGTGAAGTATGTCTCGAAATTACCTATTGGCGCTCGATGGTTCTAGAGAATCGCTGTCAGCTACTAATATCGCCTTATCTCTGAGTGAACATCGGCACGCCAAACTGACGGCGATTTCGATAATCGATACCAAAGCGATCTTGGCATTGTTAGAATGCGGAATGCCTGGCTTGATTGGTAGCGGTCCATACGTGCATGCTTACGAACAGATCAAGGCCTCTCTTCGATCGATTTCGGAAGCTTTACTATCCTCATTCGAGGCTCGGGTAGAGCCATCTCAGTCTATATCTGAATGCACAATCGTCGAGGGTGACCCCGTGCATGAAATTTTCCAGAGGTCAAGCAACTACAATCTCGTCATTACAGGCCGCCGTCATAATTTGTACGGTAACTCCAAAAACAGTTCGTACTATCGCAGCAGCTTAACAAAACGGTTAGCAGCTGTTTGCGCATGTCCATTACTTGTTGTGGCATCCGACAAAGTGATTAAAAAAGCGCGTCTGATTATTGACGTGGCGACATTTAATACAGAACTGATTGCGGAATTTTGCAGTTTAGCGGCGTCTGCAAAATTGCTTCCAGAGATCATTTGTGTTGGTGAAGAGTTGAAGGTTGACGATCTGCTGCGCGACGTAAAAAAAGTTGTAGACAATAAAATCAGTGTGGCGTGTTCCGATTGTATAGATGGAGACGAACCTTTTGCTGTCGCAGTCGATGTATCTGCTGATACAGTTTTGGTTATTCCGACTGCCCAAACGCTCGAGGGGCGTGTAACATCGGGAGGTATGCTGGTCCACGATTTTTTCGGCACCACATCGCCAGCCTCTATATTGGTTTTACCTCCACGCGTTTGCAAAAGCAATAAGAGAGAGAACGAAAAAGAACTCTCAGCTAGCAAGTGAATGTCTTTAAGCCAGAGACCTGAATCATGGTCAAATTGAGTGTGGCAGCTCGAAGAAGAACGTACTTCCTTGCCCAAAAGTGCTTTCGCACCAAATCTTACCGCCATGATTTTCTATAATTCGTCGGCATAGATATAATCCAAGTCCGGTACTTGCATAATAGCGTCCTGTTGATTCGCCCTGCCAGAAACGTTGAAATAATTTGGCTTTGTGTTCTTGCAAAATACCCTGGCCGGTATCGGCTACTGACACAATTGAATGATGGTCGGTTTGATGCATAGTGACAGTAACTTTGCCACCAGCAGGAGTGAATTTAAGAGAGTTATCGACAAGGTTTTGAATTACTCTGCGAATCTCATCATCATCGCAAAAGACATCCGCTGGGTTTTCGGGCAGAATACTTGTCAACTCTACTTGCTTGCTCTGAGCTAGAGGCATCATTTCGGCAACCATTTGCACGATAATTGAAGATAGGCTGCAGCGATGCATTTGCAATTTTTTAACACCGCTATCAAGTTGGTAAACATCGAGCAAAGTCTGCACTAAACTGTAAAGTGCGGTATTGCTCTGCAACATAATGTCGAGAATTTCTCGCTGCGAATCGGCGATAGGACCAAAATCACCTTCCAGCAAAAATCTGATCGTGCGATTGGTGGCAAGTACGGGAGTTTTCAAATCATGAGTCAAAGTGGCCACAAAATCCTCGCGTTGCTGCTGCAATATGACCCTATCAGTGGTATTGGCAAAAATAGCCACCAGACCTGTCACTTTAGTTTTTTCTTTCGCTGGCCACATTGACCAGTCCCAGTAAGTGTCGTCTGGATTGGCAGTGTCGAATTGCAATAGTTCGGCTGAGCGAGTGCATGCCACGCCCGTCTTCAGCACCTCTTCAAATAGCGAGGGGTCAAGAGCCGGCGCGATGTCGAAAAGTGATTGACCGATGATAGCTGAGCGATCACTTTGCTTGACGATTTCCACAAATTGGTCGTTGCAGGCGACGCATTTAAGCTCTTCGTTAGTATTGACTATACCGATCGGTGCGTTGCCCAGTATGGATTGAGTTACTTTTCTTTCAGTTTCTAAATCGTTGATGGCATCTCTGTGTTGCCTGATCGATGTTTCTTTCTGGTGAATATAACAATCAATTGCCAGCCCCATATCCAGGAAAATCAGCTTCATTAAAGCTGAGACGGCATGATTATATTCATTCGGTGAGTTTGGGAAACGCTCACTTAGTCTAGGCAAAAACCAGTTGAAAATACGATTATAGGCGCCTAAATACCACTTTGGGTCAAGCTCAATTCGATGATGAGTATCCCCTACTCGCAGTCTATCGGCCACATATTCTGAATCGTAATTGCCTTTGGTTAAACGAGTGAAGTATTTGGCTTGAGCGCCCTGCGCTCGTTTAAGCGTCATTTCATCTGGAAAGAAACTACGCGTTTCTGCGAATGAGAGAAAATGTTCGTACATTTTTTCAATCAGATTTTCAATTTGACCAGCTAAAAGCGGGTCGATTGTTTCTGTGATGACTTTTTCGTCAGCTTCGTCAAATTCTAACCATTGCTTGCGTTGAATTATTTCAGCTTCGCTCAATTCATACATATTGTCAGAATTAGGCATCAGTCATTTTCCTCACTGTGTCAAATGGGCGCCGTGGTCGCAGTGGCCATCCTGCACACTCTACAACGTTAAGTTGCGCCCGCGGAAATAGCTTATAATTAAAATTTTTCCGGTGGTCATCTTGAAAATGCCTGAAGCGCAAATTAGTGAAAGTGTAAAAATGATCAAAGTATTACTTGTCGAAGACCATACTCTGACCCGAATTGGCTTAAAAACGGTTTTAAAAAGAACTGACGATATTGATGTCATTGGCGAAGCTGCTAACGGCGTCGAAGCTATAGAAATGGCTGAAAGTCTAGTGCCTGACGTGATTTTGATGGATGTTGGCATGCCCATTATGAATGGGATACAGGCGGCGAAAGCAATTATCGAAAAAAATCCAGGGATCCGGATAATAATGCTCACTCAGCACGACAACGACCGCGACATCATGGCCTCGCTGTCTGCCGGTGCCTCGGGCTACTGCTTGAAGGATGTAGAGCCAGAAAGACTTTTCGTTGCTATTCGTGCTGTCGGAGCCGGTGACGCCTGGCTGGATGAATCTATTGCCGCAAAAGTTTTGAGACTTTATCCAGCAATGACCGAATCAGTCATACACGAATCGTTTTTGCCAAAGCCTGCTCCACTGACTGAGTCGACATCTTCTAAAACAAGCGATATTTTCGATAGACCAGCCCCTGAACCTTTATCACCGCGAGAAACCGAAGTCTTGAAACTAATTGTCGAGGGCCTTTCCAATCAAGGTATTGCTGACAAGCTCATAATCTCTTTGCCAACAGCCAAAACACACGTTCGCAATATCCTCAACAAATTATCTGTAGACGACCGCACTCAGGCAGCCGTCCACGCGATGAGGCGCGGACTGGTTTAACTGATGTCACTGCGCAGCTGTAAGCAACTCGTTTGGCACAACCGTTGGCTTTCTTTTTGGCAGAGTAATGATTGCTACTGAGCATGGTGCCTGCATCGCTACAGCTTTAGCGACACTGGCAATGGCGGATTCATGCATGCCGTTGCGCTTGCGATAGCCCATCACAATCATGTCGGCTGTCCATTCATTTGCGGCGTTGATGATCTCAAGAACAGCTTCTCCACTGACAATTTCCCAGCTGATTTCGACTGATGGCAGAAGTGCAGACACTCTTCTCTGCAACTCCACAATCAAAGTTTCAGCCGAAGCCTGCGATAGCACGGCAGCCTTATCATCAGTGCTTCCTCCCAACACATGAATTAGTTTGAAAGTAGAATGCGGCGGCCAGCGGTAATTGCAAACAAAATCCACAATTAGTTTGGCGTCGTCACGACCATAAACGGGCAATAAAATTCTCATATAAAACGCTCCAATGCTTCATCACTTATTGTCTAACGGATCACCAGCCAAGTTATCCTCCTTTCGACTCATCCTTCGGTCTGCCCAAAGGAGCAAAGGACCGGATGATTTAGATTAGTTCAGCCTGAAGAACGATGAAGCATCATGCTGTTTGGCACAAAATGTCATTAACGAGGGTTCCAGGAGATCAGCACATGTTACACAGAAAGTTGCGTTTGATAGGCTATCTGCGTACCGGTGGCAGCCAGGTTAGTGCGCGCGAGCAGCGTAATATGATTCGCGAATATTGTGTACAACATGGACATCATTTGGTTGGTTTTACAGAGGTCGACTCGGACAGACCATCGTTTGGACTGCAAGAGGCCCTCAACGGACTGAAAAAGAGCGACGGTATTATCGCTGCTGATCTAGATCAATTTGTCACACATCTGGATGATCGTTTAATTGACTTGCGCCCTCTGATTGAAAGACTGTTTCACACGGGCAAAGTGTTGATTACTTTAATCGACGGCATGGAAACAATCACTGCCGCCGGACAGCTCAGATTAGTTGAAGTGATTAATGAGTGGTCGGGGCACGAAGCCATTTCAACTGTCACAAGAGGCGAAACTGAGTCGACTATTGCCAGCAACTATTGAGAGCTACTTACTCTTTTACGAGAGCAATTATTTCACAAGTGATATTTATCGTGAGCCGCGCGCTCTGCCTCTCCAAGATTGTGCAACAATTTTTTTATTAGGATTGTCAGCTCGGTAACAATGGGCGTTTCAGCACATAATAAAGACGGAGTGCCATAGCGAACCCACATTTTAGTGCGTGCCCTTTCATCAAGTTCAGCCTGGATGATGAATAAGATTTCTGGCTGTGAGGAATTTTTGATACTGCCTGCGGGTTCCATCATTACCGCTAGCTGATTGCCAAAACTGACTGCCGAATCTTCGGTGTTCAACCAAACTCCATGATAACTTCTGATGCCCTCTTCGCCAATAGCAATGACCTGTGCCGGACTTAAATACGTATAGTAATAAACAGCGGGCGGCTCGCCTTCTGCCAGTTTTTTGCAGATTAGTTGACAGTCCTGACATTGCTTCTCCATGCTTCGCTCACCTGTCAATGTCTCCGAGAGACCCACCGCATATAGGTTCAGGTCATTGGTTTTGCAGTGACTAATGCGGTCGCGGACAGATCATCCAGCGAAGCAGAAGCTGCAGATTTCAGACGAACAATTTTAACGGAACAAATAGCTTGCCGCGCGATTGATCGAGAGAGGCTTCCAGGAAACAAACGATTAGGATTAGCTCCGTGAGCTCCCACCACAATTTTATCGGGCATCCATTCAGTAGCGGCATCCAGAATTTCTTCGGCGGCTGCTCCTTCGCGTAATTCGGTATGCACGCGGGCAATATGCAGGCATTTGTTCAGCCGTTGTCTCGCCGATGACAAGATTTTGTCAGCGCGTCCGCGCTTTTGAGATTCGATCTGCTGAGCACACAGATTGACGATTGAAGAATTTAGAGAATCGTTCTGAACAGGCTCGACGACTGTCAACACTTTGAATTGAGTGTCCTCAGGCCAACAAGTTTTGGTTACAGAGTCAATGATCTCTTCCCAGTTATCGCTTTGATCAACAGCAATGATAATTTTCATCAAAAACTCCCAATTAGCTCTTCGTTGCGGCGGACATTTTTTCCTCGACAAGATCGGCGTGTTTATGATTGTCTTTGACTATCTCCACTGAGCAGGGGGCGTTAACCACAACCTTTTCAGCAACACTGCCAAGCATGAATTTTTTTAGTCCCTTTCGCCCATGCGAGCCAACAACGATTAAATCGGCTCCCCACTTGCAAGCTTTCTGCACGATTCCTTCTGGCGCTGAACCTTCCACGACACAGCCAGACACGCAGTCTGCGCCTGCCACCGCTTTAAGGTTGGCGACTTTTTCTGCAACCATTCCTTCGGCATGTTTTATTCTTTGTTTTTCGGCCTCGAGCATCGATTCAATTGGATAAGCGGAAGCAAAATCGTAATGCGAGATCAGAGGCTCGACCATCGATAACACTTTGAACTCGGTACCAGCCGGCCAGGTGCGCTGCAGTACGGAATTAAAGGCAAAAAGTGAACAAGGGGAGTCATCGATTGCAATCAAAATTTTCATGTTGTCCTCACCATATTAGATACAAGTATTGTACTATCAGGACTTACTGCCAGATATCGTCTTCGTTGCGCAGCAAATAGGCTTCGAAACTAAAAAACAAATTGCCGATTCCTGCTAGCAATAGGACGACAGAACTGATGTAGAAAGAAACTGGATCCGTCGTACTGAGCTCGGACTTGTATTGCAAAGCAGCGATAATAATAAGACAAATTCCTAAAATGCCAAAGAATATGTAGACTGCTTTTTTTGCGTCGTGAAGGGAAAAGTACATGACAAACCTGCCTTCGTTGTTATGCTTTAACAATAACGAAATCGCAGTTCTATTTATTCGTCCGAGCGACTGATTTTTTAGAAACCTTAAATCAGAGCATTAGCTAGACTTTGTGTTTTTTCGTTATTTGCCACTATGAGCAATGCCCTGAGCACCGCGTCTTGGTTGAGGCAGAGTAAATTCAGGATAATCACGAGGCGCCTGCCCGCAAAGGTCATCTGATTGGATGATAGATGCAAGACTTAAGTCAATCTGCTGAACGATATGTCCTGAGGCTTACTGAGTGAGAATGATTTGAACCGCAACAAAACGCATCAGGGCCGCAAGTCGAATTCTGCAATGGGCTTTAGACTATGAATATTTTGATAGCACTATCTGATCGATATTTTGGCGAGGCAATCGTCACTTACATACGAAGCCGTAAATGGCCGGCTGAGACCCGCGTTCTGCTGATGCATGTAGTTGAGCCTGCCGATGAAGAGTCTGAGTCGAAAGACAAATTTGTTAGTCGGCAGGTAAAACTTCTCGAAGACATGGCCTGCGAATTGAATCTTCACAATCCAGAACTCAAGATCGAAAAAGCTCTAACTTCCGGAAAAGCAATATCATCAATAATAAATCAAGCGAAAGAGGAGAATGCCGATTTGATCGTCATGGGCTCTCATGGTCGTAAAGGTTTAGAGCGATTGCTATTGGGTAGCGTCGCTCTGGCCGTGATCGCTAAAGCGGATTGTTCAGTGGCTATCGTCAAACCAATGCAGCTATGCTATCTAGATGTTTCTGTTACAGAAGAGGACATGCCACAGTCAGTTTGTGACATAAACACGACTCAGGTTATGCCGACAGAGAGCAAATAAACTCCGTAAATGCAGCAATGTATAATTTTGTAAATACCGTTTTAAAGGTCAAATATTTTGCCCCCAGAGGCTGGGAGCAAGATTTATTTGACGATACAACTGCGCCTAACTCGTATAAATAGTAAACCCCGATCGAGATCATCAAATGGTAAGCGTTATTTCGAGTATGCCAGCAGAATCTCGTTTGTATGAAATCGGTAGCCCGGCGCGGCGCAATACATCGCGCATTCGCCGGTTATCGGGCATGACATAAGCGACGAATTTTTCGATCTGATTGGCTCTAGCGATCATAATTAGGTGCTTCATCAGAAGGGTACCTATGCCGAGCCCTTGATACTCGTCGTCGACAGCAAAAGCGAGTTCAGCCTTGTTTTCTTTTGGCTCTTTGTTGGGAACGATGTAACGCCCAACGCCGACCGGGCGCTCACCATCAGCAGTATCTAACGCGGCCAATAATGCAACGTGATTGATAAAATCTACTTCGGTGAAATATTTTAGTTCAGTGTCTGTCAGCTCTGATTTGAATGTGAAAAAACGAGCATAGAGAGATTCTTTGCTCAGGTGATGCATACCTTCTTGCAGCACTCCTTTATCATCACTGCGAATGCCACGAATCGTCAACATTCGTCCATCGAGGGTTTCTTCACGAACACAATAATCTTTCGGCTTGATCGTAGCAATCACTTTCTGCTCTGACCCTTGCAATGAGTCAGCTTCAAGCTTGACTGGCATAAAGGTCCTCCATCGTCACGTTGGCAGACCGACTATATTCAGGCGGACCCGAACCAAAGAGGTCTTTTGCCTATACTCGCACAACTCCGCTTTTCCTGTATCATTCAAGCGATTTAGCGAGCTTGGGTTGCCAAGCAAATGCTGGTCTCTGTGAATCAGTCTTGTGGCCGATTGAATGCTTGTCATCATGAACTAAAGTTGATGTATAGTTGCAGGTCTTATTGGATGTTAAATTGCTAAAAACAGCTTTCAGTCGCAGTCTGATGATTGCCTTGCTAACAACGTGCTCCTTTGTGACAATCGCGTCTGTCACTGGACTGCCTGGCTCTCAATCGATTTTCATCAACCCCACGCTCTATAAGGCTGACAGTCGCACCTCTAGCAGCAATGCTGGACGCAAGGCTTTTGAAAGAGAGAATTGTGCGAGCTGCCATTCTATCCACGGAACAGGCGGTTGCCTTGCTCCGCCCTTCGATGGCATTGGCGCCCACCGCAGTCGAGCATTTATTTTGGCGAGAATCACGAACTCACCAGCTGAAGTTAAGCAATTCAGGCATCTGTATCCGAGCCAAGAATTGTTAGAACATCCAAGGCTGGTGCCGCGTGAAGCACGCCTGATCACTTCCTATTTAATGACCATTCCCGAGTCTGATGCCGGATATCGAGTGCTTACACACAGCATCGTCAATGACGCTGCAGAAACCGAGCAGCATGAATCGAACAAATTAAGCCTCAGTGGTGAGGGTAAGAGAGAAGACATTGAAAAAGGAAAATCGGCTTTTATGTCGCATGGTTGCCTTTCTTGTCACTCTGTAGGTAATCTTGGCGGTCATTTTGCGCCTGCCCTTGATGGCGAGAGTAAGCGGCGTGATCGGTCATATGTTCAAGAGCGAATTACAAATTCGGAATTTTTTATTCAAAAATTGCCTGACGAATACGGTGAGCGTGGGACGGTGATGCCACCTTCTAATCTCACAAAGAATGATATAAAGCAAGTCACAGATTTCATCATGTCTCTACCTGATCAAGAGACAGAGAGGCAGTAAGTTTTAATCAGATCGATGATTCGTCTAAAGAACGATGCGGTAATTCAGCGCTTTTTGCATAATTCGTATAGATGTTTGTGTCACGGCACGTCTTTTCGTCTTATGGTCTCTGAATTTCTACTTCTTATAGGTGAATAAAATGGCTAAGTTCGTTATTCGAAAAAATGATTCCGCTCAATACTGGTT
>Ga0182030_10008195_pt1 | contig 21678 bp, 21 predicted proteins | sample 812S3MmetaG_FD_121299 | JGI IMG/M metagenome (GOLD analysis project Ga0182030, IMG submission 121299) | Permafrost microbial communities from Stordalen Mire, Sweden - 812S3M metaG (Illumina Assembly) | ecosystem: Environmental > Terrestrial > Soil > Wetlands > Permafrost | place: Sweden... | reverse complement strand
TGCATCCCGACGTCAACGCCCACGACCCGCAGGCGGAGGAAAAGTTCAAGGAGGCAGCTGAGGCATACGAGATCCTCTCCGACCCCGAGCGTCGTGCCACCTACGACCGCTACGGCCACGACGGTCTGCGCTCCGGTGGCTATGCGCCCAACTTCGACGGCTTCGGCTCCATCGGCGATCTGTTCAACGCCTTCTTCGGCGGCGGCGCCGGCGGTGGCCGGGGGGGAGCCGCGCAGGGCGGCGATCTGGCTGTCGCGGTCGAGATTGACCTGCTCGAAGCTGCCAATGGCGCCAAAGTGCACGTCGCATACGAGGCCGTGGATCGCTGCGAGAACTGCCACGGCAACGGCGCAGAGCCGGGAACGCCGATCGAGACATGTGAGCGCTGCGGCGGCGCGGGGCAGTTGCAGGGCGTCACGCGCACTCCCTTCGGGCAGATGGTCCGCACGATGGTCTGCGATGTGTGTCAGGGCGATGGGCGCGTGCCCAAGCAGCCCTGCCAGCGGTGCCGCGGCCGCGGCCGCGTGGCTGGGCAACGCGAACTGGACGTTGACATTCCCGCCGGCATCGCCGACGGGCAGCGCATCAGGCTCAGCGGCCGCGGGCACGCCGGCGACGCCGGCGGTCCGGCCGGCGACCTCTATGTGGTGCTCAGCGTGCGCGAGGACCCCCGCTTCATCCGCGAAGGCGACGATCTCATCACCGCGCTCGACGTGCCCGCGCCCACGGCGGCGCTCGGCAGCACGCTGGAGGTGCCAACCCTGGAAGGCACCGCGCAGATCGAGCTGCAGGCGGGCACCCAGCCGGGCGAGGTGCTCACGCTCCGCGGCGAGGGCATGCCGTCGCTGCGCCGCGGGCGCCGCGGCGATCTGCGCGTCGTCGTCAACGTGATCGTCCCGCGACGGCTCAGCAGCGAGCAGCGCGCGCTGCTGGAAGAGTTGAGCGACAGCATCACCGACGAGAACCTGCGCTCCAACGAGTCGATGTTCGCCAAGCTGCGCCGTGCGCTGGGCAGCCAGGCGGCGTGATCCGCCTGGCGATTCGCGTCGGGCGCGAGCATGCCGAGCTGGTGCTCGCAGAGCTGCTCGAGCTGGCGCCCGCGGGGGTGGAGGAGCTGGACCTCTCCCCTGATGCCGTCGAGTACGCCGTCTACGGCGCCCCCGGAGAGCTGCCCAGTCTGCCCGACCTCAATGCCATGGTGGCTGGCGCCGTCGTGGACATCTCCACCAGCGAGATCCCCGACGACTGGCACGAGCGCTGGAAGCAGTTTCACCGTCCCATCTTCATCCCAGCCCCCAACGCCGCCGCTGCCATCGCGCCGGGTGCCGCAAACACAGCCCCTGGTGCGAGTGGGGGAGGCGTGCCCGCCCTGCACGTGCGCCCGCCCTGGGAGGCGCCCAGCGCACACACCGCGGACGAGGTCTGCGAGATCGTCATCGATCCCGGTCAGGCGTTTGGGACGGGTGCGCATGCGAGCACCCGCATGTGCCTGGAACTGCTGTTGGAGCTGTCCGCGGCGAGCACCGACAGAGGGCCGCTGCTGGACGTGGGCACCGGCTCCGGCGTGTTGGCCATCGCCGCCGCGCAGCTCGGCTTCGCGCCCGTGCTCGGTCTCGACCACGAGCAGGAGAGCGTGCAGGCGACCGCTGAGAACGCGCTCGTCAACGGCGTGCAGGTGGAGGTGCGCCGCTTCGACCTGCGCAAAGAGCCGCTGCCCTGGCTCGCTCAAGGCGCACAGAACACGCCCCTGACGATGCTCGCCAACCTGCTGCGTCCGTTGCTGCTGGAGCTCGCCGCCACCATGCCCGCTGCGCCACAGGACCTGATCGCCAGCGGCCTGCTGCGCGCGGAGGCCGATGAGGTTGCCGGCGCCTTCGCCGCTTCGCTCGGACTGCGCGAGCGCAAACGCCGCGAAAGCGGCGAGTGGGCCGCCCTCTGGCTCACCGCCGCCTGATAGCAGCGGCGGCGTGTGTAGCCGCCGGTTGCGCGCGAACCAGCGGCGCCACGGCGCTATGGCCGGTCGGGAATCTCCGTCGCCGCCCGCACGTTCGCGCGGAACACCAGATCGATGGCGGCGCGCGCGCCGTCCTCCTGCTCCATCAACACAGCCGCCGCGCTCAGCGCGCCGCCCATCGCCTCCAGAGCATCGCCCACCCCGTCTGGCTGCGGGTCTCTGCACGCTGCAAGCGCCATGTTCAACATCGCGCTTGCCTGCTCCGGCGCACCCATGAACAGCGCTGGGCCGGCGAGACTCGCATAGCCGTACACGCGCGCCAGACGGCCGGAGAGCTCGATTGAAGCGGGTCGGCGTGGAGCGCCGACTGGCGGCAGGCCGTGGCCGTCCATCAACGAGGCCATCGTGCCGCCCAGCATCATGCGCACGCTGCTCTCGTCCAGTCCCGCCTGCTGCGCCACCCGCAGCGCCATGTACAGCGTCGTGTCCGGCAGCCCGTAGGGGGGGTCTGAGGCGAAGACGATCCGCTCCACGGGCACGCGCGCGAACAGCTCCGTCACGTCCAGCGGGAAGAAACAGGAGATGTCGTACAGCACGCCCGGATGGTCGGCCAAGCGCGAGGCGATCACGCCCTGGTCGCAGATCGCGCCGTGGGCGAGGATCAAAACTACCTCCGGGTGGCGCAGCGTCAAGCTCACCAGCCCGTCCGCAATCGGCGGCATGCCGCGGCCCGCGTGGATCAGGATCGGCACCTTCGCATCTTCTGCGAGCTTGAACACGTCCTCCATCACCTGCGTCTCAAACGAGAAGTCCTGCGCGCGTGGGTGCAGCTTGATGCCGCGTGTACTGCCAGTGGCCAGGCAGCGCTCCGCCTCCGCGATCGGGTCTTCCGCGGGGTCCAGGCGGCAGAAGGGGAGCAGGCGCCCGTCGCTTTCCGTCGCCCACTCGCGCACGCGGTCGTTCGGCAAGCTGTAGTTGGGTCTGCGCTCGGGGTCGTGCAGCGGGAACACGCAGGCGCGCCGCGCCTGCGCTGCATCCAACTGCGAGAGCAGCTGTGCCAGCGTGAGCGAGCGCCCATCCTCGTCCAGCCCGAGGTGCGTGTGCGCATCGATCACTTCCGCATCCTTCGGCCTCAACCGCTCAGTTTCCGCCAGGAAGGGGGCGAGTGCGTCCCTGTAGAGGCGTTCGTGGCTCTCGTTCACGCACTGCAGCCTATTGTGTTGACGTGGCCTGGCAGGTGACGATCGCAGGTGGCGGGTTCGGCGGCTTCTACGCCGCACGGGCGCTCGAGCGCCTGCTCCCCGCCCAAAGCGCACGGGTGACGCTTGTCAACGAGGCGAACTTCCTGCTGTACACGCCGCTGCTCCCTGGCGCCGCCGGGGCCACCCTCGACCCTCGGCACGTGGTGGTGCCGCTGCGCTCGCAGCTCAAGCGCACAGAGCTTGTGATCGGGCGCGTGACCGGCGCCGACCCCGCGCAGCGCACGCTCGATGTGCTGCGCATCGACGGCCAGCCTGTGCAGATCGCCTACGACCAGATGATCGTCGCTCTCGGCTCTGTTTCGCGCACGCTGCCCATCCCCGGACTCGCCGAGCACGCCATCGGCCTGAAGTCGCTGTCGGACGCCACCGCACTGCGCAACCAGATGATCACCTGCCTCGACATCGCCGAGTCGCTGGAAGACCCCGAGCGGCGCGCCGAGTACCTCGGCTTCGTGTTCGTCGGCGCCGGCTACGCGGGCGTCGAGGGTCTCGCGGAGCTGCAGGACTTCGCCGTGCAGGCGATCGAGCTCTATCCCCGCTGTCGAGCGCAGGGCATGCGCTGGGTACTGGTCGAGGCCCGTGACAGGATCATGCAGGAGGTGCCCGCCACGCTCTCCGCGTTCGCCGAACGCGAGCTGCGCAGGAGAGGGATCGAGGTTCTCACGAACACCACGCTGCAATCGGTTGCCGTCGACGGCGCGACGCTGTCCGGCGGCCAGCGCATCGCCGCGCGCACCGTCGTGTGGACGGCCGGCGTCAAGCCCAGCCCTGCTGTTGCAAGCCTCGGCCTGCCGCTCGACGATTCCGGTCGCGTGCGCGTCGATGCGACGATGCGCGTTTGGGGCGCGCAGGGAGCGGCAGACAGCGCGCAGGAAGTCGGTGCCGTGTGGGCGATCGGAGACTGCGCAGCCGTCCCCGAAGCATCCCGGACCGGCGCGTTCTGCCCGCCGACTGCTCAGCATGCGATCCGGCAGGGCCGGCAGGTCGCGCGCAACGTGGCAGCCACGCTGGCCGGCGACTCGCCCCGACCGTTCACCTACCGCACCAAAGGCGTCGTGGCCGAGCTCGGCGGCAACCAGGCGGTGGCCATCACGCTCGGCATCCGCTGGCGCGGCCTTCCCGCCTGGCTGATAGCCCGCACCTACCACCTGATGCTCATGCCGGGCGTGGGGCGCAGGCTCCGCCTGCTGATCGATTGGAACGTCGCGCTGCTGTTTGGACGCGACGCTTCATCTCCCGGACGGCTGGGCGACGCCACGCCACTTGAGCAGTAACTACGGGCATCGCAGCTCCGGCGCGTATCCTGGGAGATGGATGGACCTTCTAGAGCAGATCAAAACCGACGTGCATCAAGCGATGCGCGAGGGCGAGAAGGAGCGCGTGGGCGCCCTACGACTGCTGCTGAGCGAGCTTCAGAAGGCCGTGAAGGAGGGCGCTGACGACGAGCTCGCCGTGCTGCGCCGTGAGCGCAAGCGGCGCCTGGAGGCCGCGGTCGCCTACCGGGAGGCGGGACGCGAGGATCTCGCCGATGGCGAGTCGCGCGAAGCTGAGTTGATCGGTGGATACCTGCCCGCGGAACTCACCGAGTCCGAAATCGCAGCGATCGTGGAGCAGGCGGTGCGCGACAGCGGCGCGCAGTCCCCCAAGGACATGGGCTCTGCGATGAAGCAGGCGATGGCGGTCATCGACGGGCGAGCCGACGGCAAGCGGGTATCTGCGCTCGTGCGCGCGGCGCTGCAAGGATGAGGACACAGCTGGAACTCTCGAACTCTGTCGCCGCCGAGCTGGCGGGCAGCCAGGACGAGGTGCTGCGGGCACTGGAAGCGCACCTTGCCTGCAAGGTGTACCTGCGCGGCAATCTGCTCACGTTCGACGGCGAGGAGAGCGACACCATCGCGGGCGAGCGGGTTGTGCGCGAGCTGACGGAGTTGATCGCCCGCGGACATCAGATCGGGCCGGCCACCGTCGGTGCGGTGACCGGTGCGCTGGACGCGCACGAGTCTCCCGCGCGGGTGTTGGAGGACGTCGTGTGGAGTCATCGCGGGCTGCGTGTGGCGCCCAAGACCGTCAACCAGAAGCGCTACGTGGACTCCGTGCGCAACAACACCATCACCTTCGGTGTCGGTCCAGCGGGCACTGGCAAGACCTTCCTCGCCGTCGCATTGGCCGCCGCCGCGCTCTCGCGCCACGAGGTCAATCGCATCATCCTCACGCGGCCTGCCGTCGAGGCGGGAGAGCGGCTCGGCTTCCTGCCCGGCGATCTGATGGCCAAGGTCGACCCCTATCTGCGCCCGTTGTTCGACGCGCTGCACGACATGCTCGACCCGGAGAAGGTCTCCCAGCACATCGAGCGTGGGGTGATCGAGATCGCGCCGCTCGCATTCATGCGCGGGCGCACGCTCAACGACTCGTTCGTGATCCTTGACGAGGCGCAGAACACCACGCCGGAGCAGATGAAGATGTTTCTCACGCGCCTGGGCTTCGGCTCGCGCATGGTCGTCACCGGCGATGTCACACAGGTCGACCTGCCGCGCGAGCAGCAGTCCGGCCTGATCGTCGTCGGAGACGTGCTGGAGTCCGTCGAGGGCATCGAGTTCGTACGTTTCGGCGGCGAGGACGTGGTCCGCCACAAGCTCGTGCAGCGGATCGTCGAGGCATATGACAGCCACGGTCGCCAGAGCGGTGCCGCAGCCGGGCGTGCGGGCGCAGCCGAGAGTGCGCGCTCCGCGATCCGCAGTGTTTGAGCTTCGATGATCGAGCTGGAGCTGTTTGGCTCCGCGCTGCTCGTCGATGCACCGTCGGCACAGGTTGCGCAGGAACTCTGCACCAGGGCCGCCGCGCGACTCGGCGTCTACGACGGGCACGTGGCCGTCGAGTTCGTCGACGCCCAGCGGATCGCGCAGCTCAACGGCGACTACCGTGGCAAACCTGAACCCACCGACGTGCTCTCCTTCCCCATCGACGGGGTGGAGCAGATCCAAGGACCCGACGAGCCGGAGCGCGGGACCGACGGGGACACCGGCATACCCCGCGAGCTGGGAGACATCGTCATCTGTCCAGAGCACACCCTTGACATTCGCGAGGCGATCGTCCACGGCATGCTGCACCTGCTGGGGATGGACCACGAGACCGACGACGGCGAGATGCTGGCGCTCCAGGACGAGCTGCTGGCTGGAAACACCGCATGACCCGGTCGGGCTTCGTCGCTCTCGCCGGGCGCCCCAACGTCGGCAAGTCGACGTTTGTCAACGGTGTGGTCGGGGAGAAGGTCGCGATCGTCTCCGATCGCCCGCAAACAACACGGCGCGCGATCCGCGGGGTTCACTGCGTGGGCGACTGCCAGATGGTGCTGGTGGATCTGCCCGGCGTGCAGCGGCCGCGCGACGAGCTCACCTCGCGGATGGCAAGACGGGTGCAACAGGAACTCGACGGCGCCGACGCAGCGCTCTTGATCCTCAACGGCGAGCAGGGGGTTGGCGGCGGCGATCGCTTCATTGCCAAAGTGCTCGCGCAGGCCTCTGCGCCCGCGACGATCGCTGTCAACAAGGTCGATCGGCTTTCGCGCGCTTCGCTGCTCGACGTGTTGGGACAGGCGGCAGAGCTGGAACTCTCGGCAGAGATCTTCCCGATCTCGGCCAGCAGAGGCACCGGTGTACAGCAACTGATCGAGCATCTCTCAACCCTGATGCCAGAAGGGGCGTTCATGTTTCCCGACGACGCCTCCTCGGATCAGACACAGGATCTGCTGTTTGCAGAGCTGATCCGCGAGGCCGTGATCCGGAGGACGTTCCAGGAGGTGCCGCACGCCGTCGAGGTGATCGTGGAGGAGATCGAGCACCAGCGTGAAGGGCTTGTGCGGGTGCGGGCCCTGATCTGGGTTGAGAGTGAGTCCCAGAAGGGCATACTCGTGGGCTCCCACGGGCGCATGATCAAGGCGATCGGGGTCGCGTCGCGGCGTGAGCTGGAGCGGGTGTTGGAGTGTCAGGTTCACCTGGACCTGTCTGTCCGCGTACGGCGCGATTGGCGCGCCGACGAGGGCTTGTTGGATCGCCTCGGTATCACCTGAAACACCGTTCACATGGCTGCAGGGGGAGAGAACGCCGTGTGCGCCTTTGCGCGTACTCTCTGTAAGGCGCGCTTTTTGACTGTTTGCAGTACGTTTCCTTCTCGATGAGTAGCTCGTGTGGGGAGGGCAGCATCTCAGCAGTATGTGCAGTGTTGGAACGGCCGGGGGGCGTTCCAATGGTGCGTGTCATCCCACGGGGCGGGCAAGACGATGTGAGCGTCCCGGTGCAGACGGCAGTTGAAGGTGATGGGCGCTGAAGCTAGGCTCGGAGATGCATGTCTGGTACTCGATGCTGACAGTCGTCGTAATCAGAGACACCAGAGCGAAGTGAAAAACACGACATATGCCGAACATGGAGGAGGGTGAAATGGCGAAGCGAACCAGTGCGGCAGCCGATGGAAACGGCAACGTCATGATTGAGTTGTCCAAAGGGCAAGTGGATCAAGTGGTGCGCGCTGCAGGCAAGGGGGGCACGATGTCGGTGCTCTTGAGTGCCCTGCGCGACCCCGACTGGTCGCTATCCGTTGATTCAGATGAGTGGGGCTATCCCGCCCAGATGGACGATCGGAGGCTGTCGAGGTCACTGCTGTCGGGGCTGCTCGTGCTGTCCTGCTTTCCGCCGGATGGGGGCTACCTCGGGATCGCCGACCTCGCTCGCATGTTGGATATGAACACGAGCACCACCCACCGCTACGTCACCACGCTGCTGGCTGTGGGCCTGCTCGAGCGCGACCCTGCCACCCGACGCTACAAGCTGGCTTCGCACTGACAGTCGGGGAACTATCGGTTGGCTTCGCACTGACAAGTGCTCAGGGCGTCGCCGCGACCTCGTCAATCAGGCCGTAGCAGGCTGCGGCCGAGTCGCTCGGCGATCGAGCCGATACTCCTCGAGTCCAGCCTGCCATCCCATATAAACGGCACGCTCACGCTCCTCAGGCCGCCTCTGCGCACGCGCGCCAGCTGGTTCTGCTGGAGACGCGCGCGTTCATGGACCGCGCGAGCGGCCACCGCGGCGCTGGTTCGGAGCTCTGTCTGCGCGCTGTTGTCACTCTTTGTCCGCAGCGCCTCGATCCGGCCGAGCTCAGCTGCGGTGAAGCGTTTAGGTAGAACGCCGTTGACGATCACGGCCGAAAGGTCCCGTCCGAGCTGACGCTTCAGCCCCTCCTGTATCTCCATCGCCTCCGTCACCGCCATCTCGCTGGCAAGTGCCACAGCCACATATCCGCTTCGCTCCGGATCGCGGAGCAGATCCTCCACCTCGCGCGTCTGTCCCGCGATCGGGCCCACACGTGCGATCGCGCCGAAGGTCTGCGGAGAAGCGAGAAGCGCGAGCGCATGCCCTGTCGAGGGCGCATCCACCACCACGAGGTCGTTGCTCGCGCCGCGCCGTGTGCGCTTGGAATCGCGCGTCAACTGCCAGATCTTCACCATCGTCACCAGCTCCTTCGAGCCGGGGGCCGCCGCTGCAAAGTATTGGAATGTTCCGCTTGAGGCGATCAGTCGTCCGGGCACGCGGCCGCCGAGCGATTGCAGCCACTCGAGGATCGCCCGCTCCGGATCGATCGTGATGCCCTGCAGGCCCTCGGCTAGGTCCACCGGCGTGCCCTGCGGCGCTGCGTCCACCGCGAACATCTCCGGCATGCGGCTCTCCTGGCCCACCTCCACCACGATCGTGCGTCGCCCCGAGCGGGCTCCCGCCAGCCCCAGCGCCGCCGCGACCGTCGACTTTCCCACGCCACCCTTGCCGGTGACGAGCAGCAGCTTGCGATCGAGCAGCGATTGCATGCGCGCAGTGTGTCTCAAACCGCGGTCGGCCGGCTGGACCTACAATCGAGCGATGGACGCCACCGCCGCAGACGCCTTCCCCGCAAACGTCGCCTACGACGAGGACGGACTCGTGCCATGCGTGGTCCAGGATTGGAACACAGGCGAGGTGCTGACGCTGGCGTACATGAACGAGCTCGCGCTCAAGCGCACCCGAGACTCCGGGGAGTTGCACCTGTGGAGCCGCTCGCGTGCCGAGCAGTGGCACAAGGGCGCCACCAGCGGCAACACACAGGCGGTGCGCGCGCTGCGTCTGGACTGCGACGGCGACACGCTGCTCGCGCTCGTGGAGCCCGCCGGGCCGGCCTGTCACACGGGCGAGCGCACCTGCTTTCACCGTGGCGAGCACGAGCAGGGCGCGCCCTGCGAGACGCTGCCGGCGCTTGAGCGCACGCTGCTGGCGCGCGCCCAAGAGCGCCCCGCCGGTTCCTACACGGTTGAGCTGCTCGAAGACCCTGCGCGGATCGGCGAGAAGGTGATGGAGGAGGCCGAGGAGGTGGCGCGCGCCGCCCGCGAGGAGTCCGACGAGCGAGTCGACGAAGAGGCCGCCGACGTGCTCTACCACCTGCTCGTGCTGCTGCGCAGCCGCGACCGCTCGCTGATCGACGCCGAGCGGGTGCTCGATGGCCGTCGCTCCTAGCGCCGCCGACGCCGACCCGCAAGCGCAACGGGGTCTCTCGATCGAGCCGACGCTGCCGCGGGCGCGCGAACTGGCCGGCTCCTACAACCTGCTGCCGCTGCGCCACAGCTTCATCGACGACTGCGAGACTCCCGTATCCGCGTTCCTGAAGCTGCGCGCGCTTGCGCCCGGGGAGCCGGCGTTCCTGCTCGAGTCGGCCGATCAGGGACAGCGCGTCGGGCGCTGGTCCTTCATCGGCATACGCCCCCGCGCCGTGCTGCGCTGGTCGCTGGGCGACGGAGGGGACCCCTACGCGCTGGCAGCCGAGTACGTGGCGCGCTTCGACCAGGCGCCGCTGGAGGACGCGCCCCCGTTCACCGGCGGGGCGGTCGGCTACTTCGGCTATGACCTCGTGCGCGCCGTCGAGCCGCTCGGCGAGGCGCCCAAGGACGAGCTCGGCCTGCCCGACCTCGCGCTGATGCTCTCCGACGCGCTCGTCGTCTTCGACCACCTCAAGCACACCGTCACCATCCTTGCCAACGCCGATCTCCTGGCCGAGCCCGACATCGAGCTCGCCTACGAGGCAGCCGCCTCCACGATCGAACAGGTGCGCGACGTGCTGGCCGGGCCCGTGCCGCGCGCCGAGCGCCACGCCCCAGGGCGGCGTGCGATGCCCGACTTCCAATCGAACATGACCCGCGAGAGCTTCGAAGCGATGGTCACCCGCATCGTCGAGTACATCTACGCTGGCGACGCCTTCCAGGTCGTTCCCTCCCAGCGCTGGTCCGCGGAGGTGCCCGTGGAGGCCTTCTCCATCTACCGCGGCCTGCGCGCCGTCAACCCCAGCCCCTACATGTACTTCCTTGACTTCGGCGACTTCCAGGTCGCCGGCGCAAGCCCCGAGCCGCTGCTCACCGTCAGCGGCCGGCGCGTCTCCACCAAGCCGATCGCCGGCACCCGTCCGCGTGGCGCCTCCCCCGAGGAGGACCGCCGCATCGCCGAGGAGCTGATGGCCGACGAGAAGGAGTGTGCCGAGCACGTGATGCTCGTGGATCTCGGCCGCAACGACATCGGGCGCGTCAGCGAGTACGGCAGCGTGAGGGTGGACGAGCTGATGGAGGTGGAGACCTACAGCCACGTCATGCACATCGTCTCCTCCGTCTCAGGCACGCTGCGAGAGGGCGTCGGCGCTATGGACGCGCTGCGCTCCGTGCTGCCCGCCGGCACGCTCTCTGGCGCGCCCAAGGTGCGCGCCATGCAGATCATCGACGAGCTGGAGCCCACCAAGCGCGGCGGCTACGGCGGCGCGATCGGCTACCTCAGCTACGCCGGCGACCTCGACACCGCCATCCACATTCGCACCGTCGTCGTCAAGGATGGGGTCGCGCACATCCAGGCCGGAGGCGGCACCGTCGCCGACGCCAAGCCCGCCTACGAGTTTGAGGAGTCGGTCGCCAAGACGCGCGCAGTGCTGCGCGCCGTCGGCCTCGCCTGCGAACAGGCGGACTGGGCATGAGGTCGGCTCGTGGTAGGCCCCGCTCGCTGCGAATGAGGCTGTAAATCGGAGTTTACCGAACATTACAGATTTTGGTAACTTGCGGTAAGGGTCGATAAGTTTCGGTATGATTGGGGCGTGGTGGCGAACCCTTACAGCCCGGGTGTTGGAAGTCGGCCCCCGTTCCTGGCCGGTCGCGAGGATCAGATTCGCTTGTTTGAGCGGGCGCTTGCGGCCTACCCGCAGAAGCGGCGCAACCTGCGAATCACTGGGCTCCGAGGCGTCGGCAAGACCGTCCTCCTGAAGGAATACGAGCGGATCGCGAAGCGCAACGACTGGGTGGTCATGCGCCGCGACCTCGGCGCACGGTTGCGGGAGGAGTCGGATTTCGCCACGGCGATGTCGGAGTACCTGCGGGAGGTCGTGGAGGAGCTGAGCTTGAAGGCGCGGGTGAGGAAACGGATCGCTTCAGCCCTGGCGATCATCAGTCAAGTACAAGTGCAGATAGGGGAGGACGTGACGCTATCGGTGGGACCCGGCGCGGCCCAGCACCCCAAGGCGGTTCTGGAGGACCGACTGCGCCGCGCGATCCTTGAGGTCGGCGCGGTAGCGCGGGATCAGGGCCGTGGGGTTGCGCTGCTCTTTGACGAGGCGCACAGCGTTTACGACCGCCCGAAGCAGCATCAGTACCCGCTCGGCGCGCTCCTCTCCGCGATGGTCGCAGCGCAAGACGACGACGATGAGCCGTTGCCAGTGATGCTCGTGCTCTGCGGGTTGCAGCCGCTGACCGGGAATATTCACGCGGCCCGAAGCAATGCCGAGCGCTTGTTCCGGGCGGGGGAGATCGGCAACTTGTCCCTCGCCCCGGACTCGCCAGGCGTAATGAGCGCAGCGGCGCAGGCCCTCGTGCTTCCCGCGACCACGATCTCCTACGCCGACGGGGTGGCTGAACGCATCGCCAAGGACGTAAGCGGCTACCCGTACTTCATCCAGTGGTTCGGGGAGGCGCTATGGGACGCTGCTGACCTGAATGGCGCGAACGTCATCACGAACGAGCTGTACGATCGCGAGCGTCCGGCGATCCAGCGGAATCTGGACGACGAGTTTTTCGAGCCTCGGTATCGCGACGCACGACGGGGTGACCAGCAGACGCTCCGGGTTGCAGCGTCGCTCGGCGGGGAGTCGTTCGCGAAGGCGGACCTTGACGCGGCGATGACGAAGTCCACGGGTGCGATTGCTGTGAGCTTGAATCGCCTCGTCGCAGACAATCTCGTGTTCCGCGATGAATACGGTGTTTACGCCTACACCGCGCCTCTATTCGGCGATTTTCTGAGACGTCGTCACTCGCTCCTACCCGAGGACCAATAAGCTCGCTGGAGAAGTGGAACTGAAGATGAGAGTCCTCGTGATCGACAACTACGACTCCTTCACCTACAACCTCGTGCAGTATCTGGGCGAGCTGGGGGCGGAGGTGGACACCGTCCGCAACGACCGCGCCTCCGTGGACGAGCTGCTTGCAGCGGGCTATGAGCGCTGCGTCGTCTCGCCCGGTCCCTGCACCCCCAACGACGCCGGCATCACGCTTGAGGCCGTGCGGCGGATGCCGGAAGCGGGAATCCCCACGCTCGGCGTGTGCCTCGGCCACCAGGCGCTCGCACAGGCTTTCGGCGGCGTCGTCACGCTCAACGCGCCGGTGCACGGCAAGTCCGCCACCATCGAGCACGACGGGCGCACCATCTTCCAGGGACTGCGCTCCCCTCTCACGGTCGGGCGCTACCACTCGCTGGTGGTGGACGGAGACCTGCCCGACTGCCTGGAGGAGACCGCGCGCGGCGGCGGCGTGGTGATGGGCGTGCGCCACCGCGAGCTGCCCGCCGAGGGCGTGCAGTTCCACCCCGAGTCCGTGCTCACCGAGCAGGGACACGAGCTGCTGCGCAACTTCCTCGATCTCCAGCCTGCCTGAGCGCACATGCCGAACGCAATCCTGACCGCCGCCATCGACGCGCTCGCCTCGGGCACGGACCTCAGCGCCGAGCAGACCGCGGGGGTGCTCGCCGAGATCATGGGCGGCGACGCCTCCGAAGTGCAGATCGCCGGCTTTCTGATCGCGCTGCGCACCAAGGGGGAGACCGTGCAGGAGCTGGCTGGCCTGGCCAGCACGATGCGCGCACTTGCCGCCGGCGTGGCGGTCGAGCGCCACGATCTACTGGACACCGCCGGCACCGGCGGCGGGCGCAGCTCATTCAACGTGTCCACCACCGCCGCCCTGATCGCCGCGGGCGCCGGCTGCGCGGTCGCCAAGCACGGCAACCGCTCCGCCACCAGCAGATCCGGCTCGGCTGATGTGCTCGAGGCGCTCGGGGCACGCATCGACCTCACCCCGGCGCAGGTCGCCGGTTGCATCGAAGAGGCCGGCTTCGGCTTCATGTTCGCGCCCAACCATCACCAGGCCACGCGCTTCGTGATCCCAGTCAGACACGAGCTGGCGGTGCGCACGATCTTCAACCTGCTCGGGCCCCTCACCAACCCCGCCGGTGCACAGCGGCAGCTGATCGGAGTCTCCGACGAGCGCTTCCTCGACAGGATGGCTGGCGCCCTGGCGCTGCTCGGCGTCGAGCGGGCTCTGCTCGTGGCCAGCGAGGACGGTCTGGACGAGGTCTCCGCCAGCGCGCCCACGCATGTGATCGAGGTCAACGGCGAATCGATCGAGCGCTACACCCTCAACCCCGCCGACGTGGGCATCGCCCCGTCCTCCGGCGAGGCCCCGAGCGGCGGCACGCCGGAGCAGAACGCCGCCATCACCCGCTCGATTCTCCGCGCCGACGAGCTTCCGCAGGCGCACACCCAGCAGGCGGAGGACCTCGCCGTCATCAACGCGGGCGCCGCCATCTACGCGGCTGGCACCGCCGACTCGATCGCCGCCGGCGTTGACATGGCGCGCGCCGCGCTCGCGGACGGCAGCGCCGCGCGCGCACTCGAGCGGTTCGTTGCCGCCACACACCGCTTCGCATCGGCGGCAGGCGCATGACCGACGGCACCGCCACCGTGCTCGACCGCATCCTCGACGAAACGCGCGCCGAGCTGGAGCGCCGCAAGCAGCACACGCCGCTCGCCGCGCTCGACTCGCCTGCCGGTCGCGGCGGCCGCCTGCGCGATGCGCTTCGCGCGCCCGGCATCGGCGTGATCGCCGAGTTCAAGCGCCGCTCTCCATCCGCGGGGACGCTCAAGGAGAGCCCCGACCTGGCCGCCACCGTCAGCGCCTATGAGCGCGGCGGAGCAGTCGCGGTGTCCGTGCTTACCGAGGGGCCCAACTTCGACGGCTCGCTGGAGGACCTGCTCGCAGCCGCACGCAGCTGCGAGCTGCCGCTCCTGCGCAAGGACTTCATCCTCGACAGCTACCAGCTGCACGAGGCCCTCCACGCGGGCGCCGCCGCCGTGCTGCTGATCGTCGCGGCGCTCGAGCAGCCTCAGCTGGCACTACTGCACGAGCAGGCCCGTGCGCTGGGTCTCGACGTGCTCGTCGAGGTTCACGACCTGCATGAGCTGGAGCGGGCGCTGGAGCTGGGGGCGGAGATCGTGGGCGTAAACAACCGCGACCTGCGCGACTTCTCCGTCGACCTCGTGCGCACCGAGCAGCTGATGGAGCACGTTCCCGCCGGCGTGCTCGTCGTATCCGAGTCCGGCATCGCCGGGTCCGAGCAGGTGCGCCGCCTCGCAGATCGCGGCGTCAGCGGCGTGCTGGTGGGGGAGACGTTGATGCGCGCCGCCGACCCCGCCCAGGCGCTCGCCCGGCTGAGATCCATTTAGGTGCCGCACAGCGAGATTTAGTTCCGCTTCAAACACTGCCATCATCCTCCCTCGCATGAAACGCATGATTGCCATCCCATTCGTGTCAGCGGTCCTCGGCGGTGGCGTAGCCGTGGGGGCGATCGCCGCGTTCGGTGGATTGAACACCGGCTCCAGCACCACCGTCACTACCGTGCAGGCGTCCGTCCCAGCGACCACCGCCAACGCCTCCTCCTCCACCACCGCCGGTCACGGTCTCACGCCTCACGAAATCTACGAGCGCAACGCGCCCGGCGTCGCCTACGTCACCTCCACGATCGTGCAGAAGTCCGAATCGCCCTTCCTCTTTGGTCAGGAAAGCTCGCGCCAGGGCGTCGCCACCGGTTCGGGGATCCTGATCAATGGCAACGGCACCATCCTCACGAACTACCACGTGATCGAGAACGCCGTGAAGGTGACCGTTAGCTTTGAACAGGGCAAGACCGTGGAAGCCACAGTTGTCGGCAAGGACCCCTCCAACGACCTCGCGATTCTGCGTGTACCCACCGACGGGCTCAAACTGCACCCGCTCACGCTCGGCGACTCCAACACCGCCGAAGTGGGCGACCCCGTGTATGCGATCGGCAACCCCTTCAACCTGCAGCGCACGCTCACCACCGGCGTGGTGTCCGCCCTTCAGCGCGAACTGACAGCGCCCAACGGCTTCCAGATCGACAACGTGATCCAGACCGACGCGCCCATCAACCCCGGCAACTCCGGCGGCCCGCTGCTGAACGCGTCGGGACAGGTGATCGGCATCAACTCGCAGATCGAGACCGGCGGCAGCGGCGACGGCAGCGTCGGCATCGGCTTCGCCGTGCCGATCGACAAGGCCAAGTCGGAGCTCGGCCAGCTCGAGCAGGGCGGCACGCTGCGAGGCGCCTACCTCGGGCTGACATCGCTCACCATCGACGGCTCGCTCTCAGCGCTCAACCTGCCCGTCAAAAGCGGCGCGCTCGTCCAGAGTGTGGAGAAGGGCGGCGCTGCTGAAAAGGCCGGGATCCGCGGCGGCTCAGCCACCACGGAAGGCGGGCAGATCGCGGTCGGCGGCGACATCATCGTCGGCGTAGAAGGCAAGGCCGTCAACAGCTCCCAGGAACTGGCCGCCGACATCGAGGCCAAGAAACCCGGTGAGACCATCAAGATCGAAATCCTGCGTCCCACGGGCACCGGCAAGTACAACCACAAGACGATCAGCGCCACGCTCGGGCAGCGCCCCAACTCCGTCGAAAACCCGAACACGCCCGAAGGCTGAGCAGCGCCTCGCGCTCCTGATGTAGGTCGCGCGGGCGGAGCTCCGCGGGATGTCGATACCGTTGGGGCCATGTCCAGCACTCTGCAGCCCGTGGACGCCTACGTGCATCCCAGCGCCGACGTACTCACCCCGCGCGTGAAGATCTGCGGCATCACCAACCTCGCTGACGCGGAGTTGGCGGTTGAGCTGGGTGCATGGGCGCTGGGGATGATCTTCTACGAGGACAGCCCGCGACGCTGCTCGCTGGAACACGCGCAGGAGATCGCTGCAGTCACCAGGCGCCGCGTGGAGCTGTGCGGAGTGTTCGTCAACGCGCCGCTTGAGCACATCGTGCAGGTCAGCGAGCAGGTCGGGCTCAGCATGCTGCAGCTCCACGGCGACGAGGGCCCAGCGTTCTGCGAAGAGGCGAGACGGCGCACGGGCGCGCTGATCGTGAAGGCCGCTCAGGTCGCCGTTCCCGGCGACGTGCGTGATCTGGAGCGCTTCCACGTCGACTATCACCTGCTCGACACACGCTCCGCCGCAACCGAACGCAAGGGCATGAGGGGGGGAACGGGCGAGACGTTCGACTGGCAGCTCGCCTCCGTGCGCCGATCCAGCGTACCGCTGATTCTCAGCGGCGGGCTGAACGCGGAGAACGTGCTCGATGGCGTCGCCGCCACTCACCCCTACGCCGTCGATAGCGCCAGCGGCACCGAGTCCTCACCAGGGCATAAGGACCCGGCGAAGCTCGCTGCGCTGTTCACCGTGCTGCGCGACGCGCAGGCCCAGGTCAAGGCAGCGGATGACGCTCGCGCCCAGGCGCAGGCCGAGGCGCAGGCCCAAGCCGAGGAGCAAACCCAAGCCGCGGAGCAGGCGTGAGCGCCGAGACAGCGCCACGCGCCGTCGAGCACCGCTTCGGCGAGTACGGCGGTCAGTACGTCCCCGAGACGCTGATGCCGGCGCTCGCCGAGCTCGAGCAGGCGTGGCTCGACGCACGCCACGATCCCACCTACAACGCCGAGCTGAACGCGCTGCTGCGCGACTTCGCCGGACGCCCAACGCCGCTGTACCGCGCGCGGCGGCTGTCCGAACGCGTTGGGCGCGCCGTCTACCTCAAGCGCGAGGATCTCAACCACACGGGCTCGCACAAGCTGAACAACGCACTGGGGCAGGCGCTGCTGGCCAAGCGCATGGGCAAGCGGCGCATCATCGCCGAGACCGGAGCCGGACAGCACGGTGTGGCGACCGCGACCGTCTGTGCGCTGCTCGGCATGGAATGCCTGATCTACATGGGCGTCGAGGACACCCGCCGCCAGCGCCCCAACGTGCAGCGCATGGAACTGCTGGGCGCGTCCGTGCAGCCCGTCGACGCCGGCGCCAAAACATTGAAGGAGGCCACCTCCGCGGCGATTCGCGACTGGGTGACGAACGTGCAGAGCACCCACTACGTGATCGGCTCCGTCGTCGGACCCGCGCCCTACCCCGCGATCGTGCGCGAACTGCAGCGCGTGATCGGCGAGGAGGCGCGCGAGCAGATGCTCGCGCAGGAGGGCCGGCTGCCCGCCCGCGTGATCGCCTGCGTCGGCGGGGGCTCCAACGCGATGGGCATCTTCGCCGCCTTCATCCCCGACGAGGCGGTGGAGCTGATCGGCGTTGAGGCTGGAGGGGATGGGATCGATACCGCCCGTCATGGGGCCCCGCTCACGGTGGGCGGCCGCGCCGGCATTCTGCACGGCTCGCGCTCCGCCGTGATGCAGGACGAGGAGGGTCAGATCGTGCAGGCGCACTCCATCTCCGCCGGCCTCGACTACCCAGGCGCCGGCCCCGAGCACGCATACCTGCGCGACAGCGGGCGCGCTCGGTACGAGGCAGTGAGCGACAGCGAGGCGCTCAGCGCGTTCCGTGAGGTGGCGCGCCTGGAGGGCATCATCCCCGCGCTTGAGACCGCCCATGCGCTCGCCTGGGTGCTCGCTCAGACAGACGGCGATCTCGACCTCGTCTGCCTGTCCGGGCGCGGCGACAAGGATCTCGCCGAGGTGCTGGCCGAGGGCGAGCGTTGAGCGCAACCGCGGCCACCGGCATCCAGCGCCTGGCCGACGCCTTCTCGCGAAACGAAAAGCAGGCGGCGCTGATGCCGTACGTGATGGCCGGCTTCCCCACGCTCGAGGAGTCGGTGCGCATCGGCGAAGCTTGCATCGCATCCGGCGCCGACGTGATCGAGCTGGGCGTGCCCTACTCCGACCCGCTTGCCGACGGTCCCGTGATCCACGAGGCCGGCACCAGGGCGCTCGCCGCCGGCGCCACCGTCTCCGGCGTGCTCGAGGTCGCACGCGCGCTCGCCGACCGTGTCCCCGTCGTGCTCATGTGTTACGCCAACATGGTCTTCGCCCCAGGCGTGGACGCGTTCGTGGAGCGTCTCGCGCGTACCGGCGCCTGCGGGCTGATCGTGCCCGACCTTCCGCAGGGGGAGGAGGCTGAGGTGCTGGCGGCTTGCGATGCACACGGGATAGCGCTGGTGCCTTTGGTCGCACCCACCACGCCCGCGGAACGGCTGCAGGCGATCGGAGACCGCGCGCGCGGCTTCCTCTACACCGTCTCCGTGGTGGGCATCACCGGCGAGCGCAGCCAGCTCGGCGACCGTTTCGCCGAGACCGTCGCGCGCGCCAAGGCGGCCACGGCCGTGCCCGTTGCGCTGGGCTTCGGCATCAGTACCCCGGAGCAGGCGCTGCAGGCCGCCCAGGCGGGCGCCGACGGCGTGATCGTGGGCACTCGTCTCGTGCGCGAGGCCGCCGAAGCGGAGGATCCGGCGGGCGCCGTGGGGCTGCTCGTCGCCGCACTGGCTGCGGGTCTCGCGCAAGCTCGCTAGGATTGCGCCCGCATGGGACTAATTCTCACCGTAACCGCCGGCCTCGTCGTTTGGATCGTGCTGTGGGCGCTCGGGGCCAAGGGCTTTGACGCATTCCTGCTGGCCACAGTCATCATCCTCGTCGGGTCTTCGCTGAAGATCCTCTCCGGCTACCTACCCGGCCGTCGCAGCTAGAGCCCGGTGCTCGCGCGCTGGTTCGGCTTTGCCGCCCTCGTTCTCGCGGGTGCGCTGCTAGCCGGCTGCGGCAGCGTGCAGAACTCCGAAGTCGCGGAAGCCACGGGCGGGCAGCTGGCGGTCTACTCCAGCCTGCCGCTGCAGGGGCCGTCGGCTGCCATCTCCCAGCAGATCATCGGCGGGGAGAAGCTCGCGCTGGCGGACGCCGGCGGACGCGCCGGCCAGTTCAAGATCGCGCCCGTGTGGCTCGACGACGCCGATCCCAAGACCGGCGAATGGAGTCCCGACGTCACCTCCACCAACGCCAAGACGGCCGCCGAGGACACCAGCACGATCGCCTACATCGGCGACTACAACTCCGCCGCCACAGCCGTCTCGCTGCCGATCATCAACGCCGCCGGCGTGCTGCAGGTAAGTCCCGCGAGCCCCTATGAGGGCCTCACCAGCTCGCTCGACGCCGGCCAGGACGAGCCCGAACGCTTCTACCTCAACGCCAAGCGCACCTTCGCCAGGTTGCAGCCCGGCGACAAAGTGCAGGCCGCCGCGCAGGTGCAGCTGATGCACACCCTCGGCGTCACCCGCCTGTACGTACTCGACGATCAGGACCCCTTCGAGATACCGCTCTCCGAGCTCGTCGCCTCCGACGCGGTTGCCGCCGGCATCGCCGTTCCCGCCCACGACAGCATCGAAGCCAACTCCGGCTCCTCCTTCTCCGGCGAGGTGGAAAAGATTCTCGAAAGCAAAGCGCAGGCCGTGTTCTTCGCGGGCGGCGGCGGCGCCGGCACCGTCGCCCTCTGGCGCGAGCTGCACAACGCCGACCCCGGGCTGCTGCTGCTCGGCTCGAACTCCATGGACAGCGAAGCCTTCACCTCCAAGATCGGCTCCGCCGAAACCAAGACATACCTCACCACGCCGGCGCTGCCCGTCAGCCACTACCCCTCCTCGGGGCAGCACGTGCTGGAGGACTACGTCAAGCAGTTCAGCGGGGAAGCCGGTCCCTATGTGCTCTACGGGTACGAGGCGATGACCGTCGTGCTCGACGCCGTCCGTAACTCAGGCGCCCGCGGCGACGATCGCACCACCGTCATCGACCATCTGTTTGCCACCCGCGATCGTCAATCGGTGATCGGGCGCTACTCGATCCAGGCCAACGGCGAAACCACCCTCGCCAGCTACGGCGTCGACCGCGTGGCGGCCGGGCGCCCCGTGTTCTATCGCGCCATCGAAGTCGGGCCGCACGCAGTTGCCGGCATGTTCTAGCCGGCTTCCTGCTGTAGCCCGAGCACCAGCCTGAAGCGGTCGATCGAGCCGCCCAGTTCGTGTCCGCCGCCCGCCAGCGTCGTGGCCGCGCGCAGGTAGGGCAGGAACTTCGAGAGCGTCGGGTCTTCCGTCAGGCCCACGCCTTCCAGCAGCGTGAGGAAGGTGGGGAAGTCCGCGACGATGCTCGGCCCCGTGCCTTCGCCGAGGGCGGAGGCCGCGCTGCTGCGCGAGCTCGCGCTCGCCATCGTGCTCGACGGGTTCAGCGCCGCCGCCACCGACGCTTCGCCGAGACCCAGCACGAACTCCGCCTTGCCGCTCGCGCTGCGTCCAGCGGCGATGTCGAGGATCACCGGTAGGCCCGTGATGCGGGCGCCCAGCGCAGCTTCCGTGCCCGCGATCGATGCCGGCTGTACGATCGCGCCGAGCTTGCGCAGCTGTGCGCCCAGCTCACTCACCGCCGCCTTCGACTGCGTGGCGTTGTTCGATTCGATCTTCACGCCGCCCTTCAGTTCCAGCAGGCTGCCGCCGCTGGCGAAGACGCCGGCCGAACCCATCCAGCTCGCGAAGTCGCGCTTGGCCAGCGGCGTATCCGCCCCCAGCACGCTCAATGGCGTCAGCAGCCCTTCCAGCAGCGACTTCAAGCTGAACGGACTGGTGGTGGGCGCTTCCACGCCCGTTGCGCCTGAGGTGTTCGTCAGCGATACCAGCGCCCGCAGTCCTGCCACGTCTTCAGAGAGGCGGCTGCCGACGTGTCCCAGGCCGATCGCCAGCCACGATTCTCCCGGCAGTTCTTCAAGCGCCTTCGCGCTCTGCGGGTCAGCCGCGAGGATCGCGCCCGCGGGAGCCGCGGAGCCCGTGCCCAGCGTATCCGCGTCGAGCGCCAACGAGCCGGAGGACGCCACCAGCGAGATGTTCGCCTCCTCGCCGGAGGACATCGCCGCCAGCACGCCCGCGACACCCGTCGGCGCTGCAGCTGCCTTTGCCGAGGCGGGGGCGGCGGCGGAGAAGACGTGCGCGATCGCACCCTTCGGCGCAGCGGCGAGCAGCTTGGCGTAGCCGCCAGCGCGCGCCAGCGGTGAGCCGCCGAGCGTCGTGT
>Ga0182030_10008194_pt1 | contig 21679 bp, 17 predicted proteins | sample 812S3MmetaG_FD_121299 | JGI IMG/M metagenome (GOLD analysis project Ga0182030, IMG submission 121299) | Permafrost microbial communities from Stordalen Mire, Sweden - 812S3M metaG (Illumina Assembly) | ecosystem: Environmental > Terrestrial > Soil > Wetlands > Permafrost | place: Sweden... | reverse complement strand
TATATCGAGCGCTTCTTCTCGTCCCAAAAACGAGTGCTGCGCGTGGCCAGCGTGATCACGGCGGACGAGGCGGGCAACGCCGCGGGCATTGTCTTTGTGCCGGCGTCGCTGCTGGGGACGCCGCAATTCCGCCCCGATGTCAAGGGAGATACTAAGGGAAACAACTCAGCGCCGCGCTAGGTGTGTAGGACGACGTACTCCTGGTACTAGAACGTTTCCCTCCGAATTTGTTACGCTCATATCAGCCATGAGTTTGTGATTTCATTGCTCAGGAGTCGCCATGCTAAAAGCCGTACGCCAGGCCTCGATTGCCTTCATTTTTTGCGGCGCGTTGACCTTTGGACAAACCATCGCCCCGTTTGCCGGCAGCGGTTTGCCCGTGAACATCACCGGCACTCTTGCCAGCGTCGGGGGCCTTGGCTCGCAGGAGAGCTTTTCGATCGGTATATATACAGGCGCCTCGGGTCTTCTAAGTTATACAGGTGCCTTGGGCCGCGGATCGGTCGATTCCAACGGCAATCTTTATTTCATCGCCTATAACGCCGTACTGCAGTTGAGCGCCACTACCGGCGTCGTCTCGTTGATCGCGGGCAACGGCACCGTGGGCTTCAGCGGGGACAACAACCTGGCCCCGGGCGCACAGCTCAACACTCCTTTTGGCGTGGCGATCGACTCTGTGGGAAACCTTTATATTTCGGATACGAACAACTACAGAATCCGCAAGGTTGCGACCTCCGGCGTAATCTCCACCATCGCCGGCAACGGCACCAAGGGCTATAGCGGAGATAATGGAGCAGCCCTCAGCGCTCAATTCACGCAGACCGCCGGTCTCGCCGTCGATTCCAACTTTAACGTTTACGTCGCCGATCAAAGCGCTAACGTGGTTCGCAAGATTACCCCCAGCGGGACCATCACGACTTACGCCGGCGGAGGCTCCTCCTTGGGCGACAACGGCCAAGCCACCAGCGCGCTCTTGAATCAACCCATGGGACTCGCTGTCGATAGCAACAATAACCTGTATATCGCCGACCGGCAGAACAACCGGATACGCAAAGTGACCTCGAGCGGCATCATCACCACGGTTGCGGGCAATGGAAACTTCGGCTTCTCGGGCGATTCAAGCTCCGCCACCAGCGCACAGCTTGAGTATCCCAGCGACGTCGCGGTGGACCCCACCGGCAACATCTATATCGCCGATGCCGGCAATCTGCGCATTCGTGAAGTCACCGGAGGCAATATTAATACGATCGCCGGCATCGGCACGCAAGGGTTCACACCGAGCGGGGCCCCTGGCTTGGCACAGTTTTGGCTGCCCAGTTCGATTGCCGTGGATTCACACAGCAATATCTACGTGCTCGACAAGGGCAACAATCGCATCAGCAAGATCTCGACCGGCGCAATCTCCATCGTGGTCGGAGGCGGCTCCGTGATTGGCGATGGCGGCCCGCCCGGCACCGCGCAACTCGGATATCCCACCGGAATTGCCACGGACACCGCCGGCAATTTGTACATCGCGGATCTCATCAACCAAAGGGTACGCAAGGTTTCAGGCGGCGTCATCACGACCATCGCGGGAGGCGGCACATCCTTGGGCGATGGCGGCGCGGCCACCGGAGCGCAGTTGTTTCAGCCGGAAGCCGTCGCTGTGGATTCCACGGGCAACGTTTATATTGCCGACCCTGGCGCCAGCCGCGTTCGAAAAATTACCAGTGGCGTGATCACCACGATCGCCGGAACCGGGACTGCGGGTTATACCGGCGATAGCGGCCCGGCGACCAGCGCGGAGATCGGATGGCCGGCTGCCTTGGCCGTGGATACGCTGGGCAACGTCTACATCGCCGATCTCTACAGCAATCGCGTCCGTGTGGTGGGAAGCAACGGAATTATCACCACCTTCGCCGGAGGCGGCACGTCCGGCAGCGATGGCGTTGTGGCTACCGCCGCGCAGATTACCCCGGTGGGTCTCGCGGTCGACGCGCAAAACAACCTGTATATCGCCGATCAATTCAATCGCAAAGTTCGCAAGGTGGCGAACGGGATCATCACGACCGTCGCCGGAAGCGGCACCACCGCCTTCAGTGGCGACGGAGCTGCCGCCATCAACGCCGGCATGAGCCCGGTCGGCGTGCGCGTGGATGCGGCGGGCAACCTTTACATTGTGGATCTCTTCAACAGCCGCGTCCGCAAGGTTTCGACGTCGGGCATTATTAACACCATCGCCGGCAACGGAACGTTCGGCTTCAGCGGAGACAACGGCGCGCCGGCCAACGCTGCGTTCTATCTGCCCGAGGACATCGCGCTCGATTCCTCCGGCAATCTTTACATCGCGGATACGGGAAACAATCGGATTCGGATCGTGGCGTCTTCCACCACCTCGGGTTGCACGTATGTCACGTCACCCACTTCGTTGCAGCCCACGACCGCGGGCGGCACGTTCCCCATCGGACTGACGACGGGCAACGGCTGCGCCTGGACCGTCACAGGCCTGCCCAGTTGGATCACGGTTTCGGGCGCGTCTAGCGGTACGGGACCGGCAACCATCACGCTGGTGGTCGCGGCCAATTCGGGAGCTTCCCAAAGCGCCACCGTCTCCCTCGGCGGCGCAACGGTGAGCGTGACGGAGGGAGGCGCATCGTCAACCTGCACGTTCACCCTCTCGCCGAACGCGCTGACGCCGACCGCCGCCGGAGGCACGTTCCCCATCGGGATTCTGACCAACACCGGCTGTTCGTGGAGCGTGAGCGGACTGCCCAATTGGATCAACATATCCGGAGCGTCTTCCGGCGCGGGACCGTCCACGATTATTCTGACCGTCGCCGCCAACAGCGGCCCGCCGCAGAGCACGATTCTCTCGATCGGCGGCATCGGCCTGCCCATCAATCAAGCCGGCACGACCGGACCCACGTGCGTGAGCGCGGTGAGCTCAGGCGGGCAAGCGTACAGCGCAGCGGGCGGCAGCGGAACTTTCACGGTCACGGCGCCGTCCACCTGCTCCTGGACGGCCACCAGCACCACCTACTGGGTCACGACTTCCAATACGGGAACCGGCAACGGAGCGGTGGTTTTTCAGGTGCAGGCCAATAGCGGCCCCGCACGCGTGGCGGCGATCAACGTCTCGGGAGTTGTCTATACGGTGGAGCAAGGCGCGTCTTCCATTTCCGGTTATGTCAGTGCAGGCTCCATGCCGGATCTGACGGTCGCCGGCGGCTGGTCCACCGGCATCACGCTGGTAAATCCCAGCGCTTCGGCGACGCCGATTCGGATTAATTTCTTCGACGACAACGGGAATCCGCTGACCATTCCGCTCACGTTTCCGCAAACGCCCAATACGGCGGGAGCGTTGCTCGCGTCGTCGATTGACCGCACGCTCAACCCCGGCGCGGTGCTAGAAATTCGCACCACCGGACCGGCATCGCAGACCACCACCTCGGGCTGGACGCAAGTTCTGTCCAGCGGCAGCGTGAATGGTTTTGCGGATTTCCGCTTCACGGCGGGCACCTTGGATCATCAGGCGCTCATCCCTCTAGAGAATCGCAACGGTACACAGTTCCTGGTGCCGTTCGACAACACGGGCGGATTTGCCGTGGGGCTCGCCATCACGAATACGGCCTCCACCACGGCAACGCTGGGCTTTGTGATTCGCGACGGCACGGGAACCAGCGTGTATTCCAGCTCCATTACCGTCGTTCCGATGGGCAGTTCGGTCTTCGTGCTCCCCACCAGCTACGGAGTCACGGCCAACACGTTGGGCACAGTGGAAGTCGATGCACCAACCGCGGGGCAGATCAGCATCCTGGGCATCCAGTACAATACGGCTACGGGCGGATTCAGCACCATCCCGGCGTTGATCAAGGAATAGCCGGCGCTCTTCGTTCTGGAACCTCCTCTTTTGTAAGCCCCACGCTCACGCACGGGGCTCCTCAGACTAACGAGGCCTCGACCGTTCTCCACGGAGGCGTTTACTTCGGGGGCGGTTCCTTCGTTGGTTGTTCCTTCGTTTGGTCGTCCGGCAGCGCGTCCGGGACGTCGAACTTGATCTGGCTCTCCGTGCCGTACTTGTTATAGAGACGGAACTCGCTTTCGTTCTTCGTGAGGTAACGGCCGGCCTTGGAATCGATTTCGAATTTCATGGGCAGCAGGAACTTCTCGCCGGAAATCGTGGTGTACTCGTAGTTCAAATCCAAGTGAACATCCTGCACCGGGAAGTCCGCGGGGATGTCGTCAGCCTGCATGGTGATCCGCATGACGGTCTTCGCATCGCGATCTGCGTACACGAAGCCGTGGTAGCCCACGGTGATCTTGCGCTTCACTTCGTCGGCATAGATGGTGTACTTGGAATTTTCGACCGGCACGCGGTAGGAGTAAACATGCATGCGCTTGCCGCGCAGCGTGGCCCAGCGATCCCACTCGAAGGACGTGTTCGAACTCGGCTCGAAAATTTCGTTCAGCATGCTGCCGAATTCCCCGGAAGACGTGGTGAGGCCCAACTGTTCGTGCTTCATGCCCGTCACCGGAATGCCGTTCTTGGAGACGACCTTGTACTCTTCCTTCTGTTCGTAATACGTCAGGCTCTCGGCGATGGTGTCCATCTGCGCGAAATTACCTTTGCCCCCCTGGTCCACGTAGCGGCGCGTCACTTCCAGGCAGATGAAGTTCGGGAGATTGCGGCTGTAGTTGAGAGCGGACTCCGTGATGTCCGCCAGAATTTCTTTCTGCTCAATCGCGGTCGGCGGCGGAGGAGGAACATAGACGGGCTTCGGAGGAGGCGGCGGCGCGACGGCCAGCGCGGAGGATTCCGTCATCAGCCCCTTTAGTGCCGTCACCGTGCGAGGGCCCGCACCCATGCCTTGCAGCATCTCCACGGTTCGCGCGTCGAGTTTGTCCGACAACTTGATCTTCTTGACGTACTCGGCCACCTTGAAGTCGTCGTGCTTGAGTTGCAGCGAGGACTTGATGAAGCTGACCAACTGGTCCGCGGTCAATTTCAACTGCGCCTGGGCGACAGCGGCCAGCGCGAGCAATAAGCACAGATGGCGAAGATGTCTTTTCATAACGTGATCCAAGGAGCCGGGCACAGCAAGCCGCGAAGGCCTACCTACTTCATATTAGACGGGATTCAACGCTCCGCAGGTTTCGCGGTTGCGGCGCCTTTTTCCAAATCCAGGGTGACAGTGCCGACGGGAAAAGACAAGCGCAGCTTGATTTCCACCGGCGTCCGGTCGCCGTCGTCAGTGGCCCACAGGAAAGCGCGCCCTTTGCGCATGTAAATCACACCGTTAAAAATATCGACTTCATAGCGGATCGTCTTGAACGTACCGGCGGGCGTCGTGATTTCCTCGCGTTCCTGGGCTTCCACTTTGACCGTACCGGTGCGGCGTCCGTCGCTTAGCGTGACGTTCATGGATTGGCCCGGCTCCAGGCGATTTCCGCGTAGCGCCATCAATCCGGCAAGCAAGTCGTGCGGGCACTCGGGGATATCCGTCTGGCCGCTGCGCATGATCGTATTGTTGGTGAGATCCTTCTGGACGAAACTCGCCTTGCGCTGGTTGTGATCGAAGGTGACCACCGTTTGGCGGTGATGTTTGCCTTCGACGGAATCGAACGTGCTGTCCGTGGCGCAGGAATTTCCATCGTAGCGAACCGCATACAGGTCCTCCACTTTGAAGAGCGCCGAAAGCAATCCGGCGGATTCCAGGTGGACCCGGCCCTCGAAGGGATTGGTTTCAATCACCACGGTGCCGGAACGCACCAGGCGCCATTCTACTCCGTAGGTGAGTTTGTCCCAACCGAAAAGTCCGGCTGCCGGACCTGGAAGCGGAACAAAAACCAAGGCGCCCGCCAGGGCAAGGACATAGCGCACACAAATCAGTTTACACTCTTATCGTGAACCGTATTCCCGGAAGAATGTTTTTGCGCAATTTAGTGGAGAGGCGCGCGCTGCTCGCGCAGTTAGTCCAGCGCGACTTTCAACAGCGCTACGTAGGATCGGCGGCCGGGTGGCTGTGGGGCGTGGTGCATCCCCTGGTGCTGCTCGCGAGCTACATCTTCGTGTTTCAGGTGTGCCTGAAGGTGAAGCTCCCGGCTACAGCCGTCACGCAGAATTACACCATGCATTTATTTTGCGGCGTGCTGCCGTGGCTGCTGTTCAGCGAAACCGTCACGCGCTCGGCCTCGAGCATGGTGGAGAATTCCAATCTCATTACCAAGACGGTGTTCCCGGCGGAAGTGGTTCCGGTTTCGATTTTTCTTTCGTCGCTGATTCAGCATTTAATTGCCTTGCTGCTGATGATCGCCGCCACCGCGTTCACCGTAAAATTCGTGAGCCCCATGATTTTGCTGCTGCCGCTTTATATGCTGTTCATCGGATTGCTGGCCGTGGGCGTCGGCTGGATCGCCGCCAGCTTGCATGTTTACTTGCGCGATACGGCGCAAGTCCTGGCCGTCGTCATGACGCTGTGGTTCTGGGTGACGCCGATCATGATCAACGAGCAGCAGGTGCCCGCGCGCTTTCGGCCTTTGATTTTGTGGAATCCTATGTCGTGGGTGGTGCGCGCCTATCGCGAAAGGCTGTTCCTGACGACGTGGCCGGACTGGCGGGAACTCGCGGTGCTGGCAGCCTATTCGCTGACGATCTTCATTGTCGGCGGACTATTTTTCCGGCACTTGAAGCGCGGCTTCGCTGACGTGTTGTAAAGAGTTACTTGGCGCGCAGGGCTATTCGGCCGCGCTGTGGACAACCAGCGGCGACAGTGGGCCGGTATCCTGAATGCGGCTCCAGTGTTGGCGCAGCGTTTTGCGGTAAGGGATCTCGATGCCTTTGTAAAGCAGCGTCGAGACCGTCAGCGAAATTGCGACGCAAACGAAGAAGTTCAACGCCGAGCCTGGCTTCATCAGGTGATGCTCCAGGTTGTAGCCGTCGACGTTCCACCACACGATCAGATGCGTGAGATAGAGCGAGAAGCTGATCTCGCCGAGAAAAACGAAGGCCCGCGTGCTGAGCATTTGCGCGACCACGCCGCGCTGCTTCGCCAGTCCGTAGATCAGCAGCGCGAACAGAGGACTGTAGACGCCCATCAGAGCGGCCATCAGCGGCATGGGTCCGCGCCAAACCAAGAGAGCGATAAGCGCGACGCCGGAAATGAGCACGGCTTTGGGACCATCCAGGAATTCCTGGCGCACGCCGGTCTGTTCCGCACGCAGCCACAGGAAGGCGACGGAGCCCATGAGCAGCTCGTGAAAATGCGCGAGCGGATTACAGCCGACCCAGGAAATCCAAATGCAGAAGTCCTGCACGGGTTCCCATTTCCAGGGCGTGGAGTGCGGATGAAACGCGGCAAAGAACAACGCCGCGGCGATGGTGATTGCGTAAGTAGCCGCCGCTCCGCGCAGCACTTGTTTGAGGGGCTTCCGCGTGAGCCAACGAGCGACGTAAGGAAACGAAAGATAGAGGAACACTTCAACCGAGAGCGACCATCCCGGGTTGTTCCACAAATAAGAGAACGGCGACACCCATGCTTGCGTGAGCGTCAGCGTCGTCGCGGCCGTGACGATGGCACTGCGAATGGCGACGGGCGTGATGCCGCTTTGAAACTGCATCAGAAGGAATACGGGAAGCGCGAGCGCGAGCGAGACGTAATAGACGGGCAGAATGCGCGCGGCGCGGGCTCGCCAGAATTCCTTGGGCGTGACAGTTAAACTACTACCTTCGGTTAAACGACGACCTTCGGGCAGACTGCGATCATCGCTCAGGTAATTCCAACTGAGGATGAATCCGGAGAGGACGAAGAAGAGATCGACGCCGATAAATCCACTGGAAAAAAGATGGCGCAAGGCGCGCGGCCAGCCGGAGGTGACGGCATCGCCATAGTGCAGCATCAGGACCCAAAATGCGGCGATGGCGCGCAATCCGGTGAGTGCGGGGAGTCGCGGCCTGGAGACAGAGGTCAAAGCGGAATATCGGCCGAATTGCGGTTGGGGATTAGCGGCGCGGAGGCGATATTCGATTCTTTTGCACCGGAAGGCCATCGGCGTGCATCCAACGTAAAAATGAATCTCTTTTCACCTCTCACCTTAGGCGATTATTCGCTTCGTAACCGGATTGTGATGGCTCCCATGACGCGTTCGCGGGCCGATGCGCAAGGAGTGCTCTCCGCGCTGACCACCGAATATTACGGGGCGCGAGCAGAGGGCGGACTGATCCTGACGGAGGGCACGGCGCCGAGCGCGGCTGGATTGGGATACGCGCGAACTCCCGGAATTCATTCGCCCGCGCAGATCGCGTCGTGGAAGGCGGTGACGGAGGCAGTGCACGCGAAGGGCGGAAAGATTTTCCTCCAGATTATGCACGTGGGACGCATCGCGCATGCGGGGAATCGCACGATCGCCGACGCTCCGGTCGCGCCCTCGGCGGTTCGCGCGGAAGGACAGATGTGGACCGATTCGCAAGGGATGCAGGCGCTCCCCATGCCACGGGCGCTGGAGCTGAGCGAAATCCCCGGCGTGATCGGTGAATACGCGCAGGCTACGCGCAACGCACTGGCAGCGGGTTTCGACGGTGTCGAGTTGCACGCGGCATCCGGCTATTTGCCGAATCAGTTTCTGGCTCCGAACACAAATCTGCGCACGGACAAGTACGGAGGCTCGATCGAGAATCGCATCCGCTTCGTAGTGGAGGCGCTGGAGGCGATGATCGCGGCGGCGGGTTCATCCGGCAAAGTCGGAATGAAAGTGGCGCCGGGGATGAAGTTCAACGACATTGTCGATGCGGATCCGGTGCCGACGTACGTTGCGCTGGCGAAGGCCATCGAGCCGTTGAAGACGGCGTATTTGCACATTCTGCGGACAGGTATCGGCGCGGAAACCATATTGCGCGAAACCTACAAGGGAACGTTCCTTGTCGGCGGTGGATTTCAGAAAGCGGAAGCGAATGCAACGATCGAGAAGGGCGCGGCCGACGCGATCGTATTCGGGAAGCTGTTCCTCGCCAATCCGGATCTGGTGAAACGCCTCGAGCGCGACGCGGCGCTGAACGAGCCGGATGCCGCGACGTTCTATTCACCGGGTTCCAAAGGCTACACGGATTATCCTGTCTTAACGTAAAGATGCCAGCGTAAGGGCAGATCCCCTCTCCATAACTGTCGCGGCTCCGTAAAACGCCGAAGGCGTGGATGCACCAAACGGAGCCGCGAGAGTAATCGAGCGGGGTTTCCTATTCGGGCAACCGGTGGTCTACGTCACAAATCCCGATCCGTATCTATCTCTGGACTTGCGGCTCTAAAGAGCCGCGCAGGCTGAAGCCCGCCCCACCAACGCTCCACGATTTCTTACTGTTCGATCTGTGTGACGCAGGCCCCTAGTATCGCAGCACAGCTGCGATGGAGCCTCCCACAGGCAGCGCTTCCCCAGGCAGAACGAAGACCGTTCCCCCCGTGCGCAGCGTTTCAGCGGCCGCGGCGTTGAGGATATCGTCGTCGCCGTGAACTCCGGCGACGGACTGCGTGCCGACCACGTGATGAATGCCCGCGACGTGCGCGCCTTTGGCCGTCATGCGCGCGGCTTCGGCCACGAAGAGTTGACGCGCACGGCCCTCGGATGCGGCGCGGAAGACGGCCACAGGATCGCTCACGATCTTTTCGCGGATCTCCGGCAGCGCCTTGATCATGGTCTCCGCTGTGCGTTGCAGTTCGTGTGCCGCGGCCTCGCGGGCTTTGGCTTCCACTTGGGCAGGGTTCGAATGCGCCGGATTCTCGTGCAACTCGTCTTCCAATAAATTGGCGTTGTGCGCGGCTCGACGATACGCGAGCGTATCCGGACGCGTGCCCACGAGGAACGTCGGCAGATCCTTCACGACATCGCGAAGGCCTTTGGCGACCATGCTGAAGAAGTGATTCAGGTGCTCGGCTTCCGAGTCGTAATCGGAAACGGTGCCGAAACGCATGGAGTTCATTTTCCCGGCGTTCGCTCCGATGGTCGCGCGATTCTGCAAGTTGTGGTCGGGATGATCCACGCCGTCGGCCGCCTCCAGGCTTGCGGGGACGGTATGCGGCAACACGACCTCCTCGCATCCGCCGGGAGTCATATGCCACAAGCGGATCGCCTTGCGGCTGAGGCCGAGTGCGTAGAAATCCTTCAGCGTGGAAGCGGTGGCCAGCGCAGGCAACACGTGGAAATGCGCCGCAGCCACCGCGCATGCGGGAACACCGGGCGTGGAAAAGACTACTTCGTGTCCCGGTGCGACGAACACCGTGAATCCAGAACCACCGGCGGCGTCGCCCCCAAGGGGGATGGTCTCGACGAAGCTCCGCAGCGCGTTCGCGAGCGACTCGGCATTGGCTGCCGGGCTGAAATGACCCAGGGCGGTCACCGCTGTATGGGTTAATTGCCGCAACTGCGCTCTACGCGCGGAATCGGCGGCTCCCGGGTGAGAATCCGGAATCTGGAGCGTCACACAGGGCCCTTTTAAATGAGCCAGTCTGCGCAGGTCTTCCATATCGAGTTGTTTCAGGGTCATGCTTGCGGTGGGAATCATTTTTTCCTCCCTATTCGGCAAATCCTGGTGCAAGCAGGGGGCCGTTGCCGATGGCAAGCCAAAATGCACCGCCGGACGGCGGGGATTGGCCAGCGGAATGCTGGTGTATATACATACGGGAGGCATCACATGAAAAACTGGATTCGTCTGTTGGTCTTCGGCGTGGTTTGCGTGGGTATGGCGGCGCAGAGTGAAGCCGCGCAGAAGCCTGATGAAAAAACCGCTCCGCGCAAAGGCAACTCCGCAGCGCCGTTGATTCAATCGATTCAGGGGCCGGATCTGTTTCGGGCGTATTGCTCGTCGTGCCATGGCACGGACGCCAAGGGCACGGGCCCGATGGTGGCGTCGTTGAAGGTGAAGCCCACGGACCTGACGAAGATTGCGGCGCGCAGTGGCGGCACATTCCCCCGGATGCGAATGGAACGGATCATCTCGGGCGAAGAGCAACCGGCGACGGGTCACGGATCGAGCGCGATGCCGGTGTGGGGTCCGATTTTTTCAGAGGTCACCACAGACGTGGACCTGGGACGCGTGAGGATCGATAACCTGGCGCGGTATCTCGCCAGCATCCAACAGAAATGAGCTCCTCATGGTCTGCGCCACACAGATCGGACAGTAAGAAATCGCGGAGCGTTGGTGGGGCGGCCTTCAGCCTGCGCGGCTCTTCAGAGCCGCGTGGACAATTCGCGATATAAGTTAGGAGGGCTGAAGCCCTCCGCGAGCTAAAGCTCGCCCCACCCAGCGCCAAATCCAGCGATAGATACGGATCGGGATTTGTGACGCAAACCACTGGAGAAAAGAAGCTCAGCAAAAGCAAAGCGGGATGACGGATAATAATCCGCATGAAGCTTTCAACAATTGTCATTTGCTGCGCGCTGGCCCTTCCGGCCTTCGCCGCCAAGCCCGCCGAGGAATTTAAGACCAAAGCCGGCGTATTGAAAATTACTCCGATTCAGCACGCCAGTCTCACGATTGAGGCCGGCGGGAAGGTGATTCAGGTGGATCCCGCGATGGGCGAATACGCGGACGCTCCCAAAGCCGACATCATTCTGATTACCGATATTCACGGCGATCATCTGGACACCGCGAAGATCGCACAGGTGAAAAAAGCCGGCACGATGATCATCATCCCGGGAGCCGCACAGAAAGAAGTTCCGGATGGCGTCATCATGAAGAACGGAGATACGAAAACGGTGGGCGCATGGTCGTTCGAAGCGGTGCCGATGTATAACTTGACGCGCGGTCCTACCAAAGGCGAGCTGTTTCACACCAAGGGCCGCGGCAACGGCTACATCGTGACCTACGGCGGGCTCCGCATCTACATTTCGGGCGATACGGAAAACATCCCCGAGATGCGCGCTCTGAAGAATATCGACGTCGCGTTTGTGTGCATGAACCTGCCGTACACGATGACGCCGGAAGAAGCGGCCGAGGCCGTGAAAGCGTTCAAGCCGAAGGTCGTGTATCCGTATCACTACGGCATGTCCGATCTGAAAGCGTTCGAAGCGGGGCTGAAGGGCTCGGGAGTCGACGTCCGCATCCGCAACTGGTACTGAGCGGAATCAGATTCAACAAATCGCAGCGTCCTTGGTCGAACTCAGCGACGATTTAGCGGTCGTCGCTGTGGTGAAGTGTTTGCTGTTGGAGGCGCAGCCGATCCAACGTCAGCTCAATCTCCGGATCTGAAAGCGGATCGAGCTGCAGCGCCTTCTCCAACTGCTCGATCGCTTCGTCCCCGCGGCCTAGGCTTGCCAGCAACATACCTAGTTCGGCATGTGTCTTCCCGTCTCGGGGACGAATGCGGAGCGCGATTTCATACTCTCGTTGCGCTTCCATCGTGCGCCCCGGGATCTTGGAGAGAGACATCGCCAAGCCCACATGGGCGTTTGCGAAATCCGGCTTGAGACGAATCGCCGCCTCAAAATAACGAGCCGCCGCCGCGTAATCCATCTCTCGATTCCCACAAATCCCTAGATCGAATTCCGGCATCGCAAGGCTGGGGTCCTCCTGCGCCGCGATTTCCAGTTCCGGCTTGGCTGCGCTGCATCCCTCCAAATCCATCAGCGCGGCGCCCAAATCGCCCCGCTGGTCTGCGTTGGTCGGATCAATGGCCACCGCGGCCTGATAATGAATCGTCGCGTCGGCGGGCCGGTGCTGCTCCATGAAGTAATCGCCCAATTGATCCTCCCCGAGAACCGTGGGTCCGGTTACGGCGAGATCTCGCTGGAACAGCGCTTCACTGCTCCGCCAGTATCCGGCATCATTTCGTGCGAGCGCCAAACAGGCAACACACAACGCCGCGCCCGCGATTCCGGCGAGTACCCGCGCTTGCGGCCGTTCCCATCGCGCCAGGATGTCGGCCGTTCCCCATGCCAACATCACCAGCAGTCCCACCATCGGCACATACATGTAGCGATCGGCGTGGGCTTGCAGGCCCACCTGCACTAAGCCGATCGTGGGGACCAACGTTCCCAGAAACCACAGCCAGCCGACCGTAAAGTACGGCTTGGTACGCCACCACGATATCGCCAGCGCCATGCCCGCCAACAGCATCACGGCTGCGCCCGCCAAAGAGAAAATCGACATCGACTTCGGGTATGGATAGAAAATCGCCAGCCCCGAGGGCCACAGCGTCTGTCGAATGTACGTCGCATACGACAGCACAGCGTTGGCGGCACGCGTCGACAACGGCGCCCCCAGCATCGCTTTGGTCTGTAAGTGATACGTGACGACACACACCGCCGCGGTGAGCAAAAACAACGGCACTTTTTCCCAAATCAACGCGCGCCAATCCGCGCCCGCACGTTCCTGCCGCCGCAGCGGCCAGAAGTCGAAAAGGAGCAGCGTGAACGGCAGCGTCACGATCATCGGCTTGGACATGAGCCCCAAGCAGAAGGCGGCCGTAAACGCCACGTACCGCCGCGCACTCGGCCTCTCGCTGTAGCGGACGTATAAGTACAGAGTCAGAAACCAGAACAGGGCGCACAGAACATCCTTGCGTTCCGCGATCCACGCAACGGATTCCACATGCAGCGGATGCACCGCAAATATGAACGCCACGAACGCGCTGGGTCCCCTGGCACCCGTCGCGCGCCGCAGCGCCGCGAACAAAAGGAGCGCCGCCAGCGAGTGGTAGAGGACATTCATGAGATGATGCCACCCGCTCTCCATGCCGAAGAGCTGAACATCCAAAACGTGCGAGAGCAAAGTGAGCGGCAGCCAGTTGCTCACCACCGGATTCGTGAAGGCCCACTTGATTGTGGCGGGCGTGAACCCTTCGGCCGCATGCGGGTTTTCAACGTAGGCGCTGGTGTCGTAGTTGATGAACTCGAAGTCGTTTGTCTGGAGGTAAACGACGAGAATGCAGGCAATCAGTCCGAGCCAGACCGCGACGTCGAAAAGCCTTTGCTGCGCCGTGTGGCGTTCAGCCCCAGCAGTAGGTTCCAGCGAACAATCCTCAGAAGACTTCGCAATGAAGCGACTCAAGCCCGGCACTCCTGCATTCCGTCGGCCTCCAAAGATGGTACGGTGCTTAATCGGCTGATTGTTAAGTTAACGTTAGGTTGTTACAAGCCCTAGCGACTACCTAACTACTATTAGTAGTCGTCATTATCCAAAAGTAACACAATTATGACGATACTGCTTCCGTATTTAATCTTTTGATTGCCAGTTTAATCAAACGGGTAATGGCCTGGGCACAGCAGTACTGGTCATTCCATGGATTTTGGAATAGCCGGAAGGTGAGGGACGGCGACAACTACCAACCACAGCGCTTGCCCAAACCCGGGCGCCCTACAGTCCCAGCCAAAAGGCCACGGTCTTTTCCCACTCCGTGAGAAAGGTCTTGCGGCCTTCTCGCGTGTGCCACCACCCGTCGGGCGAAAAGTCATCGTCGGGCGCGGCGACGGTGATCACGGTGAGATCGGGCGCGGCTTTGCGATACACGGCGGATGCGCGCCGCGTGTGGTAGTTGCTGGTGACGAGCAGCAGCTTGTGGACGTTCCTGCGCCGCAGTTCGGGGACGATGGCTGCCGCTTCTTCGCCGGTGGATTTCGCGTCGTATTCGGCATGCGCGAAGTAGGACTCCGGATAGCCGCGCTTGACGGCAAACGGGATGGCTAGATCGCACTCGTGCTGACCGTATTCCCCCGCGGGACCGCTCACCAGCACGAGCGGAACATAGCCTCTGCGCTCCAGCGCCGCAGCCGTGAGAATGCGACTCCCGGAAAAATCCCCCGCCAGCACCACGGCGATATCCGCCTTTTCGGGCGGCGAGGCCGAGACGAGGAAGCCGCCGAGGGCGGTGAGAATGCGGTAGCGTTCGAACCATCCGCCCAAGGCCAAGGCAAGGAGCAGGGCAACGAAGGCACGGCGGCGAAGACTCATCGTGTCGCCCCCGTCTCAGAAACTTTCCCGGAAAACTTCGAAACTTTCAAGGACAGGAGCAGGTTCACGAGATGCTGGAAACTACTTCTCGTCCGAAGAACGGGAATCGATATGCCCGACGGTTCGCAGGCGTTGCAGCATGCGTTCGATCTCTTCTTCTTCATCGGGAGGAAGCACCGGATACTTCCGCACCGTCTCGCGCGTGGACTTGGTCTGCACCGGGGGCTCACCCCAGTATTGGCGGTAAGGAATTCCATCGAGCAGTGCACTGCGCGAAAAACGCCGCAGGTGCCGCAAAAGGCTGCCGCATCCATCGTAGTCGCCCGGATACAGCAACAACAGGCGTTCGCCGCTGTTCAAGGTGAGATGAACGGCCAACGGGGAATGCCATCCCGTTTGATCCACCTGGCGGATTTCAGTCCATGGAATGGCGCGGCGTCCGAGAAGAAGGTGCGTCTCGTGAATCTCTATGACGGGCCGGAGCGCGATGATCGCGAGAGCGATAGCGGAGGCCGTAAACAATCCGGCGGCGATCCAGCTCGGCATCCAGCGCAGCCCCATCCATGCGCTAAAAAAAGCGCCGACGATCGCGAACAAGGTCAGCGATGCGTAACGCCGGGATGGAATGTAGCGAGCGAGCGGGCGTGTCACTCCTTCAGCCTACCATCGAGCGGGGGGCGGCGGAAACCGGACTTCCCTGCCCCCGCTGGGCGAGCGCCGAAATCGTTGCCGGCGTCAGTCCTCTTCGTCAGCCCTCGTCGATGAGCGCGGACAGCCCGTCAATACTATGGCGGTTCTTGGCTGAACGATACGTACGCAACCCTTGCGGAGTTTGCGCCCTGGCCCGTCGGTCGAGCGTTTCCCGCTGGCCTTTAAAATCGTACAAGGGGACGGAATAGCCGCACGAATCAGAGACTCGATCCACCCTTATGTGAACAAACGCACGAGTGCCCGGATTGCCGGGAAACAGGCTCAGAAACCCGGAGTACAGGGGATTTCCGGCAACGATGAGCGTTCCGCGTCCGTGCAACCGCACGATTTTGGGCGGTCCGTGAAACGCAGCGAACATGATCACGATCCGGCCATTTTCCCTGATACGCGCGGCCGTCTCAGCGCCGCTCCCGGTGAGATCCTGGTACACCACTTCCATCGGCCCGAGCACTCGAAACGCATCGCCGCCTTTCGGCGACACATTCACGTGCCCGTCAAGCGCTTGCGGCGCCGTAGCGACAAAGAACATGTTCTGTCGGCTGATCCATGCCGAAATCTCGGGAGAGATCTGTTCGTAACCTTTGCTCATCGCGAAAGCCCTACACGATTGTAAGGGACCACCGACTCAAGAAAATCCGGAAGGAACCTGGCAACGCAAAATCATGCGACGGGTCGACCAAGAGTACCCGCAGCTTCTGGGGAGCTCTATTGTCCCGGAGTCGGAAACGTTTTTGAAATATGATCGTGCCAGGTGAGATTCTCTTCGTCGACGAAAGCCCAGAAGAGTCCCACGCCGGCCGAGAGCGCGCTCAGGACGTACGCCGTCTGGCGCAATCCTCGCTGTTTGCGGTTCGCGGGACGGCCATCGAAGTTCACAACCTGCAGGCCCGCAAAGCGCATCCCCGGAGTGTCGCCGTTCGCCATGCACCAGAAGGTGTGATACAAAGCCCACATGAGCCCGGCCATGGCAACGAAAATCGGGACTACCTGCTTGTTGAACACCACATGTCCACCGGAAAGCAGAAAGATGCCGAGAAACAATCCCATGGCGATCAACACCATGCTGGCATCCATGCAGGCGGCAATAAATCGGTGCAACGGCATGGCCACGGGCGCGTCACAATAAATAACCGTCTCCACCTCCATGCCCAGCGCACGCGTACCCATTGAGGTGTCGGAACTGTCGAACAGGGATGGCTGCAAACCCGAGTGCCGGCTTCCCCTCGAGGTTCGGCCCGCAGCGTGCGATCGAGCAGCATGCGATGGAGCAGCGTGCGATGGAGCGGCGTGGGAAGCCGACGCCGCACCCGCGTGCGCCATGCCACGCTTCGCGGCTCCCCACGGACTCGCGGTGGCGAGCGTGGGAATCGGCACGACCTTTGGACTCAGAGCCGAAGTCTGGAAAAGCGTGCTCTGGAACGGCGGACGCACGTTTTCCGAATCCGGCCGCGTCTCCGCCCCAGGCTGCGTCACCTGTTCGCGAACCTGTTCCCGCAGCGGAACATCGTGCATCGGACGGCCACCCGGCAAAGATTCCAATGCCGGAACCGCCGCCGACATCAGCGGATATATCTCTGGAGCGGGACGCGGAGAGGAAGCATGCAAGCGGCGCCCGCAGCGCCGGCAACGGGTCTCGTCCGCTTCGTTCGAGGCTCTGCAAAATTGGCAATCCATACGGCGATTCGGGCGCGATCTCTTGACGCGCTTCTTTCCCCTCTGCTACGGTTCTCGATTGGGCTTCAATTTCTACAACCGGAGGGAGCACCGTGGACCCTGCACCCCAACCGTTCGTACTAGGACTACATTCTTTGCTAACATATTTCCAAAAGTTTGTCACGCCTTTTGTTTGATTCTAGTGCAGTTGATTGTTCTTACGACTGCGCTTACACCTGCTTATGCCCAGGATTTCCGCCCCGATCTGACGAACATCCCGGTCCCGCTTACGCCCAGTACGAATATTAATGTCCCGGTTCGGCCCCCTCACCCCGGCGCCCCGGACGCCGATCACGTCATTATTGAATCCGTCACGCAAGAAGTGGTGGGCGCTCTGCGGCACCTGCGCGGCATGGTTCGCGTGGAAACGTCAGACATGCTTTTACGGGCCGACGAGGTGGACTACAACTCCGACACCGGCGATATGGAGGCGCGCGGCCACGTGCACCTGGAACAATACAGCACGGGCGAAAAGCTGGATTGCGACCACGCCACCTACAACGTCAATACGGACCAAGGAAAATTCTATGTCGTCACCGGCTCTTCGCTGCCGCGTATCCACTCGAATCCAGGCACGCTGACGACGACCAATCCCTTTTATTTTGAAGCCGCATGGGTGGATAAGATGCAGGATCACTACATCCTCCATGACAGCTTCCTGACGGATTGCCTGCTGCCGCGTCCGTGGTGGAAAATGCGCGGCAAGGAGTTCGACGTTACGGTGAATCAGAAGGTCACCGCACATCATGCCTGGTTTTACCTGCTGGGCGTCCCTGTTTTCTACACGCCGATCTTTTACAAAGCGCTGGAAAAACAGCCGCGGAGGAGCGGAATCCTGTTGCCGAGCGTGGGCAACAGCACGCTGCGCGGTCCGCTGGTCAACTACGGATACTATTGGGCGATCAACCGCAGCTACGACGTGCTCTACAGCGGGCAATATTATCCGGAAACCGGAACGGCGGAGCACGTCTTCATGCGCGGCGATATCAACGCCACTTCGAAATTTCAGATCCAGTTCGACACCGCGGACGTTACGCAAAAGGTGACCCCCTCGCGTTCGGGGTTCGAGATCGCCGCGACGGCCAAAACTGTTTTGGGTAACGGATGGGAAGCGCGTGGCGATCTAAACTATTTGTCTTCTTTCAATTTCGTCCAATACTACGCGGAATCCTTTAATGAAGCCGTGTGGGGAGAAACGCATTCCGCGGGGTACGTCGACAAGCACTTTAAGGATTACGCGATCTACTTTGTGGTCCAGCAAAACGTCAACTACCAGAGCGTGACGCCCGGCGACGATATCGTGATCCGCAAGTTGCCCGAGGCCCAATTCCGCGAGCGCGATCACGAATTTGATCTGGGCGGTCAGCCCTTCTGGTTCTCCTTCCAATCGACGGCCGGATTTCAAAGCCGTAGCCAACCGCTGGTGGAACCGGTCGCGCCCGCTCCGACGGGCCCCTTGCTCGAAACCGGATTATTCGTCCCGCGCGCGGATTTCGCGCCGCAAGTGAACACGGCGTTTCATTGGGACGGGTTCAACATTGTCCCGAGCTTCGGCATTCGCGAAACCGTGTATGGTTCGAGCCTCGCCTCCAATGGAACCTACACCGGTCCCGGCTTGTGGAGAAACTCCCACGAGTTCAAGGTGGACATCCTGTTCCCCACGCTGCAGAAGATTTTCGACGCGCCTTCGTGGGTGGGACAAAAGGTCAAGCACGTGATCGAGCCGCGCATCACCTACACGGACAACGCCGGCCTGCATAACTTTGGCCAGGTCATTCGCTTCGACGACACCGATATTTTATCCGACACGAATCAAGTCGAATTTTCGCTCACCAACCGGCTGCTGGCCAAGGACAAGAACGGAACCGTCACCGACTTCTTCACCTGGCAGCTATGGTACGACCGTTATTTCGATCCGACTTTTGGAGGCGCCGTCGTCCCCGGCCAGCGTAATGTGGTGCAAGCCATTCTCGATCTCACGGGCTATAGTTTTCTGGATGGTTTGCGGCACTCCTCTCCCGTGGTCAACGCGTTTCGCATGCAGCAAGGACGCATGAGCCTGGATTGGCGCCTGGATTACGATCCCGTCGTGCACCGCGTGATCAACAGCAGCGCGTCGGTGAACTGGCGCTTGAACAAATATTTCTTCAATTTCGGAGATACGGATTTGCGTGCCAATGCCGTGCTCGCGCCGATTTCGAACCAGGTCAATACGACGGTTGGTTACGGGCAAACCACCAAGCAGGGATGGGGCGCCGCGCTCGGCGTCTTCTACGATGTTCGGACCAGCACGATAGACTACACGCAATTTCAGGTGACGTACAACACGGATTGCTGCGGCGTCAGCGTGCAGTACCGCCGCTTTAACCTGGGCGCACGCGACGAGACCTTCTACCGCTTCTCGTTCACGATTTCCAACATCGGAAGCATGGGCAGCCTGCCGCGGCAAGAGCGGATGTTCTAGGGCTACTTGCCTGCGGCCTTCTTCTCGCCCATTCTCTTTTCGGCCATCTTCTTCTCATCCGCGCGAGCACCCGCCAGGATCCCGTACGCACCGACGTTATCTTCGTGGCAGGCGTATTCGAAAAGACTCCCGCCTTTGTACCACACGATCGCCGCCGACCACGGACGCGTCCACGTTTCCGGATCGTCCACCGTGAAGCGATAGTCGATGGTGTTATCCGTCCGACGCGTCCAGCGCTCGATGAGATGCATATTCTTCGTCGCGCCTTCAAAACTGGTGTGCTCGTTGAAATTCGTGGTCTCCACCACCAGCGTTTCGCCTTCGAAGTGTCCGCGCGAATCGCCCAGCCATTGGCGGACGCTTGGATTCAAATGCGGCTTGGCGTTATTGGAACCAGCCAGCGGAATGATTCTCGTCTCGTGGATCTGTTCCTGCACAATCGCGACGGACCCCGGTGATTGCACAATCGCGAAATTGTTATCGTACGCCGTCGGCAAGCGCGGCAAACCCGCGCGCACAATGCAGTGCGTGTATAGATCCAGATCCTCGGGACCGAGATACGGCCCATCGGTGCGAATGCTTTCGTTGCGCAGCTTCGAGCGCCGCAGGCCATCGGCCGTCAACGGCGGCTTCTTGCCGTCTTGCGGATCGTAAATCAGCGAGGTCCGCCCGTCCGACCATCCATACTCGAACCACGCGGAGTTGTACGCTCCGGCCACGTCTGCCGCTGTTCCGGGCTGGGCGCGCGTATCGCGCTCCACCGCCGTCACTTCGTCCTTAGCAACCTTTTCTTCCTTGGTCAGAAACTCACGGCCGTTGTATTTCGCGGGACGCTCCAGAGCCGTCGTGGTGGCGTTGGTCCATTCGCCCTGCAAATCGGGATCGCCCCACGGCGTGCGCCACTGCTTGGCGGGAGCTTTGCTCTCAATGACAGCTTTGGCCGCGGGAGTAGGAACCGCTCCCTGGCCGAACACCAGCGCGGACGAAGCCACAACGAGGGCTGGCAAAACAAGAATTCTAAAAGTTCGCACGAAAACCTCCTGATCGCTCATCCGTCATTCCGGCCCTAACGGGACGGGGTTATAACCCCGCTCGTGAGAGCAGGGATTCAGCCGCAATTATTTCTTACGCAGATGGCCGTAGACTAGCTCGTCGGCGAACGGAACGCATTTGAACTCCAGAAACTGCGCGTTCTTTTCCGTGCGCCGATACAACGGAAACTCAATCTTCCACGGCTTGGTAAAAACTTTCGGATCTTCGATGGTCGCCTGATACTGCATGGAATTCGCGCTGGTGGGCGTAAAGCGTTCCACAACGTGCAGCGATTCGCTATGGAAATCGCCCGCGCGATCGAACCACGTTTTCTCGTTGAATCCCGTCACGTCCACCACCAGCGTATCGCCCTCAAAATGTCCTTGCGACCATCCCATATAACTATCGGTCGGAGCGTCGCCCACTTTCTCGAGAGGAATGATGCGGCTCGCGCTGGCGAACTCGTAGGCGATCACGATCTTCTTGTTCCCCTGCACGATCTGGAACGGAAACGGCATATAGTTCGCGCGCGGAACTCCCGGTAAATAGCACTTGGCTTCGGGATCGAGCGGCTCCAGACGCACGCCGTCCGTGTTCTGGCGCACGAAACGATTCGCGAAATTTTCCTTCTTCTTTGCGAGCGCCCACGGCTGATAGGGGATCTCGTCGCCTTCCACGATTCCCGTCCCCGCCGGCTGCGCGTACAATGCTCCGAATTCCGGGGGACCCGCCTTGGCCTCGTGCGGCAGCAAATCCCAATTCGCTTCGGTGATGGATTGCCACAAGCCGTTGAGGTTCGGCTGCGTGGTTCCCGCAAGCCTCGGAGCTCGATAGGCAGTCTGCGC
>Ga0182030_10008193_pt1 | contig 21682 bp, 23 predicted proteins | sample 812S3MmetaG_FD_121299 | JGI IMG/M metagenome (GOLD analysis project Ga0182030, IMG submission 121299) | Permafrost microbial communities from Stordalen Mire, Sweden - 812S3M metaG (Illumina Assembly) | ecosystem: Environmental > Terrestrial > Soil > Wetlands > Permafrost | place: Sweden... | reverse complement strand
TGAGCAGTTTTTAGCAAATAATGAGGGCAGACTCCTGAGGTTACTTCCCAACCATGTTGCTTGGCTTCCAGGACTAGATTTACTTCACGACTGCTACTAATATGATGGATATGGAGTGGATGTTCAAATTCTCCGGCCACTAAAGCGATCATGTCTTCTAAATTATCTCTACCGGTGTGAAAGCCAATCGGCTTATCAGGCGCCACGCGGTGCCATTCGGCTACTATGTCCCTGAAGTCAGATGCTTCGTAATCATTGGCGTTTCCGGTAGTAGGAGCTCCATACAACTTGAGCCATAGAGAAAGACGAGACATGCCCTCAAGCTCACCAATATTATCTGATTCCGGTTGTGAACCGGCATGATATGTCGTGGGGATATAGGCACTGTCATGAGCGATTGCCTGCTTTTCCAGTATTCGTTCTACCGACCAGGTCGGACGGCCAGGCGTATTGGGCATGTCACCAATTAGAGCATAACCTCCCAGGAGCGCCGCTCTGGTTCCGCTGGCGATTGTTTCGGCATAATTATTCCCTGGCTCACGCAAATGAACATGGGGATCTACAAATCCCGGTAGAACTAGCTCGCCATTCATACCTGACATCGTAAGCTCCTAATTGACTTAAGATTAATGATGAATCAACTTAAAAGCAAGCGATAGAGCCATAATTTGAAATTTGACTTAAATCAGACTAATCCCCAGATCCGTTGGGTTAAGTAGTATACAAAGATAGGTTCAAAACCATAAATATACCAGCTCGGCTTGAGTCGAACTATCCAAAACTAGGTGTATATACTTTTACTCCGTAGTTTTCCCGTCAAAATGATCTTCTACTTCGTCGGCTTTGGTCGGCTGGACGGTGTCCTTAAGATGTTCCGGAGGAGAGTAAAGAGTATAAAGCTTTAACTCAGTATCGCCAGTGTTAATAATGTTATGAAATGTCCCGGCCGGTATAATCACTGCCCAGTCATCTGTCATCTCGTGTTCACTCTCGCCATTATTGAGTATGACTTTTGCTTTCCCAGACTCAACTCGAATAAATTGATCCAAACCATGTATCTCATTGCCAATTTCCACGCCTGGCTTTAAACTCATCAATACTAGCTGGGTATAATGAGAAGTGTAGATTACTCGTCGGTAGTCGTTATTTTGTTGTGTTTGTTCTTCAATGTTTCCTATAAAGTGTTTCATGCTATTAATTATAGCCTACTTATTATTTATTGCTCGGATCGCTTTGCCCATAAATGGCATGTCAAATAGTAGAGCGAATATACAGAAGTCAAAAATACCCGCCAGCAGTGGAACTACACCAATTGCGCCGACGACATAGCCAACCTCATTTTTCATTACAAAGAAACCCATACAGATTAACACTACTCCCACAACAACCCTTAGTAATCGTCCTGCACCGCTTGCCATAAACTTAGAAAAATTCATGATACTTCTCCTTAAATTTTATTTATACTTTAGTAGCATTTTGTAGAGCCGCCTCAAAACGCGGCCGATCAAAGCCTAGAATCTTCTCAATCTTGCCGTCATCATATTCGATAGTAGCGAACGGAACACCCATTTGACCGCTAAGATTTACCATCATTTGGGCAGCAAACGGATTCTCTTCTACATAATAGTCGGTATACTCAATTGACTTGTCGTTCAACCAGCCTTTTAACATCCTGCAATAGGCACAAGTTTTTGTGCTATAAACTGTTATCTTCATGCGTATTCCTTTCTATTTAATTTAATACACTGCCTACAAACGCCACTTATAGTTAGTCTTCCGGATATTTGACAATCACCAATTGAGGCCTCCAGTATCGGAGTAATCTTTTTCTTTACGTCTGTGTCGCGCAATAAGTCGCAACTATTGCAAAGGAAATGGTCGTGGGGCTTTATATTAGCATCGTAACGCATTGATCCGTCTTTACCGACTGGCGCCATGCCTATCTCACCACGACTTGCTAGGCGCATAGTTGCCCTATGTACTGTAGTTGCACTTAGCTCGGGGAAAGATTTCCGTAACTCAATTAACAATTCATTATTTGTGGAGTGACCTTTAACCAATAAAGCAATTTTTATGGCATCGCAATACTTAGTTTGTCTTGTATTAATTGGTGCTACGTTAATCATAACTACATAATACTAAATATATTTGCTAATGTAAATGATTTACATTAATATAGTTTGTACTGGCACTAATTCAAAATTAAAGGAGCATTATGAACAGATTAATAATTGATGTGCGTGAACCTATCGAGTTTAAGATGGGCCATGTTAAAGGAGCTATAAACATACCACCTTCCAAGCTAATGGCTGGCGCCGAAAAACTGCGAGATGTACCAAAAGACACGGAACTAATACTTTACTGCCGAATGGGTAGCCGCTCTGCTGTTTCAATGAACATATTGCAGAATATGGGTTATACAAACGCTATTAATGGCATTAACAAAGACTTTGTAAAATCAAAATATCTCTAACATTTTAATTCTGTATTAGCTATTTAACAAAATAGAAGATATAAAACAGTTCAATTATTTCAACTGTTGCACAGTGTTATTTATATCTTGTCTAACTTACATCTGTTAAAAAGTTCAAGTCCGGTCTCCTCTGTTGCGATATTACGATAATATTTAATAGTAATTTTTATTTTTATGATTCAAGTCATTTATTAAATATCAATGCCAAAATACATTTAATACAATTCAATATAGTTTACGTTATACAGCATTGAGTGTAGTTTCAAACTCTGGTAATACAGATATTGGGATGATATAAGGTTCAAGTGCATTTTCGACGTCGGTTAGATTACGGGCTAGTCCTAGCTCAACGATATTTAAAATCATAGATTCGTAATTCATATTAATATTTAGTGCACAGGCCTTAGGAAATGAACCATAACCGCTAATCAAACTTGGTATTAGATTAGCCTCAAGAAAATACGGCGTACCTGTATTATCTAAACGTATATCTATACGTCCGTAATCACGTGCGCCCAAGGCCTGGAAGGCATCAATTGCGAGTGTGATAACTTTGGGCTTTAAGATATTATCCGTGACCTTTAGGGCAAGTTCGGTATTCGATGATTTTACTTTACCACCCAAAACACGCTCACCGTGGCTATCTGGTTCAGTAACAAGTTCTATTGGCATCACTAAAAATTCATCGGTATGCATATTCTTCAGTATGGCCACACTAAACTCGCGTCCATCCAGATATTCTTCTATGAGCGAATCTGATTCTAACCTAGAGGCAATTGAGCGGACTTTTGATTCTAGCTCAACAACATTATGTACCTTGGAATCACTATCTATACCTAGCCCACCGCCACGATTCGTGGGTTTGACAAATAGGGGGAATTTGAGGCGTAAGTTATTCCAGGTTTGCTCTTGATTTTGTCTAGCAATATAGTACGGCAAGGTCTTCAAACCAGCATCTAGCACCCGCTGTTTGGCTAATGGTTTATTGCGCTCAAGCTCATGCGCCATTTGGTCTGACCCGGTATATGCTATGCCATGCTCTTCTAGGTATTTACTTATCCAAATCTTATTAGTGTCTTGCAAGCCCAAAGCTAGATCGACAGGTACGAATTCCATGCCCAAAAAGACCAAGTCTGGCCTTAGATCAATTAGATCTTCAAGTTCTGACAAATTATTGACAATTGTAATTCCAACCTTGGAGTAATTCTTCGCCAAAACATTAAAAGCAGCATCCCGCGATCGTGCGCTCATAGAACTAAGCCAACTGTAACCAGAACTCACAATTTCAATGTGTTTATTAATTTTAATCACTTAGCCAATACCATCTAAAGCTCGGTTAATGTACGAGCTTTCTTTAGTTAACTAGATTGTTTACTGTTTAGTAAGACTTACGGAATCCGCCACCGCCACCAGAGTTTCTATCCTCTTGTGGACGAGCTTGATTGACAACTATTGAACGTCCATTAAGTTCTTTGCCGCTTAGCTCTTTAATTGCAGCTTGGCCGGCTTTTTCGTCTTCCATTTCCACAAAACCGAAACCCTTAGATTGGCCGCTATCTCTATCTTTAATAACCACTGCGCTTACTACTTTGCCTTGCTCGGCAAAAAGTGCTTCCAACTCTTTGTCTGTAACGCTGTATGCCAGACCGCCTACATAAAGTTTCATCACCATGTTAATTTTTCCTTCCTTTAACTAATATCGCTCGCGTCTCATATACTCCAACCGCGATTATATTTAGTTCCTAGGAACAAATTATGACTACGGATAGTTTATACCAGCTACTTACTTATCTTAAGCATAACACATGTAACAATGCTTTCATAATATTATCTAAGCATTTGCAAGCGCAAGAACGTTACTACTCAAGCTATTCATAATGAACTTATTAAAAATGACCGGTTCGTATTGATAGGCCGTGGCATTTATGCATTGAAAGAATGGGGCTATAGCAAAGGGACTGTTGCCGATATTATTACTAAAGTTCTGCGCGAGTCCGGCCAGCCACTGCATCGTGATGAAATTGTTAAAAGGGTTCTCAAGAGCCGCTTTGTTTATTACACGAAAATAGAAGCAAATAAAATTGTTTGTAGCGTTTTATTGTACGAAGTAGCCATATGAGCATAGTGTAGTACTGGCAATACAATGGATAAACTACTGGAAGTTATATATGTATATAAATTTTATAAGTATAGAAAATCCTGCTAATATGCCCTACTTGAGCTAAAGTAATCGTTTTGAATCAATAATTCTTACCTGTGTCCTAGCCCTTCTCTTTTGCTAAGCCGATGGCTTAGACATTTCTTCAGACTAAGTACATGTAAGACGTGCTTAACTCAATAGGTACACCAATAAACTAGAATAGGAGAAACTATGTATAACAAAGACAATATGGGCGAGATGGATGAAGAGAAAAAGGCCGAGTGGACCGAGAAACTCACAGGGCTTGGTGTTCCAGAGGAAATAATTGATGAACCTTTAATCTGGACAGTAAAAAAAGCCTCCTTTAAGTTGAGTAAGCTACGCCTAATTCTTGACGAAAAGGGTGTTGAAGAATCAAAAGCCAAAGAGATTATACAGACGTTGGTCACTAAGGCTCTTGGTAAAGATTTAGCTAAAATTAAAGAGTGGCAGGAAAAACACAAAGAAAAATAACCTTTTTAAACCGGATAGAAACTAGGAAGTTATGAGCGTTTCTATCGGTTAACAAATTTAGTTATAGCTCCGCTTACTTCGGTCAGCTAAATTAAAAATATTAAGCAACAATCACTAGATTTATTTAAGTATCCTGCATATAATCTATGGCTTCAGTAAACTGACTGTTATAAAGCGACGCGTAGAAACCATTATGCGCAAGAAGTTTATTGTGGGTACCGTGTTCTACAATGTTGCCATCACGCATCACTAGGATAAGATCGGCATTTCGAATAGTACTCAGTCTATGCGCAATTACGAAACTGGTTCGGCCCTTCATTAATCTTTCCATGGCACTTTGAATTAATACTTCAGTGCGAGTATCTACTGAACTGGTGGCTTCATCCAATATTAGCATTGGCGGGTCAGCTAACATGGCCCGAGCAATCGTAATAAGCTGTTTCTCACCTTGGGCTAAATTACCCGCCTCTTCGTCCAGAATCATTTCATAGCTTCTCGGCAAGGCGCGAATAAACCCATCAGCGTGGGCGGCTTTAGCAGCATCCACTATTTCCTCCATTGTCGCGTTTTCTTTGCCATAAGCAATATTATCTTTTACGCTTCCGTTAAAAAGCCAGGTGTCCTGAAGTACCATGCCGAATATCTTACGCACGTCAGTGCGTCTCATATCGCGAATATCGATACCGTCTATCTTAATGTAACCGCCATTTACATCATAAAAACGCATCAATAAGTTGACCATGGTTGTCTTGCCTGCACCTGTTGGACCCACTATAGCTACGCGCTGTCCTGGTTTTATCTCGGCAGTAAAGTCTTTGATAATAGTCTTTCCGCGAATATAGCCGAAATTAACATGATTAAAGTCAACAGCACCCTTAACTTCATCAATTACTTTATAATTTTCAGGATCAAGCGGTTCTTCTTCCTCGCCAAGGAAATCAAAAACCCGCTCTGCGGCAGCTGCGGCGAGCTGCAAAACGTTTGCCACGTTAGCGGCTTGGGTAATCGGTTGGTTCAGCATGTTGATATAAAGCAAAAACGACTGAATGCCACCAATGCTAACAGTACCTTGAATAGCTAACCATCCTCCGCCAACCGCCACACCGACAAAACCCAAATTGCCAACGAATTGTGTGATGGGCATAAGTAAGCCGGATAAAAATTGCGAGCGGAAGGCATTGCCGTAGAGCTTATTATTCAGCCTATGAAAAATAGAAATTGAACGCTGCTCGCCATTAAAGGCCCGCATAACTACATGCCCCGAAAGCATCTCCTCAACATGCCCATTGAGTTGTCCTAAGCTATCCTGCTGACCCATAAAATACCCCTGCGACCGTTTAATTATGAGCATGCTTGCGCCCAAGCTAATCGGAATCATGGTGAGCGCAATCAAGGCAAGCTGCCAGCTAATCGTAAACATCATGCCAATTACTCCCAATACCATGACTATCGATGTAATGATTTGCGTCAAGCTTTGGTTAAGATTTTGGCCAACTGTGTCCACGTCATTTGTAACCCGGCTCAGAATTTCTCCGTAAGGGAGGCTATCGAAGTACTTGAGAGGAAGATGGTCGATTTTATTAGCTATGTCTCGGCGAAATCTATAAGTAAGTTGCTGCACCATGTCTGTCATAAGCCAGCTTTGGCCATAGGAGAATCCAGCACTTACAACATAAATTATAATCAGCAGGATAGCTAGATTTGCAATACTATGAAAATTAAATTTTGGGTGGCCGTCAGTGTAAATAGCATGGGCAATGGCAGTTTTCTCGGCAACTGGAATTTTACGTAAATCGTTGATGGGCAGAAGTGTTAAAAGTTGCTTCCCATTTATGTCTGTCGGTAAATTAGTACCTTTTGGCAGTTTGCTCAATATTTGTGTGCCGGTATGCTGCGCCACATAACCATCAACCACATCGTTGGTCATGTTCCCAAGTATCCTTGGTCCAGCAATCATAAACGAAGTACTAATAATTGCAAACACAAAAACTACAGCTAACCGGACCCAATATGGTCTAAGATACTTAAAAAGTTGTTTTATGGTCCCCTTAAAATTTTTTGCTCGGTCAGTTCCAAAGGCAATCATGCCTGGCCTGCCAGCGCCGCGGCCCATACCGAGGCCAACCGGCCGTTCGGGAGGTCGTTCGTCACTCATATACCGGCCTCCGCATTTATGGTTTTAAAAGTACCCACCGATACTTTTAGTTCTTCATCCGACAATTGAGACTGGGCAATTTCTTGATAGATTTTACAGTTTTTTAATAGTTCCGCGTGACGACCCTGCCCGACTATCCTGCCATCATCAATGACGATGATGTTGTCAGCTTGCATAATCGTACTAATCCGTTGAGCTACTATAAGCACAGTCTTATTAACAGTTTCTTTTGCTAAGGCATTACGGAGTTTTGCGTCAGTAGCAAAGTCTAGCGCCGAGAAACTATCATCAAAAATATAGATTTCTGGTTTATAGGCCAAAGCGCGGGCAATACTTAGACGCTGTTTTTGTCCGCCTGATACATTGATGCCTCCTTGAGATATTGGGCTTCCCATATGTTCATCTAGCTGATTAATAAATTCTGTGGCTTGAGCCACAACGGCTGAATGTTCCACCTCGGCCGGCGTCGCATGTGGAGATCCGTAGGTTATATTACTTTCTATCGTCCCCGAAAACAGTACTGCCTTTTGCGGTACATAACCAATTTTGCGATGAAGGTCAACTTGCGTCATATCACGGACGTCTACGCCGTCAATCAGCACCTGACCTTCACTAACATCGTAAAATCGTGGGATCAAGTTAATAAGCGTTGATTTACCGCTGCCCGTACTGCCAACAAACGCAGTAGTTTGGCCTGGCCGTGCCTCAAAAGTGATATGTTCTAGCACTGGCCTATCAGCACCCGTATAGGCAAAAGTGACATCCTTAAAAGCAACAACACCGAGCTCACTTGGGACTGGTTTCTTAGACTCCAGTGGATCGGCTACTACTGGTTCAGTGTCTAATACCTTACCTATGCGTTCGGCCGATACCATAGCCCTTGGAGCAAATACAAAAATGATCGATATCAATAGAAAAGCCATGATTCCGTAGGCTGCATATTGGACAAATGCCAACATACCACCTATCTGTAATTTGTCAGCACTAACTTCATGGGCGCCCACCCATACGATCAGCACGCTGACGCCATTCATAATCAGCATCATGCTTGGTTGCATAGATGCCAGCAACCGGTTGACAAATATGTTGACTTTCCTTAAGTCTTTATTAACGTCGTTGAATTTCTCTTCCTCACGCTTTTCGCGATTGAAGGCTCTTATTACACGGATGCCGGTTAAAAATTCTCTGGTTACAAGATTGAGACGATCAACAAGTTTTTGAACTTTTTGAAACTTTGGCAGTACAACCGTAAATAGACTGAGAATCACCAATATAAGAATGGCTATAGCTATCGCCATTATCCATGTCATTGAGGGGGCTAAATGGTAAGCCTTAATAATAGCCCCCACGGCCATAAAGGGCCCCATAAATGCTATACGGAGTAGCATTACTAGTACTTGTTGGATCTGCTGTACGTCGTTGGTTGATCGTGTAATTAAGGAAGCACTCGAAAAGTTATTAAATTCTACAAGTGAGAATCTTTCTATTTTTGTAAAAATAGCTTCGCGAATACGTCGTGTATAGCTAGTGGCCATCCGCGTAGCCACATAGCTGACACACACCATAAAGATACCACCCAGTAAAGCCACTATTATCATTATTAGACCGGTATGGTAAATAACTCTTGTGCTACGAGCCACGATACCATTGTCTATAATCGTAGCCATATAATTAGGTAAAGCCAACGTGGTCCAGGTCTGCCCATAAACAAGGCCCAACAGCAGCACTAGAGGCAATAGATATGGTATAAAGTAATGAGCAAGTTTACGCACTTTTTTGTTTCTTGTCTATTATATTATTTATTTTTGTTACCTTTTTCACCTCTTTTATAAGTGGCATGAAATGGTTATACATAGCCTCAGCTCGTTGTTCAAAACTTTCAGCTTTGGTTATAAGTATATCTTTTCCGTCTCCCCTAGTAAAAACAAGTACCTTGTCTCCAGGTCCAATCAGTAACTGAGCCCTCACTTCGGCGGGAATAACTATTTGCCCACGTTCACCCACGGTTACGGCACCTGCAAATTTGGGAAACATAATTTATTCCTTCATGTAAATCATATTTATCATATTACAACTCCCGTATAATATGTACAATTAATTGTCTAAAAAGTTTAAATCCTTGGTGTCCGGCTAGCTATACCGTAAACATAAACGCAGCGGTGTTGCCTGCAGTACCGGCATTGTAAGATTTACGATATGGATGAATATATGACAAGTTACTCTACCTCTTCTGGCATAGATGTAGTATTATCAGATGAGTCAGGGGGTTTGAAATTGTCAATTTATTGACGGGTTTCGTAATCATTGCAATCAACACCCTCATCAAATGTCCCATGCGTGGACTGTAACCCCTGCCAAGATTACAAAGATGAGTTCAGCTATTGATAACAATTTTGATTATATAAATATGCTTGATGATTCAGTGCGTCCACAAGATGATTTTTTCAGCTATGTAAATAATAAATGGCTGGCCGCCAACCCCATACCGAAAAGCGAAAGCCGCTGGGGTACTTTCGTGTCGTTATATCATCAATCATTGCAAGACATGCATGAAATTTTCCTGGATCTAGTCGGTAAGCAACTAAAGCCCGGCTCTATAGAGCAAATTGCCAGGGATTTTTACGAAACCGGGATTCACTTTGACGAATATAAAGACCAACACGTGGCAATTATCATTAATTATTGCCGGCGGATTAATGCTATCAAAAATAAGGCTGAGTTGTGGGGTATGATTGGCGAGCTGCAGACAGTCGGCATAGCGCATACTTTAGAAATTACAATTGACGCCGACGATAAAGATAGCTCCCGCCATTCGCTGCGCCTCCAACAGCCACGGTTAACATTGCCCAACCGGGATTATTACCTTGATAAGAGTAAGGTTATGGAAAAAATTCGCAACCAATACCAGGATCATGCCCAGAAAGTATTCGCTCATTTTCCGATCATGGCGCCGGATGTTGATGATTTTTGGAAGATAATTTGGGAGTTCGAATACGGCATTGCCAAAATTTCACGATCCAACGCCGATTTAAGAAACGTCAAGAATAATTATCATAGAACTTCCTTCTCAAAACTTAAGCTGACGTATCCGGATATTGACTGGGAGAAGTTCTCTAAGACAATCGGTTGGCAGACAACTAGCCTGATAAGCGTTGATCAGCCGGAATATTTTAAGTACCTCAATCAGCTAGTTAGCAATTACACGCTTGAAGAATGGAAAACTTTCCTTAAGTGGGGTTTTGTTGTTAGCTATTACGGTATTATAAATAACCAATTCGCACGGCTAAAATTCGAATTTTTTGGAAAAATTCTTGGTGGTGCTAAAACCTTGTTACCTTTGTGGAAACGGGTCATCAACAGACTGGACATTTTTATAGGTGAAGGCGTTGGCCGCTTATATGTAAAAGAACATTTTCCTGCCTCTTCAAAGGCACAGGTATTATCAATGGTTGAAGAAATACGTCAAACCTATAAAAAACGGCTTCAGGGCCTTGGTTGGATGAGCCAGTCCAGCAAGCAACGGGCTATTAAAAAACTTGCCAATATCCGAGTTCTGATCGGATACCCAGATAAATGGCGCGACTATCAGGGTTTGGTAATCACCCGAGAGTCATATTTGTCCAATATTCTATCAGCATCAAAATTTCAGGCTGCCTACAGCATGGATAAGCTGGATCAGCCGGTATCGCGCGATGAATGGATGATGTGCCCCCAAACTGTCAACGCCTATAATGACCCTAGCCGTTTAGTAATTTGTTTCCCAGCGGCAATTTTACAAGCTCCTTTCTTTAACCCTAAGTCCCATATCTCCATTAACATGGGCGGTATCGGTACTGTTATATGTCATGAACTTACCCATGCTTTTGATGACGAAGGTTGTCAATTTGATGAAAGCGGTAACGTTAAACCTTGGCAAACAACAGCCGAACGCCATGCTTTTGCTAAACGGGCCCAGGTAATCATTAAACAGGCCGATAAATTTGAAGTATTGCCTGGACTTTACATGATTGGCAAGTTAGTTATCGGCGAAAGTATCGCCGACTTAGGCGGTCTTGAAATTGCTTATGATGCGCTTAGCCATAAACTAAAAAATAAGCTTGACCAGAAGATAACCAACGATTCAACTGCCAACCAATTATTTTATATTAATTACGCGTTCACCGAGTGCGCCGTGAACCGGGAAGCCCGCAGCCGCGAATTAATCCTGAACAATCCGCATGCCGATGAGCGTTTCAGAGTTAACGGCATCCTCACCCATTGCGATAATTTTTATAAATCTTTTGATCTTAAACCGGGAGATAAATTATACTTACCTGCCAATAAACGCGTCAAGATTTGGTAGTTAATATATCTGTTTTTGAAATAAATATGTAAGAATATTTATTTCTTTATGGATAATTTTGTGCTGGCACTTTATAATCTGACAATAGAGGTTGTGCTTAAGAACAACTGCACATATAATAATAGGGTAAACTCGAGTAGAAATAAAATATGAGAATACTAATGCTAGGCTGGGAGCTACCACCCTATAATAGTGGTGGCCTTGGTATAGCTTGTTACCAACTTTGCAAAGCTCTTGCCAAAAAAAACGCCGATATAGAGTTTGTATTGCCTTACGTATATAATTATCCGATCGATTTCATGAGAGTAACAACTTTCTCACAAATGACAGCTCTGGAATGGATAGCAAAATACGGCTCAATTTATTCAAATATGTCCGGTAAAGGGGCAGATTTTATATACTCTCAAGAGTTCTCGTTAGATGAAGCTTTGGAATGGGTTATTAAAGAACAAAATTTCGACATTATTCATGCCCATGACTGGTTGACATTCCGCTCAGCCTTAAAGGTTAAACTGCTGACTAATTGGCCATTGATCGTCCATCTCCACTCGGTTGAATCCGACCGGGCTGGCGGTCACAGGGGTAACCCGTTGGTTGAAGAAATCGAAGCCCTCGGCGTAACGATGGCTGACCGGGTTATAGCAGTTAGTAAGTATACAAAAAAAGCAATCGTCCGAGATTACGGAATACCGGAAGATAAGGTAGAGGTTATTTATAATGGGTTAGACGAAACTGAGATGGTACCTCTAGATGATACTTCTTCGTATCCTTATATTGAAAAACTTAGAAGCAATGGATATAATGTCGTGACAAATGTCGGCCGCCTAACGATCCAAAAGAATTTGACTACTCTGCTTAGGGCCGCTAAGGAAGTTATCTGCCGCGTACCCAAAACCATTTTCTTATTAGTCGGCGATGGCGACCAGTATAACGAGCTGATCGGTTTATCGGCTTCGCTTGGTATTGCCAAAAATGTAATTTTTACCGGTTTCCAGCGCGGTAAACAATGGCGCGATTCATTCGCTCTTAGTGATTTATTCGTGATGCCTTCGGCTTCAGAACCTTTCGGACTGACACCAATCGAGGCTTTGTTCTATGGCGTCCCGTCACTTATCAGCCGGCAATCAGGCGTCGGCGAAGTATACGCTAACTGCCTTAAAGTTGATTACTGGGATGTAAACGAGATGGCCAACCAGATCACTGCTGTTTTGCAGAATCCCGGTTTGCGTTCAACGCTAGTCACCAACGCAACTCAAGAACTTGAGCATCTGACCTGGGATAAGCCAAGCCAGAAGTTAATGAATATTTATCAGCAGCAGGCAGTCGGAATAATGGTATGAGCCGGGCGATTATTTTATACTTGCATGTTCACCAGCCTTATCGTCTTCGTCACTATACGATTTTTGATGCCGGCGTAGAACATAATTATTTCGACAGCCAGGAGAAAAGCCCGGCTAATAATATTGACATTATTCGTAAGGTTTCTGAAAAGTCTTATTTGCCGACAAATAAAATTTTGCTGGATCTGCTTAATCAGTATCCGGAGTTCCATCTTAGTTTATCGCTCACCGGTACGGTAATTGAGCAATTTGAGCGTTGGGCGCCGGAAACCTTGCAGTCATTTAAAGATCTTGTCGAGACTGGCCGGGTTGAAATATTGGCTGAGACATACCACCACAGCCTGTCATTCTTCTACTCGAAAGAAGAATTCGAGTTACAGGTGGAGATGCACCGTAAAAAGATTGAGTCAGTTTTTGGCCAGACCCCGACTGTTTTCCGCAATACCGAGCTTGCCTATAACAACGATGTGGCCTACTGGGCAGATAAAGCCGGTTACAAGGGCATCCTAGCCGAGGGCTGGGAGAAATTCTTAGACTGGCGCTCGCCTAACTTCGTTTACCGCCCCAAATATACCGATAACATCCGATTGCTAATGAAGAATTACCATTTGAGTGACGATATCGCCTTCCGTTTCTGTGATCATGATTGGAAAGAATGGCCGCTAACAGCCGATAAATTTTGCCATTGGTTAAACGAAACAAAGGACGGCACTAATTTCAATTTGTTCATGGATTATGAAACATTCGGTGAACACCAGTGGGTAGATTCGGGAATTTTAGATTTCCTTAAAAGTTTACCTGGTGAATGGTTAAAAAATTCCAATAATTCATTCATGACAATCAGCCAGGCAATCGATGCATATGAGCCGGTTGAAGAAATCGACATCCCCGAGACTGTCACCTGGGCGGATACCGAGCGTGATTTATCGGCTTGGCTTGGAAACCCAATGCAACAGGAAGCGATAAAAGCTTTGTATGACATCAGATCTGAGATAATTAGTACGAATGACCCTGTTTTAATTGAAGATTGGCGACGTCTACAAACATCCGACCATTTCTACTACATGTGCACCAAATGGTTTAACGATGGCGATATTCACGCTTACTTCAGTCCATATGATACTCCCTACATTGGTTTCATGAATTATATGAATGCTTGGCATGATATTCGTTATCGCCTGAGCGAACATGGAATCGGAATATAAAACATGTCACGACCAGTAATACTTGGAAATGGGCAATTAACTGTAGGCCTGAATGAGAATGGATTAGTGCATGATTTTTATTATCCCTATGTCGGCCTTGATAACCTGACTACGGCCCGCAGCAATGATCATAAAATTGGCGTTTGGGTTGACGGTAAATTTTCCTGGGTTGGCAGTGACAATTGGATTATTACTATTAATTTTGAGACTAATGCCTTGGTCAGTATTGTCCAGATGCACAACAAAGACCTGAGAATCAGTTTGTTACTTCAAGATTTTGTAGACCATGAGTTCAACATGTTCTGCCGTAAAATGACAATTACTAACGAAGCGGACAGCCCTCGCGATATACGCATATTTATGCATCAGGTATTTGAAATATCACGGCGCGGCCGGGGCGACACGGCCTTATTCGTGCCGGAAGAAAACTACATCCTTGATTACAAAGGACGTTACAGTTTGCTTATTTACGGCCAAAGCACCGAAGGCACTATATTTGATCAATTTGCGATCGGTAATTACGGAATTGAGGGCAAAGAAGGTACTTATAAAGACGCTGAGGATGGTGAGCTTTCTGGTAGTCCGGTTGAGCATGGCGGGGTTGACTCAGTTCTACGTTTCCCTTGTAGCTTAGGTGCCAATGCTTCTATGGGATTAGATTATTGGATTATAGCGGCTGACTCCCAATATTCGGCTGAGCAAATTCATCATACTATTAAAGATGACGGCTTGGAAAAACGTTTGGCTGAGACAAAACATTTTTGGCACGAATGGTTATCGCCTGCCGTAAAAGTTATTGAGTCAGCAGATCAAGAATTAGTTGACGCCACTAAGAAATCATTAATGGTCATCAAGGCCCATATTGACAAACGCGGCGGCATTATCGCATCGTGTGATTCATCAATATACAACTATGGTCGCGATTATTACAGTTACGTATGGCCCCGCGATGGAGCATATGCGATCTGGCCGTTAATTAGGCTTGGCTACCAGGAAGAACCAAAGAAATTTTTTGAATTCTGCCGCGATATTTTAACAAAAGATGGTTATTTAATGCACAAATACCAACCCGATCGCGCTATCGGTAGTACCTGGCACCCCTTATTACATGGTCGTCATGCTGAATTAGCTATCCAAGAGGACGAGACGGCAATCGTTATATATATGCTTAGCGAATACTTCAGCCGTACTAATGATACTGATTTTGTTTTTAGCCTTTATGCAACCCTTATTCAACCAAGCGCTAACTTTATGACTCGCTTTATCGATGACGGCACCGAGCTACCTCATGCCAGTTATGATCTCTGGGAAGAAAAATTCTTAACCAATACCTATACCGTATTCATGGTCTACCAGGCACTATTAGTAGCTGCCGATTTTGCTGATAAATTCGAATACCCTGACGATGCTGTTAATTGGCGTGATACGGCTGCCACAATTGCCACTAAAATTGATGTTTTATTTGACGACAAACGCGGTGCTTATCGGAAGGGTTATTTACTGCAAGAAGATGGTTCAATGCAATTTGATGATACGCTGGACGTATCAAGTCTATACGGTCCGATGATGTTTGGGGGCAGTGAATTTGATAACACGCACTTAACGCGCACGGCCACACTAATTGAGTCAATATTATTAGATAAATCCCCTGCGGGCGGGTCTCCCCGATACGAGCATGATCAGTACTTTGCGTCTGATCCACCCTACCTAGGCAACCCCTGGTTCGTAACCACACTATGGATGGCTCAATATTACATCAGAAAGCAGGAACCAGACCGAGCAAAACATTATGTAGCCTGGACATTAAATCATGCTCTCCAAAGTGGAGTATTGTCTGAACAAGTTAATCCTAATAATGGAGCAGCCGTTTCTGTAACGCCGCTTGTTTGGAGTCATGCAGAATTAGTCAATACTATCCTTGATTTACATCAACTGCTTAATAAGGCCCAAAGCGAACTTAACGAGGCTTAACTTCGTTTCTACCTAGGCTTTTTTTAGTTTCAGTAAAGATTACGTATTTCCTGAGTCGGGGGCTATATTTACGAAGAGATAATTTATCCGGCGTATTCATGCTGTTTTTGGTGGTATAGTAAATCCTCTCGCCGGACTCTTCGCTGACAAGACCTATAATTTTTCTTTTATCGCTTTTCTTCGCCATAACAGATTAATTTTAACATGTGTTTATGTATCTGTAAATAATATCTGGAGCCGAAGACGGGAATTGAACCCGTGACCCTTTCCTTACCATGGAAATGCTCTACGACTGAGCTACTTCGGCACTTAATTCAGTTTATCAAGTTAATAACCAGACAACAATATCTGGGCAAAAACTATAACTGCTCTAAAGTAGTTTTAAATATACTCGCCGTGCCGGGCGCAACCTATCGTCTCAAATAAACTCTCTGCTTGCCGTTGAGTATTACCTGTACCTTCTAGAGCTAATCTGGCCAATCTTTGCAGCATAACTTCTGCGCACTGTTCTCCGACAACAGCGTTTGCGACTTCACAGTCTAACTTACCAATAACCATATCACCGATCACGTCTTGACGGTAGGCGTCATTTTCTAGCGGATTCTCTCGAGTTACACAAAATATTGGTGATGTGCACTCTTCTCCGGTCGACGGGCACATTAAACTAGTATGTATTAATATTTCAGTCATTTCTTATCTATTATTATGCCTCATAACAGTAATAATTTGCAACTATATTATAATTATTATTTAACCATTCTCATGCTCTGCGGCGACAGCCGGTGGAATTTCTGGCAGATTCCAATCAACAATCCCTAATTTTACCCATCTTGAATAATAAATTTCTTTCCCTCAGATAAAGCAGTAAATACAAAGCTGCCCAGGACAATCAAGTTATCCATGGCTTGATCCACACTAACGCGCTGCCTTGATGTATATTCCTCGATATAGCCAGAATTTTCGTCATCAACATCAATGGTGTAGCGCTCCATTGGCCACTCCCGTTATCAAATTATTCTGTTATGAATTCTAGTCTGGAACTCCCAGCCTATCTTGATGGTTTGCCTGCCAGGATTTGATTTCATCAATAGTGCTTGTCATTGAATTAATCTGCTCTTCAGGGCTTCCTGCCTTACGGCTTAATTCCTGATAGTGTTCTAACAGTTCTATAAGTAAATTATCTTTTGCTCTAAATAATAATAAAGGTTCATCTTCCGGAATTGGTGTACCGTCTAATTTTGTAATATCACCACTTGTTTGATATTTATCACCGATCTTTCGCATAATGTTCCTCCTGTGTGATATTTATAATATCAATTTAGTAATCTTTAAGCTAATTTACAGAGTAGTTTTTTATTGAGGACTTTATAGATATTAATGCGTAATTTTTATGTAATAAATATCAATCGGCCAAGAAAAATTATCTATAGTACTTTCCAGATGGTGCCAGCCTTGTTTTTCAAAATATCCCTGCGCATCTTTTGTCTTTAAATATATCTTTTTGTAGCCAAGTTCTTTTGCTTTTTCTATAACTTTACTTATTAATTGTTTGGCAATTCCCTTGCTACGGTAATTATTTTTGACATAAAGACTTCCCAGCCAAATGTCTAGCTTGGGACGTGAATCTAATTCATTTAGATATAGGGCAACTGTACCCAATAGCTCATTGCCTTTATGGGCAACCAGTATAAACGGTGGCTTATTAGTGCTATAGCACTGAGTATTATATTCAAACTGGTCTTTTGCTTTTTCTTTGGAATAACCATTAGACCATTCATGCACCCAAATATCCGCAATTTCTTTTGCAAAATTTTTTTTATTGCCAAAATAATCAATAGTAATATTTCCCATAATTTCCCAACCATGTATTAATAGATATAAAAAGTTAATGAGGAGCATCCCGAACAATATTGTTCGTCCGGGATGCTCCCCTTGCGCTAGATGTACTAGCTACGCACGTTAGGCCCGCCGCAATCGCCACAGTGACGTCCACCGCAGTTGCAGTGTTTCGAGCAATCCATCATCCCGCGGACCGAGGTCTGTTCGCGCACTGCGCCAATCTTATCTACCGGCATTACCGGGATAATCGGCACAGCACCTTTGACCGCCTCGGCTATACTAAGTGCTCTCACCTTAAAATCACCTCCTCCGAGAGACCTAGAACAGGATCTATCTCTTGTGACAGATCTCTGTTTAATCTAAGAAGCGGACAACCGCCAGTACAGTTATTCGCCCACATTCGGCACGCTATGCAGTTTTTGGCTGGATAGCGCCAGAGTGCTTTCCTGAACTTTTTCGGTGGTCCATCGTTCCAATTGGCTAAAAATTCATCTGCCGCCTTGACGCCGTTAGGTCCGTAAATGCTGTCTATCTCAGCGCCAATCCAATGGACACAGGGGATAATACCGCCGTTAGTGTCGATGACCAGGCCAGTTCCGTAGTACACAAAACACGATCCGCGGAAGTGCTGGTCTTCCTGAAGTGATTCAGGAAGAAGACACAATGGTATTGAAGCGGCAAAATGCGTCTCAATGCCTTCGGCGTCAGCCAAGTTGAGAAGCTCACTCATTTTGCACACTGCAGCTCTTACGGTGAGTAGGCTCGGTATCGGGTCATCTACATTGGGAGTTTCGATGTTGAAACCGACAGACTTTATTCCTAAGCTCTTTGCCCACGTGATCATTTGATCGACATCCGGCAAATTATCGAAGGAAATAGTCGTGACCGTATCAACTATCATTCCGCATTCCACGGCAGCTTGGATCCCGGCAACTGTATCAGCGAAACTACCCGGCCTTTGGGTTATCCAGTCGTGCTGCTCTTCTGAGGTGCTCTCGATTGATATCGATAGCATACGCAGACCGGAATCTTGTAATTTCTTGACGTAGTCACGGTTTGCCATCCTTCTGCCATTTGTCACCACAGTCGGTTCCATGCCCCTGTCAGCGATTTCTTTTACCGCCAAAGTTAAGAGCTTGGAAACTGTTGGTTCTCCGCCGATCAGTACAACATTGCTCACCATTAGGCTGTCAAGGAACCCTATCGATTCAAGGAGAGTTTTTCTGTCCATCCTTTTCCTCGAAGACAGTTCTTGGCTGGCATAACACCACCTGCATCGATTATTGCAGTCATAACCTATTACAAGCCAGCATGGCCCCATACCTAACATCTTGTCCCCCTTTCAGAATTGGGGATTAGTGAAAGACTCGTGTGTTAACGTGCTAGGGCAAAAATATTATTCTCACCACATAAATAAAGAATAATATAATTTTGTGACTTTGACTATTTTCCACAACATATTTAAAGCTTTTCTATTCTAATAAACGTAAAGTTGGTGGTGATGCTTTCTTTTCGGGCAGATGCCATTCAATTAAACGCAACTTTCCACCTTCTTTAAGTATAAACTCCCTACCTTCGGCTAAATTAGTAAATACAAAGTTACCTAATGCGAGTATGTGCTCAAAAGCCTCTTCTTTACTAATTTGCTGTAGTGCTGCATATCTTTCCACACCAGCCAAGATTTCATCTCGAACTCCAATTTCAAATTGTTCCATAACAATAATTATTCGCCACTTGCAAACATGGTGCAAGGATAAGCATTTCAGGGCAGTGCAATAAGCGATGTTATGGTTGATTTGTTTCTGTCTTTTACTTAATATCCATTGGAATAGAATACTGATAAAACTTATTAATAATTTTAACCTTTTAACCGCTTAATATAATTGAATAATAAAATGTAATATATCTTATATTATTTTTTTGCAGATACGCGTACAATCTTGCAAAGTATCTTATATAAGATTGGGGGCGAACGTGATAATAGGTCAATTCCAGTTTGACGCGGTGACTTTAGAAATAATTAAGAGTTTGTTCCTTATATTTCTGGTCCCATTTCTAATATGTATGTTATTAATATTCATACTAAGAACAAGTTTTCTTTATAAATGAAATAACAATATTGTTATTTCATGCATGACTTTAATTTATGCCCTAACCGCGTCATTTATTAGTAAAATAATTTTGCTCTGACTTGGAGTGCGACGCAATTAATGAGGTCTAGAACGTTACTGCTAGCTAAGCTACGCTACGAGTAAACGTAGCAGCACTATCAAACGGTAGGATTTCTTTAGTAAGAAACGGTACATTCCCATGCGTCTGATAACCAACGGTTATTGCATCATTCCGAGTATCATAGAGGCCTAATACGTCTTTACCTTTAATAAGTGCACATCGTCCTATGTCGCTAACTAACCATTCTTCTAAATGTTCATGAAATACCCTTAGTTCTACCGCAAATAATTGTGTAGGCTTTTCAGCCATAAAATTATTATACAGCTAAGTAGCTCGGTGCAGCGTACTGTAAGAAGTAGGGACTATTTTGCGGCAGTCTGCTTAACAATTTTCTTATTTACTGAACTTTGATAAAGCCTATATGCTGATCGATTTTCTTTGGCATATGTGGTTTTCATGCCTAGCTCGGTGCCACAATTACTGCACTCGAATTTTAAGTCAATAGGTTTAACGTCAATCATTCTATCTACATACATGCGCTTGAGTGGTCCAGGTCCGTCCTTTTGGTAAAAACAGACGTGACAACTGCATTTCTCGCATGTAATTTCTAGTATTCTTGACCAACCACCACGCGCTTGGCTATATTTATCATTTTTCATTGTGCTTATGGTTATGGTGCAGGGCGTGTCCCGTAGGTGGAACACACTTATCCCTAGTTTACTACAGTTAGCAGAGAAGTTAGAAGCATTGGGGTTGACATTTGTAGACGGACAAATATTCTTAGTAGAAAACGAAAGGGATAAAAAATGATCAAATTAAGCAAAAAAAGTAATTCCTCAGATATTATTAGTTCGTCCCTTTATAATGAGAGAACATATTATACTTAAATGGTCCATCTACTAAAGGTCTTCCGCAATATCAAATACAATTATTTCAGGATCGCCGTTTTCATCAATCTCCAAATACCAGGTGGGTGAGTAATCACGATTTTCAAAATCTTCAGTAAAGGCTCTGTGTAGCTCTGGAAGAGCCTCTTCCGGACCCCCTACATGGCCTATCCCTTCATCACTTTCCTTCTGCACTTGATAATGGCCATTTTTGTCTCTACTAATGGCTGATCGCATATTTTTGTTTTGCTTACTTTTGCTAATAAATTTTGCTACAAGTGATGATCCGTCGGAGCCCGTGGTTGCAGTTTCGTATAAAGCTTTCAAGTCGGGTAATTCCATACCCTCGATTTCTCTAACCTGAAATACATTTGAAACTATTCTACCGCCGATAAATTTACGTAGTGTAAATTCGTAAGGATCAGTTCGTTCTACAGTCGAATATTCCTCATTAGGCTCGACATTCATATTGGGGATTGTCATTGTACATATTATGCAATATTACTTTACATAATGCTACGCTGGTGCAGGGAGAGGGATTCGAACCCCCGAAGGCATAAGCCATCTGATTTACAGTCAGACGTGTTTGGCCGCTTCACTATCCCTGCATTATTGCGTGGAGCCGACGGAGGGAGTCGAACCCAC
>Ga0182030_10008192_pt1 | contig 21682 bp, 20 predicted proteins | sample 812S3MmetaG_FD_121299 | JGI IMG/M metagenome (GOLD analysis project Ga0182030, IMG submission 121299) | Permafrost microbial communities from Stordalen Mire, Sweden - 812S3M metaG (Illumina Assembly) | ecosystem: Environmental > Terrestrial > Soil > Wetlands > Permafrost | place: Sweden... | reverse complement strand
TGCACTACTTGTGGTGAAATAGCACAGGTCAGATAGAAGGACGCGAGCATCGATGTTCGTTGATGAAGCAAAAATTCGAATCGCATCCGGAGCCGGTGGAAATGGCTGCATGGCATTTCGCCGCGAAAAGTTTGTACCGCGCGGCGGGCCGAGCGGCGGAGATGGCGGACGCGGTGGCGACGTCATCATGGAAGCGAGTGAGCGGCACAACACGCTGGTTCACTTCCGCTTCAATCCCGAATACAAGGCGCAGCGCGGACGTCATGGAGAAGGTTCGAACCGGACGGGGCCCGAGGGCAACAGCATTACGCTGAAGGTTCCGGTGGGCACGATTGTTTATAACGACGAGACCGGCGAGCTGGTGCATGACTTCGCGAAGTCGAATGAAAGCATTGTGATTGCGAAGGGCGGGCGCGGCGGACGCGGGAATCAGTGTTTTGCCACTCCGACGCACCAGGCACCGAGGGAACATGAGCCGGGATGGCCGGGTCAGGAATTTCGACTACGGCTGGAGCTGAAGCTGCTGGCCGACGTGGGACTGGTGGGCTACCCGAACGCGGGCAAGTCCACGCTGATCTCGCGGATTTCGGCGGCGCGGCCGAAGATTGCCGATTATCCCTTCACCACTCTGCAACCGAATCTTGGAGTTGTGGCGCTGGGTGAGATGCCGAATGTGGTCAGCTACGTGGTGGCCGACATTCCGGGATTGATTGAAGGCGCAAGCGATGGCGCGGGACTGGGCACTCAGTTTCTGCGTCATATTGAGCGCACGCGTTGCCTGGTGCATCTGGTGGATTGTTCGAATGCGAGCGGGCGGCCCGATCCCGTGAAAGATTTCGATGTGATCCTGCGCGAGTTGAGAAGGTTTGGCGCAGGGCTGGAACGCAAACCCATGATCGTGGTGGCCAGCAAGATGGACACTGCGAATCCGGCGAAGGTGGAAAAGCTGCGCAAGCACGCGCGCAAGCTGGGTCTCGAGTTCTACGAGATTTCTGCCGTAACCGGAGCCGGAGTAAGTGAGCTGGCGTGGGCGATGGCGCGTTACGTCGAGGAAGTTCGCCGAAGCGGTTCGATCGGTGAAGAGGTCGCTGGCTCCGTGCCGGTTGAGGCGAAGCCAACGAGTAAAACGAAACAACCAACAAAAGGGAGAATAAAACCAATGGCTGCTACAAAGAAAGTTGCAACGAAGAAGGCTGCTGCGAAGAAACCGGTTGCCAAGAAGGCCGTCAAGAAAGTCGCAAAGAAGGCCGTGAAGAAGGTTGCCAAGAAGGCCGTCAAGAAGGCTGCCGCAAAGAAGTAGTTCAACGACTCATTCCGGCGCGGACCGTCATGGCCCGCGCCGCAGTTTCCTTCCCTTCCCGCATGAACGACCCACGACATAGCGTTGCGCTGTATGGCGGTACCTTTGACCCGGTACACCTTGGGCATTTGGCCGTGGCCCGTGCGGCGGCGGAGAGATTTGAATTGGAGCGAGTGTACTTTGTTCCCGCCGACGTTCAGCCGCTGAAGGCGCAACAGAAGGTCACGAACTTTTATCATCGTTATGCAATGCTGGCGCTGGCGCTTGAGGGCGAGAAGAGATTTGTGCCCTCGCTGCTGGAAGCTCCGGGGGTGGTGCGAGCCTCTGGTGCGGTGGCGAGCTACACGATTGACACGATCAGGCGAATGCGAACGCGGCTGACGAGTGAAACGCGGTTGTACTTTCTGATGGGGATGGACGCGTTTCTGCAGGTTGCGAAATGGCGCTCGCCGGTGGAACTGCTGCGTGCGGCGGAGTTTGTGATTGCCAGCCGTCCGGGATTTCCGCTGAAGGATGTAGTGCAGGCGCTGCCGCGGGAGCTCCGTCCCGACGAGGCCGGGGCGCGACGGTTGCTGGAAACAGGATCGCTGGAGACGAACGGTGCGACGCTGCATCTGCAGCCGGATGTTGACGAAGATGTGAGCGCGACCGCGATTCGCGAGGCGGCGCGGCAAGGGGCTGGGCTGGGAGAGCTGGTGCCGCGGTCGGTGGCCGATTACATTATGAAGCTGAAGATTTACGGCGAAGAGGAAGAGCCGGGATCGCCGGAGCTGGGGCGGGTGTAGGAGCGAAGGTCGGGTACGCGGCAAGTTCCGCCGCTCCGGCTCTGCCGTGGCTTGCATCAGAGGCGAAAGGCCAGCACAATAGTTACAGAGAAGAGGATCAATGCCCACGCAAGATATAAGAAAACAAGTTGCACTGGCTCTTGAAGCGGTGAACAACAAGAAGGCCGAGGACGTTGCGCTGCTCCAGCTTCCCGGCGAGTCGAGCACATTTACGGATTACTTTTTGATCTGCAGCGGCAGCAATCCGCGGCAGGTGCAGGCGATTGCCGACGAGGTGGACGAGCGGCTCTCCAAAGACATGGGCGTGGAGCCGAACGCTCGCGAAGGCTACCAAATGGCAGAGTGGATCCTGCTGGATTACGTGGATTTCGTGGTGCACATCTTCAATGCTCAGCGGCGTGCGTACTACGATCTGGAAAGGCTATGGAAGTCGGCGCACAAGCTGACGGCGGAGGAGTTGCTGCATCCGGAGAAAGCGGCTGCGGTTGAGGCTCCGGCAGAGCCGAGATTGACTCCGGTGAAGAAGCGCGCGAAGAAGGTGGCGGAGAGAAAGACCACCAGCGTGAGAGCGGCAGCGAAGCAGAGTTCGCGCGGGGCGAAGACGAAGGCTCCGGCGCGCAAGGTTGCGGTGAAGAAGAGCGCGGCAAAGAAGAGCGGGACGAAGAAAACTGCAGTGAAGAAGACGGCGAAAAAGAAAGTGGCGGCAAAGAAGTCCAGCACCAAGCGCAAGTAGAACATTTTGACCGAGAAGCGCGGACGACAGCGTCCGCGCTTTTGACTGCGCGAAAACCGACTAACAGGAAGAGCACGATGAAAATCCGCCTGATCTCAATTGCAAAGCGAACGAGCAAGACCTCGGCGATGGACGAGCTGAGTTCCGAATACGTGAAGCGAGCGGGGCGCTATGGTTCAGTGGAGCTGTGTGAACTTGCAAGCGAAGAGGCGCTGCTGAAAAGTCTGGAGCGCGTAGGGCGGACGGCTCCGGTGCTGGTGGCATTGGATTCGCGCGGGAAGCAGATGAGCAGCGAAGAGCTGGCGGAGTTTGTGCGTACGCACATGGAGCGCGGAAGCCAGGAGCTGATCTTTGCCATCGGTCCGGCGGATGGCTGGACGGCGACGCTGGCACGGGCACAATATACGCTGTCACTGGGCAGGATCACGCTGCCGCATGAGCTGGCGCGGGTGGTGCTGGCGGAGCAGATTTACCGGGCGTTTACGATCCTGAACAATCATCCCTACCACGGCGGACACTGAGCCGCGCTGCACACTGGGAACAACTCCGAACGCATAAAGAGCGGAAGATGAGTTCAGCGGTAAGCGCATCTCGTGCGCGGGATGACAAAGCCGATTATTAGTTGAGAAGCCTGGAGCTACACGGGAGACTTGGGCGCCACGTGGGTTCTTCGCTGCGCTCAGAATGACCCCTCTAAATTCAGCTCCTCGAACACTACGCAACACTCTCCGACAGGGCGAGCATGGCTTCTCCGGCGACGTAGATCGATCCGGCGATAACAATGGCGGCGTCTGGACCGAGCTTGCGGGCGTGGGTGATTGCGAGATCAAGACCCTGACGAACGGTTGCGGAACCAGAATGCTCAACGCCGAGCGATTGCGCGAGAGTCGCGAGATCATCGGCCGAGGCGGCGCGCGGGTTGTTGGCGATGCGGGTGAAGACGACGTGAGTCATTTCCGGCCAGAGAATCTGGGCAATCTGATCGACGGCTTTGTCAGCCATTGCGCCGAAGAGCAGCACGAGAGGCCGCTCGCCGATCTGCTCGGTGAGAGCAGAGCGCAGGGCCCATGCCCCAGCGGGATTGTGGGCGACGTCGATGATGACCTCTGGACGGTCTGCAGTGGCAGCGAGGCGCTGGAAGCGGGCAGGCCAAGTGGTTTGGCGGACGCCGCGAGCGATGCTCCGCGGAGTGATGTGGTATCCCTGGGCGGCGAGTTCTTCGGCGGCGGTGATGGCGAGGGCGAGATTCCGGAGCTGATGACGGCCAACAAGCGGTGAGACGATTTCCACTTCTTCGCCAAGCACGCTCAATTGAAATCTTGTTTCTGAGGCTGAGCTGTGGACGAGAGTGGAGGATGCGGGCGAGAGCGAAGCCATGTTGCGCACGGCGCTGACGGCTCGCGCTTGGAGCGAGATCATACGCTCGCCGAGAACCTGGTTCGCTTCTGGATGCTGCGGCAGCGTGATTGCGGTGACGCCGGGGCGGAGGATTCCGGCTTTCTCGGCGGCGATTTCGGCAATGGTGTTGCCGAGAAACTTCTGGTGATCGAGATCAATGTCAGTGATGACGGAGAGGATGGGTTCGACGATATTGGTGGCGTCGAGACGGCCTCCCATGCCGACTTCAAGGACTGCGATTTCGACGTTCGAGGACGAAAAGAAATGGAAGGCCATGGCCGTCATGGTCTCAAAGAAGCTGGGCAGGTGAGGAAGCGCGGAGGCAGCGACGAGGTTGGCGGCGACGGCGTTCACGCAATCATAGGCGGCGGCAAAGGCTTCGGCTGAAATGGGCTGGGCGTTGAGGCAGATGCGCTCATTGATGCGGAGCAGGTGAGGCGAGGTGTAGAGTCCGACGCGATGCGAAGAGGCGCGCAATATGGAGGCAAGGGTTGCGGCAGTGGAGCCTTTGCCGTTGGTTCCGGCGATGAGCACGGAGGGAAATTTGCGCTGGGGATTGCCAAGAGCCTCACAGAGGATGCGCATGTGCGCGAGTTCAAACTTGCGCGTGGGGCCGAACTGAAGTTCGTGGCCGAGCGAGAAGAGACGCTCGACCGCGGATTGGTAGGAAGTCATGCCGCTCCGATTATCGCACTTCGGATTGGGAGGGCGGCTCCGGCTGCGGGCGCGCGGTAACCTTCGCGAGGATTGTGACATCCATGAAGGAGACTGGAGGGGACATGAATCAGCGCAGTTTCAACTCTGCCCTGCTGTTTGGAGTTTCGGCCGGGCTGCGAAGCATGACGGCACCGGCTCTGCTAGCTCTGGCAGAACAGGAGAAGGGAGCCGATAGACATTGGCTATTGGCGGATCCGCGAACAGGGCGTGTGCTGAGCACGATGGCCGTGGGCGAAATGATTTTCGACAAGCTGCCGTTTGCGCCGAATCGGATTGCTCCGGCAGGGCTTTCAGCCAGGTTGCTGAGTGGCGCGATGTGCGGCGCAGCGGTGGCGCGCGAGGATGAGACAGGAGGTGCGCTGGTGAGCAGCTTCGCGGGATTCGCGATTCGGAAAGGCGCACGACGGGTCAGCGGATTGCCGGACCTGCTGGTTGCTCTGGTGGAAGACGGATTGGCGGTGGGGATTGGACTGGCGGCTGCGACCATGCAGAGTCCGGAAGAGACGCTACGGTTCCGGAAGCCGAGCAGACGCGTGGCGTGAGAGCGGCGGGCCCGGTTGCAAATGCGATGAGTTCAGTTCAGGAGCCGGGAAGCCGCGAATACATGCGCACGAGGCTGGCAATGCTATAGGCTGCCTGTGCGGCGATGACGGCAAAGATCACAGCGAGAGCTGGCGCCTGGAGTTTGCTCTCCACCAGATCGGCGAAGACTCCGGCAATGAAGAGTAGAAGGAACGGAAGAGTGGCGAAGAGGATTGCGCTGGCGCCGTTCACTGGAAGAAAGATTCCCATCGCGAGGAGAAGCAGAAAAACCAGGAGCGGCGCGGTGTTGCCGAAGAAGCGGGTTCGCGGCCAGACGATCCATGCGGCAATGGCACAGATGGATGCGAGCAGCGCTCCGGGAGCTGCGTCAAAGAAGAAACTGAAGAGGATGCGCGCGAGCAGGCGCGGAGAGAGAAGCTCCGGCGAAAAGCCAAACCAGCCAGCATGAGCCAGAGCGTGCGCAAAGACGCGAGGTTGGCCCAGGTAACAGACATCCAGCAACACCAATGAGACGGCGACGGCGGCAGCGAGGATGAGCAATGCGGCGGCGCGGCGGTGCGGGACCGCCCAGAGCATGAAGGCGGCGGCGGGCAGCAGCAGCCACGCGAGAGGCCACTGTGCTCCGACGGCGAAGGTGATGGAGATGCCGAGCAGGACGATGCGCTTCCAGTTCCAGAGAATGACTTCACGCGGAGCGTAGAGGGTATGGGCAGTGGCGATGGCGGTGAAGATGAAGCCGAAGGCTCCCCAGGCGGCGAAGATCTGCGGCCCGGCGAGCGAGGAGCAGGCGACCATACCGGGGCTGAAAGAGAAGAGCGCGAGAACGATGTTGCCGGCTGAAGTCCCGTAGAGGCGGCGGGCAACGTACCAGAGCGAGAGTGCGAGACAGAGTCCGGCGAGGAGAAAAGGCGCGCGGATAAACCAGCGATGCTGATCGAGCCAGAACTGATCGAGCAGAACAGGATTCCGGGGCAGATGAAACAGAATTCCGGCGACGGAGAGCAGCGGAACCAGAGGCGAGGAGACCTGCTCAGTGTTGAGCGGAATGTGGCGGAGCACGGCGGTGCCGCGGAGAATCTGATCTGCCTCAAGCTGGGTGAGCGGCACCGAGGCAACAAACCAGGCGCACTGCGCAAAGAACACAGCCAACAGGACGAGGGCAATCAGATGGTAGGCGCGGACGGGCTTGGGCTCAGTCTTGGAGGCCATGATGTTGTGCTTACTTTGTAACACCTGCGAGCACATTTGGACCATGAATTGTACACAGAGGCATCGTCTACAATGAATTCATGGTTACAGGAAGGCTGGTTGCAGATCTGTTTACGATCCCCGGCCATGGGAGTGCTTGCATGAATTGTGTCTCATTGCTGCGGCGCGCGTTGTTTGCGGCTGCTCTTCTGTTGACGGCAACAGGGCTTTACGCCCAGACATCGCCACTCACGCCAGACGTTCCGGCCAAGTTCGATGCTCCGACCACCAACAACGACTACGTCAAGCGCGAGGCGATGATTCCGATGCGCGACGGGGTGAGGTTGTATACGGTCATCGTGGTTCCGCGCGGAGCGAAGAACGCGCCGATGCTGCTGACACGCACTCCGTATCACGCGGCGAAGCGGGCGGCTCGCGCCAACTCGCCACATATGCTTGCCATGCTGCCAGAAGGCGACGATGTGTTCGTTGCAGGTGGATACATCCGCGTGTTCCAGGATGTTCGCGGCAAGTATGGCTCGGAGGGTGATTACTGGATGACGCGCCCACTGCGCGGCGCGTTGAATACAACCCAGACCGACGATTCGACCGATGCCTATGACACGATCGACTGGCTGGTGAAAAACGTTACGGAATCGAACGGCCGAGTTGGAATGCTGGGAAGTTCGTATGAAGGGTTCACGGTTGTAATGGCGCTGGTGAATCCGCATCCGGCGTTAAAAGTGGCGGCACCGATGAGTCCGATGGTTGATGGGTGGATGGGAGACGACTGGTTCCACTATGGGGCCTTCCGGGAGATCAACCTTGATTACTTCAGCGACCAGACGGAGGCTCGCGCCGCGGGGCAGGCGGTTGCGCGCGAGGCCTACGACGACTATGACAATTTTCTTCGCGCGGGCTCGGCGGGAGATTTCGCAAAGGCCGGCGGACTGGAACAACTGGCGTGGTGGCGCAAGACCTCAGAACATCCTGCGTATGACAGCTTCTGGCAGGGGCAGGCGCTGGACAAGGTGATGGCCGCGCAGCCGCTGAAGGTTCCGACGATGTGGATTCAAGGACTATGGGACCAGGAAGATATGTGGGGAGCGATTCACTCCTACCTGGCGATTGAGCCCAAGGACACAACGAACAAGTTGAACTTTCTGGTGATGGGTCCGTGGCGGCACAGCGGAGTGAACTATGACGGCAGTTCTCTGGGTCCGCTGAAGTGGGATGGCGACACGGCGCTGCAATTCCGTCGCGACGTGCTGAGGCCGTTCTTCGATCAGTATCTGAAAGCGGGCGCGGCGGTGGCGGATACGCCTCCGGTACTGATCTACAACACGGGCGAGAACCATTGGGATCGGCTGAACTCATGGCCGCTGGCTTGCGAGCAGGGATGTGCGGTGAAACCTAAGCCGATGTACTTGACCGCGCGCTTTGGGCTGTCATTCACGGCTCCGGCAGCGGTGGAGACGAACGCCGCGGCGGCCTACGACGAATACGTTTCCGATCCGGCCAAGCCTGTGCCTTACCAGCCGCGTCCGGTGAGCTTTGACGATTACGAGGGATGGAAGCGCTGGCTGGTGACGGATCAGCGCGCGGTGGACGGACGCACGGACGTGCTGACCTACGAGACTCCGGTGCTGACCGAGGCAGTGCGCATCAGCGGTGCTCCGGTAGTGAAGCTGGTTGCCTCAACGAGCGGCACAGATACCGACTGGGTGGTGAAGCTGATTGACGTCTATCCGGGGGTGATGCCGAACCAGCCGGAGATGAGCGGATACGAGCTGGGCGTTGGCATGGATATTTTCCGCGGACGGTACAGAGAGAGCTTTGAGAACGCGAAGCCAATTGCGCCGAACACTCCGCTGACTTACCGCTTCGCGCTGCCGACGGCGAATCACGTCTTTCTGCCGGGACACAGGATCATGGTGCAAGTGCAGTCGAGCTGGTTCCCGCTGTATGACCGCAATCCGCAGAAGTTTGTAGCGAATATTTTTCTTGCGAAGCCGGAAGATTACGTGAAGGCGACGCAACGGATTTATCATTCGGCGGGGGCTGCGACTGAGATTGAGCTGCCGGTGGTGAGCCTTACTTCGAACAAGTAACGCAACCGAGGGCAGGTGGTGCCACCTGTTATGCTATGGCATCGATTCTTACCGGTATTTGAGGAAAACATGGCTTCGCTGATTGACGCAATCGACATTAAACGCAAGATGTTTTTCGAGCATGAGAACACTCCGTTTCACTGCCTGGAGGCGGAGGTTTCGACTCCCACTGCGCGCGGCGCGCAGACGCTGGTGAGGCTGAAGATGCGCAACCTGCTTACTCGCGCGGTGTTTGAGAAGACCTTCAAGGCGAGTGACAAGTTCAAGGATCCGGATTTGCAGATGGTGAAGGCATCGTATCTGTACAGCGATGGCGATGGCTCTCATTTTCTGGACCAGGAGAGCTTTGAGACGCTGACGCTCTCCGGCGAGATGGTGGGCGATGCGCTGGACTTTCTTGTAGAGGGAGCGATCATCGAGCTGCATCAATACAATGGCAATCCAATCGGGTTGCAACTGCCAACGCATGTAGAGCTGGAAGTGACCTACACTGAGCCCGGCGCACGCGGCGACACAGCCGGCGGCAACGTTACAAAGCCCGCCAAGCTGGAAACCGGTATTGAAATTCGCGTGCCACCCTTCATCAAGGAAGGCGAGCGGGTCAAGGTTTCCACGGAGACCCGCGAGTTTGCCGGACGCGCCTGAAGCGTTGAACACTTCTTCACGATGACTTACCCACCCTTCGCCAAGGATGCTTCGCAACCGGGCGAGGGGATTTCTACGACTGGCTGCCTGACCCCAGATTGATGCTGATGATGGGACTGGGAGCGACGGAATCGCCAGCATCGCCGCATCCTGAGCAATCGCCTGCGGGTACAAGTTCACGCACGGATTTACGCGGGCGGGGAACGACGAAACCTGCTTTCCTGGATTCCATGGCTCGCAATTTTTCTATGTAGGCGGCGGGAAGATCGCGCGCCACGGCACCGTTGACGATGAAGTTGAGGTATTCCTGGCTGGGCTTGCGAGGCTCACCCTGAGCGTCTTTCTTGTAGAGAAGAACTTTGTAGGTATTTCCCGAGACGCCGGTGACTGTGGCTGGGGAGTGGAAATGGGAGCCCGAGCCATCGAGGCGCGCGTCCTGCCAGTCATCGAGGCGGTCGCGGTCAGCGGAAGACAGTTCGTAGACCACGCCCCAGACGTCATGGCCGGAGACGAGAATGAGCGTCTCCTCGGCGCCGTCCCAGATGACGGAGTGACCGAAGAAGACGAGTTGATGCCCGGAGAGTTTGGCAACGGCGACGACCTTGGGTTTGACGCCGTGCGCGGCGAGCTGTTCCGGATTCATGTTGGAACCGTATGCGAAGTGGTACAACTCGTCCGAGTTCCCGCCCAGATACTCAGGGGTGGGTTTCGATTTCGATCGCTCCGCCATATTCAACCTCCGCGTTTACGAAAAGAAGAAGAGAAAAACTCAGATGTCGAGGTTCTTTACATCGAGCGCGTTGTCTTCAATAAATTTGCGGCGCGACTCAACGTTTTCACCCATCAGCGTGGTGAAGATCGCCTCTGTTTCGGTGAGGTCTTCGAGCTTCACCGAGAGAAGCGTACGGCGCTCGGGGTCCATGGTCGTTTCCCAGAGCTGCTCGGCGGTCATCTCGCCAAGGCCTTTGTAGCGCTGGATCTGGTAGTCTTTGCGGCCCTGTTCGAGGACGAAGTTGAAGAGGTCGCGAACGGTCTTCTTTTCCACCGGCTCGCGCGAGGCATTCTTCGCCGGAACGCGAGTTGGTGCGGCACCCTTGATGGTTTTGCCTTCGACCTTCTCGGCATCGGCCTTTTCGGCGGTGGAGATGACATCTTCGGCGTCTTCTTTGGCCTCAACGTTCCTGACCCATTCGACATGGAAGGGCGGCTTCATGAACTCCGCGATCTGACGATAGCGCGACATCATCTGCTTGTACTCAGGGCTGGAGATGAGCGCCCAACTGATGGAGTGCGGCGTGCCCTGCGAGTTGACGAAGCGCACGTCCCAGATCTGCAGCTCTTCGTCAAAGTGCGTTGTGACCGACATGAACTGCTCTTCTTTGGCGATGGCCTTGAGGCGCGCTTCGATGTTGGCGATGCGCGTGGGCACCGTGTCTGTCTCGCCGTGGAAATCTTCCCGCTTGGAGAGTTCGAACTCCGGAAGCATCTCGGTGACGCGCTCATTGCGTATGCGCTTGTCTACCTTGTCGAGGAATCCGAGGTACTCATTGAGGCGGGTCATAAATTGCGCGAGCTGCTTGGACTCAAGGCGGGCTGCGCCTTCGCCATAGCGGACGACGAGGCCCTCGGAGGCGCGCTTGATCATGACCTGCACGAACTCGGCATCGTTCTTGATGTACTGCTCGAAGCGTCCCTTCTTGATGCGATAAAGGGGTGGCTGCGCAATGTAGATGTTGCCGCGCTTGATGAGCTCCTGCATGTGGCGGAAGAAGAAAGTCAGCAGCAGGGTGCGGATGTGCGAACCGTCGACGTCGGCATCGGTCATCAGAATGATCTTGCCGTAGCGCAGTTTGGACGCATCGAAACCGCCGTTATCATCCTTGCCGATGCCACAGCCGAAGGCGGTGATCATGGCGCGGATTTCTTCGTGTCCGAGCATCTTGTCATAACGCGCTTTTTCGACGTTGAGAATTTTTCCCTTGAGAGGAAGGATCGCCTGGAAGCGGCGGTTGCGGCCCTGCTTGGCGGTGCCTCCGGCGGACTCACCCTCGACGAGATAGACTTCGCAACGATCAGGATCACGCTCCGAGCAATCGGCCAGTTTGCCGGGAAGTCCGCCACTGTCGAGCACTCCCTTGCGGCGAGTCAGATCGCGCGCCTTGCGGGCGGCTTCACGAGCGCGGGCGGCGTCAATCGCCTTGTTGATGATCTTGCGGGCGACTTGAGGGTTCTGCTCAAAGAATGCGCCGAGACGCTCATTGATGAACTGTTGCACCTGGCCCGCGATATCAGAGTTGAGCTTGCCCTTGGTTTGTCCTTCGAACTGCGGTTGCGGCAACTTGACGCTGACCACCGCGACAAGACCTTCACGCACGTCATCGCCAGAGAGATTTTCTTTCAGGTCCTTGAACAGGCCGAGCGACTGTCCGGCGGCGTTAATGGTTCGGGTGAGGGCCGAGCGAAAGCCCTGGAGATGCGTTCCGCCATCGACGGTGTTGATGTTGTTGGCGAAGCTGAAGAGGGTTTCGCTGTACGAGTCGTTGTACTGCAGGCCGATCTCACAGGCGAGTCCGTCTTTTTCCGACTCCATGTAGATCGGCTTCTCATGGAGAACATTCTTGCCTTTGTTCAGGTGCTTGATGAACTCTGCAATGCCGCCACTGAACTTGAACTCCGTGTGCTTGGCTTCACCGGTCTTGGGATCGGTGGTGCGCTCATCGGTGAGGGTGATGATAAGACCCTTGTTGAGGAAGGCGAGCTCGCGCAGACGATTTGCCAGGGTGTCATAGTTGAACTCGATGACCGTGAAGATCGAGCGGTCGGGCACGAACGTGACCTTGGTTCCGCGGCGCTTAGTGGTGCCCGTCTTCACCAGCTTGGTGGTGGGCACGCCTTCAGAATATTCCTGCTCCCAAATGGCGCCGTCGCGACAGATTTCGAGATCGAGCCGTTCGGAAAGCGCGTTGACGCAGCTTACGCCGACGCCGTGCAGACCACCGGAAACCTTGTAGGTCGAACTATCAAACTTGCCGCCGGCGTGGAGCACGGTCATGACGACCTGGGCCGCGGGCAGGCGTTCGCCATCCACATCCATTTCATCCACGGGAATTCCACGGCCATCGTCTACCACGGAGACGGAGTTATCGAGATGAACGGTAACGTCAATTCTGCTGGCGTATCCGGCGAGGGCTTCATCGACCGAGTTATCAACCACCTCATAGACGAGATGATGCAGTCCCATTTCGCCGGTGGATCCGATGTACATGGCGGGACGCTTGCGCACGGCTTCCATGCCGCCAAGAACTTTGATGGAATCGGCAGTGTAACCGGATTCGGCGGTGTTGGCAGTTCTTTTGTCCAGCTCTTGCGCTGGGAGAGTTGGATCTTTCTCGGTTTCGACAGTCGGCTTTGTTGACATAGGTTATTTCCAGAGATCGTTGGAGCCAGGGCGGCACGGACACGTCCTGTGCAGCGGATGGGACGGCGACAACAGGATTCCGACAAATAGATTCACATCTGTTCGGTGGGTAGCGCTGATTGCATTCTGTTGCGATGGATGACCGGTTCGAATCGTCGTCACCTGAGTGTGCTGCGACCTATATTTATTTTACCACAAGAGCGGGTTTCCATGACGCCAGTAACCGATTGATAACATTATGGTTAAAGGATGTTTTTGGGAAGAATCGAGAGGGCGTGGAAAGAGCGAAGAAATGGGAGAGAAAGTAAGCCTCCGAAACGGCCCCGATCTTTGCAACCGGGCGTTGCGGAGGCATGGTTTTCAGCAAACTTTGCGAGCTGCTTCAAATCCTCATTGGCATCACGACGTAGCGGTATTTGTAATCCTCCACGCCCTCAGGACGGAGCTGGCCGGCGGACTGTGAGTCTTTGAACTCGATGAGCACGTTCTCACTGTCAGTGGCTTTGAGGAACTCAACAAGATACTGCGAGTTGAATCCAATGGAGAGGGTTTCGCCGCTGTACACGGTTTCGATAGAGTCCTCGGATTCGCCCGTTTCCGTGGAAGATGAAGAGACGCGAAGTTCGTTCTTCTCAAAGCGCATTTTGATTGCGCCCGAACGCTCATCGGCAAACTGGGCGATGCGCTGAATGGCGGATTGCAGGTCAGTGGTGCGCACGCTGACGCTCTTGTTGTGCTCCTTGGGGAGCACGGCCTCATAGTTGGGAAATTGGCCCGTCAACTGACGCGAGGTGAGCAGGCGGGAGCCGAGGCGGAAGAAGAGCGTGGACTCGTCTTTGGCAAACTCGACGAATTCGAAGTCAGGCGCGTTGAGCAGGGAGAGCAGTTCGACCATTGCCTTTCGCGGGATGAGCGTCTTCAACTCACCTGTGATGTCAAAGGAGAGCCCTTCTTTCATGATGTGCGCGAGGCGGTGTCCGTCGGTGGCTACCATGGTGATGGACTCAGGTTTCAGCACCAGCAGAGCGCCATTGAGGGTGTATCGGGACTCTTCATTGGAGATGGCGAATACGGTCTTAGCGATGAGGGTTCGAAAAGCCTGCGCGGGAATCTTCACAACACCGCTGGTGGGGAAAATTGGCACGCTGGGGAAATTGGAGCGGGCCATGCCCACCATTTTGGTGATGGAGCGACCGGCGCGAATGTTGACCCAATGATTCTCCAGCAATTTGATGCTGACGTCGCCATCACCGAGAAGCTTCACGTAGTCATAGAGCTTGCGGGCGGGGATGGTACACGCGCCTTCCTTCTTGACCGCAGCGGCACAACTAGTGCGCAGGCTGAGGTCGAGATCGGTGGCAGTGATAGTCAGCGCGCCGTCGGCGGCTTCAAAGAGAAAATTCGACAGGATGGGAATGGTCGTCTTGCGTTCGACCACGCCCTGGGTCGCAGTGAGTTCCTTCAGCAGGTCGGCTTTACTGACCGTGATCTCCATGGCGGTTCCTTGAGCGATCGCTGTCTCTGGCATATATTCCCAAAACCTTTCCCTGGCACAACTTGCACTTATATCAAACTATACCTAACCGAAACCAGTTGTAATCGCAGGCGGTTCGGAAAAGTGGAAAACATAGGAAAATCTATCACTGTTCTGGAATTAGGGCGAGAAAGAGCTTTGAAAAAGAACATTTTCAGCAAACATGGACTGCGATGGCGAGGGATTGGAAAGTCCTGCAGAGGCTGGCAGCGAAAAAAGGTAGGTACCCGGGGAACTGGAAGTGTGCCCCGGGCTTGGAAAATTTAGTTGCTCAACTGCTCAGTGAGTTTATTGAGCATCCTGTTGAGATCCTTGTCGTCTTTGCGTTGGATATTGATTTTCTCAATTGAGTGCAGGACGGTGGTGTGGTGCTTGCCGCCGAACTGGCGTCCGATCTCAGGCAGCGAGGCCTCGGTGAGATGCTTGCACAGATACATGGCAATCTGACGCGGGAAGACGATTTGTCGCGAGTTGTTCTTGGCCTTGATCTCAGGAATTCGCAGACCGAACTGATCGCTCACCGCCTTCTGGATTGCATCGATGGTCACCTTGCGGCTCTGCTGGTCAATGATGTTCTTGAGAACCTGCTGCGCGGTTACCAGGTTGATCTCAGCGCCCGTAAGCGATGCGTAGGCGACAAGACGGATCAAGGCGCCTTCCAGTTCACGCACGTTGCTGCGGATGTTGCTGGCGATGAACTGGCTGACATCGTCGGGCAGCGTGGTGTGCTCGCTCTCAGCCTTCTTTTGCAGAATAGCAATCTTGGTTTCCAGATCAGGCGGCTGAATATCCGCAATCAAGCCCCACTCAAAGCGCGAGCGCAGGCGATCCTCGATCTGCTCCAATTCCTTGGGCGAACGGTCGCTGGCGATGACAATCTGACGATTGGTTTCATGCAGCGCGTTGAAGGTGTGGAAGAACTCCTCCTGGGTGCGCTCTTTGCCAGCCAGAAACTGGATGTCATCGATGAGCAGGACATCCACGCTGCGGAAGCGGTCACGAAAGCTCACCATTTTGTCATGCTTGATGGAGTTAATCAGCTCATTGGTGAACTTTTCCGAAGAGAGATAGAGAATCGAACTCTCAGGCTGGCGCAGCTTGACTTCATGGCCTATGGCTTGCATAAGGTGGGTCTTGCCCATGCCCACGCCACCGTAAAGGAAGAGCGGATTGTAAGCCTTGCCGGGCGCGGTGGCGACGGCGAGAGCCGCGGCGTGCGCGAACTGGTTTCCGGTGCCGATGACGAAGCCACTGAATGTGTAGCGCGGATTAAGCTGGGCAGCACCGTCGAAGTCAAATTTTGACTGCGCCGCCGGACGTGCGGAGGAGGCGTTCAGTCCTCCGTTGTGGCGAACCACCTGTGCCGGTTCGGGTTCAGGCTGCGTGGTCACAAACTCCACGTCTTCATACTCGAGACCGAGATTCTCAATGGCTTCGAGGATGAGGTCGTTGTAGCGCTCGCCAATGAGACAGAACTCCTGCGAAGGAACGGCAACGAAGAGCTTGCGGTCTGCGTCGTGACTGAAGCGCGTGGGCTTGAACCACATATCGTAGGAGTGGCGGTTGACCTTCTTCTCAAGCGCGTTGAGAATCTGCAACCAGGGATTCGACGTTGACGTTACCAAAGCTGACATGTACCGACCATTGTCCTTAGTCAAAACCGCGAGCTTCCCTGCCTTACACATTGTGAAATGTTAAGGTGGTGGCCCTGCTGGGGCTTGGCTGGACGGATTTCAAAATGTCGTCGCTGAACAGACTCAACGGCACAGGCACAACGAGTAAGACCTATGACGCTGGGGGGAGCGGAGCGTGATGCGCAACCTTCACTCGCGGCTAAAAACCGATCCGTAAAACATCAACCGCAAACGGATACTAGCACGAATGCAACGGTTGCCAAAGAGCCTCTCCGAACATTTGTCGCGACCCGATGTTCTCACTTTTGCGCTTTGGACGGCATTCGTCAAGCAGTAAATTAGCCAATGCATCACTGGAGGTGCAGAGAAAGCAAAGAAAATGTAGGATTGCGATGGGAGCAGGGAATTGCCGCGATTTCGGTCCGGTTTGGCCGAAGGGGTGCGGATCATTTATACTTTTCCTTTGCTCATCGACATTTCTTGAAGCAGGAGCAGTCAGTCAAATGCCTAAACGCACATTTCAACCGAACCGCCGCCATCGTTCCAAGGTTCATGGATTCCGGCAGCGTATGAAGACCAAGAGCGGCCAAGCCGTTTTGTCACGCCGCCGCGCAAAGGGACGCAAGCGCGTCTCCGTAAGCCCCGGATACCGCGATTAGCAATACGCGATTAACCAACGCAGGACCACGCCCGTTCTTGGCCCACTCACAAACTTGAACAGCCATTCCGGCAGAGCAGGCAAGCTGAACTATGGCAATCCTGAACAGGCTGGACGCGGAAGAAGCAGGAATGCGAACGCCGTGGATAAGAGCGTGAGCGATACGCCGAAAGGCAGTTTCCCGAAGACCGCGCATTTACTGAAACACTCGGACTTCCAAAAGGTGTACGAGCAAGGGCGTCGTCACTTTTCCGGAAATATGACCGTCTTTTATCTGCGGAATCAGGCCAAAGCAGCTCCCGTGCCGAATGCGGACGAGAGCACGGTGGAGGCGTGCGCGCGGAAAATTGGCCGGGTGCGCGTAGGCTTTACGGTCTCCCGTGCGCTGGGCGGCTCCGTGGAACGCAATCGAATGCGGCGGCGTACCAGGGAGGCCGTGCGGCACCACCTGGGCACGCTGGATACCATGATCAATGCCGTGGATGTGGTGATCAATCCGAAGAAGAGCTTGCTTGTGGCGGAGTTCGCACAGATTTCGCAGGAAATTGAACGTGCGTTCCGGGTGATCCGGCAGAGTTGCGAAGAGTCCGGAAAGAAGCGGGGAAAGCTGGAGGCACAGCGTTCATGAGCAAACTGATGCTGATGGCGCTGGCTGCATACAAGCGTTACCTATCGCCGCAACTTCCGGCAGGAGCGTGCCGCTTTACGCCGACATGCTCCGAGTACTCTGCGGAGGCGATCATGCGGCATGGCGCGCTGGGTGGAAGCTTGCTGACGCTATGGCGGCTGGTGCGCTGCCATCCGCTGGGCGGCCACGGGCTCGACCAAGTTCCTGAACATTTTTTGGGCTGCGGTTGCGCTGAACGCGAAGCGGCATCCCGCACGCATTAGAACGAATGGCGCGCACTGGCGAATGCCGGACGCGCAAGATCAGGATTGTGAAATTCAAACTGGCGGCCACGGCTGCTCAGATCGGCATACTACCTTGAGCGAGTTCCAGAATCCGCAAAACCAGCCCGGCATCGACAAGCGCGTAATGATTATTTTTGCGGTTACGATGCTGCTGTTGGTGGGGGCGCAGCAATTTCTAGTCAAGCCGCAACAGCAGGCACTGCAAAAGCAACAGCAACAGGCGGCGGCAAATACTCCCGTTCCGGTGGCACAAGCGCCAGCGGCCAGCAGCTCGAATACGGCACCCGCCACGGCAGGTGCGAGCAAGCCAGTGGCGGCGGTGCAGGCGTCCAACGAAACAACCACGGTGGTGGAAAACAATCTGTATCGCATCACTTTCAGCAACCGTGGTGGACTGGTAAAGAGCTGGGTCCTGAAGAACTACAAGGATGACAGCGGCCATTTGGGCATGGAGTTGGTGCAGGAGCAAGCGGCGGCGCAGTACGGCTATCCGCTTTCACTGTGGACCGGCAACGATCAACTGAGCGAGAAGCTGAACACCGCACTCTATGTTGCCAGCGACAGCGGGGTTTTGAGTTCCCCGAAAGATCTTTCGTTTGAGTACGCCGACGGCGACGTTGTGGTGAAAAAAGAATTCCACTTCGACAACAGCTATGTAGTGGGCGTGAAGACGAGCGTGCGTCGCGGAGCTAACTATGTAACCGCGCTCCCGGCATGGCCGTCCGGCTTTGGCGATGCCACGGGGTTGCCCAGCTACGCTGAGCAAAGGCTCGACTACGTTGCCACGGGCGAAGACGTGAAGCGCCTGAAGCTGGACAAAAAGGGAACTTCGATCAGCGGCGGCCGGGTGCAAACCGGTAACTTTCAGTGGGTAGGCGCATCGGACGCATACTTCGGTGCAGTGTTCCTTCCGGAACAGCCTCAAGGTGCGTCGTTTGCCGAGTTGCGCAACGCGATTCAGATTCCAAAAGATCCGGCGAATCCGCAGGGCGAAAAGGTAAAAGCGGAAGTGCTGGGCGTTGCCGCCGGCACTTTGAACGCTCCGTCAAACGTGCGACTGTTTGCCGGTCCCAAGGCGGTCGATATTCTTGAGACGGTGCGCAGCACCAACGGCGTGGACCTGCATGGCACGCTGGACTTTGGATTCTTCGGCTTTATCGGACGCCCGCTGTTTGCGTGGGTGCGCTGGACACAGCAGCACTGGACGTCAAACTGGGGCTGGACGATTATCCTGGTGACGGTGCTGATCAACATCGCTCTGCTGCCGTTGCGCATCTCGCAGATCAAGTCTTCGATGAAGATGCAGAAAGTCGCGCCGCAGATGCAGTCCATCCAGGAGAAGTACAAGAAGTACAAACTGGACGATCCGCGCCGCGGAGAAATGCAGAAGGAAATTGCCGCGCTCTACAAAGAGCACGACGTGAATCCGGTGGGCGGTTGCGTTCCGGTGATCATCCAGATGCCTTTCCTGTTCGCCTTCTACACCATGCTGCGCAATGCCATAGAGCTGCGGCACGCGAACTGGCTCTACCTGAGCGATCTCTCCGCGCCCGATCACCTTCACATCATCCCGATTGCAACGATTGTGTTGATGTTTGCGATGCAGCGCATGATGCCGGCCACGGGCATGAGCAAAGAGCAGCAGAAGATGATGAACATGATGACCCCGGTCATGATTGGCCTGTTCACCTGGTCGGTCGCATCTGGACTGGGACTGTATATTGTTACAGGCACGGTAGTGCAGATTGTTCAACAAGTGATTATGAACCAGACGCCAATGGGACGCGAGATGCGCGCAATGGCTGAAAAACGAGCTCTGAAAGCAGCGGAAAAAGCGGATAAGAAGCGTTAACCGGCGGGGAGCTAGCAAATGGCGATCGAAGATAAAATAGCTGCGGCAAAAGAAATCAACGAACTATTGAATACCATCATCCGGCTGGGCGGTTTCCGCGTAAAGTATCGCATTGCGGTCGATCCTCCGGTGAACCAGGGCGCAGAGTGGGACAGACCCGCGATCCTGGTGGACTTCTCCGGCCCCGACAGTAGTTTGCTGGTGGCGCGGGGTGGGGAGTTGTTGAACGCTCTGGAGATGATCACGGTAGAGTCGGTGGGCGATCTGCTTGACGAACACGACCGCATCAGCTTCGATGCCGTCGGCTTCCGCCAGGCGCGCACCGATGAACTGGTGATGTCGGCGAATGTTGCGGCCGAAAAGGTCCGAACCAGCGGAACGCCCTACGCGTTTGTCCCGATGAACAGCCGCGAGCGCCGGGTCGTGCATCTTGCATTGCGCGATGTGGAGGATCTGCGCACCGAAAGCGAGGGCGAAGGCCCGGCACGGCATCTGGTCGTGTATCCGAAGAACTACAAGGGCAAGGCTCCAGAGGCTCCGGGCAGAGCGAGCCGTAGCGGAAGCCGTGGCGGATCGCGCGGCAGACGATAAGAGCGCTCTCGATCATTTAAATTTTGAGTCCCGTTGCGATTCGGTGAGAATATCGCAACGGGACTTTTTCATTTGCGGTGAAGCCCTGTTCGTCAGACACAAGGGAGCGAAGGCGTGAACCTGGATGACACCATCGTTGCCGTTGCGACGCCGCCGGGACGGGGCGGAATTGGCGTGGTGCGTCTGGCCGGCTCAGAGTCAAAGACCGTTGCGTTGGCGATGCTGCGTCTGCCTGAAGGGCGCGCGCTGGAGGCGAATCGCGCACTCTTCGCGGAACTGATCGACGACGAGAGCGGGGAGCGCATTGACGAGGTTGTAGCGACCTATTTCGCCGCGCCACATTCCTACACTACCGACGACATTGTTGAGATCAGTTGCCACGGTTCGCCCGTGGTGCTGCATCACGTGATGGAGAGGGCGATCGCAAACGGCGCGCGCATGGCCGAGCCCGGCGAGTTTACGCAACGCGCCTTCTTGAATGGAAGGTTGGACCTGACGCAGGCCGAGGCGGTGCGCGACCTGATCGATTCGCAGACGCTCTACCAGGCGAAGGTTGCAGCACGGCAATTGAAGGGAGAGCTGTCGCACGTGGTGCGTCCGGTGAAGCATGAGTTGATCGCGCTGATCGCAAGACTCGAAGCGGGCATCGACTTCGCTGAAGACGATGTCAGCGTGATGCCTTCGGAGCAAATTCTTGCGACGATGACAACGGTTGGCGCGCAGCTCCGGCGGTTGGAGGCAAGTTTTTCATTCGGGAAGCTGGTGCATGAGGGGCTGACGCTGGCGATCGTGGGACGCCCGAACGTCGGCAAATCGAGCCTGTTTAATCAACTTGTAGAGCGCGAGCGGGCAATCGTAACGCCACTGCCAGGAACCACGCGCGACCTGGTGACGGAGACCGTGGCGCTGGGCGGAATTCCCGTGCATCTGGTGGATACGGCCGGTATTCGAGAGGCACTGGACGAGGCGGAACACATTGGCATTCGGAAGTCCATAGAAGCCCTGGCTGACGCGGACCTGGTTCTTGTGGTGCTGGATTCAAGCGCGCAGATTAGCGAGGTTGACCGCGAATTGTTATCTGACGTGGCGGATCGTGCGGCGATCATCGTTCTCAACAAAGCAGATCTGGGAGTGAACATGCAACTGACCGCGAGGCTTTCGACGGTGCGAACATCCGCGGTGACGGGCGACGGGATCGCCGAATTGCGGGCAGAAATTCTGCGCATGATGCGCGGAAACGCCGCCGAGGATGGGGGAGCGCTATTGACCAACCTCAGACAGCAAGGTCAGGTGCGTGCCGCAATAGCTTCGCTGGAGGCAGCCGCGAGTTCGGTCAATCAAGCGATTCCCCATGAGATGGTGCTGCTGGATCTGTACAGCGCGTTGCGGGCGCTCGATGAGTTAACCGGCGCCACTACGGCGGACGACATCCTGAACCTTATTTTCTCTACCTTCTGCATCGGAAAATAAGCGGCCGGACTCCCCAAGAAAGCCTTCGATTATGGATAGCCCGATCCATCCTTAAGAGTCGGCTGCTGCGATACCCCCCGGGCTGTCGCTTGGACTTTCCACCAATTTTGTTCGATTTCCACATGTACCGTCATTGTTGTAGAAACTTATTTCAGCAAACAAGCATCCACTTGGATCAGAGATACACCTTTCC
>Ga0182030_10008191_pt1 | contig 21682 bp, 21 predicted proteins | sample 812S3MmetaG_FD_121299 | JGI IMG/M metagenome (GOLD analysis project Ga0182030, IMG submission 121299) | Permafrost microbial communities from Stordalen Mire, Sweden - 812S3M metaG (Illumina Assembly) | ecosystem: Environmental > Terrestrial > Soil > Wetlands > Permafrost | place: Sweden... | reverse complement strand
TTTGCCAGTGCCGATTGCCCAGACAGGTTCATACGCAAACACAATCGGATCAACACTTTCGATGGCCACATCAGCAAGGGCAGCCGCTACCTGGTGGCGAATAACGTTATCAGTTAAATTCGATTCTCGTTCATCAAGCGTTTCACCCACGCAAACGATTGGCACTAACTTATGTTCAAGAGCTGCTTTCAATTTCAAATTGACCGACGCATTGGTCTCAGCAAAGAATTGACGTCTTTCGGAGTGCCCGATGATTATATATTTGACGGCGAGGTCGGTCAGCATGGGTGCCGAAATTTCGCCAGTGAATGCGCCATTGATATGGTAATCCATATTCTGCGCTCCAGTGCTTATGCCAGATCCTTTGACTGCGGCAAGCACTTCTGGCAAAGCAGTAAATGGAGGGCATACGACGATTTCTGGAAGATCGTTATGTTTAGCACAAGCAGACACAATAGCCTCAGCCAGCTCCTGAGCGGCTTTACGCATTTTGTTCATCTTCCAATTGCCGGCGATAATTGTTTTGCGCGTCTGTTTGCTCACAAGACACTCCTTTAATTTTTGAACTCTTTTAAAGTCTTGGCAATTCTACAGCAAATCAGATCAGCCCTCTTTTCAAGAGGCGCCTGATGAGCAAGGTCTCAGTTTTCCGCGTTACACAAACAAATAAAACTATCGCTTCCCACGGTTGCCACGGCACCCACAGCAAACAAAGAATGCCATAGAATACGTATTCAGTCGGAATGAGACGAAATCTGGGGGCGAAATGACCGAAAGTAGAACTGTAAATCCTACCAGTGCTAAGCCCGCTTCCCATATCGTCGATTCAGAAGAAGATTTGCCAAAGCGGCTACCCGAATGGGTCAAGCGAACCGTACTCAACACTGAAGACAATCGCAAGGTTAGAGGTATCCTCAAAGAAGGGAATCTCAACACTATTTGTGAAAGTGGACGCTGTCCTAATAAAGGCGAATGCTGGGCCAGGGGCACGGCCACTTATTTATTGATGGGTGGTCTTTGTACGCGCACTTGCAAATTTTGCTCTGTCAATAAAGGACTGCCTGAAGCTCTTGATGCAGATGAACCAGCTCGCGTTGCGACGGCATCAGCCAAAATGGGCTTACGACACGTCGTTTTGACATCAGTCAATCGTGATGACCTGCCTGATCAAGGTGCTAATCACTTCGCACGTACAATAGAAGCCCTCAAAGAAGCCATTCCCGGAGTCAATGTCGAAGTCCTCACTCCTGATTTCCAAGGTCGTCGAGAATGTATAAAAATTGTCCTTGATGCTCAGCCAGTCGTTTTTAATCACAACATAGAAACAGTGCCTCGTCTTTATCGCAAGGTTCGACCGGGCTCGAAATACGATCGCTCCCTGGCCGTGTTACAAGCAGCAAAAGAGCTTGCCCCCTTGATTCCTACAAAATCAGGATTGATGCTGGGGCTTGGCGAAACTGAAGAGGAAGTAAAAGAAGTTCTGCATGATTTACGTAAAATCGATTGCGACTTTTTGACTCTCGGTCAATACCTTCGCCCAAGTCGTGAACAGTTGCCGGTCAAGCGTTATGTCACGCCAGAAGAATTTGACGAGCTTGGCCAATACGCCTGGGCACTTGGCTTCAAGATGGTGCATGCAGGCCCCCTCGTGCGCAGCTCATATCATGCTGAAGAACTGGCCGACCTAATAAATCATCAAATTTAGAGGTTTGCATGTCAGACCCGGTTTCTGAAAATACATCGCTGGCTCAACAAATTGAAGAAGCAAGAGTGGCCCTTGCTGAGGGTCAATTCGAAATTGCAGCTATTAGAGCCAACGTTTTATGGTTGGAAAATGTTGACAACGAAGACCTGATCGAGCTTTATGCAGATATTTTGCAGCAATCAGGGCGGCCTGAACCAGCAGACAAAATTCGCAATCTTCTAGCTAATGACGATCAGGCTCTTGCTCTTTTTGAAGCTGGATTTGCACTAATTGATGTCAGGCAATATGATCTAGCAGCGATGCTATTAACTGAATGCGACAAGCTCACTCCTGATGATCCAGGTGTCAATTATGAGCTGGGCTTCTCAATGATGGCTTTGGGCGGCTTTTCTCAGGCGATCGCTTATTTTGAAAAAGCAATGTCCATTCAAGCAGACTTCGACAGCGCCTTGAATTTATCGGTGTGTTATCTGCTCACGCGCGATCTTGAAAAATCAAAGAACTTCACAAATCAATTGAGTGCACTCGCAAAAGAAGATGACGAAACAAAAGAAACGACTCATCGTAAAATCGTTTTAAAGCGCGCCGAAAGCTTTGCCACAAAGAAAACATTGACTGCCCAAGATTGGCTGTTCATCCTCTATGGCAGTGTATTGCTTAAACCTCACTTCAACACAGCGACAAAGCCGGACGATCATAAAGCAATAGCCGAAAATTTGCTAATTCTCAAAGGTTTCTTTGAGGGGATGAGGCAAGAAATCGAAGTGATCGAATATTACAACACTCAATCAAGACCACTTGCCCGCGTCTTGAGTGAAATCATGGAAATTACTCTGGACTCTTACAAAGGGCCAAATCGTCCAGAGAACGTCCTGCTGGTCATGAACTGGGCAAGCGACATAATTGGCCCTCATCAGAGTTTTATCGACAATTCCGATAAACGATTGATTTTTGCCTATGGACTACCTGGAGCAGAGCCACTACCTCTGGTGCCCGATATCAGCGCCTATTTGTGCAGCCAAGATTTGATGCCCTGGAATGATGTCACCAAAGCTGACGCCGATATGCACTTTAATAAGATTCTGGATCAAGCTCGCAATATGGAATCAGATCCAGAAATTATCAAAGCAGTAGAAGATCTGCTCATTTATTTTGAACCACGCAAGAAAGATCTGGTCATGGGCAATAGCGAAAGTTTTCCAGATAGACCAGAATACAGCGCTGAAATTCCGGTCATCAAATGAAAGTCCTAAAGCGACTAAAACTGGTCATCACCTATGTCACTTGCTTTCCTGTTGCTCGCATTGAATTCGATGAAGAAGAAAAACAACTGGCAGGCTTATCCAAGTATTTGCCTGTGGTTGGCATTTTAATTGGCTTCATTCTTTACGCGCTTTCGCAGCTCTTCCATATTATGCACGTCGAGCCTCTGTTAACTGGCTGCTTTCTCGCTTTGACGTGGTTGTGCATGACAGGCAGTTTGCATATGGACGGTCTGATGGATGCGGCCGATGGCATTTTTTCCCATCAAAGCAAAGAGCGCATGCTGGAAATCATGCACGATAGTCGAGTGGGCAATTTCGGCGTTCTCGCTGGAGTCTGCGTTCTCATTCTAAAAATTGCATCGCTCGCGAGCATGCACGGTCACATCCTTGCGGCATCAATTTTTTGTATTCCTATTTGGTCACGCTGGTGCGAAACATATGCCATAGGCAAATTTAGTTATGCACGTCAATGTGGCAAAGGTCGCATCTGGCATGCCACCACTATTTTTCCCATCGATTTATTTAAAGCTACCGCTCCAGCAATTCTTGGCACAGCCATTGGCGTAGCCACGACGAACGCTCCCATGATCGTGATCATCCCTGTAATTTCTACAGTGGCAGCCGGCATCATCAGTGCCCATTGGTTCAACAAAATCATTGACGGTCAAACCGGAGACACATACGGGGCAGTCGTTGAAATTGCCGAAACGGCAGGATTGCTTGTTACCGCGTTGTGCGCGCCATTATTCGCGTGAGTGGACAAGCCAACATTTACTCGATCGGTACTTTATTATCACCAAACTGAAGAATATGTTTTCCATCAACATTTTTGTAGTCAGCGTAAGCCGTCTCCCAGACTCCGTTCGGGCTATTTTCTCCCGGATTTAAATTCGGTCGGTGTGTGATCAGTTTATCGTCAAAACCAAGAGATAATTGTAATGTCGGTAAGATTTGCTCTGGCTTGATTTGCGCACCGGCGATTTGTAAATCGTGAGCGGTTGCATGAGAACCCAATTGAGCAAAAAGTGCCTTGCCTTGTTCGTTTTTATCGCTGCCATTTTGGGCAGCGACTGCTCTCAGGCAGTCCTGGCGTTGCTCCTTTGTTAACACTCCTACACTATATGATTTCGATCTTCTCTACTAAGCAGCTGCCCATCCGGGGTGAACATTACCTTCTGCATGGCATTGGCGTCCGGATGATGCTCAAGCTTTTGTGTAAATTTGCTTATGTCTGACATATCTCACCTTACGCGCGGGTAGGACTGAATGCATCTGGAATCGAAATTTTTCGATGCGGCACCTCTGACCGAATTTCCAAGAGGAAGACTTGAGATAGACTACGCCAAAATTGTTTGATTGCAATACGTATTTTCCGCGTAAAAGTCCCGATTCGTCACAATTACTGCTGAGGCAGGGGAAATAATGCAGGATGATGTCACATCAATGTCAAGAGAATGTCTTAACCTGCTTTCATCAGCTCCTGAAGCTGCCAATAAAATCTTCTATTTCTCAGCCAGGTGAGTTATGACAAAAGAAGCAACATTTTGCCAGTCTGACGGCGCCGTCTCCACGGTCGCCGACTTACTAAACAGAGGTAACGACAAGGCAGCAACAAAGATTCTAAACGAATGCGGGCCTTACAGACAAGATGCGGATATAGGTGTTAAGTATGCCAGGAAAGAAATTCAGGACGGGCGATCTTTTGAGGAGAAAGCCGCTGGCAGCGACGATTTAGTTGCAGCTAGGAAATTGGTAGACACAAATTTCTGGAAATCCGTGATGGCCGAGCAGGCAAAAAGCAGTGAGCAACATTTGTGCACACTAGTATTAACCGAGGATAAAGACAATAAGAATTTAGCCAGTGGATACCAAACCGAATGCAAATAAGCAGCTTATCCACTGGGTCGATAGTTTGCTGACCACGGCTCTATTTTCGCCGATGTTCGTTTAAGTCCAGTAGCCTAATAAAATGTCCTATGTCACGGCAATGTCAAAAGAATGTCTTAACCTGCTTTCATCAGCTCCTGAAGCTGCCAATAAAATCTTCTATTTCTCAGCCAGGTGAGTCATGCCTTCAGACAGTGCAGCCTTTTGCAAATCAGATAAAGCCGTTGATAAAATTGCGCATGCTTTGAACAAAGGCAATGGCGATAAAGCCACCAACTTGCTCAGTCAATGCCTGGTCTCTAGAGTCGCTGCCGATCCAGAGTCGCACAAAGCCTGGACTGACTTTCAGAAAGCAGAAACCCAAGACAAAAACCGAGACACAAAATTTGATGCTGCCGATGTTTATATTGCCGCTGGCCAGAAGGTGCAAACAGAATTCTGGAAATCTGTGGTTGACGCGCAGAACAAAGACAGCGACAGCCATTTGTGCAAACTGGAATTGACCATGGATGGCACAGTCGCAACCAAGGCCGAATTAAATGGACCAGCTTGCAAAAAAACACAGTATAAACTGCGTTGAAGTAGAAGCTAACGCGCAATATCTTCTGGCGCAAGCATAATCATTTTTGGACCGAGAATTGGTCCGACTGACTCAGTCAGCAAATAGTCGGGAGTATCGACTTTGAATTTCAAATTTTCGTTCGACTCTTTCGTGAGCTTTCCAAGACGCGTAATCCGCACGCGTCCTCGTACTTCGAGCATGAGTGTGCGGTCGTCATAAAAAATCTGATCAGCTTCGAGCTTTGCGTCCTGTCCTTCGATGAACACCACTGCTTCTCCCATCGCCATGTAGGTGTGGCGAGTTGGGCGGCCTGTTACATAGCGCGCCACTATCTGCAATGTACCAGGCTCTAAAGCGGCTTTAACCGGACCTGGACAAAGTACGAGACAAAGTAAGAACAAGCACAAAGATACAAAAAATACCGAAAATTGCAGCTGAGCCTGCCGCATAATAGTTGGTCTGATCATTTAAAAACCAGTACCGGTATTTTTCGTTTGATTCGCTTTTTGTTCTTCGCTTTGAGCGTTTTTAGCGGCCTGGTCCTTGGCGGCTTGCTCGGCAAGATGCTGATTCAATAAAATTGTGCGCCCATGCCAAGCTGAATTGGCAACAATATCTTGTTGACCAGTGCGCGCTGCTGCTTTATTCACAGCCAGGAATTCATCGACAGTTTGTGCCTTCTCCAGAGCCCTTTTGACGATATACCTGGTGGCGTCGGAATACCTAAAATTCTCAATTTGAGGCAGTAACTCCAGACACTCAGACGTTGTTTGACAGTCATCTTCTACATCTTTGACAATTTTGCGAGCGAAATCATCAAGACCAAGAGTGCGACTTTGATGAGCAAGAGCAATGGCGTCTTTAGCATTTTGAGTTTGTGCCAGTATTTTTTCCAGAGCCAGTCGTGTCACATCAACCAGAGCAATTTCCTGACATTTTTTCGCTAGATCATATAGATCTGCTGGATCATTACAACCGTTGAGAAGAGCTTTAATAGCCGCACTTGTAACTTCAAAGCACTGCAATTTTCGGGATTTAATGACCGTCAAAATCAAATCGTCTTTTGTCTTAGACAAGTCGATTGCTTTTTGCAGTGAAGCTTTCCTCGCGTCAAGCAAATTAAAACCAGCCGAATCAGCATAATCTGCAATAGCCAGACACTGCGCCGTATCAGTAGCCGTCGCGACGACCGAAAGAATCAACTGATTGGCTTTCGGTCCAGCGGTTCTAGCCATTCGCTTGGCTTTTTCCAGTTGAATAACCTGTTCATGCGTCAATGCTGGATCGGATGGCGCACTCTTAGCGTAAACGGTGCCTATATCGCAAAAAGTTGTGGTGGCAAGTAAGAGCAAGCCAACAATTGCGCGACGACGAAAAGAGGGTCTCTTAAAATCAATAGAAATCGCAGTGAATAGGTATGAATTGAACATCGTGCAACTAACCTTTGTTGTATTGCAAACGCACAGAAATCAAAGCATTGGCTCCCAGTTCCAGCCGATACGTGGCGATATTAGCCAAATCATGAGGAGTTTTCTTCTTGCCTTTGCCTCTAATGATAGGCTGATTTTTATTTTTGGCAACATCTTTTTCCAAATCGTCGAAAGCTTCCAAAGTCTCTATCAGTCGTCCATCAGCATACGTCAAACGCGCCTCGTAATGGGCAAATTGCACAGTGAGCAGGCCAGTTTGTGGTGTCGTCAGCACATTCAGCAAACGAATTTCGATTTCAGATGAACGCTCTAATACCCTTAGCGCAACCAGTCTTATCGCCGGATTATCGCTGACTACATGGCTTTTAAAACTGACAGGCACATCTTTAGTGAAGCAACTCCAGTGTAGCCCCTCAAAAATCTCGCAGAGTCTGTATGCGTTTACCACATTATGATCCGCGTCGCTCCACTGTTGCTGTCCAACGACTGCTTTGAATGTCTTGTCCGCGTGCTTATCAAGATCTTGGGAGCGATGCTTAGCACCGTTTACCGCTTTTTGATCTTTTTGATCTTTTTGATCGGGGTGGCCGCTTGCACTTTGAGCGAGGTGCTCCAACACAGCTTGCGCTTGGGCGTGAATAACCTCGTCTTGCTCTTGAGCAACCGAATTTGACTCAGCATCGGCTAGCTGGCCAACTGCACTATCGCCAAAGCTCGCACTGGCGAGGGGTGCCCAGGCGTATTGCACTTGGTTCAAACCAAAACAATTGGCTTCATCTGTCAAAATTGGCGGTCCGGCACCACCGCCGCGACTGCGTAAATCAGCGCGAGAGAGATCAGAAATTGCTCTTAAAATTGTCAGGCTAACTTGGGAACCGTCAACGCCATATTCAGGCAAACCATTATTGAAAAATGCCTGTTCGTTGGCAATAAAAAATCTCTGACAGGGATAACGATCAAGAGGAGCTTCGGTACCCTGAGGCACAGGCAGCTGAACCGGCTCCTTGCCTACTTCGTGCATTCTTTCAACAAGACTGAAATGATTTTCCGAATAAGTTTTGTTGACAGCAGCACCGGTATCGAGCACAACTTCCAGACGATGATTGCGCGAAAGGTTGGTCCAGGACGTTTCAAAAAACAAAATTGGCACCGATTTCTTCAACATCAATTCGGTTTCGAAAATATGCTCAAACTCTTCTTTGGAGCGCACTCGGCGCTTGCCATTTGCGTCTTCTTGGTCGACTACGCCCTGCGCAATAGCCATTTTGTAAGTCAAAATCAGCGATGCCACCAGCGGCCCTTTTTTACCTGGCGCCACTTTAATCAGCTTCGCCACAATTGGCTCATCACCATCGAGTGGATCAAAGTTGTAGCTATCGCCGCCGTCACCCACATCGCGCAAGTTGTGTCTCAGCTTGATTTGCGCCCCAGACAGATTTTTATTCGTGACGACGATATCGCCACTAGTATCTACATCAACAGCGAAAAATTCATTGGAAAGCGTATTTTCAGAACGACTGACATCAGAAGTCTCAGCCGTAAATTGGCAAAATTCAACGCTGATATTGTCGCTAGAATTAGGCTTCCAGGGCAAATTGCAAAAACCGAGCACCGGCAAATTTTTATTATGCACATAGCCATCAAAAATCCGCACTCTCTTAGTGTCTGGAATTTGATTGGTGCCAGTGAAAATACAATTTTCTTCGCGACTGTGTACTACTTGCACGGTCAATTCGTGATTAGGACAAAAGACTGATACATCAGCCGAATCACCAGCGACATCCTGGCACCACGAAATTGGAATCGGTCCAATATTCTTTTCACCACTTAAGTTGGCAATTAATAATTGCGAAGCGGCAAAATTTGGATCAGGCAACGATGTCGGTCCTAAAATAGCCAGAGCACGGAGTTGAGGCTCTTCGGTAGTTTGCTCGATATCGCTCAATTTATAATCGACGTTGCATACCGGTACTGCTTTTTTGCTGGCAGCAGATGGTTTATCGGCCGGGCGAGCATGGCTTGCGAGGGCATCAAACAAATGATCGACATCGCTGGTTTTATTCACAGCCATCGATTCAAAGGCCTTGCGATCGAGCACATTTAAAATTGCCTGGACTTTGTCGAATCGAGAGTTCATTTCACGATGAACAGCGTCAACACTACATCCACACATGCTGTCGTGAGGATGATTGCGCATCAAAGTGCGCCAGGCAAAATTCAGTTGCGACTGGGGAAAATGGAAAAGCTTCTGGGCATTCAACAGTGTAAAGACAGGCTCAGAGATACGAGAGAGACGTTTTTCTGCAAATCGATTTTGCAACTTGAGATACATTCGTGAGGAAAGTACTCCGGCTAGCATATAAGCGCGTTCGTACAAATGAGCCGCGGCATTGTCACGCAACTCCGAAGAAACTACAGCAATCTTGCTATTTTCGCTTTTGCCATAATCGAGCATGACATCAGCGAATTCGGACAAAGCACAACTTTGCACACTGATCGAGCCTTTTAAAGCAGCAACATCAGCCGTCATTGCCGCCACACTTTCTTCGGGCTCAATGCTCTGCGCAAGCTTGCTCAATTGCCCCATGCTCTCTATTTTTAAAAGCAAACGAGCAGACTCTAGCTGACGAATGAAATTATTAGGCGCAGACAGATGATCACCACCAACTGGCATCAGATAAGAATTGAAATCGGCTGATGGATTGCCCCATGAAAGAAAGAACTCAGCCAGTTTCTCAGTCGTGAAAGGGTCGTGAAAAGCAGTTTGGTAGTAGCCACGGAACATGTGATAAGTGAGCACGCGACTGCCATCAGGACTTTCCCACCAGAACAATGGACCCTGTGAGCGCTCGGGCACGCCGCGCCACACAAAAGCTGTCTTGATTTCAAAATTGCTCAAAATGCGGGGCAAATCCTGTGTATGCCCAAAAGTGTCGGGACAATAGCCAAGCATTGCTGGCTTTCCATACTTCGCCGTCACCGCCAGGCCCATTTCTAAATTACGGATGAGACTTTCGCCGCTAACAAGCATCTGATCGGCAAGCACATACCAGGGACCTGCTTCCAGGCGCTTTTCTGTCATCAATTGACGGATTTCATCGCAAAGCTCTGGCACTACTTCTTCGAGATCTTCAATAATGCAAGACTGACCGTCGAGCAAAAATGATGGCAACGTGCCAGTTTTAAGCTTATTCAAAATATCGGCTGCAGCAAATGTAAGCTGAGTTCGATACTCTTCGTGCGTCAGGTACCACTCCCTGTCCCAGTGCGTATGCAAATAGAGATAGAGATGTTTAGATGCTGGCAATGGTCAACCTCGTAACAGCGGTTGGATGAATTTCATGCTTGTAGTGAGAGCGTTGTCCAGTTCTTCGGTCTCGTCAGCGACAAATTCATCGTCCATATGAATCGATACTGTTCCTTGAAAATCATACAGCTTGAGCGCTTCGATAAACTGTCTCCAATCGACCTGCCCTTTTCCAGCCATGCGATAGCGCCACCATAAAGGTCCATACATGCCACTATCAACTAGCAGATCGCGACTGATTTCCACATCATGCGCTTCGATATGATCGATAGCCGGAGTCAAGCCAGCAAGCACTCTGAGATAATCGATTCCCAACCAGACACAATCAGCGGGCGAAAAACTGAGCCCCAGATTGGGACACGATGTTACTAGATCGCGCCAGTCCTGAGGTTCCATCGCAGTCCAGCTTTTAAGCGATTGATTGCGAAAAAGACTGGGTGTAGCCAGGCGAAGCAACAAACCAACCGAATCATCACCGAATGTTTCCTGGATCTGTTGCACATTAGCCACAACAAGATCTTTCCAACCTTGAGAAAAACCAGGCGCAACACTAAATGACACTTGCTTGCAGCCGACCACTTTAGCAACGTGCATCACTTTCAAAAGCATCGGTCCAAATTGCTTGACCGACTTTTTATCGAAAGGCTCGAGACAAAAATCTAAATTGAGCACCACCAGCGCCACTCCAGAATCTCTGGATAGCTCGGCTACGCCTTCAAGATTCTTGCGCTCCTTTGCATCCAGCAAGCCACCGTTCTTCCCCGATATAGCAAAAGGCGCAAAGGAATACTCAACGGCTGTCAAACCTCGTTGAGCCGCTAAATCAATCGCTCCATCTAGTCCGCAACCAAATCTGGTGGCATCAAAGCACAAACGCATGGCAGCAGTTTAGCAAATAAATGCGCTTAAATCGACAATAAATAGTCCTGACGGACAAGTGGATCGGGAATATCGTTGAAATCCATTCGCTTCATCGTCTTGGCGATGAAGTTGCCGCTGCGCCGAATTGATATGGTGACGTTGGTATCAGGCTTTCCAGTAATCATGGCATAAACGTCTTGTTGAGCCAGCCCCAGAGTCGGAACACCGTCTACCGCAACGATTACATCCTGCGAGCGAAGACCAACCTGCCAGGCAGGTGTGCCTGGAAAAACGCGATTAATTATGGGCATGCGACCGGTCGGAAGCAGAAATTTAACGCCGATAATGCCTATGCCCCTCTCAATCATCGAATCAAGCGGATTGACAGAAGCGCCTGATTTTAAGACGGAATCGGCCGTCGATTTGGCTACCTGAGCTTTCAGCTTGTCTTGTTTCTTCTTAAATATATCAAGCACGCCCGAGTGCATCTTTTTCAGCGGCGCGGACTGGGCGCTGGCTCCCGCCTCTTGGTGCAACACACCACCTTTTAAAGTTTTACTCTTGGGAACGGTCAAATCAAATTTTGGGATGTCAGGCTTGAGAATTGGCTCTTCTGCCAGAGTCCAGCTCGTAGACGCATAAAGCATCAACGCCGACAACAAAATTAAACCAGGACCCAGCGTATGGCGCTTGACGACACCAGGTTTAAATCGCTTAAAAAAACAGTTGAAAGTTGTGCAACGTCTAAATTTGGCCATTTTTCCGTCCCGACAGTTCTTTCTCGGATAGTGCCTAAATAATGCGACGCTCAACCGCTCGTTGAGGTTCTTGATAATGCATTAAATCTGTCATTCCCTATTCTAACTTTTTCCCGAAAGGAACGAATACTTAAACAAAATGGCAACGCCCAAAGGTCATGCTACGCTTTGCCCATAAAGCTTATTACGCACTGGCCGGCAGGGTTGGAGGTTTTCGACGTGAACAAAGTTACAGTAGTAGGGTCCGGATTCGTAGGCGCCACAGTCGCACAATATGTGGCGGACAAGGATCTCGCCGATGTCGTCGTTGTCGACATCATTGAAGGAATGCCTCAGGGCAAATCATTAGACTTGATGGAAGCCGCTCCTCTTGCCGGTCACGATTGTGAAATCGTCGGCACGAACGATTATGCCGCCACCAAAGGCTCAGACATAGTTGTCATCACCGCAGGCATCGCTCGCAAACCGGGAATGACACGCGATGATTTGTTGAAAATCAACGCCAATATCGTTCAGGGTGTCGCCAGAGAAACTGTCAAGCACTCACCTGACGCCATTTTCATCGTTGTCACGAATCCACTCGATGTCATGACATATTTGACCTGGAAAACAACAAAATTGCCTTCGTCCCGTGTCATTGGCATGGCAGGCGTCCTCGATAGTGCTCGCTTCCAAGCTTTCATCGGCATGGAAACAGGTTTTTCAGTACAGGACATCAAAGCTATGGTTCTTGGCGGACACGGCGATTTGATGGTTCCATTGCCACGTTTTTCCAGCGTCAATGGCGTGCCTATCACTGAATTAATGACAGCCGATCGCATTGAAGCTCTGTCCAAGCGCACTCGCGATGGCGGCGCTGAAATCGTTGCTCTGCTCAAGACAGGCAGCGCCTTCTATGCTCCTGGTCGCTCTGTTGCTGAAATGGTTGAATCGATTCTCAAAGATAAAAATCGCCTTTTGCCCTGCGCCGTTCTCGCCGATGGCGAATACGGCCTTAAGGACGTGTATATCGGCTTGCCAGCAGTACTTGGTCGAGAAGGACTGAAGAAAATCGTCGAATTGAAATTGAGCGCCCTCGAATCAGCAGAATTGAAAAAATCGGCTGACTCCATCCGCGAAAACATCGACGCCATGAACAAATTGCTGGTTACTGCTTAACGCGAGAGCCAACCGGCAAGTATAGATAATATTGCGCGACATTTACGATTGCCAGACTCAAGCCCAGCTAGAGCACACCTGGCAACTAAGGTAAAAGTCGCGCAATGCCTCTATCTTTGAGCTTAATCGCTTTCAATAGGCTGTATAATTAAATGCGCGTACACCTGGATATCGCAAAGCACCTGAGCATGGAGGTTACATGCAGGCACTGTCGTCATCGTCTAAAGCAACAAATTCGGAATTGAGAACAAGCACCTTTAAAACAGTAGCACCACTTATGGTGGCACTGTCGATGACTTTGATTCCCGCCCTTCAAGCCTTTGCACTGGAGACGTCTCCAGCAATAACAACCACTGCTAACGCCGGTGACCTGTTTTTCGACTCAGACAAATCTCACGAAGCTGAACGAAAAGAAGTCGAGACTCTGCTTTCAGATATAGAAGCTCAATGGAACGCCCACAATCTTGAAAGAGTAATGGGTTGCTATGCCGAAGAATACATCAACAATGATGGTCTCGACAAAAAGGCTGTCAGTGAGCTGACGCAAGAATTTTGGAAAACCTATCCTGACGCTAAATCATCGTCGCGAACAAAGCAAATTCGCATTGAAGGCAATTTTGCGACCGTTGAATCGCGCGACACAGCTGTTGGCACCACGGCTAACAATCCTATTCACGACAATTCATTAAGTGGAGAACTGAGTTCGGTTTCCGAAGGTCAACTTTATTTGAAGAAAACCGGCACTGAGTGGAAGATCATCGGCGATCGCATCGACTATGAAAAAGTGCGAGTTGCTTACGGCGTAGCCAAAAGTCTCAACGTTTCCTTTACTGCGCCAGAACAAGTCAAATCAGGCAAGCAATATTCAGCTCGCATCGATGTCGATTTGCCCAACGGCTTTCTTGCTGTAGGGTCCATCACTAATCAGCCACTGGAATATCCTCAACACACACCGAATGAATTGTGGCGCGCTATGGAACCACCATCGTCACTCGAGCGATTGATTGCCGCAAACACCAATAACAAAAACGAATTGTTGATGGCTACCATTGGTATCACCGACATTGCCAGTCGCAAACTCGTGGGCATTGAATTACTGACTCGCCGCATGAACGTGGTGCCAGAAGTCGACCCTACTAAAATACAGGCAACAACCGCTCTTTTCGGCGCACCAAAAGAAATAAAGTTGAAGTCGGAAAAGAAAGAACAAAAAGATTAGGTCCACGGTGCAAGCATTCAAATACCCTCAATTGTGGTGGCTGAAGTTTGTCGTTGGTAGCTTGTGTCTTTTTTTCGACTATCAATCGAAAGAATGGGCGAGAAGTTCGTTGCCTGCATTCGGCAGCGTGCCCTGCCCTATTCCCGTTTTAGACCACATCATTCGCTTTGCTCTAGTCACCAATACAGGCGCTGCGTTTAGCCTCGGACGCGGGCATGGGGTGATCATGGCAATTCTTGCTTGCGTAATAACGATGGTTTTAATTGGCTGGGTGCTCAAAGAAGAACAAACGACAAGCGGACGTTCACCGTTGATAGGAACTGGGGCCGGATTTTTAATCGGTGGTGCGTTAGGCAATCTCTTAGACAGAGTTCTGCGACAGCGCGTGACCGACTTCATTGACTTCAGTTTTTTCCAGTTTCCGGTTTTCAACGTTGCTGACGTCTGCATCGACATTGGTATCGGCTTGATTATTATTTCGGCTCTGACAGCCAAAAACATAAGCGAAAAAGAAAAAGAAATCAGGACATTGGAATCCGAAGAGTCTTAAAATGAACAAAAAAGACCTGAAAAATTTGGAAGATCTAGAAAATTCAGAATTCGATTCTGATTTCGAAAATGAAGACGCTGCAATCGAAGCGGCAAACCTGGACACACTGAGCAAAAAGCCGGTGGCTGGTGACCTGATTACGCTGGTCGTAAGCGGGCTTGATGGCTCATCAAAAGCGCCGCGACTGGATGCCTATTTAACGACGACGCTGCACGGAATCAGCCGCAATCGCATTCAAAAACTGATAGATGAAGAGCAGGTCAAAATCAATGGTGTCACGGCAAGGGCCAGTCATCGCATCAGAACCGACGAAGTAATTGAGATTGCAATTCCACCTCTTGAAGCAATCGATGTCGTCGCTGAAAATATTCCACTTTCGATTGTCTTTGAAGACGAATACCTGGCGGTGATAAATAAGCCTCAGGGCATGGTCACACATCCAGGAGCTGGCGTCTATTCAGGCACTCTGGTCAATGCATTGCTTCATCATATGCAGGGCACCTTGTCTGGTATCGGCGGCGCTATTAGACCCGGTATTGTGCATCGCCTCGACAAAGAAACATCAGGGTTGCTTGTCGTCGCCAAAGAAGACATGACACACCGCCACTTAGCCCAGCAAATCAAAGAAAAAAGCGCTAAGCGAATTTATCTTGCTCTTGTTGCTGGTCATCTAAGCGACCCTTCTGGCACAATCAAGGAACCAATTGGGCGACATCCAGTTAAACGCAAACAAATGGCCGTGGTTTCATCTGGACGTCAGGCTGTTACTCATTATCAAGTTTTAGAAAGTTTCGATAAATTCACTTTGGTTAAAGTGCAATTAGAAACCGGTCGCACCCATCAAATCAGAGTGCACATGGCTCACATTGGTCATCCTGTTGTGGGCGACCTAGTCTACAATCACGGCTCTTCAGGAACAGTGGCGATGCGCTCCAAGTTGAAACTTTTGGGTCACGCATTACACGCTACTCAGCTTAGTTTTGTCCATCCCATAAATAATCGCCTGCTAGAATTTGAAGCACCGTTGCCCGAACATTTTCAGCGGGCAATCGAGAGTCTGCGCTAAGCGGCTCTATTTAAGGCAGGAGGCATATGGTAACGGCATACATTCTGATTATTACAGGCGGCTTGCTGACTGCCCTGTATCTTTATGCAGGCGGTAGCAATTTCAGTTTTCCAATCATTTTCAATATCCTGGGCACACAAATTTCGGCACCTTTAGGTGTGATCATGACAGGCGCCTGGGCTGCTGGTTTCGCCATTGCGGCAGCCTGGCGAGAAGCGATCCCCAAAACAAGGGCCAGTGAAAAAGTCCTGGGCAACTGGCAAGCTCAGGACGTCAAATTGGTTGCCGAAATTCAGTCGGACAAAGAAAAGCAGCTAGAATCGAAAATCGCTACTTTAGAAGTTGCCTTAAAACAAGCGCTGAAGAAAAAAGCTTAGCCAGACTCGGATGAGTCATTTGGGCCGCCGCCTTTGTTGAAATCGGAAGCTTTGAGATTATCAATAAATTTCTTGAACTCTTGCGCTTCTTCTTCATCTTTCTCAAGATCTGCCGGAATCGTTCCTTCAGCCACGACCTGGGCTGAGACGAAGATTGGACAACCAGCGCGTAAAGCCAGTGCTATAGCATCAGATGGTCGAGAGTCGATGGTTCGCACAGTGTCTAATTTGTGCTCAGGGTCATCGATCAAGAGAACAATGGCAGCGTAATAAGTGTTCGAATTGAGTTCATTGATTTCAACTTGTTTGATTTTGTAACCAAGTTTTTGAATTGTATTTAAAAGCAAATCATGGGTCATTGGTCGCTCTGGTTTATGTTTTTCCAGAGCTTTGGTAATTGACTGTGCCTCGGGCATGCCGATCCAGATAGGCAGGGCACGCTTTTTTGCGTTGTCATTGAGAACAACAATAGGATTCCCGTTACGGGCATCCAGCGCTATTCCAGCTACAAACATCTCGATCAACTTCATTGCTCCGATTGCTTAGGCAGCTTCAACCTTTGGCGGTCTGCAAGGCTATTTGCAAAGAGCTGAGTATCACTCATCCCTAAATATGCCCAAGATCCCCATTTTTATTTACTTTCAAGATAAATTCTTGATAGAAAAAAAGACGGTAACACTGACTTTGAGAGCCTTGCTCAGGCAATATACAGTTTATCCGATCAATAACCAGGCCAGGCGACGGCTGCAAAGGTGGAAAGTTCCACGAGTTGACAGTCTGAGAGCGACTATGCGAAAAGTATCTGCTATTATTAGCACCCCTCGAAATAGAAATATTTCTCGCTTCTTGTGATTCACCTGAGATCTAAGAGAATCACACATCCTGTCCGGGTGGCGGAATTGGTAGACGCGCACGTTTGAGGGGCGTGTGAGCAATCGTGAGGGTTCAAGTCCCTCTCCGGACATATTTTTTTGATGCCATAGTCTCGGTTGCCAGGAGAAGCTAACGATGATCATTCAAAGCACTCGTGCGCAATGGCCACACACAATCGACGACATCATCAAGTCTTTAGACGGTGTCTGGGGTTTAGTCGGCGCAACGGCTGTTAACGGTAATCTGCTCAGATTAGAACGCAGTCTGCATGAGCCCCTTCAATATGTTGTCACCGAATATAATGGCTCCGACGAAAGCGATGTCGTCCGCAAGCAAGTTTTTTCAGCAGATCAGCGCCAGGAAGCCATCAATGACTTCGCCGTAACAATCGGCTTTATCCTTTAGAATTTCCGGTAGTCGAAATTTTTGGTATCAGATCGCCATCAGTTGATTTAAAATGGATTTGATTCTCGTTTAGTTTTTGTCTCAGCGTGATTAACCTTTGCCTAAGAAGCACTCGAAACATCTTGGCATAATCACCCAGGGTTCTCTATCGGCCGGGCTGGAAATGCGCCTGGACGTCAATCAATCTGTAGAGGATTTACGGGTCGGACGCTTTGTCGTGGTGGAAGGAAAGAACCACCGCTTTTTTAGCATGCTCACCGATGTCTCCTTAAATGCCACCAATTCGTCGATATTATCCAATCCTCCTCAGGCGGATGATTTTTTGCTGGAGGTGCTAGCTGGCACATCCACCTTTGGCACAGTGAAAGTGCAACCCATGTTGATGCTCGAAAAGCAAAACGCAGGAGTCGATGAATTACGTCCGGTCAAAACAATCCCCAGCCATTTTTCACCAGTCTCTGAAGCCAGCAAAGAAGATTTTGCTCTGGTCTTTGGGCAAGAAAATGAAAATGATCCAGACGATTTGCACTTCAACATTGGCACGCCACTAAATATGGACACGCCTGTATGTGTCAATCTTGGTCGTTTTATCGAGCGCTCGAACGGCATATTCGGCAAATCAGGCACAGGCAAATCTTTTCTCACCCGCATCTTTTTGTGTGGACTGATAAAAAAAGATGCAGCGTCTGTTCTTGTTTTTGATATGCATAACGAATATGGATGGCAGGCAATTTCAGAAAACAAAGCAGCGCCACGCGTGAAAGGATTGAAGCAGTTGTTCGGCTCGACAGTGACCGTCTTCAGTCTCGATTCCGAGTCTTCAAAGGCTCGCGGAATACCTGATGCCCACGAGCTTTTCATTGGCTATAACCAGATTGAAATCGAAGATCTCGAATTGCTCAAAAACGAATTGGCACTTTCTGAAGCGACACTCGAAAATGCTTACATCGTCAAAGAAAAGTTTGGCGCCGACTGGATCGCCACTTTAATGGATATGTCGGGCGAAGAAATCGAAGAGTTCTGCAACAATTTCAAAGGGCATCCAACCGCTATCAAAACTCTGCAAAGACGCTTGAATACAGTGATTGCGAAGACGTCATATTTAAAGCCGCGCGTCAACCATAACTATATCGACGAAATTATTCGCTATATTCAGAGTGGCAAACATATCGTACTGGAATTTGGACGACAAAATAATCTGCTCTCTTATATGCTTGCCACAAACATCATTACCAGACGCATCCATGCCGAATATGTCAAAACCTCCGAAAAACACATCGCCAACCCCGAAAAAATTGCGGCTCCGCGCAAATTGATGATCGTTATCGAAGAGGCTCATAAATTTTTGGCACCAGCTGTGGCGCGCCAGACTATATTCGGTATTATTGCCCGCGAAATGCGCAAGTACTTCGTCACTTTGCTCATTGTCGATCAGCGACCAAGCGGCATCGATCCAGAAATTCTCAGCCAAATAGGCACTCGTGTCACAGCGCTGCTCAATGACGAAAAAGATATTGACGCAGTTTTTACGGGCGTATCCGGCAGCCAAACACTACGGACGGTGCTTGCTCAACTCGACCCAAAACAGCAAGCTTTGATTCTCGGCTATGCAGTGCCCATGCCTGTTGTCGTCAAGACTCGCCCATTTGACGCTGAATTCTATAAAGCAGTCTCTTACACATCCAATTCCAGCGATGACCTCAGTATTCCTGAAAAAAAGGCGCGAGCCACGCTTGCCAGTAGCGAAGTATTCGGAACTGAATAAAAGATTCGGAATAATAGATGCTTTAAGCACTTTAACTTTCACGTTTTTTAACATAACCTTCCCCGACTTGCCTACTATTGTTATGACAGCGGAGCAAGCAGTGCCAGAACCAATCACAAACGAGTCGCAAGACACTTATTTCGAACATCGTGACCCCACGGAAATAGGCATGTGTGTCATCCTGGCATCTGCTTACCTGGGATTAGCCAAGTATTGCTGGGAGCCTCTGCGCACTGCCGACAACTGGAAGCTCTGGATCAACGTTGAAGGCTTTTTCATAACCATCGCGCTCGTGGCGTTGATGGTGGGCTTACGCCCCTACCTCTCGCCATCTAGCCTGCAAATAAGCTCACACGGCATTAAGTATCGCGGTCCTTACTGGCTCTGGCGCAAGACTGTGAACTGGGAGCAAGTGGTGCAGATTTATGTCAGCTCCGAACTACTAATTGTTTTGTACAAGCCCAAACTGGACAGCCAGAGACAATGGCCCATGCTCATTGCCTCTGTTTATCTGGCTGACAAAGAAAATATTCCTGAGACGATCAATCGCTATTGTCCGGTCACACCAACGATCATGACCAATCCGGCGATTTATTCGCGCATAGCCATGGGCTTTCTCTTTCTCATTCTGGTGCTGTGGATTCTTGAGCTCTTAATGGCTTAGTAACAGCTTAATCGTTAATATGCCTAACATAAGCAATCAGCGAATCCATCTCTTTGTCATCCATGACCTCTTTAGTTTGCGCTGGCATGACACCCTTGCCTTTGCGAATAAAATCTCGCAAGGCAGCATCAGTGGGAAAATGTTCGTTGACGTGATCTAAAGCCGGTCCCATCGGTCCCTGACGCCCTGTTGGGTGGCAAGTGTTACAGCTGCGGAAATAAAGTTGCTCACCGTTTAAGTCAGTGCTCAAAGACGCCGCCCTTTCGCTGAGCGAGTGTTTGTTCTCATCAATTCGCTTAATTTCTTCCGACATCGCGCAACCACTGAGAATCAAAGACGTAACGGCAAGAAAGTAGACCACCACATATCTGCTGAGCATCGAAACGACTCCAATTAGGACTATGGCAGACTGAGCTGAAGCCTTACCCGGAAAGACTTTACCATAGTTTTACAAGCCTCCTGACAGCACTTGCGACGGTGGCAATTGCCAATAGGCTAAAAACCGCCATATTTATGAGATTCCGTTGATCTGAAAGAGTAATCCCGCTTAACACTGTATTTACCTTGTCAGTGTATCTTTATAAATAGGGCGCAAAGCGCTCTCTATCCGAGACTCAAGCTGATAAATCAGTCGCTCGTTAGTCAAACAAAGAGAGATTCTCTTTTGTAGATCCGATCTAAAAAGTCCCAGTGACTAGTTTAAGTAACGGACCAGGCGCTAATTCTCAAAACAGTTCCAACTCCTCGGCTGGAACGCGATTAGTGTCCTTCGGTGCAATCAGAAACGACAAACAGCGCAAGCAAATAGTCAAACTGAATCGAGAGGAAAAAAAGGGAATGAATCGCACCGGAGCAAAGCGTTTCGTTCTCTCCTAAATAATAAGCTCCCAAGACTAGAAGCAGCTGAACCGAATGAAACAAGAAGCATCCAAAGTTGATTCACAAACAAAGCAAGGTCCTGTCGAAGCAGAAGAACGCATTTTAATTAGGGGCGGGAAGAAGCTAAAAGGCACTGTGAGAGTCAGCGGTGCAAAAAATTCAGTCCTCAAAATTATGGCTGCAGCTTTACTGGTTAAAGGCGTTTCGATCCTCAAGAACGTGCCTAATCTGACCGACGTGCATATGATGGCCGAAGTTTTACGCGTTCTTGGCGCAGTGGTCACCATCACTGAAGGTCAAGTTGAAATCGACGCCACCAACGTGCATGAGTTCGAAGCTCCCTATGAATTAGTGAGCCAATTAAGAGCTTCATTCAATGTTCTGGGACCATTACTTGCTCGTTTCCATCAAGCTAAAGTTTCCCTTCCAGGCGGTTGCGCCATCGGTGAACGCAGAATTGATTTGCACGAAAAGGGACTGAAACAGCTTGGCGCAGAAATGCACATCGACCACGGCTATGTTTATGCCAGCTGCAAAAAATTAGTTGGAACGCGCATTTATCTTGAGAAACCATCAAATGGTGCCACTGAAAATATCATGCTCGCGGCTGTTCTTGCTGAAGGTACAACCATCATTGAAAACGCTGCGCAAGAGCCTGAGATCACTAATCTTGCCGATTACGTCAATGCTGTTGGCGGAAAAATTTCGGGCGCTGGCACATACACCATCACTATCGAAGGTGTTAAACCGGAAGATTTGCACGGAGCCACTGTCGAAACCATTCCAGACCGTTGCGAAGCCGGCACGTTTATCTATGCCTGCATGGCTACCGGTGGCGAAATCACTATCGAAGGCGCAAATCCGCATCATCTCTTCTCAGTCATTAATAAGGCTCAAGAGATGGGCGCTGAAATCTCCATTCTTGCTCCAGGCACAATCAAAGTGAAAGCC
>Ga0182030_10008188_pt1 | contig 21686 bp, 12 predicted proteins | sample 812S3MmetaG_FD_121299 | JGI IMG/M metagenome (GOLD analysis project Ga0182030, IMG submission 121299) | Permafrost microbial communities from Stordalen Mire, Sweden - 812S3M metaG (Illumina Assembly) | ecosystem: Environmental > Terrestrial > Soil > Wetlands > Permafrost | place: Sweden... | reverse complement strand
GGTGTTGATTGGCATGAATCATCGTGCTCTTGCCGATCTGTTGAAGGAAAAAGTGAAGCTGGGAGGCGATGCTGCCGTGTCGGCCGGGCCCGTTGGCCGCAATGCGCAGGCCGCGACGACGGAACTTGCCAATGCTGAGTTCCTGACCTACTCGCGCAGCCGGGGCCTCTTTGCCGGGGTCGACCTGAACGGCGACGTGGTCCATCAGAACCGCGCGGACACGGAGACAGTGTATGGTCACGCCGTTCCTTTCGAGAGGATTCTTTCCGGCGACGTACCGACTCCTGCAGCCGCTACGCACTTCATTGCTACTGTGAATCAGCTCTTCCGCCGTGGTGAAGCGCACAGGGATTCCAGCAGATAAAGAACGAGAATACAGGCCGAGCGGCGGTAAGGGCACTTGAAATCTTCCTCGAAGGACGACCCCTTGTGCATGTCGAAGGAGTGAACCCATGCGTTCTGACATTGTGCCGGGCGGCGACTTCCCGGACTTCGAGCTGCCCGATCACACGCGCACACTGCGCAAGCTCAGCGAACTCCAGGGCGATGACCCGCTAATCCTCACGTTGGCACGCGGCCACTACTGCCCTAAAGAGCACCAGCAACATCGAGAGCTGGCCTCGTTTTATCCGAAGATTGCCGTAGCGTATACCCAGATCGCGACGATATCCACCGACGACCACCACACGCTGCAGGAGTTTCGCGCGTCAGTCGGCGCCCAGTGGACGTTCATGTCCGATCCTGAGCGAAAAGTGCAGAAGGACCTGGACATTCAGGAGTACACGGACCCCGAGCACAATCCGATGATTCCGTACACGCTTGTGCTCAAGCCGGGTCTTGTGATTTACCGCATCTACAACGGGTACTGGTTCTGGGGTCGTCCGTCGGTCATTGATCTCTGGCACGATCTGCGCGCCCTGATGAGCGAAAGCCACCCGGACTGGGATCTGAGCGCCCCAGGACTCCGAGAGGCTTGGAACGCGGGCGACCATTCATCGTTTCACGGATGGAACAGGGCTGCGAAGGCAGCCCCCTCTGGATCGAAGAAGGACGCGCGTTGAATCGATTGCCAGCCGCATCGCGTCCGTGCTATAAGTTATCGGTAAAGTACGGTTATTTAACTGCGGTTTGCCATCCCGGCAGCCAACAAGGAGAAAACCGATGAGTACTCCCTCTACGGCAACCGGTCAGCCATTGCAAAACCTCGAGCAGTGGGACGATTTTCTCGAAGGCCGCTACAAGGAAGGCAAGTCCGAGTCCGACTTCAGACAATACGACGCAACGGCAACACCCGGCGTCGCGGAGTTCTATCGTCTCAACCATGAGCATCAGACCGTGGATTACGTTCTGGGCAAAGAGAAGGAGTACTTCGGCCTGAACAAGGGCAAGAAGACGGTTTGGGAAGCCGCGGAGTTTCTCAACACGCTTGTCGATGACAGCGATCCCGACACCGACCTTACGCAGATCGAACACCTGCTACAGACCTCGGAGGCAGTTCGCGCCGACGGGCATCCGCGCTGGATGGTGCTGACGGGATTTATCCACGATCTGGGCAAGTGCCTTTGCCTTTATGGCGAGCCGCAGTGGGGCGTCGTGGGAGACACATTCCCGGTTGGCTGCGCCTGGTCTTCGGACATCGTTTTCCCCGAGTACTTCGCGAACAATCCGGACCGCAATGTCCCCGAGCACCAGACCAAGTACGGCATCTACGAACCGAATTGCGGTTTAGAGAATGTGCATATGTCGTTCGGGCACGACGGCTACATTGCCGAAGTGATGAAGCCTTACCTGCGCGACGAATCGCTTTACATGCTGCGCTTCCACTCGTTCTATCCGTGGCATCGCCATGGCGCATACGACCATCTTTGCAACGACAAGGACCGGTCGATGCTTGAGTGGGTACTGAAATTCAATCAATACGATCTTTATTCCAAGGGTCACGCCAAGCCGAATTTGAACGAGCTCAAGCCCTACTACGACGACCTGTTTGCCGAGTTTCTCCCGCCGATTCTCTCCTGGTAAGCAACAAGGGCCAGCCGCTCTGGCTGGCCTTGTTCTGAGCGTGACTAGCTCAGTTGCAAGTCACGCAGTAATCCCTCGGACGGTTCCCACTCTCCGATTGGCGGATAGAGCAGCATCGCTTTGCGCGCTGCCAGCCGCGATCCTGTGAGTGCTGCGTCAATCGCGGCTCGTTCGTATTCCTTCACCGCCAATACCAAACCGCGCACAGCAGCCGGCAGTGCGCCGCAGTGCTCGGGCACGATGGTGTTGGCGCCGATCCTGCACGGCACTTCGACCACATCGTTTGCGTCGATGCCATCGATTGCGCCTTGATTGTGAACGTTCACAATCAAGCGCTGGTTCTCGACACCACGCAACGCGTTCATAACGGCGAGCGCAATACGGTGATAGCCGTTCGCGGTGCGGAATGGATCTTCTTCCCGGCTGCGATCGGCGACAGCGTTGTATTCGCGTGTCGACTCCAGCAACATGTACGTGCCAGAGCGCTCATTGAGATACCGGATGTAGGCGGCGAGTGCGCCTTGGTCATCGTGTGAAGCGAGCAAGCTGCCGAGGCGCTGAAACAGGCCGTCATTCAGTCGCCCAATTTCGAGACCGCGCGTGCTTCCGTGTGCTTGCTGGTTGGCGAGGGCACGCCCGCGCGAGTAATAAAAATAGAGATACTCCGTCGGGATCAGGCGCAGGCTGCGGATCAAATCCTTCTCGAACATCGGAGCCGGATAGAGCTGGTCAAGAATCCGATCGTCGGCCAGAACACGATCGGTGACATCCTCGCCGTTGAGCTCGATCTTGCGCACCCAGCCGAGATGATTGAGGCCAACATATTCGCAGCGAACGGTCTCGGGGTCTGCGTCTAGCGCGATCGCGATGCGGTGCAGCATCTCCGACGGTGTGTCGCAGATGCCCACGGCGCGCACGTCAGTGTGGTTGAGGATGGCTTGTGTAATGAGACCTGCGGGATTGGTGAAGTTGATATACCAGGCGCGCGGCGCCAGACGATGTACGAGGCGGGCGTGCTCGACGGCGATGGGAACCGTGCGAAGCGCCATCGCCATTCCCGCAGGGCCGGTAGTCTCCTGGCCGGGATAGCCATGCTCAATGGCCACCTGCTCGTCGTGCGCACGCGCGGCAATGCCTCCTACGCGAATGCTGCTAAGGACAAAATCCGCACCTTCGACGGCGTCTTCAATCGATGCGGCTCCGCGCACACGCAGGCTTCCACCTTCGCGTCGCACCACGGCTTGCCCTAGCGCAGCCATCACCTGGGCGCGTTCGCCTGATACATCGAACAGGACGACCTCATCCACGCCGAGCTTTTGCGCGCTCTCGTTGATACCGAAGATCACAAGCGGTGTGCGCACTCCGCCGCCGCCGATAAAGGCCACTTTAGCCATAGCATTCCTCTAAGCATGTTTCTAGTTCGTCGCGCGTGGGTAACGCCCGGAGCGCTCCAGCCGCGCGCGTCGATAGACCGCCAACGACGCAACCTCTGCGCAGACACTCGGCGCCGTCTTTCCCATCCAACAGGCCGTCGATAAATCCGGCGTTAAATGCATCCCCCGCGCCGGTGGTATCGATCGTGTCGACGCTGGGCGGAACGGCCCGCAAAATAGTGCCATTATTGCGCATCATGGCTCCTCCGGCTCCCATCTTCACGACGCCGTTGGGCCAGTGGTGGACGCGAGTGAAGTCGAGATAATCCTCTGCCTCTCCATCGCAGATGATTCTGGCCTCGCGTTCGTTGGGCAGCAGATAATCGACCCGCGAACATGTGCGGAGATTGGCGGCATCCTGTAACCATGCAGCGTGATGCCCAACGTCAAGCGAGGTCGTGCTGCTGCTCACACTCAGCTTGTCGAGCAGCTTTTTCGCCAGACGCGCCGTGATGGGCATGGCAAAGTGCACATGACACGCCTGCGCCATGTGCGCGACCAGTGAGTCGTCGGCAAGCTGATCTTCAAGATGCGCGTTGGCGCCAAGATAAGTAAAGAACGACCGATCGACGCGGCTCGAAACACTCACGGTGATTCCGGTTCGTTCGCCTGCGCTGCGCAACTCGGTGCAAGATACGCCGAAGTCGGAGAGCCGCTGATGAATCCACGCGCGTTCGGTTTCCCCGATTATGCCGATCAAGCTGACTGAACGGCCAAGCCGTGCGAGCGCGCAGGCCGTGATCGCAGCGCCGCCACCAAGCTCCAAGGCATAATCCTGCGCGTACGCCTCCTCGCCCGGCTGCGGCCACCTCATAAAGCCAGTCAGGACGTGATCCACGTAGATTTCTCCAACTACTACCAAGTCGAATTTCTTCATGGCGTCGCGAATGGCCACTCCCGTTCAAACCTCGCCTTGATCAGATAGAGGCCGGCGCCGACGGCCACGGTTCCCAGCGCAATGAGCACATAGCGCATGCCGTTGCTCAGCGCAATGTAGATCCAACCCAGGAGGGCAATGGCTGCAGGGAGCGGATACAACGGCATGCGATAGCTGTCGTCCGGGTTCGGCTGCTTGCGCCGCAATAGCTCGACAGCGACGCACTGCGCGGCGAATTGAAAGATGGCTTGCACAACAATCAAAACCTTGATCAACTCGCTTAACGAAAGAAAGCAAGCGACGCCAGATGCTACCGCCATGAACAGAAGGGCCACGGTTGGGAATCTTCCCGTTGGATGGAGGCGGGCAAAGACGGGAAAGAAGCGTCCATCCGCAGCCGCGGCATAGGGAATGCGCGAATAGCCGAGCATGTTGGCGAAGACGGCTCCAAAGCTGACGGCCAACACCAGAATGGAGACCAGCAGCGCAGCCCAGTGCCCGAAGACGGCCTGCATGAAGTCGGCGGCCACGGCCCTGGAGTATTGCGCCACACGCCAATCGAGCGAGCCGATGATGGACAGGTTCATCAAGAGATAGAGCACTGCAACAAGCACAATGGACGCGACGACAGCGAGCGGGATATTTCGGCGCGGCTGCTTGATCTCTCCGCCAAGCAGGCAAACGTTGTTGTAGCCGCCGTAGTCGTAGACGGCGATCAAGGTTGTGGCGCCGAGACCAAGCCAGAATGAAGAGTGAGAGATTCGGAATGCGTCAGGAGTGAAACCGAAGGCACGTGCGGGATGAAAGTGAATGGCTCCGCTTACGATGACCCAACAGCATGTGGCGATGACGAGGACTGAGATGGCTATGGCGATGCGATCGATGGAGCGAATGTTTCGACACAGCAGCAGGCCATTGACCCAACAGACGGCGACCGCGATGGCCAGCAGCGCGCTGTGCGAGAGGCTGGGTGCGATGAAGCTCATATAGTCGGAGAAGCCTACAGCGCCGGCAGCGATCGAGAGCGGCCCGGTCAACAACGTTTGCCAAAGAAAAAGAAAGCTCATCAACAAGCCGAGATTGTCTCTGCCATAGGCTTGCCGCAGGTAGTGATACGAGCCGCCGGAACCTGGCATGGCAGAGCCGAGCTCGGCCCAGACCATTCCGTCGCAGAGGCACAAGAGCGCACCCAGGACCCAGCCGACGATGGCTTGCGGTCCACCCATTGCGGAAATCGCCAGAGGAATGGTGAGAAACGGACCGACCCCGACCATGTTGAGCACGTTGGCAGAGATTGCGCCAAGCGGGCCCATCCCCCGCTCCAGCTGCGGCTGATCCGGGGCACGACTCATTTCGAGAACCATCCGATCGGGGTCCACTGTCTTCACGTGTGAATCACCGCAGGAGCACGTTAATTAGCTCCCTGAGATTTCAGGAGCGGGTTTTTCGAGAGACTGAGTAAATTGTCGAACAAACGATACGCGCCCGGAACTCCGAGCGGCAATTCTCTGTAAAAGGCATAGGCCGTATAGACGTAGACTCCGGCGCCGTAGCGGGCAACGAGCAAGCCGCCCTTCTGCGGATCCTGGCCGGGATCGTGCGTTTCAATCGGGGCCTGATAGTGTGAATCCCACGAGTTCATAAACTTCGATCCGCGCTCTTCGATCCATCCTTCGAAATCTTTTGCGGTAATCTTGTTGGGCCAGCTCAGCACCGGACTTGAAGGCTCGACAAATGCGACGGGAGACGCCTCATCGGTGACTTCTTCCGGATCGTTGGTCATGGTGTAGGGATAGGGACCGAAGTTGTGGTCGTACTCGGGCGTTTGGTATTGCACCACAACCACGCCGCCATTTTTAACGTAGTCAAGGATGCGCTGGTTGTAAGTCTCCAGATCGGGACGCACCGCATAGCCGCGCACGCCAACAAGAATCACATCGTACTTTTGCAGGTCGCCGGTGGCGAGATCTTCGCGGCCCAGAAAGTGGACGTGGATGCCAAGGTTCTCGAGCGATGCGGGCACGTCGTCACCACTGCCTTCGATGTAGCCAACCTGGAGATTCGGAGTCACCTTCACATCGGTGCCAGTGGTCTCATAGACCGCGTCATTGTAGAGGAAGTAGGGCCGCAGACCGGGATAGCCAATCTGCTGATATCCGGCCTTGTATTCACGGCCGCCATAGCTCGCCACCGCTGTGAGCTTGTAGGACTCTTCAGCAACATGAGACGGCGACACCTGGAAAGAGACAAACTGCTCCTGCCCATCGGCGCTCAACGAGAAGTCCGCAGTGGCCGGTTCGGATCGCCAGCCGGCAGGCATCTCAAGCCGCACCCTTCCCTGTGCCGCGCCTTTCACATTGCTGTGCACACGCACCGTGACGGGGAACGACGATGTGCCGAGAGGAACGATGCCGGCGCTCTGCTGCATGGAGACTGAGATCGCTGGGCCAATCGGCATGGGATGGAAGACGATGCCGGGACCTGGATCGCGCTCGATGGTTTGCACAACTTCGGCGAGTTGGATCTGGACGCCGTGATAAGACGCGGTGGCGCGCGCTTCGAGAGGATAGGGCGCCAGCGGGAGATTGCGATCCTGCGGATCGCGGAGCGTGTAGTACGGCTGCTCAAGACCGGGCCGGTCGAAGTAGGGCCGCGTGATAGGCGCATCGTCGGGCAGATGAATAGCGAAGCGCGCGCTAAAGACAGCTCCCCCTTGCAAGGCGCCGGAGACATCACCCTCGGCATGCACGGCAGATCCAGTGTCGCCGGCGAGCGCTACGGCAACGTTGTCGATAGTCACTGGAACCGTGCTGGATTCGGCTAAGCGCACGACGACAGGAAATTGCTGGCCTGGAATCGCCATCTGAAACGTCGGCTGGTCGCCCATGAAGCGCGCGAAAGGCCCGGATGGCGGATGCTCTTGCGTGATGTTGGCGCTGATGGAAAGTCCGAGCGCGAGAGCCAGTGCGTTGTTGAACTGGTCTTGCTTCACGCCAAGTTCGTGCAGGACGTTATATTTCGCGTCTTCGGAGAGCGCGCTGCGCTTCACTTCATCGATCAGACTGGCTGTTGCGGTCATTCCATCGGCAAGCGTAAGGGCAATCGCACTTGGCTCGCGCCCGGAGAAGTCATGCGTAGCCTGTTCGACAAGATCGTTGATTTGGGTGAGTCCCTTCGCGAGGAATGCGTGCTCCTCATGTCCAGCCAGATCGGCGATGCCGGGTAGAGAAACGTCGACGCCGTCAAAAAAGGAATTCTCCTGATCGGCGGCGTCGATGCGCGAGCCGAAGCGATGGTACTCCGAGGTCGCAGGCCCATCGGCGGGAATGCTTGCGCCGCCGTTCTGCGATTTCTGAAATCCCAAACCTGTGCGCGAGATTTGCTGCGCGCTGAGGCCATTCACCGGGCTATACGCGCCGATAGGTATCTTCACATTCGCATGCACAGCGCCGGCTTCGAACTTGCCGGAGATGTAGTTCTGCACACCGGCCGGCTCCCAACGATGCGTTGCGTAGTCGTAAAGCCCTTTCGGCGAGACCGATCCCTCTTCGAGCGAAAACGGAACATGCCCGTATTCCTTGAGGGGATTCCAGGGGCGCAGGCCTTCCTTAATCTGATCGGGAAACACATTGGGATCGCCGGCAGCTTGAAACACTTTTTGCGCCCACATTCCTGCGGCGGCGTGGTTGCCGTGGCCATCTGACGGCCCACCGACGAAGACCGACGTGATGACGAGCGGCCGCGTGAGACGCACCACGCGCACTACATCGTAGAACTCGCGGTCTTCTCCCCATTTATCGATCGCTTCCTTCAGGGTCTTCGAGAATCCGTAGTCGGCGGCAGTGGTGAAATATTGCGCGACACAGTAGTAGCGATCTGCCTGCAGCAGCTCTTCCGTGCGGACAAGGCCGAGCGCGTCCCAAAAGTCCGACGACATTTCGTTCGCGCCGCCCTCGCCGCGGTTCAGCGTCAGCAGGCCGACACGCGCTCCCAATGCGCGCGACTCATAGGCAAGCGTCGCGCCGTCTTCGTCGTCCGGATGCGCGGTAACCATCAACATGCTGCCGCGCGTGTGAAGCTGTTGCAGCGCAACGTCGAGCGCTGCGGCTCCGCGATTCTCTGCGATAGGCCAGGCGTCTTGCCGCACAGGTCCCTGGGCCAGGCAGGGCGCCTGCGCACTTATGCGTGGCATCGCGATGGTGAACGATGCTAGCAGCGTTGCGCAGGCGCTCACAATTGAGGACTTTTTGGTCCGCCTCATCCTTTGCACATCCCCTCCCCCCAAAAACGAGCAATGGCCGAGCAGCTATCAGAAAAAGAATTTACCCACCAGTTGAATTTGACGCGGATTGGTGGTGGTGGACGTGCTCTTGCCGAACGCTCCGGGAGCGGAGACACTCGCGGCGGGATTGGCGAAGCTGGGATGGTTAAACGCATTAAAGAACTCGGCGCGGAATTCAAGCCTACGCGCCTCCCCGAGAGGGAAGCTCTTGAACAGGCTCAAATCCTCTTGCTCGATTCCCGGACCGTGCCACGAACGCGGGCGGCACGATCCGAAGGTGCCCACCGAGGGTTGAGCGAACGCCGCAACGTTGATGAAGTATCCCGGCGCGTTGCTTCCCGCATATTGCGATGGGCTCTTTGAAGTGCCGGTAAATGGATCTCCGACGCAATTGGCATAGGCCGCATGATTCGACCCAGTATCGCTCTCATCCGCCGCAGTCACACTGAAGGGAATGCCGGTTTGCAGGCTGACGATTGCATTCGCCTGCCAGCCGCCGATCAATTTCGAAGCAACGCTGTCGTTGTTCATCACCAGGCCGCCGCGGCCGACGGGCAATGCCCATGTGCCGCTGCCTACGAAACGATGGCGCACATCCTGCTGCGAGTTGCTCATCTCATGCTCGTAGTCGTAGGCGTTCTGAGGCGTCGAACCGCCGGTCAGGTTATCGACGAAATCGGCCATGTTATGCGACCAGGTATAACTCACCTGATACATCAACCCGTGGACGAAATCGCGCTTCAGACTCAGCTCCAGGGCGTTGTAGTCGGTGTTGCCGTCGTTAGTCGCCAACTCAAGAAACGAGTGCTGACCGGCGCCACCCGCTGCCGTTGTCTCCGTATTCAGGTTCGCATAAGGGAAGGTGACGATCGGCGTCGTACCGGTAAACCCGGTCACAACACCCTGGTTGGCATTGCGCAGCCGATTCATTTTGCGTCCCCAGTTTCCAATCCAGGTGGCGTCCAGTAGCGTGTTGCTGCTGACTTGGAACTGCGGTCCGAAGCTGGCCTGTTCCACGTACGTCGTGCGTTCGTTCGGGTCCTGCGCTCTCAACTGCAACGAGGGCAGATTCACGCCCAGAGCCTGCAGTGCTGCAGACGGAAATCCGTTCTTCAACTGAAACACAGGCGTCGTGCTTCCGAACGATTGCGAAAGCGAATCGTCGAGCAGGAACGGCGGATTGAGTTGCAGCATGGATTCCGATCCGATCCTGTTGACGAATTGATGAAAAACCCCGTACCCGCCGCGAATCACAAGCGGTTTCAACATGTGATAAGCAAAGCCGACCCGCGGCGCAAGATCGGTGTTGTCCGGATGCATGAGCGTGCGCCCATAGATTCCGTTGCCGGTTGCACTCACAATCTCGCCGCCGTTGTCCGGGCTGAAGTTCGCTGTGCGGTTTTCGCGGTTGAGCCAGAAGGGCGGATAGAGTTCGTAGCGCAGGCCGTAATTCACGGTGAGGTTCGGGTTCACGCGCCATGTGTCCTGTCCATAAAACGAGTTGCCGCGCATGTAGTTGTTCACTTCAAGCGCGTTTTCCAAAATCGCTTCGGCGATATCGCCCAGCAGATAGTCGCCGATGCCGAATCCCGGTGTGTCGGTGTAGTCCCCCTCGGCGAGAATCGCGCCCTGCGGCGCTTCGAGATCGAAAAAGTTGAGCGAGTTCTCGTGATACTCATAGCCGAATTGCAGGCTATGTTTTCCGATCAGCTTGTACACGTCGTCGATGGCCTGAAACACCTGCGCCACCTGGAACTGCGGGCGGTAGATCGCAGTGCCGATCGTGGTCAATCCGAAAACGTAGTTCGCAGGAATGCCCGCCGATTCAGGCGAAACTGGAATGCCCGTCAGTCCGAATTGAGAAGCATCGGAGACGCCGACCTGCAAGCCCACCGGATCGCTGTGCGAGAAATCGCGCAGGAAACCGAAGTGCGCGGTGTTGACCAGCGAAGAGGTGGGGCTAGCGGTCCAGCCCAGAGCCAGCGACTGATCATGCAGTATGTATTCAGTTGAGAAGTCGCCGTTGCCCGCGATGGGATTGCCCGTCCACATCGGAGACGCGTAGTCCGAAATATCGTTGGCATAGCGGCCGAAAAGCTGATTCTTCGCGCTGAGCGTATGGTCGATCCGAATATCGAGCGTCCGCGTGTCATTGGGAACGCTGGTGACAAACTCGTAGTTCGGCGCACCGGTGAAAGCATCCACGTTGCCGAGTTGCGGGCTGGGGTTCGGATAGAGATTGAGGATGGCCTGGCCAACTGGATCGATGCAATTCGGCGCGATGACATTTCCTGTAATGCACCCGGTCTGTCCGGCAGCGACGGCCGTCATGGGATGCGACGTGAGGACGCTGGTGAAATCGCCGCTTTTCATTGCCGCGGTCGGCACCGTCGATGTCACCGTCTGAGCTTCGCGGCTGAGCAGAGTTTCGTAGGACGCGAAAAAGAACGTGTGATTGCGAACCACCGGTCCACCGATGGTTGCGCCGAACTGATTCTGCTCGAAGTGTCCCTTAGGCACGTCGCCGTAGTTGTTGAACCAGGTGTTGGCATCGAGCGCGCTGTTCTCGATGTAGTCCCAGAGATCGCCGTGGAACGTGTTGGTGCCGGACTTCGTCGATACGTTCACAACAGCGCCGGCCGAGGTCCCGAATTCAGCCGAGTAGGTTCTGGTCTGCAGCGCAAACTCCTGCAACGCATCCGGCGGAGGAGTCACGGCCTGGACCGACTGTTCCTGCAGATTCTCCGATCCAGTGTTGTTGTCGATGCCGTCGAGTGAGAAGTAATTCTGCAGCTCGAGATTTCCATTGGAGCTGAAGCGCCCTTCTGCCGAGTTGGCCACTTCGTTGCTCGGATCGTGATAGATGCCGGGCTCCAGCAGTGCGAGTTGGTCATAGTCGCGCCCGTTGAGCGGAAGCTCATTGATGGTTTGGCTGCTAAGAACGGCCGCCACCGCCGCGGACTGCGTCTCCAATTGGGCCGTTTCTTCGTTTACCACCACTTGCTGCTGAACAGAAGACACGGTCATCACGAAATCCACTTGGATGCGGCTCTGTACATTAACCGCGATGTTTTGCCGCACCTGCGTGCTGAATCCCGATTGAGAGGCAGTCACGCTGTATGTCCCGGGGATCAGTTGCAGCGCTTCGTACTCGCCGGCGTTATTGGTCACAAAGGTGTGCGTCACGCTCGTCGCTGTATCGGTCACAGCGACGGTCGCTCCCGCCAAACGTGCACTGCCTTTGTCCTGCACGATGCCGACGATCGAGCCGGTATCGGTTTGCGCGCGCAGCGGAATGCCCGGCAGAGCCAGCAGCGCAACAACCGCGAAGCAGAGTTGACGCATCTGCCTGATTGCCGTTGGGGAATGAGAAAGATCGACAGCGTGCATGAAACGGGACCTCCTGAAATTTCGCACCAAGATGGAAACGCAACCGCACTGCCACAACGGTGATGCCGGGTGTTCTGGGGGAACGCTCACACTCTTTTTTTGAGACACAGCCCTATCGATTTCGCACAAAGGGGAAGCTCGCCGGAATAAAAACAGCGCAGGCCATCAGCCGCAAACCGTCTCCAGTCCCCCGCGTTTCTGCAAAAGCCCATTTTTTCAGCGGGAACTGCCAGCTTGCTCGCTTACCGGCATAGTCGATCAAATCCCTTACTTTACCGGTAAAGCAATTGACGCGAGTCTAGCCATTGATTAATACCATGTCAATAAAAAATTTCTAGTACGGGCGACTTTGTGACGTACGCCAATCAGCGATGCGAGCGCAGACTCATCCCTGACGCATCTTCATAAGCTGGCGTTTGTACTCCTGCGGGGCCGGCAACCCTTCCGATCCGCCCGGCCGCGTGCCCGCCATACTTCCGCAAATATTTCCCGCTCGCAGGCAATCGTCCCATCCGGAGCCATGCAGAAACGCATGAAGAAAACCGCCGTTGAATGCATCGCCCACCCCTGTCGCATCCACAAGTGGCAAGCCGAGTGCGGGTTGACGGTAGAGTCTTCCCTCGACCATCAACAAAGAGCCTTTCGCTCCGAGCTTGACGACAGGCACGCGCACCCATTCGTGCAGCTTTTCAATCGCACTCAATGGGCTCTTCGTGCCTGTAATGGCGAGCGCCTCAGGCTCGTTGGGAAAAACAAAATCGCAGTGACGGATAATCGAGATGAGTTGATTGATCGAGATGTCGGGGTTCCATCCGAAGTCGGCCGAAATGGTAATGCCGCGCTCGCGCAGGCTCCGCAAAACCGGCAGCCACTTCGCCGGCCGGCGCAATGCGCATGCCAGGTGCACATGCCGCGTTTGCCCCAGCTTGGCTTGCACGGCTTTGTGCGCGAGCATGTCCTCGAGCCGCTGGTTGATGGGCTCATGCGTGACCATCATGCGATCGTTTTTGTAGGCGATGCACACGGTAAGCGCTGTCGGCAGGTCTTTGCGATATTCGCATGCGCAAATGTCCAGCTTCTCTTGTGCAATCTGGTTCCAGGTGGGCAGATACTCGGCGTCGGCGCCAATCCGCGTGATTACTCCGGTTCTTGTACCCAGGCGGCTGGCAGCAATCGCGGTGGTGGCAAGGCCACCTCCCGGCGCAACCAGAAACGAATCTGTCTTCGATTCTTCGCCGAACCGTGGACGGCGGCGCAGATTGTAGAAAATCATGTCGGAGAAGAATTCTCCGAAGACCACCAGATCGAACTTGGTTTCTCTGTAGACCTGCTTCGTTGCCATGATTCCGCCTCTTATGAATTTTCTCGGAGATTTCTGTGACTCAGCGCGCTTTTTCCGACGATGTTCTCCTCTCCAGCCGCGGCTTCACCAGCACGCGTTGCGCCCCTTTGTCCTTGCTGTTGCCGATGGCACGCAATGCCATCCGTCCCGCGCGCTGGCCCAGATCGTGCTCACCAATGTCGACGCTTGTGAGCGGGATTCTCATCTGACACAACAGAGCATCGTCTCCGCAACCCGCAAAGCGCATCTCCTCGGGAATTCTGACTCCGCGACGGCTCGCTTCATCCATCGCACCCACGGCCATCAGGTCGGTGTAGGCTATCACGCCGTCAGGCCGGCCACGCCTGCTCAGCAGGCGCTCCATCGCCTCGCGGCCTCGCGTGTACTCGTCCTTGTCGAAGCTCATCGTCTCAATCACCAGGTCTGAATGGGCGACCAGGCCGCTTTCGTTCAATGCGCGCCGATAGCCGTTGGCGCGCAGATCGCCGACTGCAGTGCGCGGTCCGCGAAGATAGGCGATGCGCTTACATCCGCTTTTGGCCAGATGATCCGCGGCGATCCATCCAACCAGTTCTTCGTGAACGCCTACGTAGCTTTCCACCGTTCCAGCAGGCATGTGCGACACAAAAACGATGGGCGTGGTTCTCATCTTCGGCATCTGGTCGAAAAACGCCGAGGTCTCCTGCAACGACACAATGAACAATGCATCCGCCTGCAGAGAGACAAGGATCTCGACCTGGCGCTGCTCGGATTCGGCGTCTTCTTCAGACGAGCAAACAATGAGACTGTAGCCAGCCGCGCTGACCGTGCGATTGATGCCTGCTGCGATCTCAGCCAGCCAGCGCTTGCCGATCGAGGGCAGAATCAGTCCCATTGTCTTGGTCTCACCCGTTCGCAGACTGCTGGCACTGAGATTGGGAATGTAATTGAGTTCTTTAACGCGCTTTAGGACGCGTGCCTTCGTCGCTTCGCTAATGTCGGTTTGCCCTCGCAGAACTTTCGAGATTGTCATCTTCGAAAGGTTCAGGTCAGCCGCGATATCTTTCAGTCGCACTCGCATTGCCATGGCTCCACGCGGCAGGCCGCGACAAAATGATTTTAGCCTGCATCCATGTGTGCTCCGCATGTCGGGCGGAACGGGAAACTTCGCGAATACGGCAAATGTCGGAACCGGCGCGAATACCCTGCGGTCATCCGCTGGCCGTTCCCGCCTGCGCGCCGCCCGAATATTACGGGCATTCTTCAATTCATCGGGCGATTTGAGTTTCAGTCGGCCTTGGTTTCCCTTCAGACTAAAGCCAGCAGTTACACTCACAACCAACAATGCGCAGTGTATTCGGTACACTGCGCATAGCTCTGTTCCAGAGTTTTAGAACCTGCGCCCAAATTCTCCGGAGTGTTTGCGATGATTGCTGGCCGTCCGCGTGTTTCATTTTTTCCCTCTGTCCGTCCAGGATTCCTTCCACCTCGCGGCGCCGTCCTTGCCGTGCTAATTCTGCTCGCTTCCCTCGGAGATGGCGCGCGCGCGCAACAGCGAAGCGCAACAACGCAACAACGAAATGCAGCAACAAAGTTCATCACTGTGCACGAAGGAACGGACCTTGCAATCACAGTCTCGCCCGACCACAAGACCATCGTGATGGATCTGCAGGGACTGCTATATGCATTGCCAATCGGCGGCGGCACAGCTAAGCAATTGACCACGCCTCTCCAGGAAGCTTCGCATCCAAACTGGTCGCCCAGCGGAGACCGCATTGCCATCCAGTCCTACATGGGGGGAACCTTTCACATCTGGACCATGAAGCCCGATAGCACCGACCTGAAGCAGCTCACGTTCGGCCACGGCGACGATCGCGAACCGGCGTTTTCACCCGACGGCAAGACCATTGCTTTCTCGTCGGATCGCGCATTTGATGGCAGCTACGACATCTGGACCGTCGATGTGGCAACCGGCATGCTGACCCAGCGCACGTCCTCCGACGCCGATGAATATGAGCCCGCTTGGTCGCCGGACGGAAACGAGCTTGCATTCGTCAGCGGCACTGGCGCCATCGGAAAGACGATTGAAGCCATCGACGCAGCAGGAAGCCAGCACACACTTGCTTCGCTCGATGGCAAAGAGGGCCGCGTCGACGCGCCCTCGTGGTCACCCGATGGAAAAACCCTCGCTTATGTTGAATTCACCGGCAAAGGCAGCTTCATGAGCGCCGCGCATCTTGTCCTCCGTGGCAGTTCCACCGCCACGTTGAACTCTGACGATACGTTTCCGTTCGCGGCCGTCTGGCTCTCGCCTTCAGAGCTGCTCTATACCGCGAATGGCCACATCCTCGACGTGAATGCAGACTCGAAAAGCGAGACCGTCATACCTTTCACAGCCGGCATTCAATCCGTTCGTCCGCAATACGCGCGCAAGCGGTACGATTTCGATACGGCGGCGCCCCGTCAGGCAAAGGGAATTCTCGCGCCTGCTCTCTCGCCCGATGGAAAAAGGGTGGCATTCACCGCGCTGAATCAACTCTGGCTCATGGAAATCGGACAGAAGCCACGGCAACTCACGCACGACGCGTTCTATAAGCAGGGCCCTGCATGGTCGCCCGACGGAAAGTGGATTGCGTACGTCTCCGACAAGAATGGATGCGAGAACATTTACCTCCTCAATCCGGCGACAGGCGAAGAAAAGCCTCTCGCGCCGAGCAACGATTCCGCGCAAATCTTTCCGGCATGGTCACCCGACGAAAAGTGGATCGCGTTTCAGGATCAGACCGGTGCCACTCTGATTGCCGAAGTCGCGACAGTTCATGTGAAGGCACTCGCGCTGGCAACTTTTTTTCCGGGTCGGCCCGCCTGGTCGGCCGACGGATCGACCATCGCCATTGCCACTGTGAAGCCTTATACAAAGCGCTTTCGAGAAGGTACAAGCCAGATCCTCGCCGTCGATGTCGCCACGGGAAAGACCAAATTCTTTGAGCCCGCACCCTATGAATCCATTACGACCCGGACCGAAGATGGGCCCGTGTATGCGCCCAACGGCAAGGAGATGGCCTTTGTAATGGACGATCTGCTCTATACCATGCCGGTCGATGTGCACGGCCTACCAAGCGGCCCGGCCGTGCCGCTGAACAACGAAACAACCGACGCGCCGACGTGGAGCGGCGACTCAAGCCATCTGCTCTATCTACACAACGGGCATTTGCATCTCATCGCGCGGGCCACGAAAACAATCGGCGACGTTCCCCTGCAGCTGACATATACACAACTGAAGTCCGAACAGAAGCTGCTGATTCATGCTGGACACCTGTGGAAGGGCAATGGACCCGACGAGCAGAAGGATGTCGATATCCTTGTGGTCGGGAATCGCATTGCTGACATCGCGCCGCATCGTTCAGGTAAGGTTGACGCCGGCACGCGTGTCATCGATGCAACAGGGCTCACGGTGCTGCCGGGCTTCTGGGAAAACCATGCACACCCCAACTCGCACAACTCAATCTATTACGGCGACCGCATGGGCCGACTGTGGCTCGCCTACGGTATTACGGAACTGCGCGACATGGCCGACAACGCCTACCGCGCGGCGGAAGAGCGGGAAGCATTCGATTCCGGCGCGGCGATTGGTCCGAGATTGTTTCCGACCGGCGAGGCCGTGGACGGCGAACGTGTGTATTACTCGATGATGATTCCTACCACCAGCGAGGCACAGCTCGATCGCGAATTGGAACGCCTGAAGGCACTCGATTTCGATTTGGTCAAGCTATACGTGCGGCTGTCGTATGAGTGGATGGTCAAAGCCGATCGATTCGCGCATGACAAGATAGGCGTCGAGACCGCGTCGCATTATCTTTTGCCCGCAGTCGCATTCGGCAATGACGGCATGAGCCATATCAGCGCCACCGCCCGCACCGGATATGCCTACTCGCGTTCCTTCACCGGCGTCAGCTACGAGGACGTGCGCAAAATGCTGAGTGAGTCGGGCATGTTTACCATCTCCACCCTGTTAAACATGTCCCCGTATGTCGACAATCAATCGCTGCCCGAAGATCCGCGCTACAAAATCGCGCCGCCTTGGGAACACGCGCGGCTGAAACACACCCGCGACACCGTGGTGCACGAGGACCAGAAAGACGGGATGCAGCGCGTCAAGGACGAAGAGGCGACCGTGAGCGCAGACTTTCGCGACGGTGGCATCATTTTGGCAGGTACAGATTCGCCCCTTGACTTGCCGTCCACTTCGCTCCATTTGAATCTGCGCATGCAGGTGAAGTTCGGCTTGGCCCCTTGGCAGGCGCTCGAAACTGTCACCACCCTGCCGGCAAAAGCTTACGGGCTGACCAAGGACCTCGGCACGATCGAGAAAGGTAAACTCGCCGACCTTGTCCTTGTGTCCGGTGACCCTCTCACCGATATCAATGACGCCGCGAATGTGCAGTGCGTTATGAAGAACGGCATCCTGTGGTCCCTGAAGGACGTCGCCGAGCCGTTCGCGCAAGTCGAAGCCGGCGCAGCCGCCTGTTCGGCGCGCTAGGCACCAGCGCTCGCATACCTCGGCAAGGCAGGCCGGATACGGTCGATGCATCCGCTTCGCAATGATGGGCGCGTACAGCCTTGCCAACGGCTGCCTTACCTTGCCGTTGTTATTTCGATATCTTTGATCGTATTTTGTGCGACGCGCGTCCGATCTCCCTATGCGCCCTGCGGGAGCACATTGGGAACGTCGATCCCAAGCGCCGTGGCCAGGTCATGCTGGTGTTCCTGCTCTTGGGAAATGATCTTGCGGAGCTGCTCGGCCAGCGCATAGTGGCCCAGCGTTTCAGCCTGCTTCACACGCGTCCGATAATTGCGAATGGTTTCGGTCTCGTTATCGAGATCGAACCGAAGCATCTCCTCGGCCTTATCCGAAAGCTTCACTTCTCTTGGACTGGCCGTGGGCATGCCCCCGAGATAATCGATCTGGTCGGCGATAATGAGTGCATGCTGCAACTCCTCGGCGGCATGCAGTTTCAGCTCAGCGGCGATCTGCATCCACTTGGCTCCGCTCAGAACATTGCTATAAACGATGTAGGCAATGATCGCCTGATACTCACGGGCGAGATCTTCGTTCAACGCCTTGATAAGATCCTCGACAGACTGATTGCCTTCCTTCTGGCCGTTCTGCTTCTTGTCGTTCTGCTTGGGCATTGTCCTCTTCCTTTCGATCGGGCGCTCTTTCGACGCCATTGCGTTAGATGCAGAAAAGTCCAGGGTCGGTTTTGGTCGCGAAGCGCCCGCGCCCGCGGCGCCACCTGCCGAATTGCACGTCCCTACTTGGATTGTTAGCCTGCATTGTTAGCTTAGGAGGCGGGGATTGATGAAGAAATTCGCAGTTCTTCTCCTTCTCTGCGCCTTATCCCTCCAGGCCCAAAGCAACAGCGGTGAAATCCGGCTGAAAGTGACCGACCCTTCCGGCCTCGGTGTGAAAACCGCCGTTCATGTCTCCAGTGAAGCGAATCAATATCGAACAGTCCTGCAAACAGATAACCAGGGCAACCTCATTCTTCAGCGGCTCCCCTTCGGCCTCTATACACTGGCAATCGAACAAACCGGCTTTGCGCCCGTCACCGAGACCATCGCCCTCGCTTCTTCCATTCCCATCCGTCACGCCATTCAGCTCAAATTAGCCACAGTCACGCAAGCCATCGCCGTCAATTCTGAGAACACACTGATCGACCCCGACCAGGCAGGCTCCGTCAGTCAAATCGGCTCGGATGTGATTCAACATCGCCTCAGTTCTATTCCAGGCCGTTCTTTGCAGGATCTGGTGAACTCCCAGCCTGGCTGGCTCTATGAAGGCAACGCCGTGCTGCACCCGCGCGGCTCGGAGTACCAGGCACAATTCGTCATTGATGGCATTCCTCTCACCGACAACCGCTCCCCAAGCTTCGGTCCGGAGATTGAAGCCGACGACGTGCAGTCCATGAGCATCTACACCGCCGGCATTCCCGCAGAATATGGGCGCAAGATGGGCGGCGTCATCGAGCTCAACACGTTTCAAAATCAGCAAGCCGGCTTCCATGGTGATTTGATCGCCGCCGGTGGAAGCTTCGACACCGCCAGCGCCTTTGCCGGTGGACAATATACCTGGGATAAAAACACCATCGGCGCCAGCGCCAGCGGCAGCCGCACGGATCATTATCTCAATCCCGTTGTCCCGCAAAATTACTCCAACACCGGCACGCTCGGCGACTTCTCCCTCCGCTACGAGCGCGACATCACACCCAACGACCGCCTGGGGCTCAACCTTCGCCACGCAATCTCCCGCTACGACCTTCCCAATGAGCAGGTGCAGCAGGCAGCGGGACAGCGCCAGACTGCGGACAACCTCGAGACGATGGGCTTCGCCTCATGGGAGCACATCTTTTCTTCCCGCACCCTCGCCAACCTCCGCGGCATGGTCCGCGACAACGCAAACGACTTCAACTCAAATCCACAGTCCACTCCAATCGAAGTCTTCCAGCACAACCGCTTTCGCGAGGGATACCTCAAGGCAAGCATCACCGCCGACCGCGGCCGCAACGAATGGAAAGTCGGCGTCGAAACAGACAACGCCTTCCTGCACGAAGATTTCAGCTACCTCATCACGGACCCGACGCAATTCGATGAGGGAACTCCAACCACCTTTTCCTTCGCGGGCCAACGTCCCGACCTCGAACAAGCCGTCTTCGCGCAAGACCTGCTGCGGCTCAAAAACTGGACCATCAGCGCCGGCCTGCGCTGGGACCACTACCAGCTCCTCCTCAACAAACAAGCCGTTCAGCCCCGCTTTTCCGTCTCCCGCTACCTCCCCTCTGCGGACCTGGTCCTTCACTTCTCGTATGATCGGATTTTCCAAACTCCGTCCTCTGAGAATCTGCTGCTCTCGAGTTCCGCGCAAATCGAGTCGCTCGACCCAACCGTATTCCTGCGCCTTCCCGTCCAGCCGTCACAAGGCGATTACTACGAAGGCGGGCTGACCAAGGCCTTTCGCGGCAAAGTCAGGCTCGACGTCAACTACTTCCGTCGCTTCGTCAACAACTACGCCGATGACGACCAGATCGACAACACCACAGTTAGCTTTCCCATCGCTCTCCGCAAAGCCATCGTCTATGGCGCGGAAGGCAAAATCGATGTGCCCGCCGGCAAGCGATTCTCCGGCTTCCTGAGCTACTCCTACGAAGTTGGCAATGCCTGGAACCCTGTCACCGGAGGCCTCTTTCTCGGTGATAACGCCACTCAGGCCGAGCAGCAACTCAGCGGCCACTTCCCCGATTCGCAGGACCAGCGCAACACCGTGCGCGGACGCGTCCGCTACCAGGCGGCCGCGCGCCTCTGGGTCGCGGGCGGCGTGCAATACGACACCGGCCTGCCTTTTGAATTCGACGGCGACCCATCCACCGTGCTCGCCGAATACGGTCAGCAGGTTCTCAATCGCATCAACTTCGCGCGCGGCCGCATCGACCCATCTTTCCAGGTCAATGCATCTGCCGGCGCGGACCTCTATCGCTCCGATCGCATGACCATGCGCTTCCAGGCCGACGGGCAAAATCTTACAAATATCCTCGACGTGATCGACTTCGGCGGCCTGTTTTCCGGCAACGCCATCGGCCCGGGCCGCAGCGCCATGCTACGCCTTACAACCGCGTTCTAAGTCACTTCCGCGCGCACACCCATCCAGCGAAGTCGAAGGGGACCTGCAGTTGCTCTTCGCGACGCATCAATCAACACAAAAATGGGTGCCCCAGGTCTCGCTTTTGAGACCTGGGAAAGCGCGAACCCAAACGAACCTTTGTCATCTGAGCGACCGGAGCGAAGTCGAAGGACCTGCGGTTGCTTTTCAGAAAGTGCCAATCCGCACGACCGAGGGTGCCCCATCCTAGCCGCGTCCTTTGCGGCTAGGATGGGAAAGCACGAACCGCCAACGTGCAAAATCACGCATTAGAAATTCTGTGCCAAACGGGGAACGCCGCAATTCTCTCCCGATATGGTTCTGGCCCTGTTCCTTCCCCTTGGAAAACTTGCCCTCACCACATTGCAGCCGATGCATTCTGTAGGCGCATTGCAGCAATTTGATTGTTCGGCAATGGCAAGTAATCACGGAGCGGCGGCAATGCTGACATTTCTCATGCGCGCGAAAGCGCGTTGATTGCTTCCGTCTCCAATTCGAATTCAAGGAGATGAACGATGAAACGATTTGTTGCGATTCTGGCTGTGTCGCTTGCGGGTGCTCTCCCCGCGGTCTCACAGAGCCTGGAGGATCTGAACATACAGTTCCACGGGTATGCGACCCAGGGGTTTCTGTATAGCAACCAAAACAACGTCTTCACCACCACG
>Ga0182030_10008186_pt1 | contig 21688 bp, 22 predicted proteins | sample 812S3MmetaG_FD_121299 | JGI IMG/M metagenome (GOLD analysis project Ga0182030, IMG submission 121299) | Permafrost microbial communities from Stordalen Mire, Sweden - 812S3M metaG (Illumina Assembly) | ecosystem: Environmental > Terrestrial > Soil > Wetlands > Permafrost | place: Sweden... | reverse complement strand
TTCGGCGCGCCTGTTGATCGTCGGCCTTGCGCCGGGCCTGCGCGGCGCCAATCGCACCGGCCGACCGTTCACCGGCGACTATGCCGGCGATCTCCTCTACGCCACGTTGCTGGAGTTCGATTTCGCCATCGGACGCTACGACCGCAGGCCCGACGACGGGCTGGCGCTCGTCGATTGCGCGATCGTCAACGCCGTTCGCTGCGTCCCGCCGGAAAACAAGCCGACGCCGGCCGAGATCGCCTCCTGCCGCCCCTATCTCTCCGGCGCGATCAAGCGGCTGCCGCGGCTGGCGGCGATCGTCGCGCTCGGGCGCATCGCCCACGACACCATTCTGCGCGCGCTCGACGCGCGTCCGTCGCGCTTCGCCTTCGCGCACGGCGCGCGACACATGGTCGCGCAATCGCCGCGCGCGCTGTTCGATAGCTACCACTGTTCGCGCTACAACACGAACACGGGTAGGTTGACGCCCGCGATGTTCCGCGCTGTCTTCGCCGCCGCGCGCGCCGAACTGGACGGTGCGGGGGCGTGACCGCGCGGCTGGCCGAGCGCACCTCGACGGGATGCGTAGCCGATCTGGCGAGGGGGTGAGGGCATGAACGTGCATTCGTTCGGACAACACGAGGGCGCCCCGATTTTCGAGGCGACGATCGCCTCCAAGGCCGGCGCGACGGCCAAGGTTCTAACCTGGGGCGCAGCGCTCCGCGACCTCGTCGTGCCGCATGGACAGGGCAAGCAAAGGGTGACGCTCGGGCTCAATTCGATCGAGGACTACGTCGCTTATTCGCCCTACTTCGGCGCGACGCCGGGGCGCTACGCCAACCGCATCGCCAATGGCCGCTTCAGTCTCGACGGCGCGGTTTACAACATCGCGCGCAAGCCGGACGAGAAGCACGCTCTGCACGGCGGCCCGGACGGATTCGGCCACAGGGCGTGGAAACTCGGCCCGGTCGATGCGTCGTCGGCGACGCTCGAGTTCGATTCGCCCGACGGCGACCAGGGCTTCCCCGGCGCGCTGCGCGCGACCTGCGTCTATCGCCTGCTCGAACCGGCGACCCTGCGCATCGAGCTCAGCGCGACCTGCGACCGGCCGACGATCGTCAATCTCACCCACCACGGCTATTACAATCTCGACGGCTCCAGCGACGTGCGTGACCACGAGCTGGCGATCCTGGCCGATTTCTACACGCCGTCCGACGCCGAGCTGATTCCGACCGGGGAGATCCGCGCCGTCGCGGGAACGCCGTTCGACTTCCGCCAGCCGCGCTCGATCCGCAATTCGACCGGACAGCTCTATGACGTGAATTTCGTCGCCGCGCGCACGCCTGACGCGACCGGCCTCGCGCCGATCGCGCGCGTCCGTTCGCCGCTCAACGGCCTGACGATGGAGCTGCACAGCAGCGAGCCGGGCGTGCAATTCTACGACGCCGCCAAGCTCGACTGTCCGGTCGCTGGGCTCGACGGAGCGCGCTACGGCGCACACGCCGGCCTATGCCTGGAGCCGCAGCGTTTTCCAGATTCGCCCAATCGGCGCCATTTCAGCCCCTGCCGGCTGACCGCCGGCGAGGTCTATCGCCACGTCAGCGAATACCGCTTCGCCTGACGCTGGGGCCCCTCCGGGCGCGGCCGTCCGCCGCGCCCCAACCGTCCGCCCTCACTCGCGCGCGAGGCTCTCGCCCGGACCAGCCGCGGCGAGCGCTTGGCCGACCTCGAGGCCGAGATCGTCCATCGACGCCTCCTCACGCACAGTGAGGTCCTCGCCCTTGGTCTGACGCTCCGCCTGTTCCTGCGAGCGGGCGACGTTGACGGTGACGAACGCTTCGACCTCCGGATGGGGGTGGACCGGCGTCTTGTGCAGGCCGAGCGTCTTGATCGGATGCTGCAGCGCCACCTGATTGCGGTGAATTGCAAAGCCCGCCGCGCTGATCGCCTCGGCGATGTCGCGCGCCGACACCGAACCGTAGAGTTGCCCGGTTTCGCCTGCCTGACGGATGATGACGAAGCTCTTGCCGTCGAGCGTCGAGGCGATGTCGCCAGCGTCGCGCTTCATCTCGAGGTTGCGCGCTTCCAGCACGGAGCGTTGGCTCTCGAACTTCTTCTTGTTGGCCTCGGTCGCGCGCAAGGCCTTGCCGCTCGGCAGCAGGAAGTTGCGCGCGTAGCCGTCCTTGACGCGCACCGTGTCGCCCATATGGCCGAGCTTGCCGACGCGCTCCAACAAAATCACTTCCATGGTTTCTCTCCTTCGGTCCGGTGTGATCGCAAGACTCAAACTTTCGATCGGCGCGCCGCCGCGGCGCGCGCGCGCAAATTCGCCGCCGCGTCGATCAGACCGACCAGAGCGATCAGCGGCAGCGTCCATTGGGCGCGTATGGCGCAGCAGCCGTAGAGCGCGATCAGCAGCAGCGGCCGCATGGGCAGCCCGCGCGACAGCGCGTGCAGCGAGGCGAATCCCTGCAGCGCGTAGGCGGCAAACAGCGGCCCGGCGAACACCCAAGCGAACTGGTCGGTCGGCTCGGGCAGGGCGATCGCGACGACGATCGCGGCGACGGCGACGACCGCCAGCGGACGCGGCAGCACGAACTCGGTCGGCAGATCCGGCCAGGGGCGGGGCAAGCGATGCGACAGCGCGGTCGAGCGCGCGGCGAGATAGAGATTGAGGCACAGCGTCAGGAAGCCGAACGTCGCCGTCGCCAGCGGCGCGAGTTTCGCGATCTCCTCGGCGACGTCGTGCGCCGTGACCCCGTCGGGCAGCGCGACGACGTCCGCCAGCGTCTGATCAATCGTCGGAGTGAGTTCGTCGACCAGCGCGTGAAGCCCCGCGTCATAGCCGCTGTAGCCGAGGATCAGCGTCGTCAGGCCGACCAGCCCGGCGACCGCGCCGAGCGCCGCCGCCGCGGCGACGACCACGCCAATGGGCGTGCGCGCCGGCGCGTCGGGATCGCCGCGGCGCCATGGCGGCGCGTAACGCGGCATGAGGGCGAAGCTCGGCAGCAGCCAGGCGGGCAGGGCGACGGCGAGCGCGAAGGCGAGCGCGCCCTGAGGGCCGAAGACGACGCCGGCGGCGGCGGTCGCGATCGCGGCCGCCACGAGGCCGCCGAGCGCTCCCCAGCCGAAGGCGGCGATCATCAGCGGCAGCGGCGCGAGATAGGCCAGCGCGACCGCGAGCGGCGTGCCCTTGGCGACGAGGGCGAACAGCAACGCCGAAACGGCGCCGGCGCCGACCGGAACGGCGAAACGTTGGATCATGCGAAGACGCTGTCCCGCGGTTCGAGGCGGTTAGAGGCCGGCGACCCGCCGGCCCCAACTCGCGCCGCGCGGCTCGCCGCGCGACGCTGTCGGTAGATCGGGAGCGCAGAGCGCTCCGGAATCAAAGCGTCAACGAATGACGTAGGGCAGCAGGCCGAGGAAGCGCGCGCGCTTGATCGCCTGGGCGAGCTCGCGTTGCTTGCCGGCGGAGACCGCGGTGATGCGGGACGGCACGATCTTGCCGCGCTCGGAGATGTAGCGCGACAGCAGACGCGTGTCCTTGTAATCGATCTTCGGCGCGTTGGCGCCGGTGAACGGACAGGACTTGCGACGACGGAAAAACGGGCGGCGCGGCGCGGAGGCCATCAGAAAGCTCCAGCTTGAGCGTCGTCGCGGGGACGACGAGGACGGTCGGGACGGTCGCCGCGCGGGCCGCGACCGCCGCGATCGTCGCGGTCGCTCTCTTCGCGCTTGCGCAGCATCGCCGAGGGACCGACTTCGTGCTCGTCGACGCGCAGCGTCAGATAGCGGATGACGTCTTCGTTGAGGCTGAGCTGGCGCTCGAGTTCCTGGATCGCCGCCGACGGGGCGTCGATGTTCATCAGCGTGAAATAGGCCTTGCGGTTCTTCTTGATGCGAAACGCGAGCGACTTGAGCCCCCACGCTTCCACCTTGGAAACCGAACCGCCGTTGGAACCGATAAGGGTCTTGAGCGTCTCGGTGAGCGCTTCGACCTGGGGCGCGGTCACGTCCTGCCGCACCAAATAGATATGCTCGTACAGAGCCATGGAGAGCCTTTCCTTCGTCGTTCGGAAGCCCCGCGCTGAGCCCTTCGAGCCGTTGGAAAGGCTCGAGGCGGATCTTTCGAAGGCGGGAACACCGGAAGCCGAGCTTTTAAGCTCTACCGCGCCCTCATCGGACGCAGCCTTCCGTTCAGCCCCCAGCGGGTGCTTCGACCGCGCGCTTATAGACGAGTGGGCTGCCGGCGCAAGCGAAATCCGCCTCACTCCGGCGCGGAGAAGCTCATCACCCGATCGTGCGGGAAGTCGTAGAGCTTGCCGGTCTCGGCCCATCCCGGGGCGCAGAGCGCGACGATCTTGGGCGCGAGTTCCTCCGGGGCGCGCAGGGTCATCGGGTCCTCGCCCGGCATCGCCGCGGCGCGCATGCGGGTCCTCAGCGGACCGGGATTGACCAGCATGACGCGGATCGCCGAGGTGTTGATCGTCTCGGCGGCGTAAGTGCGCGCGAGCGCGTCGAGCGCCGCCTTGGAGACGGCGTAGGGGCCCCAATAGGCGCGCAGCTCCGCGCGGCTCGCGGCGCCCGAGGTGACGAACACCGCGCGGCCGGCCGGCGACTGGCGCAGCAACGGATCGAGGGCGCGCACGAGCCGCCAGTTGGCGGTGACATTGATCGCCATGACGTCGTCCCATTGCTTGGGATCAACGTGATGCAGCGGCGTCAACGGGCCGAGCGCGCCGGCGGCTGCGACCAGGACGTCGAGACGCCCCCAGCGGCGGTGGATCGCTTCCCCGAGCCGGTCGATAGCGGGGAAGTCATGCAAGTCGCATGGGACCAGGGTCGCCGGCGCCTCGGCTTCGGGACGAAGGGCGCGGATCTCGTCGTCGAGTTCCTCGAGCCCGCCCTGGGTGCGGGCGAGAGCGATGACGTGGCAGCCGGCCGCGGCGAGGGCGAGGGCGGCGGCGCGGCCGATCCCGCGCGAGGCGCCAGTGACAAGAGCGACGCGGGCGGTTTCCGACGCTGGGCTCATTGCAAGACTCCCATCGCGCGAGCGGCCGCTCGGGGCGGGCGAAGAGCGACTAGCAGGCCGACGCGTCCAACGCCACCAGGAACCGTCTCAAAACAAGCTGCTGCGACTTTGCGGCGCGGCAAACAGCTTTCCTCGCCAAGGACTTTTGGTGTAACGTGCCGCCCCTGATTGGGGCGCTTGCCGCCGGATTTGTCGTCGCCGAAGCCTCCTTCGGGCTGAGCGCGGCGCCATTTCCTTCGATGCCGTGCGAGTGTGTTGGGGGGGACCATGTCCGTAGCCAAAACCGACCGTGGAAATGGTCGGACCGTGACGCGCGCCGATCTGTCCGAGGTTGTCTATCATCGGGTCGGCCTTTCACGCACGGAATCGGCGGAACTTGTCCAGGCCGTCCTCGACGAGATTTGCGACGCCGCCGCTCGCGGTGAAACCGTGAAGCTGTCTTCCTTCGGGTCGTTCGTGGTTCGCTCGAAAGGCCAGCGGATCGGCCGCAATCCCAAGACCGGCGTCGAAGTGCCGATCCTGCCGCGCCGGGTGATGGTGTTCAAACCGTCCAACGTTCTCAAAGCGCGCATCAACGGCGGCCCGGCGGCCAAGCGCGGCGCGGCCGCCGACTAGCATTGCCGGGCAGGGAGCGGATCGCCATGGACAAGAGCCCGGACGCGTTTCGCACGATCAGCGAAGTGGCGGAGGAAATGGACCTGCCGCAGCATGTGCTGCGGTTCTGGGAGACCCGTTTTCCTCAGATCAAGCCGCTCAAGCGCGGCGGCGGGCGGCGCTATTACCGACCCGACGACGTCGATCTGCTGCGCGCGATCAAGCAGCTCCTGTATGGCGAAGGCTACACGATCAAAGGCGTGCAGAAGCTCTTGCGCGACCAGGGCGTCGCGTCGGTGGCGCGTAGCCGCGTCGTTCGCGACGGCGGCGAAAAAGCGAAGGTCGCCGAGCCGCAGGTCGAGGCGCAAGTCGCTGCCGGTCCGACCGCGGAGGGGGCGCTGGGGCCACAACTCAGCGACGTCGCCGCCTTGCGCGCCGTGCTCGTCGATCTGCGCGAAGCCGAGCGGCTGCTGTCGCGCGCCCGCGGCGGCTGACCGACAGCCTCCGACCGCATGTCGCGGCGCGCGGCGCATTGCCTCCGACGCGCGCTATGCCTATAAGGCGCAGCGTCGGAGTGTAGCGCAGCCCGGTTAGCGCACTTGTCTGGGGGACAAGGGGTCGTGGGTTCGAATCCCGCCACTCCGACCATTCAACCTTTTGGGCGTCTCATCCTTTTGGCCATCCTGACGAAAGCCGCGCGGTTCAGCGACCGCCCGGCCGCTGTTCGGCGCGCATGGCCTTGGCTCGAAGGCGCCTTGCCAGTTCGCCCGAGGGGACCGCCTCGCCGTCCTCGTAGTCGCCGATTTCGACCCGCCAGAACCGCCCGGCGAGATCCCCGGCGAACGCGCCGGCCTCGTCGGAAGTCAGGAAGATTCTCAGACGCCACCCGCCGCGGTCGACCGAGCCATTCGCCGACAGTCTGGCGAAACGCACGAAATGCCGCATGGCGTTCCTCCTCCGCCACAGACCGGCAGGGTAGCCTGCCGCCTCGATCGATCCATCGGCGGCGACGCTCATCCATGTGCATAAGCTCGTGATTGCAGTGGATAAGGAAGCCAGTCCGTCGGCGGCGACCGGTATCTGGCGTCGAGCCGCGCATCGGGCGGGAAATGACGCGGGCGTCTCCTGACGCAAATCGTCTGCGCCCGATCCGCCGGCCGAATCGCTCCGACAATGCTTGTGCGGGAGGCCAGGACGCCGCCTTGGCGCCCGAGACCAGCCCCGGCGCGCCGATCCATGATTCGCATAATGTATATTATGGAACCATCGGAACTCCCCAGGCGGCGCCGCCTGCCTCAGTCATCACGCGCGACGCAGCGGCGAAGCCTCTCAAAAGCCTTCGATGCGCATGCCGTCGTAGGCCGGCTCGACGCCGGCCGGCAGACGTTTGCGCAACGTCTCGTAGTCGAGATCGATATGAAGATTGGTCAGCACGGCGCGCCGCGGGCGCATCCTCTCAATTGCCGCCAGCGCGTCGTCAAGGCTCCAGTGCGAAGGATGCGGCGCATAGCGCAACGCGTCGACGACCCAGACGTCGAGCCCTTCCAGCCAGCGTCGGCTCGCTTCCGGCACGCCATTGAGGTCGGGCGTATAGGCGAGGCCGCCGAAACGGAAGCCGAGCGCGCCGATATCGCCGTGCTCGAGGGCGAATGGGATCGCCTCGATCGCGCCGCCCGCCCCTTCGACGACAATCGGCTCGCCGGCGCGGATGCGCCGCTCTATGGCCATCGGCGGATAAGAGCTGCCCGGCGGCGTCTCGAAGATGTAGCCGAACTTACGCCGCAGCGCCGCCGACGTCGTCGCGTCGACATAGATGTCGAGACGTCGCCGCATCGCCATGTAGATTGGCCTGAGATCGTCCATGCCGTGTGTATGGTCGGCGTGCTCGTGGCTGATGAGCACGGCGTCGAGGCTCGCGACGTTGGCGTCGATCAATTGCTCGCGCAAGTCCGGCGAGGTGTCGACCAACGTCTGCGTGCGTCCCTTCGCTCCCTCGCGCGTGACCAGAACCGAGCAGCGACGGCGACGGTTGCGCGGATTGCCGGGGTCGCAGGCGCCCCAGCCTTGCGCGACGCGCGGCACGCCGGCCGACGAGCCGCATCCGAGAACGGTCAGCGACAGGCTCACGCGGCGATGTCCGCGACGGCCATCTTGGCGAAGAGCCGCAGCGTGTTGGCGAGCGTCGCGGCGGCGAGCGTCGTGAAATCGATCCCCTTGACCTCGGCCAGGACGCGCGCGGTCTCGACCACGAACGCCGGCTCGTTGCGCCGGCCGCGATGGGGAACTGGCGCAAGATAGGGCGCGTCGGTCTCGACCAGCAGCCGGTCGAGGGGAATGTCGCGCGCCACCGCGCGCAGCTCCGCCGAGTTCTTGAACGTCAGCACGCCGGAAAACGAAACATAGAGGCCGAGCGCGAGCCCGGCCTCGGCGAGCGCGCGCGACGAGGTGAAGCAATGCAGCAGGGCGGCGAAACGCCCCTGCCCCATTTCTTCGCGCAGGATGGCGGCGATGTCGTCGTCGGCTTCGCGCGCATGGATGACCAGCGGCAGCCGGAGCTCGCGCGCCAGCGCGATCTGGGCGCGGAAGACGCGCTTGGCGATGTCGGGCGGCGCATAATTGTAGTGGTAGTCGAGCCCCGCCTCGCCGATCCCGACGCATTTTGGATGCGCGGCGAGCGCGCGCGCCGTCGCGAGGTCGAACTCGGGCTCCTCGGCGGCGTGGTGGGGATGCGTGCCGACCGTGAAATAGACCGAAGGAAAACGCTCGGCGATCGCCCTTAGGCCCGCTGCCTCGGCGACGCGGGTCGAGATTGTCGTCATCCGCTCGACGCCGGCGGCCTCGGCGCGCGCCACGACGCCCTCGATCTCGTCGGCGAAATCGGGAAAATCGAGATGGCAATGGCTGTCGATCAGCGTCATGCCGAGGCTGCGCCTTCCGGCTCCACGTAACGGGGGAAGATCGGCTTCGGCGCCGGCAGCGGCGCGCCAGGCTGCAGACGACGCGGCGCCGAGAACCCGCCGGCCGCTTCGCCCGCGTCGATCGCCGCGAAATCGCGATCGCCGGGTGCGACCGCGAGCAGATCGAGCAGCCTGGCCGCCGAACCCGGCACGGCTGGCCGCAGCAGGATCGCCGCGATGCGGAGAACCTCGATTGTCGCATAGAGCGTCAGGCGCATGCGCGCCGGATCGGTCTTGGCGAGCTTCCATGGTTCGGCGGCGGCGAAATAGCGGTTGGCCTCGGCCACCACCTCGAACACGGCGGCGAGATAGAGATGCAGCGCGAAGCTCTTCATGTGTCGGCGCGTCAGACCGATCAGCGCGTCCGCGCGCGCAAGCATCGCCAGATCGGCCGCGCCCGGCTCGGCGCCGCGCCAATCGGGAACTGCGCCGCCGCAGTTCCTGGCGATCATCGACAGCGAGCGCTGCGCGAGATTGCCGAGATCGTTGGCGAGATCGGCGTTCATCCGCTGGACGATCGCCTCGTGCGAATAGCTGCCGTCCTGGCCGAACGGAACCTCGCGCAAGAAGAAATAGCGCAGCGGGTCGACGCCGTAAGCCGCGACCAGATCGGCCGGACTGACGACGTTGCCGACCGACTTCGACATCTTCTCGCCGCGGTTGAACAGGAAGCCGTGGACGACGATCTGGCGCGGGAGCGGCAGGCCGGCCGACATCAGGAACGCCGGCCAGTAGATCGCGTGGAAGCGGGTGATGTCCTTGCCGATGACATGCGCGTCGGCCGGCCAGAAATTGGCCCGCGGGCCGTCGTCGGGGAACCCGGTCGCGGTGATGTAGTTGGTCAGCGCGTCGACCCAGACGTACATGACGTGCTTGGGATCGCCCGGCACCGGCACGCCCCAATTGAAGGTCGTGCGGCTGATCGACAGGTCGGCCAGGCCGCGCCTGACGAAGGCGACGATTTCGTTGCGATAGGTTTCGGGCGTGACGAAGTCGGGGTTGGCGTCGTAATGGGCGATGAGCCTGTCGGCGTAGGCCGACAGCTTGAAGAAATAGCTCTCCTCCTCGACCCATTGGACCGGCGCGCCGCTCGGCGCGAGCTTGCCGCCGTCGGGCGCGTCGGCGAGCTCGCTCTCGTCGAAATAGGCTTCGTCGCGCACCGAGTACCAGCCGGTGTATTTCGACAGATAGATGTCGCCGTTGGCGGCCATGCGTTCCCAGATCGCCTGCACCGAACGCCTGTGGCGCGGCTGGGTGGTGCGCACGACGTCGTCGGCGCGCGCGTCGAGCAATTCGCCCATCGCCTGGAACTGGGCGGCGGTGCGGTCGGCGAGCGCCTGCGGGGTCAGGCCCTCGCGCGCCGCCGTCTGTTGCATCTTGAGCCCGTGTTCGTCCATGCCGGTGACGAACAATGTCTCGCGGCCGTCGAGGCGCATGAAGCGCTGGATCGCGTCGGTGGCGATGCGCTCGTAGGCGTGGCCGATGTGAGGCGCGCCGTTGGCGTAGGGAATGGCGGTGGTGATGTAGAAGCGCTGGCTCATGGCGGCCATTCCCTAGAGCATTTCCCCCCGCTTGGAAATGCGCGGCGGGCGGCCCCTCAGAGGCGGCGCGCCTCGGCGGCGATGTCCTCGAGCACCGCCAGCACATGCAATCGCCGGTCGAGATTGAGCGCCTCGGTTTCGCGAGTCGCCGCACGCAGCCGGTCCCACAGCCCGGTCAGCGTCCGGCGAGCGGAGGGGGTTGCGGCGACGCGGGCGCGCGCCGCGAGCCATTCACAGAGCGCAGCGTTCAGCGCGGCGAACGAGTCGGCGGCGGCGCGGTCGCCGACCGCGTCGGCGAGCCGTTGGGCCATGCGGGGATCGACCTGCGGCAGTCGGGCGATCGCCTCGTCGATCAGCGCCCTGACCTCCTGCGCGTCGGGATCGAGACGGCGCAGGGCCTCGCGCACCGAGCCGTCGGCGCGCGCCGCCGCCTGCGCCCGCGTTTGCGGATCGATTGCGTCCCACGGCTCGCCAAGGCTGGCGATCGCCTGTTCGATTTCGGCCGCCTTCAGGCGCTCGAGCAACAGCCGGCGGCAGCGCGAGCGGATGGTCGGCAGCACCCGCCCCGGCCGATGGGCGACGACGAGGATCAGCGCGCGCGGCGGCGGCTCCTCGATCATCTTCAACAATGCGTTGGCGCCGGCGGCGTTGAGCTCGTCGGCGCTGTCGACAATCGCGACCCGCCAACCGCCGAACGCCGCCGACATATGGAACATCGACAAGGCGCCGCGCACGTCCTCGACCCGGATCTCCGAATAGAAGCCCTTCGCCTTGGCGTTCCATTCGCGCCGAGCCAGCGCGAAGTCGGGATGCGACAGCGCCGCAAGCTGGCGCGCCGCGGGATGGTCGGCGGGGACCGAGAGGTCGCGCGCGGCGCGCGCCGCCGGCGCGCTCGGATCGGGATGGGCGAGCACGAAACGCGCGAAACGCCAGGCGAGCGTCGCCTTGCCGATTCCTTCGCGGCCGCCGATCAGCCAGGCGTGGGCGAGCCGGCCGTCGCGATAGGCGGCGAGCATCGCCGCCTCCGCCGTGGCGTGCCCGATCAGCCGCTCGGCGAAGCGCGGATGCGGCGCGCGGGGAAAGGCGTCGCTTTCGGGCGGTGCGTCACTGGCGGCGCGGCTCATGGACTGGTCGCCGTCGCGGCATTGAGCGCCTCGCCGAGGCGCGAGCGCACCGCCGCCCAGATCGCCGCGGCCACCTCGCCCTCGCTCGGCCGCGCGTCGATCAACACGCAGCGATCGGGCTCGGCCTCGACGATCGCCAGAAACGCGCGCCTGAGCGTCTCGTGAAACGCGAGGTCCTCGCCTTCGAAGCGGTCGGCCGCCGCCTCTCCGCGGCGCGCGGTCGCGCGCGCCAGCCCCTCGGCGGCCGGGAGATCGAGCACCAGCGTGAGGTCGGGTCGACAGGCGCCGACCGCCACCCGTTCAAGGCTCGCCACCAGCCCCGGATCGAGCCGGCCGGCGATGCCTTGGTAGGCGCGGGTCGAGTCGAGAAAGCGATCGCTGACCACCCATTCGCCGCACCTCAGCGCCGGCGCGATCGTCGCGTCGATATGGTCGATGCGCGCGGCTGAAAACAGCAGCGCCTCGCCAAGCGCGCCGTAGCGCGCCGCCTCACCCGAAAGGATGATCTCGCGCAGCGCCTCGGCGCCCGGGGATCCGCCGGGCTCGCGCGTCAGCACGACGGTCAGGCCGGATTCGCGCAGGCGGGCCGCCAGACGCCGCGCCTGGACGGATTTGCCCGCGCCCTCCCCGCCTTCGAGGGTGATGAACCGGCCCGGCGCCGACGCGCGCGCCATCAATTCTTCGCCAACGCGCCGCGGATCAGATCGGTGGCGAGTTCGACGCTGGCGTCGAGCGCCCGCTTGCCGAGCCCGCCGAGCGCGACCGCCTTCTGGGTGCGCAGCGGCGCTTCAAGCGTGAGCGTCTGGCCGCGCCAGACCCGCAACGTCGCCACCTGCGCGCCCACCGCGACCGGCGCCGCCAGCGGCCCGCGATAGACGATCTTCGCCGTCAGCCGCTCCTGGCCGCCGCGCGTGAGGAAGACCTTGACCGGCGCGTCGCAGGTGAGCGGCACCTCGCTCGAAGCGCCGCCGAAGACCGACGCCGAGCCGACGACGTCGCCGGGCTGGAACAGCAGGCGGGGCTCGAAGGAATGGAAGCCCCATTCCAGCAGCTTGCGCCCCTCTTCGCCCCGCTCGACGGCGGTCTTGAGGCCAGCGACGACGACGATCAGCCGCTGTCCGTCCTGGTTGGCCGAGCCGACCAGACTCAAGCCGTTGTCCGGAGCTTCGCCGGTCTTCAGGCCGTCGGCGCCCGGCTCGTTGCCGAGCAGCGGGTTGCGGTTCAACTGGCGGATCTTGTTCCAGGTGAATTCCTTCTCGCCGAAATAGTGATAATCGTCCGGGTATTCGCGAATGATCTCGGCGGCGAGCCGCGCCATGTCGCGCGCAGTGGTCTTTTGCGCCGGATCGTCGCGTCCCCACGGATCGACGAAATTCGAATGCTGGAGGCCGAGCTCCGCGGCGCGCTTGTTCATGAGGTCGGCGAAAGCTTCCTCGCTGCCCGCCATGCCCTCGGCCAGCGTGATGGCGGCGTCGTTGCCCGACTGGACGATCAGGCCGCGCAGCAGGTCCTCGATCCGCACGTTGGAATTGACGTCAAGAAAGGTCGCAGTCGCGTGGGCGTGGGCGCCGCCGGTCCGCCAGGCGTGCTCCGAGACATGGTACGTGTCGTCGAGATGAAGCCGCCCTTCCTTGAGCTCGCGGAAAACGAGCTCGGCGGTCATCAACTTCACCAGCGCCGAAGCCGGGAACTGCACGTCCGCGTTCTTCTCGTAGAGCGTTGCGCCGCTCTCGTAGTCGACCAGCAGGGCGTCGGGGGCCGCGCTCTGGAACCCTTCGCTGCGGGCTGCGCCCGCTATCGACAGCGTCAGCGCAACCGCCAACAGAAGGAGCTTGAGGCGAGCGTTCACGACGGATCCTTGAGCGCGCCGAGGCGATCGGCGCGCCAGTTTTGGCGCAGGCTCGCAGACAAATCAACGATAGAGCGGCGTCTTCGCGCGGTCGCTCAGCGCGGGTCGGCGCCGAGGACCTTGGCGAACGGGTCGTCGCCGCGCAGCCGGCGCAAGGCCGGGGTCTCGCCGGCGGCGAAATAGAGCGTGCGCTCGCCCGCCGAAGCCTGGACGACCGGTCGGCGCGGCGGCCGCGCAACCGGCGTGGCGGCGGCCGTGCGCAGCGTGTTTTCGATTTCGCCGAGATCGAACGGTCGCGGCGGCGGCAGCGGCGCCGCCAGCAATTTGGGATTGGCGGAAGCGACGAACGGCGCCGGCGACAGGGCGTCGTCGTCGCGGGGACGATCGGCCGCCAACAGGCGCGGCGGCGCTGGCGCGGGCTGCGCCGCCGGCTGTCGCGGCGAGTCCGGCTCGGCGTCGGCGACCATGGTCTGGCTCGGCGCGCCCTCGAGCGAAGCGGGCCTTCCGTCGGTGCGCAGGCTCGCGACCAGCGTCGAGTCGTCGCTGCCGGCGAGCGGCGCCGGACCGGCATAGTCGACCTTCACCTTGGCGGTGCCGGTCGACTTGATGTCGAGCAGATCGGCGACGCGCGAGGAAACGTCGATGATGCGGCCTCCGCTGTAGGGGCCGCGGTCGTTGACCCGCACGATGATCGAATAGCCGTTGCCGAGATTGGTGACGCGCGCATAGCTCGGCAGCGGCATGGTCGGATGCGCCGCGCTGAGCGAGCGCATGTCGTAGACCTCGCCGTTGGCGGTGCGGCGGCCATGAAACGCGTCGCCGTACCACGAGGCGAGCCCGACCGCAGAATAATGGGCATTCTCGGTCGGATAGTAGGTGCGGCCGGCGATCGTATAGGGGTGGCCGACGAGATATTGGCCGCCGCCGTGCGGCACCGGCTCGCCGTCTTCGACCACCCGCTCGCTGGCGGGCCCGTACCTGGCGACCGAGAAGAACTCACGCCCGCGCGCGTGTTGAGCGGGAGGCTCGGCGCAGCCAGCGAGCGTCGCGGCGAGGATCGCCACGGCGCTGGCGCCCTTCAACGCCAACAGCGGCGAAACCGTCGGGTTGGCGCTCATCGCGTCCGTCCGCGCGGAACGCCCGCGCAACCCGGACAGGACTGCGCGCCCGCGAGACGACGGGAACGGAAGCTCGGAGGGGCGTACGTCACGGCGGACACTGTGGCCCGACTTCCTTTCCAAACGCCTAACGCCGGAAATCTGAAAGCAATCAATTCGCGCGACACATCAACGTCTTCGCCGTTCGGAAGCCCCACCGGCGGCGCGCGCCGGGCCGGCCGGACACCCCCTCGGCCCGATTGTGAAGCTCTTGCGTAGAAATTGCGGCGCCATCATGGCCGGCGCCGTCGTCGCTTGACGGGCTGGCGACTCCGGCAGGACTCGAACCTGCGACCTGCCGCTTAGAAGGCGGCTGCTCTATCCAACTGAGCTACGGAGCCGGCTGGGAGCGCGCCCGTCAGTGCGACCACGGCGTCAGACGGCCGGGCCGGAAATTGTCGGAATAGGAAACGACCTTGCGGGTCGGGACCTTGGGCGTCTCGACTCGATAGGCGAGGCCGACGCGCGTCGCATAGGCGATCGCCTCGTCCTTGCTGTCGAAGCCCAGGCGCACCTGCGAACGCATGTCGGAGGAACTCGTCCAGCCCATCAGCGGGTCGGATTGGCGCGGCGATTCCGGCTCGAACTCGAGCAGCCATTGCTCCTTCGCCTGACCCGCCTGCATCGCGTTGCGAGCCGGCTGATAGATGCGCGCCGTCATGCTGCCTCGCCTTTCTTCAGGCGGCCGGGTGCCCTGGTCGGGGCAGCAGGATTCGAACCTGCGACCTGAAGTACCCAAAACTTCCGCGCTACCGGGCTGCGCTATACCCCGACATCGGCGACGTGGCTAACATAGCCTCGGCGATCGGACAACGGCGATTTGCGCTTCGGGCCCCTCACCTGCCCTCGCGTTTGGCGCGCTCGCGCATCAGCGCGACACGGATCCAGCGGCTGTAGGCGCCGACCGCCGCATAGACGAAGCCATCGCCGCCGGCGAGAAAGAAGCGGCGGGCGAAGTAATACCGGCAGAAGGCGACTGGGAATTCGACGATCAGCCGCAGCGTCAGTCCGAAGCTCGACCGCGCCGGCTGGGTGTCGGCCGCCAGCTGCCCGACGTAGACCGCCTTGCTGACCGCGTGGTTGAGGTTGCGGGTGCTGTAGTGCCACAGCGGATTGCGCAGCCGGATCGGCTTTTCGTCCTTCGCGATCTCCAGCCTGTCCCAGTTCGGGTTCGGACCGGTGCGGGCGACGCGGCGGTCGTAGATGAGAATCTGCTCGTGGCAGAAGCTCAGCGGCCACGGCTTGTCGTAGCCGGGAAAGACCGAAGCCTTGCGCAACGTCATCAACCTCGCCGGGCCGGCGGCAAAGGCGCGCTTGATTTCAGCAACCAGGGCGTCGGTGACGACCTCGTCGGCGTCGAGCGAGAAGATCATGTCGTTGGCGCATTTCTGTTCGCCGAAATGGCGCTGCGGCCCGAAGCCCGGCCACGGATTCTGGTAGACGACGGCGCCGAGCGAGCGCGCGATCGCCGCCGTGTCGTCTTTGGAGCCCGCGTCGATCACCACCATTTCCGCGCCGAGCGGCGCGACCGACTTCAGCGTCCGCGCGATGCGGTCGGCCTCGTTGAGCGTGCGGATGAGCACGCTGAGCGGCAGGCGCGCCGGCTCACAGGCGGCGCTCAAAACGGCTCCTTTCTGAGTCCGGCGTAATAGAGGCGCTTCTTGGCCCAACGCACCCATTTGCCGAGTTTGCTCTTGGCGCGGGGGGGCGCGGTCGGGTCTTTGACGTTGCGGCCGTGGCCGATGTGATGGGCGACGCCCGGCAGGAGGTAGGCTTCCCGCCCACCGTCGCGCTTGACCATGGCCGAGAGCTGATCGTGACGAACGCGGCCGAACGGCGCGTAGGCATGGTAGAGCGCGGTGCGCATCAGTCCCGGCCCGTTCGACCAACCGAAGAACTCCGGATGGGCGTCAAGCCGCATCACCCGGAACGACGCGCCGCGGCATTCGGCGGGGTCGGAGCGCACACGATATTTCGGCTTGATTTCGTCGAAATCGCGCACACAGACGTTGGAGACATCGGGCCGCGTCGCCATCAGTTCGCGCAGGGCGTCCCAGGCGACCGGACCCTCGAAGACCCAATCGTCCTCGAGGTGGAAGAGATAGGGCGTCTCGACCTGGCTGAACATCCGGTCGATCGACCGCATCTGGCCGATCCGCTCCGGGCCGGAAAGGACGCGCGCGTCGGGATAGGCCGCCTCGATCGCGGCCACGACCGCCAGATCGGCGGAATCCTCGGAAATGATCGTCCGCCCGCCGCGGTTGAAGGCGCGGAACGAGCGCATCGTCTCGGCAAGCAGATCGAGCCGCGCGCAACTCGTCAAGCATACGGTCACGTCGTCGGGAACGGGCGGCGGCGCGATCGCTTGTGCCAAACTCGTCCCTCCTCCCGGCCTCGCCGAACTGCGGCCTCTCTACACGAACGCGTCCGGCGCCAGCAAGGCTGACCGCAGCCAGCCGCCCAAGCGATCGGACGGGCGCACCGACTTCCCGAAAATCGCGCCGACGCGCCGACAACCCCACGACCAACGACCCTTCGTCCGGCGTCGAAATCCGCGCGACTGTACCCGCCGGTCAATTGCGGCGGAGGGCGAGATGCGCGGCGAGCGCGGTTCGAACGGGCGCCGCGAGCGGCGCGGACCCGGCGCTGGCGGCGCCCTTTCCATCAGCCTTAAAAAGCCGTAAAGTCGCCCGGATTTCGCCGTCGTCCCCGCAGCGCGGTTTCGCCGCCCGGCTCACAGATATCCGTTCGACGATCGGCGCATTCCGTCAACCGCGCTGGAGTGTCCGAGCGAGCAGTTTTGTCATCGACGTCCACGCGCCAGGGGGCACGAAAATGGCTGGTTCCGCGCCTTCAAACTTGAAGATATTCTGCATCGGTCTTCAAAAGACCGGGACGTCAAGCTTGCGCGCTCTGTTGCAACGGAACGGAATTCCAGAGAGTTCTTATTCCCGGCAAAGCCGAGATATATTTCTGTATAAGAACTACGAGAAGGTGCTTGAACACTACGATACTGCGACATTCCACTCGAATGCGGGTAGTTGTCTGATGTACAAGCTCGCGTTTGAGAAATATGGAGCGTCGTCGCGATATATCCTGACAATACGAAAAGACAGCAGGTTGTGGGTGGAAAGTCTGAAGCGTCATTCTCTGTACGCTCACCCAATCAAGCACAAGAATTACCGGATGTTCGGACGATTCTACCCGCATGGATTTGAAAACGAACATATGGCGTATTACGAGCGCCATATCGCCGAAGTCGTTCGTTTCTTTTCCGAAAGAAACGCATCCGATCTCTTGTTGATCTTGCGAGTCGACGAGCCGGGCGCCGTTGGGAAACTTTCCCGATTTTTGGGCGTCGACTTCGACGCGGACGAATTCCCGAGGGAGAACGTCAGCACTCGCGACAGGAAGGGATTCAGCAATCGTCTCAAGAAGCACTACAACGTCATCGCTCAAACGCTATACGGCTATGTTGCGCCTCGTTTGGCGACCCGCCCGCCCAGACAGGCGCTCCCGCCCGAGCCGCCGCTCGAGCGCTATTTGGCGCGCCCTCGCGAAGGTGTGCGGCCGAGCTCTTTGCGAGACGGGGTGGCGGACCATGCGGGAGCCGTCTGAATCGAACCCTCCGGGCCGAGACCCGGCGGTTCGGGGCCGTCGGCGCGCGCGACCCTGCAAATTCGCCACGCGCCACCAAGCGGCGGCGCGGCGGCGATCAGGCGGTCGTGGTCAGGCTCGGCTCGATCCCGAATCTCGTAGTCGATCGCCCGACAGATCGATGGGGCGCGAGGGCTGGCGAAGTCTGATCGGGATGCGCGGCGCCACCCGCGCGTAGAGCGCTTGCGCAACAAGATTGTAGTATTTTTTCGCAAAATTGCTGAGCCCGCGACGGTTCGCCGGACTGACGTTCTCATGGGGAAATTCGCTGACGGGGAAGCTTACGCCCAAGAACTCTGAAACCCGCGCCACCGCGCCGGGTTCGTCGCAACGCAGAACCAGCAGCAAATCCGAAGCCTCATGATCTTCAAAGAACTTGATAGCGTCTCGGGTATGCTGCTCGTAATAGCTTTTGAATTCGTCGTCGAAGCCAACCGGGTAGAAACGACCGAATATCCATTTGGTCTTATTCTTGACGCCGGCATACATATTATGCCGCTTTAGGCTATCCAACCAGAGTTGCGCGTCTCTGCGGACGGTGAGTATAAACTTGGCGTCGCGCCCGTATTTATAGAACGCCTCCTTATACATCATGCACGTCGGGCCGTCGCAAAAAAACATGCCGGAATCGTATTGATTAAGTATAGTTGAATAGTCCTTTTCGACGAAATAGCGTCGCTGCAACTGCCTGCCGTCGCTGTCGTTAACGAAGCCTATGGTCTGCATGAGCCTTGCCAGGCTCGTCAGGCCGGTCTTCGGCAATCCAATGCCAAAGACGCGCATTCTGGATGAATTTGGATCGTTCATGCTTTAAGCAGGTGGGATAGAGATAGGCTGGCGCATCTCCTCTGAGCGCGCTGCCGTAAATAGACCGAGCTCCACATAGGGCGCAAGCTGGCGACGCAGACGGCGAAATCCGCAGCGTCGGCGCGCGCGCTGGAAAGCAGAAAGGTCCGACAACTGGCTATGGTGGTTCAGCAAGAAAGAGAGTCGCCTTGATCGCCCTCGCCACCCAGTGCTTCGCGCCCGACTTCGGCGGCATCGAAATCCTGATGACCGGCCTCGCCGACGCGATCGCCGCGAGCGGCCGCCCGGTCGAGGTCTTCGCCGACCACATCCGCCGCGACGACGCCCCCGAACTCGTCCGCCCCTACCCGATCCAGCGCTTCGGCGCGATCCGGCCGCTGCGGCGGTGGATGAAACGTCGCGCCATCGCCGTAGCGGCCGAGCGCGGCCTCGCCGGCGTCCTGGCCGATTCGTGGAAGAGCGTCGCCGCCATTCCCCATGGCGTCGGCCCCATCGCCGTCTGCGTCCATGGCAATGAGATTCCGGTCGACGCCGACGGCCGCCGCGCCCGCCGCCTGCGCGGCGCGCTGAGCCGAGCGCGGACGATCGTCGCGATCTCGCATTTCACCGCCGGCGTCACGCGCCGCGCGCTCGGCTCGACGCCGGCCGAGATCGTCGTCGTCCATCCGCCGCTGCCGCCGCAGGCGTCGGCGGACGCGCCGGCGCTGGCGGCGCTCGATGCGCGCATCGCCGGCCGCGGGCCGGTTGTTTCGACCCTGTCGCGACTCGAGCCGCGCAAGGGCGTCGACACGGTGCTGGCGGCGCTGCCGCGCCTGCGTGAGCGCTTTCCCGCCATCGTCTATCTCGTCGGCGGCGGCGGCGACGATCTGCCGCGGCTGCGCCGGCTCGCCGCCGCGCTCGGCGTCGAGCGCCACGTCGAGTTTCTCGGCCGTTTGCCCGACGACCGCGCCAAGGCGGCGCTGTTCGAACGCAGCGACGTCTTCGCCATGCCGGTCAGACGCGTCGGCGCGTCGGTCGAAGGCTTCGGCATCGTCTACGCCGAAGCGGCCTGGCGCGGCGTGCCAAGCCTCGCCGGCGCTGAGGGCGGCGGCGCCGACGCCGTGCTCGATGGCCAGACCGGATTCGTGCGTCGTGGCGACGACCCCGAGGCGGTGCAGGCGGCGCTGGCGACCCTGCTCGCCGACGACGCATTGCGCGCGCGAATGGGCGAAGCGGCGCAACGGCGCGCGCGCGAGGAGCTCTCCTGGACCCACGCGCTGCCGCGCTATCTTGCCGCGCTCGGCCTCTGAGGCGCGTTTGACGCCCCGTCGGCGCGCCGCGCCTGCGCCGCCGGCGTGGGATCGCTGAAGCGCAGCACGCCGTCGTCGAGCGGCGCGAAGCGCAGGGCGACGACGTCCCGCCAGTAGCTCCGCCGCAGCGCCCAGGGCCCCTCCGTCCCCTGCTTCGGCAAGCGGTCCGCGGCTCGGCGATAGGCGCCCGACGAGAACACGACCAGCGGCCGCCGCTTCATCGCCGGATCAACCTGGGCCGGCGCGCATTTGCGAAACCCGCGCAGCTTGAGACGATTGACCAGCCGGCAGGCGAAGAGGCTGACGAGGTCGGCCTTCAGCGTCCAGGCGGCGTTGGCGTAGCCGAAGACGAACACGAGATTGGGCACGCCGCTCAGCATCGCGCCCCTGTAGACGGTCGTCTCCCCGGGCTCGACCGCCACGCCGTCGACGCTGAGGCGAACGCCGCCGAGCGGCCGCAGTTCGAGCCCGGTGGCGACGACCGCCAGATCGGCCTCGATCGTCTCGCCGCTCGCCAGCTCGACGCCGGCCTCGGTGAAACGCGAAATCGCGTCGGTGACGATCGAGGCGCGGCCGCTGCGCAAAACGCGGAAGAGATCGCCGTCGGGCGCCAGGCACAGCCGCTGGTCCCAGGGCTGGTAGCGCGGCGTGAAATGTTTCGCCGCATCGACGCTCGGCCCCAGCGCGTCGCGCGCCCGGGCGAGCAGCAGCCACCGCGCCGCGCGGGGAAAGCGACGGCAGAAGCGAAAGAAGGCGGAACCGACGAGAATGTTGCCCCAGCGCGCCAGCCGGTAGGCCAGCCGCTCCGGCAGCGCCGCGCGCAACGCGTCGGCGAAGCCGTCGCGCGAAGCGCGCTCGATCACGTAAGTCGGCGAGCGCTGCAGCATGACGACATGGGCGGCGCGACGCGCCAGCGCCGGCACGAGCGTAACCGCGGTCGCTCCGCTGCCGATCACCAGGACGCGCTTGCCGACATAGTCGATGTCATCGCTCCAGCGCTGCGGATCGACCACGCGCCCGCCGAAGCGGTCGAGGCCGGGAAAGTCGGGACGGTAGCCGCCTTCGTAACTGTAATAGCCGGCGCAGAGGATGAGGAAGCTGCAGGTCAGTCGCGCCGGCCCCTTGTCCGGGCCGCGCTCGACCTCGAGCGTCCATAGCGCCGCTTCCGACGACCATGCCGCGGAGCGCACCCGGCAGCCGTAGCGGATGCGGCGATCGACCTCGAACTCCCGGGCCGCGTCGCGGATATAGGTGAGAATCGTCCGGCCGCCGGCGATCGCAGCGGCATGCGTCCACGGGCGGAACGCGTAGCTGAGCGTGAACATCTCCGAATCGGAGCGCACGCCGGGATAACGGAACAGATCCCAGGTGCCGCCGAGATCGTCGCGCGCCTCGAGGATGGCGAAGCTCGCGCCCGGGCTGCGCGTGCGCAGCCGGCAGGCCGCGCCAATGCCGGACAACCCGGCCCCGACGATGAGGACGTCCAAATGCTCGTCGGTCAAAGCTGGTCCCGTCTCCTGCAGCGCCGGCGCGGGCGACACTACGATAATTCGCAGCGCGCGCCAGCCATAAACGCGTCGCTCGGCCAACGGGTTCGGGCCGCAACTGGCGCGGCGGAATCGACCGTTGGCGGCGCGTCGATGCTATGCTGTCGTCGGGCGCAAACCCGGAGGACCAGGCGAAGATGAAAGTCACCATCGAC